>JGI25318J35512_1000577_pt1 | contig 17896 bp, 12 predicted proteins | sample AutmiccommunBRH9_FD_35512 | JGI IMG/M metagenome (IMG submission 35512)
TCGGCTCGTACGGGGTGGAATTCATCGGGCGTCCTCGCTTTCGAGTGCAATGGAGTTGCGGGTTTCGGCGGTGCCTGTGCTGAGGGCGCTGGCGGCGGTCGCGGTGCCGACGGTGCCGACGGTGCCGACGGTGCCGGCGGTGTCGTCGGTGCCGTCGATTCTGGCGTTGCCGGCCAGCATGCGCACCTGCACCTCGGTGATGTCTGTCGGCGCGGCACCCTTCAGATTCGCGCCGGTCACGTACACCTGGAACGGGCCTCGGACGGTGCGCGTTTCGCCGTCAGCCGAGGTCGAGATGGTGTTGCCTGCCAGCAGATTCACCGTGACTCGGGTGGGGTGATCTTCGGGCAACTCGATGTCGACGTTGCCAGCAAACATCCAGACCTCAATTGTGCGGCCCGAGTCGCGTTCGTCGAGCGCGCTCAAGTCGAGCGCGGCGTTACCGGCGAACACCGCGAGACCCGAGTCGGATGGGGTGTTTTCGGTCACCCGAACCTCGGCATCGCCGACCGGGCGGAACGTGAGATTGTCAGGCATGAGAGAGGTATACGGGGTGAAGAGCAGCGCGATCGCACCGACGAGGGCCGCGAACCCGACCCACCCGCTGTATTTGCCGCGTACCCCGGCGACGATCATCGAGAGGGCGCAGACTGCGACCGCGGCCACAATCGACGTCGTGTACACGAACCGGCCGTCTTCGCCGATGCTCAGCCCCCAGGCGGCGACCCCGCCCGCCGCCAAGAGCGCGAGTGCGAGGGTGATCAGGATGTGACCGGCGCCGAGCTTGCGCGCTTCGTAGCGCAGTCGTTCGCGTTCTGCCCACGCGGTGGTGTCTTCTCCCACTTTTTGCCCCCAAGCGGTTGCCTGTTCAGAGGCCTTCTGGCCCCATGCTGTTGCGTCTTCGCTGACTTTCTGGCTCCATGCGGTGGCATCGTCGGCCAGCTTCTGGCTCCACGCCGGGTCGCCAGCAGCGCTCGCGCCTGCGGCCGCATCTGTGCCCGTGGTTGTGGCTGTGGCTGTATATGTGCCAGCGCCTGGAGCGGCACCGGGTTGCGGTGCGGAGCTGGCCCGGCGGAGTCCGCCACGGCTGATCCACACGATGAGCCAGATGATCGCCGCTGGCAAGAGCACCGCCCACCAGATGACCGACGCGGTGACCTGCACCCAGTCGGGAACGCCGAAGACATCCCACATCACCCAGTTGGCGGGGCCACCGAACATCGCCGAGAGTGTTCCGAAGACGATGGGGAGAACGACGAGCGCGCCAATCACGACCGCGGCAACGATCACCCCGGTCTGTGCGCGCCCGCGAAACAGCTCTTCCAGGTGGATCTTGCCACTCGGGTCGGGCAGGAGCAGCCAGCCCGCGAGGTAGAGCACGAGTCCCGGGCCGCCCAGCACGGCGAGCACGACAAAGATGCCTCGCACGATCAGGGGGTCGATGTTCGCCCGGCCGGCGATGCCCGCGGCGACGCCCGCGAACCAGCGATCGCTGGTCGTGCGGATGATGCCCAGGCCGCGTAGCCAACCGAAGAAGCCGTCTGCGGCGCGCGGGGGCTGCTGCGGGCCCGGTGCGGGTGGTGCGGGGGGAGTGGTGTCGTTCATGCTTCGAGTGTGCACCCGTCGGTGGCTCACCGCCATGGGGGTTCTCCCTGATTCGACCCTGAAGAATGCCGCCGGCTGGCACGTATGGCGGTGCCGAGTGCTTGGATGGAACCATGTCCCAGATACCGCTGCAGCGCCCCCTCGAGGGGCGAGTGCTCGCCGGGGTGTGCGCGGGGCTCGCCGAGCACCTCGGTCTGCCGGTCTTCTGGGTACGCATAGCGATGGCCGGTTTCGCGCTCTTCGGCGGCGCGGGTGCCCTGTTCTATGCGTGGCTGTGGATCCTGGTGCCAGCCGAGGGGGCCGTGCCAGTCGCGCCGATGCGCCGCGCTCTGACTTCGCCGGCGCTTGCTGCCGACGCGGTCGGCAGCAGTTCGAGCGCTGGAGTCGGTGTGGAGGCGCAGCCTGTGGCCCCTGCGCGGGCCCGGAGGTACTGGCCGGTCGCTGAGTTGCTCCTCGGAGCCTGCCTCCTGGTTGCTGGCATCGCGCTCGTGCTCTCGCAATTGGGGGTGCAGCTGCGCCTCGAGATCCTGTTGCCCGCACTCGCGGTGCTCGTGGGCGTGGGCCTCGCGTGGTGGCAGATCGCCGACCGTGATCGGCCCGAGCGCTATTCGGTGCCCCGGGTGCTTGGGGCCTTGGCGCTCGTGGCCGTCGGTGTGCTGATGTTCTTTGTTACTGCCCGGGAACCGAGTGTCGTGACCGTTGTCGCTGCGGCTCTGGCGGTGCTCGCCGGGGTTGCCCTCGCCATTGCCCCCTGGCTGCTGCGGCTCAATCGCGAGCTGGTCGCCGAGCGGGCCGGCCGTGCGCGCGAGGCGGAGCGCGCGGAGATCGCAGCGCACCTGCACGATTCGGTGCTGCAAACGCTCGCGCTGATCCAACAGAGATCAGAGCCGGGTAGCGAAGTCGCGCGCATCGCCCGAGGCCAGGAGCGTGAGCTTCGCGAATGGCTGTTTCGCGGCGCGGATGGCGCGCCCCCGGCTGCGAGCTCGGCGGTCGACGGAGAACTGCGCCAGCACGCGGCGGCGCTCGAGCATGAGTATGCGGTGCGGTTCGAGATCGTCGCGGTGGGGGCGATGGCGGAAGCCAGAGTTCCTGAGACGATCGTCTTGGCCACGCGCGAGGCGATGCTGAACGCGGCCAGGCACGCGGGGGGCGATGTGACGGTGTATCTCGAGGTGGGCCCCGAATCGGTCTCGATCGACGTGACCGATCGGGGGCCGGGCATCGATATCACGCAGCTCCCCGACGGGCGCATGGGCGTGCGCGAGTCCATACTGGGACGGATGGAACGTGCGGGCGGATCGGCGCGGATCGTGGCCGGACCGGGCGGCACCGGTACGTCGGTGCGGCTTTCCATGCCTCGCGGCGAGGCCGCCGGGCTGGGCGCACCCCCGATCGAACAGGACACGAAATGAACGAACACCAGCGCGCAGATCCGGATGCCCAGTCGGATCACATTGCTGCCTCGGCGCCCGCTTCCGAGACGATGCCGATCCGCGTGGTCATCGTCGACGACCACCAGATCTTTCGCACCGGGCTGCGCGCGGAGCTCGGTGCGCGACTCGAGGTGGTGGCCGAGGCGGCCACGGTTGACGAGGCGATTGCGTGCATCCCGGTGGCACTCCCCGACGTGGTGCTGCTCGACGTGCACCTGCCGGGTGGGGCCGGGGGCGGGGGTGCCGAGGTGCTGCGCAGGCTGAGCGGCGTGCCCGCGCTGCGGGGCACCAGATACCTGGCGCTCAGCGTTTCAGACGCGGCAGATGACGTGGTGAGTGTGATCCGCTCGGGAGCCCGTGGATACCTCACCAAGGCGGCATCCGGTGCCGAGGTGACCGCCGCCGTGCTGCGCGTGTACGGGGGAGATGCGGTGTTTTCGCCGCGGCTCGCCGGATTCGTGCTCGACGCATTTGGCGCGGGGCTGGGCGAGACCGCGGCGGCCGACGACGAGCTTGATCGCCTGTCGGCGCGCGAGCAGGAGGTCATGCGGATGATCGCCCGAGGGTATACCTACAAGGAAGTCGCCGCCGAGCTCTTTCTCTCGGTGCGCACGGTCGAGACTCACGTATCGAACGTGTTGCGCAAGCTGCAGCTCTCGAACCGGCACGAGCTGACCGCATGGGCGCTTGCCCGGCGACTCCTGTAGCGGTCTCGACAGTCCACTCCCGGGCTAATCCCACCCCGGCAGCCACAGGTGGGCGCGCCAGAACCACTCGGCAATCGGCATGCCCGACCACGCCGGGAAGAACAGCACGGAGACCACCAGGGCCATGGCCAGGAAGATGGCTACGGCGATCCGCCGACCGAGCACGGCCTCGGGAGAGATATTGAGGTGGATCCCGGCGAGCGCCAGCAGCCCAGGGTGCCCGGGGCGGTGTCGGCGCCAGAGTGCGCCCAGCACCAGCGCCAGGGCGAGTGCAGCGAACGGTGTAAGCACCACCGCATAGAACTGGAACACCGCGGTCCGCGAGAACGTGAGGACCCAGGGCAGCCACCCGGAGAGGTACCCGACGAGCACGAACGCCGAGGCCGTAAGCAGGTGAGAACTTTCGGCTTCGCGAACGGGGGCGAGGGCGCTGGTGGTGCGGGCTGTGTCGTCGGGGTCAGATCTGGGTGTCGCGTCTGGGTCGGCCAGCGGATCGTGCGCGAAGCGCGTGCGGCGAACCGCGATCCACGCGCTGCGAACGACCACCCACGCGAGCAGAAGCAACGCGGCCACCCCGCCCCACGTGACGAGCAGGTTGGGGAGCGGGGAGATCGCCGCGACGCAGCCGCTCGGCCACGGGCAGCTGTCGCCCTGCGGCCAGGTCACCTCGTACATGGCGGTGGGACGGAGCCCGAGCGGCCAGGTCAGTGGGTGTGACTGGTAGGGGTGCGGGGCTTGGAGCGTCCCGTGCCAGGCCAGGGCATCCGCGTGCCACTGGGCGAGTGACACCCACCAGGGCTCGCCCGGTTCGCGGTTCTGCGCGGTGGGCGAGGCGATCCACCCCCACCAGCTGACGAGATAGGCGAGTGCCGCCGCGGGGAGCGCGAGTGCCGCGGTAACGAGGGCCTGCAGGGCTCCGCGTGCGAGGGGTTGGATCCGTGCTCTGCGGCGGGGTCGAGTGCTGAGTGACTGGCCACTATGAGTCTGCCCGCTGTGGGCTGGTTCCGTGCGAAATCTGCGCCAGACGTCGACCGCCACGATGAACACCAGGAACGCGGCTAGTGGGTAGAGGCCCGACCACTTGATCGCGGCCGCAGCGCCGAAGGTGAGGCCTGCCGCCAGCAGCCAGGGTCTGCGCCAGGTGAGGTACCGCCCAGGCTGCACTGCCTGCGCTACTCCTGCCTGCCCTGCTCCTGCCTGCGCTCCTCCTGCCTGCGCCACCCGGTTTTCGCTCGGAGATCCGCTCAAAATCGGATCAGATTGCGACTTTTCCTCCCGGATTGCGCGTTTCTCCGAGCCAAGAGATGAGGTGGAGCTCGAACTCACATCCCGCCACACGAAGAGGGCGCCCAACACCACGAAGAGGGCGAGAAACCCATCGAGCAGCGCCACGCGGGTGAGCGCCACGTGCACGCCGTCGATCGCGAGGAGGAGCCCCGCGACGCAGGCGATCCACAGGCTGCGGGTCATGAGCCAGCCGAGCCGCATGGTGACCCCCACCGCTGCCACCCCGGCAAGCGCGATGGCGGATCGCCACCCCCAGCCGGTGTCGGCGCCAAAGAGCAGAATGCCCAGACCGATGAGCCACTTGCCGAGCGGAGGGTGCGCGATCGTGCTCGCCTGATCGCTGAAGGCGAGGGCGCGCTCGCCGCCGAACGCGGGGTCGTCGTCGGGCCAGGTCGTCGGAAACCCATTCGCCAGCTGGCTCACCGCGTCGCGCACGTAGTACAGCTCATCGAAGACGAGCGAGTCCGGGCGGCCGAGCGCCCAGAACCTGAGTACCGCAGCGAGAGCGAGCACCGAGATCACCGCCAGCGGCGCAAGCAACGCCCAGGCGCGTCGCAGGCGCGGGTTCACAGGGGCAGGAGGATGCACGCCTCTCAGCCTAGGCACTAGAGGCCGATCCGCTGGGCAATCGCGGCCTGGCCTGCGGCTACGATAGATTCCGTGCTTACACGCCTCTCGAACTACTTTCTGAAGACGCTCCGCGAAGACCCGGCTGATGCCGAGGTGACGAGTCACCGGCTGCTCGTGCGGGCTGGCTACATCCGCCGCCAGGCCCCCGGGGTGTTTGCCTGGTTGCCACTCGGGCTGCGCGTGAAGTCGAAGCTTGAGCAGATCGTGCGCGACGAGATGGCCGCAGCCGGGGCGCACGAGGTGCACTTTCCGGCGCTGCTTCCGCGCGAACCCTACGAGGCGACCGGCCGATGGGACGAGTACGGCGACGGATTGTTCCGGTTGCAGGATCGGCACGGCGCCGATTACCTGCTCGCGCCGACGCACGAGGAAGTCTTCACTCTGATGGTGAAAGACATCGTGACGTCGTACAAAGACCTGCCGCTGTCGCTGTACCAGATTCAAGACAAGTACCGCGACGAGGCGCGGCCGCGCGCCGGCCTGCTGCGCGGCCGTGAGTTCACGATGAAGGACGCCTACTCCTTCGACGTCACCGACGCGGGGCTCGAGGCGAGCTACCAGGCGCAGCGCGATGCCTACGAGCGCATCTTCACGCGGCTCGGGCTCGAGTACGTGATCGTCTCGGCAGACGCGGGTGCGATGGGTGGATCCAAGAGCGAAGAGTTTCTGCTTCCCACCGAGATCGGCGAGGACACGTTTGTGCGCTCGGCCGGCGGATACGCGGCGAACGTCGAGGCGTATGTGACGCCTACGCCCGATCCGCTGCCCATTGAGGGGCAGCCTGAGGCGGTCGTGTACGACTCGCCCGATACCCCGACCATCGAGACGCTGGTCGCGCTCACCAACGCGGTGCTGCCGCGCGCGGATGGCCGCGCCTGGGAGGCCGCCGACACTCTCAAGAACGTGGTGCTCGCGCTGACCGCGGCCGACGGTACTCGGGAACTGGTGGTCGTCGGCATTCCGGGCGACCGTGACGCCGACATGAAGCGGGCCGAGGCTGCCTTTGGTGGCGCCGAAGTCGAGCCCGCGAATGCCGCAGATTTCGCGAAGCACCCGCTGCTCGTGAAGGGGTACATCGGCCCGGGCGCCGCAGGGGCGCCGGTGCTCGGCGAGGCGGGATCCACTGGTGTACGTTACCTGCTTGACCCGCGCGTGGTTGCGGGAACGTCGTGGGTGACCGGCGCGAACGAGCCCGAGAAGCACGTTGCGTACCTGGTCGCTGGGCGCGATTTCTCGGGCGACGGCGTGATTGACATCGCGTCGGTGCGAGACGGCGACCCGGCACCCGACGGGTCGGGCCCAATTGAGACTGCGCGTGGCATGGAGATCGGCCACGTGTTCCAGCTCGGTCGCAAGTATGCCGAGGCGCTTGGGCTCAAGGTGCTCGACGAGAACGGCAAGCTGGTGACCGTGACGATGGGGTCGTACGGCATCGGCGTGACTCGAATCATGGCGATTCTTGCCGAGCTGCACAACGACGATCGCGGGTTGATCTGGCCGCGTGCGATCGCCCCGTTCGACGTGCATCTCGTGGCGACCGGCAAAGACGCTGCGATCATCGAGATCGCCGAATCGCTGGCCGGGGCGCTCGATGCAGCCGGCGTGGAGGTGCTGTTTGACGACCGCCCCAAGGTGTCACCCGGCGTGAAGTTCGGCGATGCCGAACTCATTGGCGTGCCGCGCGTGGTCGTGGTGGGCCGCGACGCGACCGAAGGGTTCGCCGAGGTGTGGGATCGCGCCACCGGCGCCAAAGAGAAGGTTGCATTGGTCGACGTGCCCGGGTTGTTTGGGGCGTAGACTCACTTTTTCCCAGTGGATCGGGGGCGCTGCCGGTGGCAGCGCCCCCTTTTTTCTTTTCGCTCACAGGCGACCGTGCGCGGACGAACATCCGCGAGTTCTCCACAGATCGGCCTCCACCCCGTTTCCCACCCTCGCGCTCCGCTGAGATAGACGCAGAACGGTAGCGCCCGGTGAAGACATCGGGGCCGTGAGCGCGAGGGAGCGGATCCACATGACGAATATTCGGGTGACGTACGGCGATATTGAGCAGGTGGCGGGGCAGCTCGCCCAGGGGCGAGACGAGATCACCACGAAACTCCGCCTGCTGGAATCGCAAATCACTACCCTCGTGTCGACCGGGTTTGTGACCGATCAGGCGTCGGTGCGATTTCACTCGATGTACAGCGAGTACACGTCGGGTGCGGCAATCGTCGCGGAGAAGCTCAGCGAGATTCAGTCGTTTCTCACACAGACGGCGGGCGCGATCCGCGAACTGGATGCCCAGCTCGCCGCTCGCATCAGCTGAGCCTGGAACCGGTGATCTCGAATGCGCGACCGATTCGAAATTGACGACGAGAGTCTGCTTGCGGCGGGCTCGCTCCTCGCGCACGCCGCCACTGCGGTGATCGATGGGGGCTCCTCGCCACCGCACGTTGAATTGCCTTTGGTGACGGGCTTCGGTGACCGGGTAAGTTGGTTTCTGGAGGGCGTCGGTACTGCCCGTGCTGCGCTCGCCGACGCAGCAGCAACCACCGGGCGGGCGGTTGCCGAGGTGATGCAGGTGAGCGCGGAGCTTGATGCTCGGCTTGCGGGGCAACTCGGCGATGGGTTCGCGGTGCCGCAGGTCAGGCGACCGAAGACGTGACCTTGATTCCCTCGTCGGCCGAGGCGGTGTTGCCGAGCGAATCGCCGATCCTTGGGTGCGCCGACGAATCGTCTGCCGTGGCGCGATTCCTCAGGGGGACGGCCGACGGGGTCGCAGAGTATCGCGCGACACTCCAGCGGGCGCAGCACACGCTCAGCCCCGTGCAGAGCGATGGTGTGGCCGAGATTTCCGGAAAGATAGGGCAGCGGCTGGAAGTGGGAGCGCTCGCGCTGAATCAGACTGCTGACACCGCACGGAACGCGTTCGAGCGCTACGCTGCCGAGATCGACCGCATCCACGCTGCGGCCCGGTGGGTGCACGCGCGCGTGGAGGAGTCGCTGGCACTGATTCGCGGCCAACACGCCACGATTGACGAGATCTGTCGGGCGCTCGGGGCACGCGTTGACTTCGGATGGCGCGCAGGCCCGCCCGTCGTCATGCCCCCGCTGGCGCTGGGGATCCCTGTGCCCGGTGCTGGCCCGATCGGCGTTGTGTCAAAAGACGGAGAAGAGGCCGCTGGCATCGCGGCGGAGGCGCTCGCGGTGCGCGCGAGGTACGAGCCACTGTGGGCCGCAGCCGTCTCTCGGTGGCGGGGCGCGGTCGACCAGATCGAGACGGATATCGTCGAATGGCGGCGACTGTTCGATGATCGGTCGAGTGCCGAACTCGCACTTCTCGCCGCACTCAACAGCACCGCGCTCGGGCAACTCATTGCGGTCAGTGAGACGACGATCGCCGCACGTCGCAGCATCGTCGCGTTTGGCTTCTCAGGTGAGCTGTGGGGGGTCACTCGACCGCCAGTCTCCCCGGCTACGGAACATTCACTCCTGGTTCAGCTCATGGGAACCCGCTCTGGAGCGGAAATCTGGCACAACCCACCCGCTCCGAATCGGATAGCTGAGGGTTGGAACGAACTCACCTCTTCCGAACAACAGCAACTGATCGCGGAGGTGCCGTGGGTGATCGGCAACCTGCCCGGCCTGCCGTTTCGGGTGCGCGATCAGGCCAATCGGCGTCTGCTCGAGTACTACGCGCTTCACCACGACGGGCTGAGCCCCGAGTGTGTGGAGTTACTGAGAGAGCTCACCACCGCATTGCAGAATGACACCGGTGATCCGCCGGTGACGATCGTCGCGCTGAATCTCAGCGGGAGCATTCCGATGGTTGCGGTCGGCTATGGCACCCTCGACACCTCGTCGAGCCTGACCTGGGAGGTACCCGGAATGTCGAGTGATGCCCACCTGGCGCTTGGCTCCTGGCACCAGGCAAGCCAGAACCTGCACGGTGCCCAAGAGCGCCTGCTCAATGTGCAGGGGGATGATGCGGGATCGCACGGGGGTGCGGCGCATGCACCCGGGGTGGTTGCGTTCCTCGCCTACGACACCCCGCACCTGTTGTCGGTCCTCTTCGCACAGTCGGCGCGAACCGGCGCTCACCGTCTTGCCGCCGAGCTTGACGGGGCTGCGGTGACCCGAGGCAACGGAGTGCCGCTGCCCACACACGCGGTGATCGCGCACTCGTACGGCACACCCGTGACCGCGAACGCGCTCACCCTGACTCGGTACCCGGTGCAGTCGTTCACGATGCTCGGATCAGCCGGCCTCGACGGCGAGGTTGTGGGGGCATTCACCGACCTGAATATTGAACGGGATCGCGCGGGAGAACCCAGAGTATTCACCACTCAGGCTGCGGGGGATCAGCTCGCGCCACTGGGCGCGGCCCTGTCAGACCGGGCACAGCCAAATCCTGGGGCGGTGGCTCCCAGACAAGATCACATCCCGGGTGCCTACGTATTCGGGTCAGACGGCTGGGGCACCCTGCTCCCAACTGATGGCCACTCGGTCATCGGGGCGGGCGATCGTGGCCTGCTCGGCGGCAATGCTTCTGAGGGTCACGGCTACCTCGACCCAGATACGCAGGCGCTTGTCGGTGCGGCCGCGACGAGTCTCGGCGTACTGCCGCATGTGCCCGGGGGGCTCACTCGCAATGGCCAGCCGGTGGGCTCAACCGAAGCTCCATGGATCCTCGCGAAGGGAAACGAATAGTGAAGCGTCACCACAGGGTCGGAAGCCTGGCACTCGCACTCGCGCTGTGTGGAAGTCTCGTGAGTTGCGACGAGATGTTTGGCCCCAGTGATGGGCCTGAATCAGAGTCACTGTCCATCGATGTCTATGGCACCCGCATGTTCAGCCCCGCCTGGGAAACCGGCCAGACTGACATGCTCGCAACCACAGATCAGCAGGTCGACTGGGCAATTGCAGAGACCGAAGAGGCGCTCCTCGTGCTCGGAGACCCGGATGGCTGGGACATGCTGGTGGCTGAGGGGAATTGGGCTGAGTACCGTGACGGGAGGATGCCTGAGCTGCATGGAACCATGTGTGAACTGGGAGATGCGGGCCGTCGCGGTGGCCAAATAGTTGTCTCGATCATTCACGCGAACTACGAACTCACCTACGAGGCGGCCGAAAGGCTTCGCGTGCATTGGATGAAGCGCGGGTGGGTCGTCACCGACATCTTCCGGGGCCCGCTTCCCGACGGCATGCCGCTGGTCTACTTCCGGGCCGATCGATACGGTGGGTCTCGCATTTCGCTGTACGCGAGAGACAATGCGGTCGACCTGCGAGTGACCTCCGCGTGTTCGCCGAGCAGTGGTCTGGGGTGAGTGAGAGATGCAGCTCAGGCTTGCGGCACAGTCCAGTTCGGGTGAGACCCAAGAGATTACTGTGTCGTGTGACGTCACGGCGACCGTTGCCGAGGTGGCGCGGGCCTTGATCCGCTCGGGACTTACCGGCGACAGTGAACTTGAGCGGATCGCCACCGCGAGGTCGGCCCCGGTTACCGTGTTGGGTCGTGCGGAGGGGCTGGGGCCGTGGGTGATGCTTGACCCCACATCATCAATCTCCCGCAGCGGGCTCCGGTCGGGATGGTCGATTCGGACGGTGCGCGAGGACGGCGCGGAGAGCACCACCCCACGGCTCATTCCTGCTGTCGGCACGGTCGACGTGCTTGATGGGCCGCAACGGGGCGCCAAATACAGCTTGGTGGTCGGCACCAACTCCGTGGGCCGCGACCCACGCAGTCGGATTCTGCTCGAAGAGACGAGCGTCTCCCGCCGTCACGCGTCCATTGAGGTGGGCGAACGGGTGCTCGTGCGTGATCTCGGTTCGGCCAATGGCACGACGGTCGACGGCACGGTGCTGGATGGCACGCCTCAAGGCGGGGTGCTCCTGGGCGGCGGCGTCGGAGATGGCCGGGGAGCGGCAGGATCGGCAATGATGAGCGCTGAGGTGACGGTCGGCACCGTGCGGCTCAGGCTGCACCTCACCGGGGTGCCCGATCCGGCACGTAACGATGTGCTCTCCCCGACACACCCCCACACACGAGAGCCGCACGTGTCGCCCCGATTTTCGGGTTCCGAACGTCAACTCCCGCCGCCGCCCGCACCCTCACCAGCCAGTAAGCTGCCGCTCCTCGCCATGCTTGCCCCGGCGATGCTGGGCCTCGTGATGTATGCGGTGACGGGATCGGCGATCAGTCTCCTGATGATCGCCTTCAGCCCGCTCATGATGATTGGCTCGTGGCTCGACGGCAGGGTGACGGGGCGTCGCGCCTTTCGACGCGACAGCGTCGTCTTTGATGCGGCGGTGCGGGCGGAGCGCGCTGCGCTCGAGGAGCTCCGAGATGAAGAAATTGTGGCGCGCGAATCCGAGGCACCGAGCATCACGGACATCGCGGCCGCGATTGAATCGAGAGGCCCCGTGCTGTGGATGCGTCGCCCCGAGCATCGGGCGTTTCTCGAGCTCCGCCTCGGTGAGGGGATGCTGCGCAGCCGCACCGCGACGCTGATGCCTGACCGCGGGCAGTGCCGTCCTGAGCACTGGTCTGCCCTGCAAGATCTAGCCTCGGAATTTGCGTCGGTCGGACCGGTTCCGGTGCTCGAGCGCCTCGACCGCAGCGGTTCAATCGGCGTTGCCGGAGAACCGCACTGGGCGGAGGGGTGCGCCCGCTCCCTGGTGCTGCAACTCGTCGGCCTCCATTCCCCCGCTGAATTCGTGCTGGCCTGTTTCGCAGCCCCTCGGCACCTCGGCGATGGTCACAGTGATTGGCGGTGGTTGAGCTGGCTGCCCCATGTGGATCCACCCGCCAGCCCACTTCGTGCCTGGCCGCTCGCGAGCGACGAACACACCCAGGCCACGCTGCTCTCAGACCTGGAGGGTGTGCTCGCTGCGCGAATGGTGCACGCTCAGTCTCGACGCACCGTGCGCTCGCACCTGGATCCCGGTGTTCCTGGTGGATCCGCGGAAGCTGTCACCGAGCTGCCTATGCTGCCCGTCATCCTCGTGGTGGTACTTGACACGGGTGGCATCGACCCAGCGCGGCTGATCGCGCTCGCCGAGGCAGGGCCGGATGTGGGTATTCATGTGCTGTGGGTCGCCGCGCGAAGTGCAGAAGTTCCTGCGGCCTGCCGCACCCTCATCGACATCGATCGCGGTGAGGCACACGTGCGCGTTACCCGAAGCAGCGAGACCATTCGACTGAGCAGGCTTGAGTTTCTTGATGAGCCCGGGGGGCGTGCCCTCGCACGGTCGCTCGCCCCGGTCGTCGACACGGCCACACGGCCACTGGATGACAGTGATCTGCCCGAAGCGCTCGCGCTGCGAGACGTGCATCCCATCGATGTGCTCGGCGGTGACCACCCGATACTCGCGTCGTGGCGAGCCTCCGGATCACTGAAGAAAGCCTGGCAATCGGGGGAGCGGCGCGAACCGATCTGCCTCGACGCGGTCGTCGGGCAGGGGCCAGAGGGCGCAGTCAGTCTCGATCTCCGGGCACAGGGTCCGCACGCTCTCGTCGGGGGCACGACGGGATCGGGAAAGTCGGAGTTCCTGCAGAGCTGGATCATGTCGCTCGCAGCGACGGTCAGCCCCGACTGTCTCTCATTCCTTTTGGTCGATTACAAAGGCGGAGCGGCGTTCGCAGAGTGCGCGGAGTTGCCACACACGGTGGGGCTCGTGACCGATCTCGATCAGCATCTCGTACACCGCGCGCTGACCTCGCTGCGGGCCGAGCTGCGTTACCGGGAGGAACTGCTCGCTAATCGGGGAGCGAAAGACCTGGTCACACTGGAGCGGCGATCAGAACCGGCGGCTCCACCCGTGCTGGTGATCGTGATCGATGAGTTCGCGACGCTCGTGCGGGAGGTACCCGAGTTCGTCGCGGGCATCGTCGATATCGCCCAGCGTGGTCGATCGCTCGGCATTCATTTGATTCTCGCGACGCAGCGGCCTGCGGGTGTCATCACCGAGAACCTGCGGGCGAACACCAATCTCCGTATCGCGCTTCGTGTGGCAGATGCCGCAGACAGCAGTGACGTGCTCGGGGTAGCCGATGCGGCGAACTTCGACCCGGCACACCCCGGTCGCGCCGCCTATCGAGTCGGAGCGGGGCGTATCGAGCACTTCCAGACCGGGTATCTCGGAGGCCACCCCGCGCAGGCGATCGATCCGGGGATCGCCTTCCATTCGCTCGGGTTTCGACGCACTGAACCCTGGCCGATTCCACCCGAACCCGCATCCCTGCGACCGCACGGAGCGCGCACGCGCGACATCGTGCGTCTGCTCGCGGGAATCACGTCTGCAGCGGCGGCAGCGCAGCTCGGTGCACCCCGGAGGCCGTGGCTTGATCCACTTCCTCTGGTGATCGACTGGGCGATGCTGTCGCAGTTGGCGCCAAACGAGGAGGAACAGGGCAGCGGCGAATCGCCAGTGATCGGACTCGCGGATCTGCCCCAGCAACAACGGCACAACATCTATGCACTCAACTTCGAGCGGCTCGGCAACGTCGCACTCGTCGGCGCAAGCGGCACCGGGAAAAGTTGCGCACTCCTCACCATCGCCGCTTCGCTTGCCGACCGAGCAACCGAGTATCCGGTACACATCTACGCGATCGATGCCGCCGGCGGAGCGCTCGAGGCGCTTCGTGAGCTCCCTACGGTCGGGGCAGTCGCGTCGCTTCCCGATGTCGAGCTTGTTGATCGGATACTCCGACACGTCTCTGAGCTTGTCGCCGAGCGGGGAAGTCGATTCGCAGCGGCACGCGCCAACAGCCTCACCTCGTTTCGAGCCACGGCAGATGGTGCCGCGGAGCCGCGAATCGTGTTGTTCATAGACGGGTTCTCGATGTTCCGCTCCGAAAGCGAATCACTGGGTGCGCGAAATACGCGCTTGACGCAACTCGCCGAGATTATGCATACCGGCAGATCCGTGGGGGTGCACGTGGTGGTGACAGCGGATCGGCCCGCCGCCCTTCCTGCGGCGCTCGCCGCCAGCGTGCAGGAGTATCTCGTGTTTCGGCTCGCGGGCGCATTTGATTATGCGCATCTGGGGGTGCCCGCGGCGATGCTCGCGAACGCACCCGCCGGGCGCGCTGTGGTCGCGAGGGAGTCGGTCGAGGTGCAGCTTGCGCTGCTGGAGGGAAGAGCGGATCTCGGCGGTCAAGCTCGCGCGATTGAGGTCTTGGCTGCTTTGCTTCGTGACCGTGGTGTGAGTCCGGCGACGCAGCTGCGCAACACCCCAGAGCGAGTGCCTCTGGAATCGCTCCCGGCAGTGGTCGAGGATCGACCCGTGGTGGGAATCGAGTCGCAGAACTTCAGCCCTATTGGCATTCCCCTGACCGGGCTGGCTGTGGTGTCTGGGCCGCCAGGATCAGGCCTTACCAGCGCGCTGCAGACCTGTGTGGCCGCCTGTGACCGGCGCGCGTTCGGGCGAGGAGAGCGCGTACGGCGGATCCTCCTGAGCCTTGCTGAGGGCACGCTCCTGTGGGCCGGTCAGTGGGACCGAGCGGCGCACGGGGCGGAGCCGGTCGCCGCTCTGGCACGAGAGTTGACCACTGAGTTGGATCGGTGTGCATCACCCGAATCACACACCGTGATTGTGGTCGAACGTGCAGCCTATGCAGAAGGCACCGAGGCGCTTCCGGCGCTCGTATCACTTGCGAAGGTCTGCCGACGAGCGGAGGTGCTGCTCGTAGTGGAATTTGAACTTGGAGCCGCTGCAGGTGTCTGGGAGCTCCTTGGGGTGCTGAAACAGGCGCGATGGGGGGTTGCGCTTCAGCCCGACGAAACCGACAGTGGCACCCCGTTTCGCAACGTGTTCGGACGGGTGCGTCGAGGGGACTTTCCGCCGGGGCGGGGCTTCGTCATCGAGGGCGGCCGGGCGACACCGGTGCAGCTTGCACTCGGTTGGGGTATTCTGGAGGACTGATCCGCCCCGGGCGGAACCTGACAGCTGAATAATATGGAGGCCCCTGTGAAAATCGACCTCGCCATGCTTCGTGGGCTTGAGCGCGAAAAAGAGATCCCCTTCGAGGAACTCGCGGAGATTATTGAGCAGGCGATCCACTCGGCCTACATCAAGCACATCGTGGGTCTCGGTCAGCCCGAACCCAAAGACGACCAGGTGCGCGTGACGCTTGACCGGAAGAACGGCGAAATCTCCGTATTCGTTCCCGAGCTTGACGATGCCGGTCAGGTGATTGGCGAGGCCGTCGTGCCGACCGAAGAGTTTGGGCGGATCGGCGCAAATGCAGCGAAGCAGGTCATCAACCAGCGATTGCGTGATCTCACTGATGATGCGGTTCTTGGCCAGTTCAAGGACAAAGAGGGTCACATTCTCTCCGGAGTCGTGCAGCAGGGGCCAAACCCGCGAATGGTGCACATCGATCTCGGCGACCTTGAAGCGATCCTGCCACCCGAAGAGCAGATACCGGGCGAGGACTACAGCCACGGCACGCGCCTTCGTGTGTATGTCACCAGCGTCTCCAAGGGCCTCAAGGGCCCGCAGGTGACCGTGTCGCGCACGCACCCGGGCCTGGTGCGTCGACTGTTCGAACTCGAGGTTCCCGAACTCTCCGCAGGCATCGTAGAGATCGTCGCTCTGGCCCGTGAGGCAGGGCACCGCACGAAGGTTGCCGTGCGCGCGCATCAGCAGGGCATCAACGCCAAGGGCACGTGTATCGGTGAGATGGGCCGACGTGTCCGCGCGGTCATGAGCGAACTAGGCGAAGAGAAGATCGACATCGTCGACTACTCACCCGACCTCCCGACGTTCGTCGCGAACGCGCTGTCACCCTCCAAAGTGACCGATGTCTTTATGCTGAACGAGTCGTTGAAGCAGGTGCGCGCGCTGGTCCCCGACTTCCAGCTCTCTCTGGCCATCGGCAAGGAGGGCCAGAACGCTCGCCTCGCCGCTAAGTTGACGGGCGCGAAGATCGACATTCAGCCGGACTCAATCATGAATGATTGAGTTGGATGTCGATCTTCGCGCATCCTGCGGAGCGCTTACCAGCGCGACGGAGGATGTCCGGAGTTCCGACATTCAGCCGGACTCAATCATGAATGATTGAGTTGGAACCCAACGCGACACGCCCGGGGAACGATCACAGAGGAAGCTGGTACGATGATTCCGGTTCGAACGTGTGTTGCGTGCCGCCGAAAGGCGTCACGCAGCGAGTTGTTCCGGGTCGTGTTGCGCGAGGGTCGATTGAATTTCGACGAGCGTGCGGTGCTTCCTGGGCGCGGAGCGTGGGTACATCCCACTCCGCAGTGTCTTGAACTAGCGGTGTCGCGCGGAGCCTTCGCGCGTGCATTGAAGGCATCAGGGAAACCTGATCCTGGCCCCTTAGAGAACAGGCTAGAAACACTCATGGACAACTAATGAGCGGCTCACAATGAGGCCCGTCCGATAATTATGGTTCTCGCCTGTCTGGGGCGTGAACCCAGACAGGAGAATAGTGGCAAACCCACGCGTACACGAGATAGCTGCAGAGCTCGGTGTAGATAGCAAGGTCGTTCTGGCCAAGCTGAAAGATATGGGCGAATTCGTCAAGGCGAGTTCGTCGGCCGTTGCGCCGCCAGTCGCGCGCAAGGTCAAGGCAGCGCTTCAGGCAGAGGGCGTCGCAACCCCCAAGGCTGAGGATGCCGCAGTCGCGGCAAAGCCCGCGACAAGTGCACCTCGCCCCGGCTCCCGGCCCTCGGCTGCAAAGCCCGGCCCGAAGCCCCCGGCTCCGCCGGCGCCTCCGGCACCGGTCGAAGCGCCAGCTCCGGCACCGGTTCAGCAGAGTGCACCGGAGAAGCCAGCCGCTTCACGCCCCGCTGCAAAGAAGGCCTCCGCGCCCACAGCGCCCGCGGCAGCATCAGATGCGCCCGAAGCGCCTCAGGCAGAGGGCACCGCGGCCGACGCCGCAAAGCCTGCGGCCGCAAAGCCCGCTGGCTCGAAGCCAGGACCCAAGCCCGGTGGGCCCCGTCCGGGTAACAACCCGTTCGCAACCAGCCAGGGCATGGGCATTCCTCGCCCACCACGTCCGGGTAACAACCCGTTCGCTCCCGCTCAGGGCATGGGCCGGAAGGGCCCGAACCCGGGTAACATTCCGCGTCCGACCCCGCGTCCGGCTCCCGGTGCAGCTGGTGCTCGTCCAGGTGGCCCCGGCCGTCCGGGTGGTGCCGGTGCGCGTCCGGGTGGCCCCGGTCGTCCAGGCGCAGGTGCCGGTGGCGCAGCGCCCGGTGCGGGCACGGGCTTTGGCCCGCCACGCCC
>JGI25318J35512_1000592_pt1 | contig 17519 bp, 8 predicted proteins | sample AutmiccommunBRH9_FD_35512 | JGI IMG/M metagenome (IMG submission 35512)
GCCTGAGAGGCCCGGTTCGCCTGTGCCGAGGCCGAGGCCGCCTGACCGTTCAAGATAATGTCGCCGGCGCCGTTTGCGGCCAGGATCGCGCGGTTGCCGTTGAGTTCGGCGGACACGGNGGCGGCGGCGGCGGCCTGTTCGGCAATGGCGGCCGCGGCGGCGGCGGTTTCCGCGATGACGGCGGCNGCTTCGGCGGCGGCGGCGTTATTGGCGGCTTCGGCGGCGGCGGCGTCCTGGGCGGCCTGCTGTGCGGTCAGGGCCAGTTCGGCGGCGATCGCCGCCTGTTGCTGGGCGGTGGCGGCATCGGCGGCGGCGGCGTCGGCGAAGCCCAGGGCTTCGTTGTAGGCGGCAAGGTCGGCGGCGGCTTTCGCGGCGGCGGCGGCGGCGGCGGCGGCTTCGGCGGCGGCGGCGGCTTCGGCTTGTCCCTGGGCACCGCCAAGGGCTTCATNGAAGTTGATGGCCTGAACCAGCGCCGCGCGCAGGGCGGCGACGGTTGTCAGATTGGCATCGACGGTGATTTCGATGGTGCTGCTGACGGCGACGACGGCAGCGACATCGGGGTCGAGGTCCGCGGAAACGGTGATGGTGTAGGTGTCGCCGATTTCCGGCGTGCCGAGAATCGTTACCGTGGTCACCTGCCCGCCGGTTTCCGTGGTGGCAGTGGTGAGAACGGCCGCACCGCCGTTGTCGTCCGTGGCGCCGCCGTTTGTTGCGGAGACGTTAACCGTGAACGTCTGATCCGGCACATTGCCGGTGATGACGATGGTATCGGCGGCCGGGCCGGCCGTTGCCGTCACCAGACCTTCGTCGGCGACGGTTTCCTGTTTTGCGGACAACGCCAGGGCGGCGAACGCGGCTTCGGGACTATCCGGTTCCGGATTGATGAAGTCGGCCAGGTCCGCGGCGGCTGAGGCGAGAATCGATTTGGCCTTGGCCAGATCGATCAACTGTTCCGCCCGGTCCGTCTGCGCGGTGGCCGAGGCCAGGGCGGCGGCCCGCGCCGCCACGGCTTCCGCGTTNTGGCTGGCGTAGCTCAGATTGGCGGCGTTGGTGACCGCGGTCTTGANGNTGGCGACATAGCTGTCGAGCGACGCGATCAGGGCGTCGCGGACTTCGGCNTCGGCNGNGGCGACCTGGGTGCGCAGCGCCGGATCGCTGGTCGCGGCCGCCGGGAAGTCCAGGATGTCCGTGCGCGCCTGCAGGTCGGCGTTGCCGCCGGCGGTGTCGGAGGCCAGGAACGTGGCGGCATCGAACCCGGCGATGTTGACGGCGGCGTCGAGCAGCGCGTCGAGCGCCGAACTGGCGGCGGCGTTGGCGGCGACCTTGTCGGCGGTGCCGACGATGGCGTTGGCCTGCGCCGCGTCGGCGTAGGCGTTGACCGCGCCGGCCAGCAGCGACAATTGATTGGTGACGGTTGCGATATCGTCGACGGCGATTTCCAGCGCCGCGTCCGCCTGAGCCTCGGCGGCGGCCTGGGCGACCGCCAGATACCCTTCGGCCTGGGCCTCGGCGGACTGCGCCGTCGCCAGGGCGTCGATGGCGGCGAGCGATTCGGTCAACTCGGCCTGCGCCACCGTTTCCAGGGTGGAGACGTTGGCGCGCGCCGCGTCGGCCACTGCCGTCGAGGCATCGGCGACCTGATCGGCGCCGTTGATGTAGCCCGGATTGCCCGCCGTCACGTCGTCGAGGGCGTCCAGGTTGACCGTCGCCGTGGAACTGTCGGGGGCGGTGACGGTGGTCGAATTGCCGACGACCAGGGTGCCCGCGTTGTTGGTGACGGTGACCTGGACCGTGGAGATGTCGTAGCCGCCGGAACTGTTCTGCGCCGCGATCAGGAAGCTNTCNGTCGCGCTGGCGCCANTGGCCAGGTCGGCATAGGCGTCGGCGTCGGGCGTGTAGACGACGTTGCCNTCGGCGTCGAAGGTTACCTCGCCCTTNTCGCCGTCGCCGATGCCGCGCGCGCGGGCCTGGGCCGTCTGCGCCGCATTCTGGAACANCGCAAGGACTTCTTCCTGAAACTCGACGGCCGCCTCGGCATTGGATTTGTTCTGTGTCGCCAGGGCCAGGGCCGCCGCAAGTGCCGGGGTGCTCGATCCCGCCGCCGTCGCTTCGTTCAACGCCGTGGTTGCGGCCGCCAGGGCGGCTTCGGCCGCGTCCAGGTTCTGCTGCACGCCGTCGGCGGTCAGCCCGGACAGGGTGCCNGAAACGGTGGTCAGCGTATCGCCGGAGCCGGAGGTCACGGTGACGTCGTCGGACACGGTGATCGTGCCGCCGACATTGGTAATGGTGACGGTGANGATTTGCAGATCGAAACCGCCGCTTTCGTTCTCGATGGCGATCTTGAAGCTGTCGGTCGTGCTGTCGCCCGGGGTCAGGGCGGCGATGGCCGNATTGCCNGCATCGACGGCATAGGTCAGCCCGCCGTCGGCGCCGGCGACGATGTCGCCCTTGTCGCCGTCGCTGGCCCCCTTCTGGATCGCTTCGGCGCTTTTCGCCGCGTCCTCGAAGGCGTCGAAGGTCGCCTTATCGACGGCNTCGTCGATCAGCTTGGTCAACAGATCGGCNCGGGCNGCCAGCACGTCGTTGGCGGCGGTGACGGCCTCGGCCTTTTCCGCCGTCGCGGTTGTCTGCGCGGCGGTCGTGGCGGCCTGCTTGGCGGTCAGGTCGGCCTGGGCCGTGCCGTCCTTGAAGGCCTGGGCGGCCTCGCGGGCCTGGGATGCGCCTTCGATCGCGGCGGTCGCCGTATCGGCGGCGGACTCGGCCGTGTTGGCGTCCTGGACCGCCTGTTGGAANTGCGCGATGACCGCCGGATCGACGGTGCGGGTCGCGACGAAGGNGTCCAGGGCGGTGATCGCCTGTGCCTTCAGACCGTTGACGGTTTGCGCCGCGGTCACGGCCCCGGCCTTGGCCGTCAGCATGACCGCCGGATCGGTAGTGTTCAGGGTGCCCTGGGCAGCGGTCGCCGCCTGGTCGGCGGCGTCGGCGGCCTGCACCGCCAGATTCAGCACCGACAGCAGCTCGGGCGGCAGGTCGGGTTTGGATGAAACGATGTCGCGGATCGCCGTGACCTTGGTGGTCACGATGTCGACGACGTTCTGCAGGTTGTTGATGTCTGCGGTCGTCGCCCCGGCGGCGACCAACTGACCGTTGATGTTGTTGCTGAACGATGTGGCGGCGGCGGTGCGCGCGGCGGCGACGCCGCTGCCGGCGGCGGCAATGGCATCGGTCTTGGCCGTCGTCGCGGCGGCGATGGCGGCGTTCACCACGGCGGACATTTCGCTGGCGGCCGTGACCAGGTTTCCGCCGGTCGCGCCGTCCAGGCCGACGGCCTCGCGCAGGGCCGCCAGGGTCTCTGCATCGATTTCGCCGCCCGACGCGGCGACGGACAGCATCGCCTGCGCCGACTGGATCATGGTGACCAGGGCTTCGGACAGGGCGCGCGCGGCGTTCAGGGCTTCCAGCGGCGCGACCACGACCTCGATCAGGCTGTCCGTGTCCGTCGCGGACAGACCGGCGTTGGGGCCGAGGATGGAGAGCGAGCCGCTGAGCGAACTGACCGCTGACGAGGCGAGGGTTTCCGCGTTGGCCGCGGCGGTCGCGGCGGCATTGAGAAGCGCCAGCGCCTGATTGACGGAATCGAAGCCCGCCGAGTTGAAGACGATTGTGTTGAAGTTGCCGACCCCGATCAGATTTTGGAGGGCGGTGATTTCCTGGGGNCTCAACTGCTGCTGCAGGGTTTGCAGCGTGAAGCCGCCCGCCGGGTCGGCCGTCAGGCCGCGAAGCTGCCCGGCAATGCCCCGAAATTCGGCCGCCGTAAGGCCGCTGACAGGATCAAGGACGAACGATCCTTCTCCGAACTGCTGCTGCAGGTTCTCGAATATCCCTTCGATCGTCGCCTTGGCGTTCTGAAGTTGGATATTGAACTTGATGGCGTCGATCGCGCCTTGATTGATCGACTGCTGCAATTGGTCGAGCTTCGCCGCCGTTTCGTCGCCCGGTCCCGGGCTGTCGCCTTCCTGCGTGCCTGGCTGTCCGGGGACGGCGTTGTCGCCGGAACTGCCCGGCGGCTGGGGCAGGGAGCGCAGGACATCGGCGTACCGGGCCTGGATTTCCGCCGCCGAGATGACGATGGGCGGTGGTGGGGCCGTATTGAAAGAGGCGATGGAGACCGTGGCGCCGACCTGGTTGAGNACNACNGTGCCGGCGTTGTTGGAGATCACCACTTCGCCGACGAAGTTGCCTTCCGGCAGGATCGTGAAGTTGCTNTGCTCGCCTTCCGGCGCGGCCTTGCCGGCCAGGGCCGTGCCGCGAATCCCGATGGTCGCCGTCGGCGTGTTGATGAGCATGTTGTCCGGGCCGGTCTTGGCGATCTGGCCCGAGATGAAGGAGAACGCCCCCTGCACGATCGACGCCCCGAAGGTGCCGGACTGGGCCTGCGGGTCGTAGACCATTTCGTCCAGGACCATGCGGCCGTTGTCGGCGAGGGAGAAGGTCGATTCGTCGGCGAATTCCATGCCGACAGCGCCCAGCGGGCCGGTTTCGATGACGTCGCCCTGATAGACCGGGTCGCCGACCTTGAGGACGGCCTTGGTGCCGTCCGCATGGGTCGCCTCGACCTTGCCCGTGACCGTGACGATCTTGCCGATCGGTTCTGCCGCACCCGCGGGGCCCGCCTGGGCTTCCATGCCGGGGGCGGCGGGACCGGCCAGCTTGACCGCAAGCGGCCCGTTGATGACGGCCCCGTCGGGCGTTACCAGATCCGGGGGATCGGCGAACTTGAAGAAGCTTTTGATGAGAACCTTGGAGCCGTCCTTGCCGACCAGCAGCAGATCCGGCCCCTGGCGCANGAACTGGGCCTGAAGGATCCAGCCGCCGTCAGGGACATGGACCTGCTCAGTGCCCGCTGCATCAAGGACGAATGAATCGGCGCCGCTCCAATCCTGCGGTTCAGCACCCTTGTCGTCCGTGCCGGGAACAAACCGGTTTGTGGCCACCCCTTANGTGCTCGCTCTTCCATGCGCACGACAGCGCCTATCGGTCGCCGCCGAGGCAAATCCCCCGAATTCCCTTGGNTTGAGCACAGACTGCATGACCCGTCGGTACGCGATCTTGGTGTCTCGTTCGCCGGGTCTCAGGGACTTTAGGCATCCAACCTTACAACAACGTGAACAACCGCCCACGCCGATACGATATAGTATGTATAAAATTATACTAAAATCGACGGAAAAAATGTGACCGTTGACCGCATGGCGGATAAATCGACATGAATCCTGTGTGGTCGGAAAAACCGGCGATAAACGGAGGTTTGGAGGCTATTTCGCCTCGACCGCCGAAACCTCCAGGCGGCCCATCGCGTTCAGCAGGCGGAATGTCGCCTGCACGATTGACACTTCCGTCAGAACGGAATCGCTCTGCGCGTTGATCAGGCGGGTTTCCCCGGACAGCACGTCGAGCAGCGACCGGCGCCCGGCCTCGCGTTCCTCGCGGGCCAGTTCAAGGAATTTGGCGGCGATTTCGACCTGCGCGGTGCGCACGTCGTGGTTCTGCCGCGCGGTCTCCAGGTCCGCCCAGGCCAGGCGGATGTTCTCCTCGATCGTCCGCTGGGTGTCCGCGGCGCGGTCGATCGAGGCTTTGTAGTCACTGCTGGAGGCGCTGANGGAATCAAGCGCGGTAAAGCCCAGGTTGAAGGGAAAGTTGAGCTCGACCTTGGCGGCCTGGGCGTTGCGCTGGCCGATGGTGCCGTCCAGGTTGCGCTCGTGGTTGGTTTCGACGACCGCGTTCAGCTCGGGAAAGAACAGATCCTGACGGGTCCGGGTAACGCTGTCCTTGGCGATGTCGGAGGCGAGCCGCGCATTGCGCAGCTGGAAGTTTTCCTTGAGCCCGATTTCGATGGCTTCNTCAAGNGTCCTGGGCATCAGGACTTCGGGTACGGGAGGAAGTTTGAATTCGTTGATTCCCTTGGGCATGTCACGGTACAGCGCATGATAGCGCGACAGGGCGTTGCGCAGGGTGCCCTCGGCGACCACGCGGCGCGACTGGGCTTCGGCCAATTCGGTCTTGGCCTGCAGAACGTCGGTCGAAAACCCGGCGCCGCCCGCGACCCGGGCATCTTCAAGTTCCGTCTGTTTCTTGATNTTGTCTTCCGATTGCCGCGACAGGGCCAGGCGCCGGTTCGCGCTGTAGACCTGGATGTAGGCGACAATGCCTTCGAGGATCAGGTCCTGGCGCACCTGATTNAGGTTGATCGCCGCCGATTCCCGATTCTTGCGGGAAATACCGATGTCCGTATCGGTCTTGCCGAAATCCCACAGCAGTTGAGTGANGCTGAGCGACGTTTCGTTGAACTTTTTGGTGGTGTCCTGGGTGCCCGGATTGCCGCGCTTCTGGAAGCCGTTGTTGAAATCGATTTCCAGTTCGGGGAACCAGGCGCCGCGGGTTTCGCGGATGCGGCTGGTCGCGGCGTCCAGCGAATTCTTGGCGGCGTTGATCCGGTCATGATTTTCGATCAGATCGAGCAGGACGTCAGGCAAGGACTGGGCCCGCGCGCCGACACTCCATGCCGACACGCCGAAGATCACGGCAAATGTGAACCCCGCTTTGAGAAGGCTGCGCAACGTTTTTCCCCGAATGCCTTCGCCGTATTCCGGCATAAACTTGCATACTCGGGAGACAATTGGAACATCTTATCGGACCTGCCGAAGCGCCTTTCAGGCGATAGGTCTGTTTTTTCAAAATCATATAACCTTCTGAAAAACTTCCGAAAATTTTGCCGGGCATCGCCTGGCGATATTCCCGCTGAAGGGGCATGATTCATCGCGCGCNGGACTTGCGGGGCCGGCGGAAAGATGTGGCGATTCGCCATCCCCTCGGCGCCGCCGACCGGGTATGGTCGNGGCAACGGCACCCTGCGCGAATGCGCTAAAGACAACCGGGCGAGGAAACGTGACCCAAGACCTATCGAAGAGTGAGGGCGACCTTGTCGCCGCCGCGGCCGNGTTCGCGGCCCATGATGTGCGANCCCATGCGGCNGCCTGGGAAAAGGCGCGGTCCCTGCCCGCCGANATGTTCNAGCGGGCCGCCGCNGCCGGGCTGACGTCGGCGATNCTGCCGCGCGAGGTTGGCGGCGCCGGCGTCGGGATGCTCTGCGCCGCGCGCATGGCCGAGATCTTGGCGGCGGCCGACTTCGGCTTNGCCTTCGCGCTCAAGGTTCATGCCAACGCGGCCAACGCCGTGGCCCGGCGCGGCACCGACGAACAGCGCCACCGTTTGCTGCCCGGCATGATCGACGGGCGGCGCATCGGCGCGTTCTGCCTGACGGAACCGGCGGTCGGCAGCGACGCGACCGCGATCGCCTGCGCCGCCGCCAAGGAAACGGGGGGCTGGACCGTGACCGGCGAGAAGGCCTGGGTGACCAACGGCGTCAACGCGGACGTCATGAGCGTCTATGTCCAGACCGACGCGGAAGCCGGATGGCGCGGCATCGCCAACGTCCTGGTCGAAGGCGNTTTTCCCGGCCTGACCCGCGCGGCCCCTTATGACCTTCTGGGCGGGCATGCGGCGGGGCTCTGCGGCCTGACTTTCGAAGACTGCCGGGTTCCGGACGCCAACCTGTTGATCGCGCCCGGCGAGGGGTTCAAGGCGGCCATGGCCGGCATCAACATGGCGCGAATGTTCGTCGCCGCGCTCTGTTGCGGGATGCTGGCCGAATGCCTTGACCGGGCCTTGGCCTATGGCGCCCAGCGCATGGCCTTCGGTCGGCCCATCCTGGCCAACCAAGGCCTGCAGTGGGAACTGGCCGACGTGGCCACGGACCTTGAAGCCTGCCGCCGCCTGACCGAGCATGCGGCCCGCACGCTGGACGCCGGGGAGGCCGGGATCACCGAATGCGCCCATGCCAAGAAATTCGCGACCCGCGCCGCCGTGCGGGGGATATCGGCCTGCATGCAGGCGATGGGGGCGGCAGGGCTGCGCGCCGAGGAACCCTTCGGCCGTCATTTCGCGGCGGCGAAGATGTGCGAATTCCTCGACGGCACGACGGAAATTCAGAACGTGGTGATTTCCCGCAGCCTGCTGCGGCCCCATGGGCTCGACGCGTCCTAGAGCCTAGCTGGAACCTGGGGTCACATTTCCTCGCGGGCGACAGTTGTGTTGCGGCCACGGTCCTTTGCTTCGTAAAGCGCCTCGTCGGCCCGCTTCAGCGCGGCTTCGATGGAATCGCTGGGATCCTGGACCGTGGTCACGCCGGCGCTGACCGTCACTTTCAGGGTTCCGGAATCGACGGGGACGGCGAGTTCGCCAAGATATTCCCGCAGTCTCTCGACCGTCAGTTTGGCACCCTGCGGATCCGTTTCCGGCAGGATCAGGGCGAATTCCTCGCCGCCCATGCGGCCGACGATATCGACGTTGCGCAGGCGGTCGACGCAGGCTTCGGCCAGGGTCCGGAGCACGTTGTCCCCGGCGTCATGGCCGTAGGTGTCGTTCACGGCCTTGAAGTGGTCGACATCGATCATCACCGCGCCGAAGCAGCGCCCGCTGCGCCGCACGCGGGCGACCTCGGCTTCGCCCAGTTCCATGAACCGCCGTCGGTTCCACACGCCGGTGAGAAAGTCGGTGGTGGCAAGCCGGGTCAGTTCCGCGTTGGCGATCTTAAGGTCCAGGTGGGCCTTCTGCAGGGCAAGATAATTGCGGATGCGGGCCAGCACGATCAGCGGTGAATAGGGCTTGAGGATGTAGTCGATGGCGCCAAGCAACAACCCCTTTTCCTGGTCATTGTCTTCGGTGCGGCCGGTGACGAAGACGACGGGTATGTCGCAGGTCCGAATATTCGATTTCAAGCGGCGGCAGACTTCGTAGCCGTCCATGCCGGGCATGCTGACGTCCAGCAGAATCAGGTCGGGAAGGTCGGATTCCGCGAGGGCGATTGCCTGCACGCCGTCCGTCGTACAGATGATGTCGCCTTCCTCGGCCAGGAGGCTTGAGAGAATCATCAGGTTCGTTTCCGCGTCATCGACGATCAGTATCTTCTGGCGCTGCGGCTCATGGCTGCCGCGGGACAAAATGTCGCTTCTCTCAATTCCCGTCATCGCGCCGTCCTTTCCGTCGTACCGTCGGTCCCAGAGCCATCGGGGTTATTCTCCTGCCCGCGGTGGTAATTTCTCCCCCGCAGGGTTGCCGCCGCCCAACGCTATTGCCAGAGAATCACGAACCTCATCAAGGGCGCTACTCAATTCCTTCAGGCAGGCATCGACTTCTGGCCTGCCGAGCCCGCTGCGCAACTGGTCGTCAAGCGCCTTGGCCGCCTGATACACGCGTTCGGCGCGAATGTTACCGCTCACTCCTTTCAAGGTGTGGGCCGCGCGGGCCGCCGTCTCCAGATCNCCGTCGGTCAGTAGAGCGGCGATTTCGTNCGCCTGNTCCATGTACTTGGCATGGAAGGCGCCCAACAGGTGGCGCAGGATCACGTCGTTTTCCCGCACCATGGTGCGGGCCTCGGTCAGGTTGATCCCCTGGATCGTGTCGGGCAGGGCGTCAGCCGACGCCGGTGCGGACGTTGACGAATCCGCCGCCGCGGCCTTGCCGGTCGGATTTGCCGGGCGCGCACCCGACCGGGGGGCCCAGGCCGCAAGCACCGCATACAGGCGGTCCGGGTCGATGGGCTTGGTCACATGATCGTTCATGCCCACGGCAATGCATTTTTCCCGTTCGGACGGCATGGCATGGGCGGTCATGGCGATGANCGGAAGGTCTTTGTGCCGGGAATCGGCACGGATGATTTGGGTTGCCTGGTATCCGTCCATCAGCGGCATCTGCAGGTCCATCAGGACCGCGTCGTAAGGGGTTTCCGCAACCATATCGACGGCAATCTTGCCGTTTCTTGCGATGTCGACCGTCATGCCGGCAAGGTTGAGCAATTCCCGCGCGACCTGCTGATTGATTTCATTGTCCTCGACCAGCAGGATGCGCAATCCGGCAATGCGCTCAAGCACACTGGACCGTGCGTCCTTCGGCTGCGGTCGGTGTGTCAGCGCGGTATCTTCCGTCAGGTCGCTGGGTAGGGCCGTCACCTCGGCGGTGAACCAGAAGGTGCTGCCTTTGCCCTCGGTGCTGTCGACACCGATCTCGCCGCCCATCATGGTGACAAGACTGTGGCTGATCGCGAGTCCCAGACCGGTGCCGCCGAACTGGCGGGTGGTCGAGATGTCGGCCTGGGTGAACGGCTGGAACAGTTTGCCGATCTGATCCCGCGACATGCCGATGCCCGTGTCCGTGACCTCGAACCGCAGCATCCCCTTTCCCGCCGTGCCGGCGGTGGATGAAGGCACCGGCAGAACATTCACGATGACCTTGCCCTTTGCGGTGAACTTGATGGCGTTCGCCGTCAGGTTGATCAGTACCTGGCCCAGCCGTAGCGGATCGCCCTTCAGGTTCTTCGGCACGCTGGGGTCAATGTGGAACTGAATGTCGAGCGGCTTGGCGCCGGCCCGCGCCGTCGTCATGGTGGACAGGTTTTCCATGACGTCGTCCAGATTGAACGCAACGGCTTCGATCTCCATCTTGCCGGCTTCGATCTTGGAGAAATCGAGGATGTCGTCGATCAGGCTGAGAAGCGCGTGGGACGACATGTCGACCTTGGTCAGGTAATCCGCCTGCTGTTCGGTCAGGTCGGTCTTCAGGGCCAGCCCCGTCAAGCCGACGATGGCGTTCAGCGGCGTGCGGATTTCATGGCTCATGTTGGCAAGGAACGAGCTTTTCGCCCGGTTGGCTTCTTCGGCCACCAGCTTCGCCTCGCGCAGGGCCCGTTCGGTGCGTTTCTGTTGGGTGACGTCCGAATAGGTCGTTACGAAGCCGCTTCGGTCCGGCAGGGGGTTGCCGCGAATGTCGATGACCATGCCGTTCGGGCGGGTGCGCTCGAAGTGATGGGGCTCGAACCTGCGCGCCAGATCGATGCGTTCCTGAACCTGCTGTTCGACGGCGCCGGGACCGTATTCACCGCGTTCGGCGTTGAAGCGGAAGAATTCTCTGAGGTTTGTGCCCGGCGGAAAACGGTCCTTCGGGAATTTCAGAAGCTCCATGAACTTTGAATTGGCGGTGATGACATTCAGTTTCTCGTCGAACATGGTGATGCCCTGGTCCATGGTTTCCAGGATCGCCTTCTGGTGGGCAAGTTCGCGCTCGGCCTCCTTCTGCTCGGTGATGTCGGTCATGGCAGTACCAAGTCCCGTGATGGTGCCCTCGCGGTCACGCACGGGGAACTTCATGAGGCGGTAAATGGTGGGCCGGCCTTCCTGCGTTTTGTGCAGTACGGACTCGGCCTCAAGGATGACGATTTCCCCGCTTTCGATCACCTTGCGCTCAAGCTCGGCGACCTCGTCCGCGCGGTCCTTGGGCACGAGGTCGTGGACGGTTTTGCCGATCAGATTGTCGACGGTTGTTTCATGCCATTCGGCGAAGATCGAATTGGCGCTGAGGAAGCGGCCGTCCAACCCCTTGAGCGCCAGCATGATGGGAACATTCTCGGTGATTGCGGTCAGGCGCGCCTGTGTTTCCTCGAGAACCGTCTGTGCGGTTTTTTGCGCCGTCACGTCGTCGAACACGCCGACCAGATAACCGTTGTACCACTCGCCGTAACGGGCGTAGACGACGCGCCCATCGGCCAGGGGAACTTCGCTGCTGAGGTTGCCTTGGCGGACGGCGCTGATCCGCTCGACCACGGACCGGTTGCGGTGCGCATCGCCGAAGTCGCCGCGATCGGCGAGGAAGTACGCCGTTTCCCAGGCGCTGGTGCCGACTTGCACCTGGTCCGGTTGCAGGCCCCAGACTTCCGAGAATTGGCGGTTGAAGGTAACGTAATTCATGTTTTCGTCGAACACGCAGAGCCCGCTCGGCATGCTGTCCAACGTCACGCGCAGAATTGCCGATTGCAGGCCGATCTGCTGTTCCGCCGCCTTGCGTTTGGTGATGTCCAGGGTCCAGGCGATCCGCGCGCGGCGCCCTTCGAAATTGATCTGCCGCCAGGTCACCAGCGACCACCATTTGGTCTTGCGGTCCAGGCGGTAGCGTTCAGCCTCGTAGTGGTCGAGGCGGCCTTCCCGGTCGAATATNTCGCGCGCTTCTTCAAACTTTGCCGGATCGACNAAGGACTGATCGATATCGATCTGCAGGACATCATCCAAGNTGTCGGCGCCCAGCATCGCCGCCAATCGCGGATTGCCGAACAGCCGCTCGCCCGTATCCCGGTCGACGATACTGATGGCGATGGGGCTCTCGTCGAGAATCTGGCGGAATCGTGCCTCGCTTTCGGCCAGGCGTTCTTCCGCCTGACGGCGTTCCGAAATGTCGATCGTCGTGGTGATGACGCCGATGACACGCCCATCGGCATCCTTGAGCGGCGCCTTGGTGCAGATCGCCTGTCGGACGTCGCCGTTCTTCTTCAGTTCGAAGTCGAAGAACGGGATNGGCTGCCCGGTTTCGATGACCTCGCGGTCCAGCTTCGACATNGCGGCCGCGTGTTCGGCNCCCACGATTTCCGACGTCTTGCCTTGGACATCCTGTTCGCTGAGGCCCAGGAATTCCTGATGGTAGCGGTTGGACATCACGTAGCGGCCNTGGATGTCCTTCACGTTGATCAAGGCCGGCACGGCATCGATCACGGCCTGNAGTTCGGCGCGGCGGTCGGATAGNATCCGTTCCGTCTGTTTGAATTCGGTGATGTCGGTGTAAACGGCGACGATGTAGCCGCCGGTCCAATTGCCGAAGCGCACGTCGATGACGCGGCCGTCGGCCAAGGTCTGCTCCACGGAACTGCTGCCTTGGCGCAATTGCGCCTCGCGGGCCTTGATCGTTTCCCGGGCGTCTTCCAAATCGGCGAGCGCGTTCTTGTTGACGAGATGCCAGAACGCCTCGGCCCGCGTGACGCCGGGTTTCAGGAAGCCCTCGTCGAACCCGTACATCTCCTCATAGACGCGGTTGAACGCGACGATCCGGAGGTCTTCGTCGAACATGCAGAGCCCGCTGGGAATGTTGTCCAACATCAGATCCAACTGCGTTTCCATGGCGCCCGACATCTGCTCGACGCGGCCGGTCAAAGGGGTCAGCAGAAGGAACAGGCCGCTCATGCCCATGATGATGAGACCGAGGACGCCAAACCCGGCGAAAATGAGATTTTTGTTCAGTTCGCCGAATATTTCGTTGGCGTCCTGACGCAGGATCAGGACCCAGTCCTTTCCCGCGCCGATATGCGCGTAGGTATGGCGCGCGTCATGGATGAAGCCGGGTTTCGTGTGATTGGCGCGTAAGATTTCCTTGAACGTTGTGGGCGGGGCCACGGCGTCCGCCGTTACCAGTGTCGCGGCCTCGGTCATTGACAGGATACTGCGGGCGTCGGCGGGACCGAACACCAGGAAGGCGCGTCCCGTTCGGCCGAGCCCCGCATGTTCGGAAAACAGACGCAGTAACTGGCCCATGGAAAAGGCGATGATGTCGGTGCCGAGACGCCGCCCGTCGTGATCGACGATCGGTGAACTGACGATCAGGTAGTGACTGCCGAGCAGCGGCATCAGGCCCTTGGCGATGGGATCGATGTCATCCTCCCACCCTGAANGCCAAGCGGACGATGGCACTTCGGGGCCGACGGCGTAGACGATCTTCCCCTTCGTATCGACGCGGGTAATCCCGACGATCTCGTCGGACGAATTCATGACCGACATAAAGACCGGTGCCAACGCAGCCTGGAATCGCNGCAAGTCGATGGCGCCGGCGGCCAGGTCGTGCATCAGGGACTGAGCCCGTAAACGGCTGGAAACCAGGGAAGCGACGCTTTTCGTGCGGTCGACNGTCTGAATGATGGCATCCGCCTTGGAGTTGGCGATATGGCCCAGATGCGTGACGGAGGCATCGCGCAATTGGCTTTGCGTGGGGACCATGATGAACACAGCCGTCAGCACGGCGATCAGTACCGCCCCGGCCAGGGAATAGCGCAGCACATTGCGCTGTACGGCCTTGATGGTTCGGATGCGTTGCTGGGGCACGTTACGTCCCGTCCCTTGAGTTTTTCCTCTGCCCGATGACACGACGGATTCCAAACCCCTAGATAAAAGCAGAATTTCGCCAAATATTCGATAGATCAATCGGATAGATCGGAAGTGCGGCGGCCGGGGGCGTCATGGACGGATGATATGAATGCGGTTAGTCTGCGTTCGCTTGGGAACGCCTGACGTCGTTGGAGCCGCGAGACAGGTGAGAGGAGAATTCCATGGCCGCAATTCTTGTCATCGAAGATGACGAGTTCTTTCAGAATTTCCTTGAACTCGTTCTGTCGGGCGAGGGACACGAGGTGCGTATTGCCGTCGATGGCCAAGCCGGGCTTGCCGCGGCCAGCGCCCTGCCGCCGGATCTCATNCTGTGTGACATGAGCATGCCGAAGATGACCGGTTTCGAAGTTATCCGGCAGCTGAAAAAAATCGATAAGGTCAGGGATATCCCCGTGATCGCGCTTTCCGCGCACGANACCTCGGCGGACCACGACGAAGCCTTCGCCGCCGGTGCGGCGGCCTATGAAACCAAACCGGTCGAAATGGACCGTCTGATCGACAGCGTCGACAAAGCGCTGGCGGGAAGAATCTTGAGCAAGGCTTAGGGCCAGACATCCCGCAGCGCCGCGATCAGGCGCGCGATATCGTCTTCCGAAACATGGACATGCGGGGCCAGNCGCAGGCGCCCGCCGCGCAGGGAGGCATNCACGCCCTTGGCCGCCAGCGCGGCGATCATGCCGTCCGGCGGCGGACNGTCCTTGCCCAGCGCCGTGATATGGGCGACGCCGCGCCCGCCGGGCGGTGCCGAATACCCCNTGTCCCGCGCGGCGGCGATGATGACGTCGGTGATCGGGGCGAGGGTGTCTTGGACCGCCTCGGGAGTCCAGGCGGCGACCTGCGCCAAGGCGGCCGCCGCCATGGGCAGCAGGACCGGGTTGTAGGTCTGGCCCACGTCGTAGCGGCGCGCGCCCAAGGACATCTCCGGATCGTACACCAGCGTCCCTTCGATGCTCGCCCCCGTGGCCGGGTGGTTGTAGTCGTGATGTTCGAATGCGGTCCCCTGCTGGTGAGCGGGGGCGGCGTACAGAAACGACATCCCATGCGGGCAGAACAGCCATTTATAGGCGGCCACGACCAGAAAGTCCGGGCGCACGCGGGCGATGTCGAAGGGCGCCGCGCCGATCCATTGCGTGGCGTCGACGACCAGGGCGGCGCCGAGGTCGCGGCACCGCGCCCCCACGGCCTCCAGATCGATCCGTGTGCCGTCGATCCAATGGCAGGGCGGCAATGCTGCGATCGCCGTGTCGCCGTCCAGCCGGTCGAGCACGGCGGATGTCCAGTCGGCGTCGGCCGGCCGCGGCACGGTAACCACGCGGGCACCGGCGTCCCTGGCCTTTTCCATCCAGACGAAGACGTTTGAGGGGAACTGATCTTCCAACACCACGATGGTCTGGCCCCGCGCGATGCCGAGGTTCCGCGACGCCGTGGCCAGCCCGTAACTGGCCGACGGCTGGACCGCGATGTCGTCGGCGCGGGCCCCGAGCAGCCCGGCGACCAGGGCGCGGATATGTTCCGCCTGATCGTGGAGCGCCGCGGAATCCATGGTCCAGGGCTGAACCCGGGTGGCGATCCCGGCATGCCCCGCCGACTGGGCGGCCTTCAGCAGCGGCGTGCGCGACGCGCAGTTGAACCAGGCGACGCCGGGCGGAATGTCGAACAGGGGGCGTTGGTCGGTCAGCATCGTATTGGCCTCAGTCTCCGGATTCACGGGGCAGGGTTGTGCGTACTCCGGGCGGCCCGGGGACGATCCCCTGGGCGCGGCCCAGGCGGTGTTCGCGGTAGGCGATATAGGCGGTCGAGCCCAGAATCATGGCGCCGCCGATCCACACGAACATGTCGGGCAGTTCGTTGAAGAACACGTAGCCCAGCGCCGTGACCCAGATCAGGCGCACGAAATCGACCGGCCCGACGACATGGGTGTCGGCCATCTTCAGGGCCTGCGCCATGGACAATTGCGCGCCGCCGCCCAGGATACCCAGGCCGATCAGCAGGGCCCATTGCTCCGGCCCCGGCCAGGACCACACGAAGGTCGCGGGCACCAGGATGATCGGCATCATGACCAGCGACATGTAGACGGTGATGGTGGCGCTGGATTCGGTGGCGCTCAGGCGCTTGATGATGATCATGCAGCCGCCCCAGATGAGCGACGAGATGACGACCAGCATCGGCCCGAGGTCGAGCGGAATGACCCCCGGACGCAGGATCACCAGGGTCCCCGCAAAGCCCAGCAGGATCGCCGTCCAGCGGCGCAGGCGGACGACCTCGCCCAGGAACAGGACCGCCAGGACCGAGGCGAAGATGGGGGCGGAAAACCCCAGGGCNGTGACCTGGGCCAGGGGCGCGATCGACAGCGCGAAGAAATAGCACAGCATGGCCGCCGAATTGAGCACGCCGCGCAGGGTCAGCAGGCCCAGGCGCTTGGTCTTCAGCGGCTTCAAGCCGTCCTTCACGAAGAACGGGATGATCGGCAGCATCCCGAACAACAGACGGAAAAATGCCGTTTCGAAGGGATGAATGCCGGTCGCCGCGACCTTTTTGATGACCGCGTGCATGCAGGCGAAGCACAGGCTGGCCAGGACCATCCACAAAATCCCCCGAACGGCGTCGGTGCGTCCCTTGGCGGGGACGGGAGGTGCCTGGGTTGAGGTCATGGGCGGGCTTTCGGTCTGAGGGCCGGCGATCCGCCGCAAGCCGGCCGGAAACGGCCCGGAAGCGGCTGTTGAGCGGCGGATTATTGTATACAGCGCCCATCTATACAGACTTCCCTTGGGGGGATAAAGCGCGCCCGGCGGGAAAGCGGTCCGGTTGCGGTTGACAGGACTGGGTGGTTTGGGTAGTTTCCGCCGCTTCCGGCCTGACCGGACCCGAATTCCGCCCTTTCGAGTGGCCCGCATACGGAGCTTGAGACCGATGAAAGTTTTGAATTCCCTGAAGTCCGCCAAGACGCGCGATAAGAATTGCCGCGTCGTGCGCCGCAAGGGCCGTGTCTTCGTGATCAATAAAAAGAATCCGCGTTTCAAAGCCCGCCANGGATAAGGTGGGCAAGGGAGCGCCCATAAAGGTGCTCTTGGATTCCTATCCAGCCGCGCTTACCTGAGCGATCAGGGGCGCGGTTTTTTGTTGCCCGTTAGATTAGGAAAATCTGATGACCGCCGANAAAGTCGCCGCCCATTACACCCACGGAACCCTGANGGACGCCATCCTGGCTAAATTGGCCGAGGCGNGNGTCGCCCTGGACGGTCTGACGGCCCAGGATCTGGCGCCGATGGACCATCTGCACGGGCGCGGGCGCGAGGCGACGGACGAGATGATCGCCCGCCTGCAACCCGGGCCGGACCATCATGTCGTCGACATCGGCTGCGGCGTGGGCGGGCCGGCGCGCTATCTGGCGGCCACGGCGGGGGCACGTGTCAGCGGCATCGACCTGAC
>JGI25318J35512_1000633_pt1 | contig 16812 bp, 18 predicted proteins | sample AutmiccommunBRH9_FD_35512 | JGI IMG/M metagenome (IMG submission 35512)
GTTCACGCTCGACCAGTTCTGAAGCGCGATCGGGGAAATGGCTTTCGGGATAATCCTGCGCCGGACGGCGCACCGCCTCGACGAAGATCGCCCAGCCAGAGCCGAGCCGCCTGAGCGCGCTGTTGAGGCGGGCGGTGGTCGCAATCAGTTCGGACGGCGTTGCGCTGTCGAGATCGGGACCGCGAAAGCGGGCCGACCGCTGGAAGCTGCCGTCTTTGTTGAGCACGACGCCGGGGGCGACCAAAGCTGCCCAGGGCAGGAAATCTGAGAGCCGGTCAGCCTTGTTCCTATATTCGCGAAGCGACAGCATGGGATCAAACCCTCAGATAGGCGGGCAAGCGCAGATGCCGCCGTGCGACATCAACGAACTGTGGATCACGGCGCGCCGCCCAGACGGCCACCACGTGGCCGAGAGCGAAAAACACCAGGCCTGCCAGCCACAGCCGAAGGCCAAGTCCGACAGCGCCTGCAAGTGTGGCATTGGCGATGGCAAGGCCGCGGGGAGCGCCGCCAAGCAGGATGTGCTCGGTCAGCGCGCGGTGCACGGGCACGACAAATCCTGGCACGGCTTCGGCTGGCATAGTGTCCATCAGACCAGTGCTCCGCCGCCGAACGAGAAGAACGACAGGAAGAAGGAGGATGCGGCAAAGGCAATGGACAGGCCAAAGACGATCTGGATCAGACGGCGGAACCCGCCCGACGTGTCACCGAATGCCAGCGTGAGTCCGGTCGCAATGATGATGATCACCGCCATGATCTTGGCGACCGGGCCTTGAATGGATTCGAGAATCGACTGAAGCGGGGCTTCCCAAGGCATCGACGATCCCGCTGCGTGTGCAGGGCTAGCCAGAGCAAGAGCGATAAACGTGCCAAGTAATAACGAATATACGTGCGCACGGGTACGGATGAGGGTCTGGATCAAGAAATTTCTCCTTGGGGTTCAGAGTTGATGGGAAAGATCTGATAGTCGCCGGAGGCATTGAGTCCGCGCACTTCGGCGAGTTCGGACAAGCGCCGCCCGGTGCCGTCGCGGACCAGCACGGCGATGACATCGATGGTCTCGGCAATGAGCGCGCGGGGCACGGTCACGACGCTTTCCTGAATCAGCTGTTCCATACGCCGCAGAACGCCAAGCGCGGTTCCTGCATGGATCGTACCAACCCCGCCCGGATGGCCTGTGCCCCATGCCTTAAGGAGATCAAGCGCCTCGGCACCGCGCACCTCGCCGATAGGGATACGGTCTGGCCGCAGGCGAAGCGCTGAGCGCACAAGATCCGAAAGACTCGCAACGCCTTCCTTTGTGCGCAGCGACACCAGATTGGGCGCAGCACATTGCAGCTCGCGGGTATCCTCAATGAGGACTACGCGGTCACTGGTCCTGGCGATCTCTGCCAGCAATGCGTTGGTGAGCGTGGTCTTGCCGGTCGATGTGCCGCCGGCAACGAGGATATTCTTGCGGCCGGCAACGGCCTCAGCGAGCGCGTGAGCTTGCCAGTCCGCCATCACGCCTGCACCGACATAATCGGCTAGCGTAAACACAGCGACCGCAGGCTTGCGGATCGCAAAGCTCGGCGCTGCGACCACCGGTGGCAGCAGTCCTTCGAAGCGCTCGCCGGTATCGGGCAGCTCAGCCGACACGCGCGGGCAGCCGCCATGGACCTCCGCCCCGACATGGTGCGCCACCAGCCGGATGATCCGTTCTCCTGTATCTGCGGACATCGTCCGCCCCGTTTCGGCAATTCCTGAACCCAATCGGTCGATCCAGAGCCGTCCGTCAGGATTGAGCATGACCTCGATGACGGAGGCATCGCTGAGCCAGGCTTCGATCTCGCCTCCAAGCGCAGTGCGTAGCATGCGCGCGCCGCGCGAGAAAGCTTGCGTTCGGAGGGGAATGACGCTCATGCAAATGCCTCTTATCTGCGAACGGCCAACCATCGGCAACTCGCGAGGCAGAGTGAAAAGACATCAGATCGTTACAAAGCAACAGCTTCCTGCGTTGAGCGCAGGATAGCGAAAACTTACCAAGGAATGACGGCAGGTCGTCAGCCGAGCAGACCAATCTGCGATCAGCATCCACCCACCGGTTTACCGTCCATATCCACAGTTTGGACATCAGATTCGGAAACGTTGGCGATAATCGGCGGTCAGAACACGCCCGACGCCGCCTGCGCAAACCCCGCGATATCAGCATAGGCCACAAGTTCAGGCATAACCGATAAATCAAAAGCACGGGTAGCACCGGCAATTATGAAAGCAATATCGCGCGATACCGCTTGCCAATGGAGACGCAAGACTCCACCATAGGGATAGATATGCGCACCGACCTCGATCATCTTCCGGCAGCCAAGCAACGCGAGATTGAACGCGTGAAGGCGATCATCTTCGAAGAGTTCGAAGACGCGCTGGCGCTCGCGCAGCATGAATGGAAGAAGAAAGGGAAAATCGAGAAGATCATCCTCTATGGCAGCTACGCAAGGGGCGGCTGGGTCGATGAACCGCACACCGCTAAAGGCTATCGCTCGGACTTCGATATCCTGATCATCGTCAATGACAAGCGCCTTACCGACAAGGTCGATTACTGGCTGAAGCTCGACAACCGGCTGATGCGCGAACTAGCCATCGACAAGACGCTGCGCACGCCGGTCAACTTCATCGTCCACACGCTCGGCGAAGTGAATGACGGCCTCGCGCATGGCCGCTACTTTTTCATGGACGTCGCAAAAGACGGCATCGCGCTTTACGAAGCCGATGACCGCCAACTCCACGTTCCAAAGCCCAAGACGCCCGAGCAAGCGCTGGCCATGGCGAAAGAGTATTTTGAAGAATGGTTTCCAAGTGCAGCGCGATTCCGTAGTGCCGCCGATCATCTAAAAAACGAAGGTGGATTGAAAGAAGCCGCATTCACCATGCACCAAGCGGCTGAACGCCTTTATCATTGTGTTTTGCTCGTCTGCACTTTCTACACGCCACATGTGCACAATCTTGGCTTCCTGCGGACTCAGGCGGAGCGTATCGACATGCGGCTTGTCGATGCATGGCCCCGCGAACTGCGTGCAGATCGGGCCCGGTTCGAAAAGTTGAAGGAAGCATACGTTAAGGCGCGCTACTCGAAGCATTACCGCATCAGTGAAGAAGAACTTATGTGGCTGGGTGAGCAGATCGAGGAACTCGGTCGCGTAGTCCACTCAATCTGCTCGGAACGCATCACCGCACTGGAAACTGAAGCTCCGCCAGCGGGGTAATTCGAAACTCATGCGGCAGGGTGCGATATGTGCTTGGCGCCGACAATGGCATTGATGTAGCAGTTAGAATTGGCGAGCCGTCGCATTGAGTCTTGGCGGGATGTGCGGATTATTGACGATCCTGACAGCCCGGTATTGGGTCCGCGATCGCAATAAACGGTTATTCATTCATCATCGGTCGCGATGGGAGCTTGGCGCCCTCATGTCGGATGCTAACAACCCGATCAGCAAATTCTTCAAAGCGGGCATTTGCAAAGAATATCTCGATTGCGACGTTTAGCACGGAGGGAGGGGGTCTACCGAATATCCACTTGGATGTGCCCCGTCAGCATTCAATAGACAGACTGGATGCACAAAACACTCTTTAAATCTCAATCCCATTTTGGTGACATAGGTGCTGACGGGAAACAACATCGTTGTTTCCCAATGCCCCTCACTATATTCTTAGCTGACTCTTTCGGTCACGCTGCTAATAAGAAATCAATTGGAATGAACTAACAGTGCGGAGTAGCAATTGTCCGAAATCTGGCACAAGATATGTGGAATTTACGAGTTTCCCGAAGAGGGAAAGCTTGCTTGCCGATTGGATGATTGGGACGTGCTACTCATACAAGATGGCGATGCGTTCCATGCCTATAACGATTGCTGCACGCATCAGGCTTCACGGCTATCGACCGGCCGTTTGCGGCGCGGGACGATCATGTGTCCGTTGCATGGTGCCCGATTTAAATCGGCGACAGGCGAATGCCTCGGCGGAGCCTATCCTCCATTGCGGAGCTTCCCGGTCAAGATTGAGGAAGATCAGATTCTGGTTTCGATTCCCGACGTACAGCCTGGGCCAGGAGAAAAACCGGTGCTGACCCTGTGATGCGTGCACTGCTGTCGCGCTCTGCCTGATGACCGTTACGCTTGTCACCTTGCTCAAGAGGCGTTCGGGAATGAGCCGGGAGGATTTTCGCTACTATTATGAGAGTCATCACCGACTAATCGGCGAAGATGTCGTTGCGCCTTATGCGCTTCGCTATGTCCGGCGCTATCTGTCGCCACTCGATGGAGAAGATCGCGATTGCGATTTCGACGTGGTGACGGAAATCGATTTTGCCGACGAGACGACCATGGGGCTATTCTTTGCCGCGATCGCCGAGCCAGATGTCTCGCGACGAATTTCCAAAGATGAGGCTATGTTGTTTGACACCGATCGGATTCGGTCCTTCCGGGTCGACCGCGATGAGATGTCGAAGCTCTAAGCGTCGCTCACCTGCTCATGCACGATGCGATAGGCTCGCCGTACATACAACCATTGACCATCACGTTTCTCGAGTTGATCGTCGTAGCGCCCGGTACCGCGCACCAGCTTTCCAGTTTCGGGATGCTGATAGAGTTCGTGGGTATATGCAACGGCCGTGGCCTTATTCCCTTCTACTTCGATGGCGCCAGGCTCCATGAAATAGACCATCGGCTTGGTCATGTTGTTTAGCCCATAGACCTTCATCGATTCCGTCCAGGCATCGACGATCGCTGGCTTGCCTTCGAAGCCCCCTAGGTTAGGATATTCAGGGAGTTCCCAATAGGCATCCTCCGCCCAGATCGAGCCCCAGACCTCTGCGTCCTTGATCATGACGCCATGAGCATGCGTGTTCATCAGTTCCCGGATCGCTATGCGATCCTCGATTGGGCCAGTAAAAGGCATATTTGGTCTCCTTACCAGGCGTGCGGTTCGCCATTCCATTTGTAAAAGTCGCCGGACTTGTCGAGCGTCCATGAATGTGCGAGTTTCCGGATGCCCTCGGCGCTTTCCGTTGGCGAGATGTCAGCCTCCGGTCCGCCCATGTCGGTTTTGACATATCCCGGATGAACGAGACCGATAACGATTCCACGGTCCTTCACATCGATCGCAACCGACCGGATCATTCGGTTCAAACCGCTCTTCGCGGCAACATAGGGGTAATAGCCGCCATAGGGCCAAGTCGAAGCCGCAAGCTGGCTGGAAAAAACGATGACTTTTGAACCCTGGCCAAGCCTGGGAAGAAAAGAGCGAAGCACCCGGAGCGGTCCTTTGAGCATGATCTCGATGGCATCATCGAACGTCGCCCAATCGCCGGGCTCGAGCATAGGCTCTGTTTTCCCCACGATACCTCCAACAATATAGAGAATATCCACCTTTTCAGTTCCAGAATCGGAGGCACCTTCTGCCACCGAAGTATCGCTTGCCATATCCATTTCATGAACCGAAACGGAGTACCCTTCTGCCAGTTGCGCGAGTGAGGTTGCATGCTTCTCATCCCGTACAAACGCGAATACTTGATCTCCTGCCTCGGCATGTTGACGCACCAGTTCCAAGCCGATGCCTCGTGACGCCCCGATTACATATATCTGGGCCATCAGTGTTTCGATCCTTCCAGCCAATCGTTCAAGACTTCATGGAAAAAGCGGACACGAGTTTCCTGCCCGGTGAGATACGCGTCTTCGTAACCCTGCGAGTGCATCCCTGCCTGCATCCCCTCGGCAAGCTCCATATCTTGATAGACGATTTGGCCGGCCAGCTCGGGAATGCCTCGCCCGTCGTCGAATTTGCGATGTTCGCACTCGTCGACTTCGCGAAGCGGTTTGGGGCCGGCCATGATCGATTCGACAGTGTCCTGCCCCTCAACCGGGAAGGCCATGCACCATAGATCGAAATAGCATTTCTCAGGATCCTCAGGGTGGGGCTCAGAACGGAACAGCACGATATTGTCGGGCAAAAAGCTGAACGTGACATTCGGAAAAAACACTGTGTGGAGGCTGTCGGTAATTTCCTCGTCATCCATATTCTCATAATGAACGTAACCCCGCTCTTTCCAAAGGCGCTGTTTTGCCGCTTTCAGGTCTTTCCAGCCCTGAAGCGCAAAATCCTCATAGCTGTCATAGCTGTCGGGATCGATTTGCCATTGTCGCAATATTTGCGCGAACATCTCGTTGGTGCCATTCGCCGGATGGTCCGAAAGGGATGGGCGCATCGGCTGTGCCGTCCGACCGTGTCCCTTGCTCCACATCTCGTGGCGAGCGCTTTCCACGTCTTGGTCTATCCAGGGGGGCACCTGTGGATGTGCCGTGCGGGTATGATAGCTTTCGGAGAAATTGTCGGTGACGAACTTCCAGTTTGCGTTGAGTTCAATCCGGTACCAAGCCACCCGGACAGCTGTATCCATGGGATAGTTACGGTAGAGGGCAGGCATTGGCTCCAGAAATTCAAGCAGGTCCGGTGCTTCTTTATCCATGGTATACCAGGCGAAACCGCCCCAGGTATCACAACGCAGCTCCTTTAGGCTCAGCTTGCCGCAAGGATTTCCTGCAGGAAAATCATCTGCATCCTGGGCGTGTTGGAGTATTCCGTCCTTGCCCCAGTGCCAACCGTGATAGGGACAGGCAAAAACATCGAGAGAACTGGACTCTTTGACAAGCCTCATACCGCGATGACCGCAGCTATTGTAAAACGCGCGAACGGTTTCGTCCTCCTGCCGGACGACGATCACCGATTCCTTCATGAAATTGTGAACCAGAAAATCTCCTGCTTCGGGGATGTCGGCAAGGCGACCCGCTATGTGCCAGATCTTGGTCCAGAGACCTTCCCATTCCTGCTTGGCGAACTCACGGCTATAATATCTGTCACCCGTAATCGGATCCCCGCGCAGATGGGACGGGTCGCGCCCATCAATCGGGGGCGGCACCCTAACGTGCTTGGTCATAGCATCTCTCCCTATGATTTTGCGCTATACTAGCGACACGTTCCAGAGGAGATACTATCACTTCAGATAAAAAACAGGTTGGCCTGTTTGTTTTATTCGGTGCCTTTGTAGATTGCCATTATCACCTCTACGAGCTTGTTCCGCACTGCTTGACGACGCACTTGCTGACCCATGAATGGTCGATTGATAAGCAAACCGACATGCAAGGCGGAGGCAAAGTCGTTCGCCAATTCAATTGCTTCCGACTTTCCCTCCCATTGAGGAAGCGCGCGATGCATTTCGATCATCCACTGCTGGTCGAAATTCAAAGTCGCCGGAATCAAAAGATCAGCCACTTCCTTGTCGGTGCGCGCTGCCATGGTGAGTTCGAGAAAAGCGGTATATTCATCGGTCAGGAGGCTTTCCCAATGCGCTTTTGCCGCAACACCGATAAACGCCGACGGATCACTCCTCTCAAGTTTGGACACATATTCCGACAGGAAAGTCTGCAGACGCCGATGTAAAATATGGTCAATCAAGCTACGCATCAGTTCTGATCGATTGGCGAAATGATGATGTAATGCGCCCCGTGAGACTTCCGCAGCGTTGGTTATTTGGACCGTTGTCAGGCCCGTATAACCTTTTTCAACAAGGATTTTGACCGATGCCTGAAGAATGGCCTCGCGGGTCATTGCCGCTTTTTGTTGCTGCCAGCGCTGCACTGCTTCCCCTCCCGTCCCACTTTCTGCAGGTACATTTGTGCGTTTGCTCATTGTCATACTTTCCATATTGCGCGCTTGTGCATTCGGCACCCCTAGTAAAAAACCTAGTATCAGCCAAGTCAGCCCCCACCTAATAAAAAGACAGGACGGCCTGTTTTTAAAATGCGGCAAAAACCGTAGTTCGTAGGTCGAATTCAGAGAGGATGACGGGAAAGCAATGACACACACATTTAGCACTACGAGGCTGGGCAACGCGCGGTTCGCCAGAATATCTCTCCCCTCCTTCTTTCCAACAACCGCAAACATACCGAACGACTTCGGGGTCGCATATTCGGTGACGGATAGAAAATGATTACGGAGGACAAGGTGTGCAAAACAATGATTCATACACTGGTCGGCATTTCGATGGCAGCGCTAGCAACAGGTACGGCATTTGCCGAAACAACCGCGACATTAGCTTTCGAAGCAGGAGCCGCTGCTGTCCAGCAGAGTGAGAACCTGGGCGAGCAAAACGCCAGCGACATCCAGTCCGACGATCAGCAGGGTGGTTTGGATATCATCGTTGTAACTGCGCAGAAACAGTCCGAAAACCTCCAGGACGTGCCTATTTCGGTCACTGCCCTGACGGGAGAATCGCTCGAAAACCAACAGATCGGCAATATTTCCGAGCTGTCCAACTCGGTACCCAATGTACAGATCAACACCTTTGCAAATTCACCCGACACCGCCGTATTCACCATCCGTGGTATCGGCGTGAATGATGCTGACCCCTATGTCGGCACCACCGTTTCTGTCGTTGTCGATGGCGTCGTTGTTGGTGTGAACACCGCGGCGCTGCTGACCTTGTTCGATATCGACCGTGTCGAAATCCTGCGGGGGCCACAAGGCACGCTATTCGGTGCGAATACGACAGGCGGCGTTGTGAATGTAGTAACGAAGCAACCGACCGGTGAATTTGGCGTCGATTTGCAGTTGGTCGCGGGAAATTACGGGCAGATCGAAACCAATGTTGCAGTAAACTTCCCGATCACCGATGCCTTATCGGGAAAAGTCAGCGTACTGTACAACCGTAACCACGGCCAGTTCCGCAATTATCTCGACGGCAGCCGCCTCGGCAAACGCGACATTGCCTCGTTTCGTGGCTATCTGAAATATGAAAATGGTCTGTACGACGCAACCCTGATCGGCGAACATACTACCAGCCGGAACGATTCGCAGACTGGCATCCTGATTGCCGAGCCAGGGGATCTGTTTTACGTCCCCGGCCAGACAACCAACGATTTCGACTATTTCCGCGGCCAGAGCAACGACCAACCGAATAGCAACGACCGCGATTCCTATTCGATTACCCTAACGCAGAATCTCGACAGTGGTATCGGCCAAATTACTGCGATTACCAACTATCGCGAATATGACCAGTTGCTGTTCTCAGACGACGACGCTGTAACTCCGGTCTTGTTGCAAACGCGACGTGATACGAAACACCACCAGTTTAGCCAGGAACTACGGACGCTAGCCGAAATAGGCGATAATATCCGCTTGATCCTTGGGGGCTTTTACTTTGACCAGGCATATTCTCTCAATCAGGCTGGTAAGCTGGATGGCTTTCTGCCCGGGTTGGGTCAACCGCAGACACAAGAGCAGGATAACTGGTCGGTCTCGGGTTTTGCGCAATCCTATTGGGACATCACACCTAAACTGACGCTACAGGCCGGCATACGTTACAGCCATGAAGAAACCGAGGCTGTCTCGACGACGGCAAATGCATTCAACCCCAGCGGCGTAGCGACTTTCGACGACCCGCTCATCCCGGGTTCGCTGGTTGTCGCCAGTGGCAAGGAAAGCTGGAACAACGTCGGATACAAGCTCGGACTGGATTACCATCTTCGCGATGGCCTTTTGCTCTATGGCTATTACGCGCACGGATTCAAGTCGGGTGGCTTTACCGGTCGTATCGCTATCGCGGCAGATATCGGGCCCTATGCGCCTGAAAAGCTCGATACTTTCGAAATGGGGCTGAAGGCAGATCTTTTCGACAGGATGCTGCGCTTGAACCTGGCCGGCTTCTATAATTTCTACAACGACATGCAGGTGGTGCAAAACCTCACGTTCCCCAGCGGGGCCAACTCAGCCTCGATCACCAACGCGGGCAAAGCGACCACCCACGGCTTCGAGCTCGAACTGACCGCTGCCCCGATGGACGGTTTAACGCTCACCGGCTCTCTTGCGTATCTGGACGCAAAATATAAGGAATATGATACGCAGGGGCTCGGCCCTTCGGGGGCGCTGGTACCGATTTCTTATGCTGGAAATCGGCTTATCAATGCCCCGAAATGGAGTGCATCTCTAGGATTCAATTGGGATGTTCCGCTGGGTAGCGGTACATTGAGCACTAACGCACAATATAATTACACAAGTTCAAAATACTCCAATTACACCAATCTGTCAGTCGAGCGCATTGCCCCGCTCAACCTGGTCAACGCAGGCATGCGCTGGGGCCCAGACGCCGCGGACTGGGATATCGGCGTCTATGCGCGCAACCTTTTCGATGAGAAATATTACAATCAAAAACTGGCTCTGCCTGGAATAGGGACACTCGCTTCGCTCGGTAATCCGCGTCAATATGGAGTAGTGTTCAATTTCACCTACTAGCCCGCCACGCTTGTGCCCTCTCCACCATGACGAGGGGGCACAAGCCCCTGTTGGAGGAACAATGGGTGAATAGGCGACTGCAACTGTGCTGCCAAAGCCAGGAGGAGAACAGCAACATGAAAATCCAACACGGAACGTTACGTTATTCGGACGGTGCGGACCAGGAAGTTCGCGGCGATACCATCACCCCTGAACGCTATACCAGCCATGACTTCATGGAAGCCGAATATGAAAAGCTGTGGCCAAAGGTCTGGCACCTTGGTGGGGTCTTGGCAGATCTGGCGGAAAAAGGTGATTTCATCCGGCACGATCTTGGTCATGAATCGATCATCATGGTCAAACAGGCTGATGGCTCGATAAAGGCGTTTTACAATGTCTGCCCGCATCGCGGAAACCGGCTCGTGCTCGGCGATGTTGGGGGTGCCGACCGGATTACCTGTGCCTATCATGGCTGGCAGTTCGATCCCGACGGAACTCTCGTGCACGTTCAGGACCCTGACGATTTCCCGACTGGCAATCCATGCGGCAAAGTGAAGCTTTCTGAGATCCGCTGTGAAATTTGGGGGTCTTTCGTATTTTGGAACATGGACCAAAATGCACAGCCACTGCTCGAATGGCTCGCGCCGTTGCCGGACAAATTGAAGGAATATGGCCTGGACAACTGGGTCCGCACCTTCGCATTGTCCTGCGATTGCGAATTCAACTGGAAGCTTATTCGCGACAATTTCAACGAAAGTTATCATCTTCCAACGATCCATCCGGAACTCGCGACGTTCATCAATGACGGACTGTCCGACACCGAATTTGCGATGTATGACAGCGGCCATAATTCTATGTGGATGAAGGGCCATCAAGCGACGACCCGCCAGCATTTCGAAGCAGTACCCACCCCGCTTGACGATGTTGCTCGCAGCTGGGATATTGATCCCGATACCTTTAGAGGGCGCCCGAACGAAATCCGCGAAGCAATCATCGCGGCCAAGCGCAAGTTGGGTCCGGGCCGCGGTTATACCAACTATGACAAGATGACCGACCAGCAGCTAGTAGACTATTATCACTGCACCCTCTGGCCAAACCTGACGATCACTATGTCTCCAGAGCAATGTCAGATATTGCGCACCGAGCCACATCCAACCGATCCCGCCAAATGCGTCTTCCAGCATTGGTGCCTTTATCCCTCGGTCGAAGGAATGGACGTAGTGAAGGGAACGCCGATCGGCGATATTCCGTTCGAACATGACGCAGTGGTGCGCCACAGCAAATATGGCGACGGTATCTCCCTCGGCTATGTTGCCGACCAGGATCTGTCTATCGGCACATCGCAGCAACAGGGACTCAATAGTCGCGGCTTCCAGGGCTCTATATTGAGCTTCCAGGAAAAGCGTATTCAACGGTTCCATGAATTGCTGAACGACGTTATTTATGATGGTCCCCCGCCCTGTGATCAGGCAGGCCAAGTCCTGTGACCGTGTCTCCTTACGAGCGACGTCGCGTTATGCAGAGTGCGTGGGTCGTCGATGATATTGAATCGGCCTGCATGAAATGGGTTGAAACCACCGGCATTGGCCCCTTTTACATTTTTCCACACCTGCAATTGGAAGTGAATTATCGCGGCAAGCCGTCCAACCTCGATTTCTCCGTTGCCTCGGCGCAGGCAGGAGGGGTGCAGATCGAACTTGTGGAGCAACATTGTCACACGCCATCAGCCTATCGCGACCAGTTCGAGCAGGGCGAGCGCGGTCATCACCATATGGCCATTTATGTTTCCGATTATGACGCGGCGCTGGCGCATTATCTGGACCGCGGATTTCTCGTCGCCACCTCGGGACTCTTTGGCGAAATGCGGTTCTCCTATGTGGATACCCGTGACGCCATCGGGTGCATGATGGAAATCATTCAGCATGATCCGATACAGGATGAGATATTCAAACGGATCAGCGACGGCGCAAAATATTGGGATGGTGTAACCGATCCAATTCGTCCGGGGATGCCGGAATGAGTGAGATGCCGAACAATGTTCGTGCGGCGCTACACCGCATCATGATTGAGTATACCCATGCTGTCGATACGCTGGCGGGATCTGGTCCCGCTCTCGCCAATTTCACCGACGATGCTGTTATTGACTTTTCTGCAGTCGGCTTTCCCAAAATGGACGGAGCCGAAGAGATCCAGGCTTTCTACGCGTCCCTATCGGAAAATATGACGCATAATTTTCACATGGTCGCAAATCCGCGTCCGGCGTCTTGGGATGGAAAAGTCGGTGTCATGGAGGCCTATGTCATTGGAATGGGCCAGTCCGCCGGGGGTGACCGTATTCTCGTGCATGTAAAATATCGCATGGAAGCTGTGGAAACTGCTCAAGGCTGGAAATGTCGTTATTTGGGGGTTTCCCCGATGATGCCCTCTGCGGCCTGACGCGATGACCTTCCAAGTCTCATACAAAGAGGAACATTGATGACCCAGATGCCTGAAAATATCCGCCTGCAGCTGGAACGGTTGATGACGGATTATTGCTATGCGGTGGACGGGCTGCAAGATGTGCAGCCATTGCTCGATATATTCACTGACGATGTTGTAGCGGATTTCACCTCGATCGGCTTGCCGATGATGGACGGCAAGGGCGCGATAAAGAATTTTTTCGACGGCGTTTTCGATGAGATGACGCATCATTTTCACTTCATTTCAAATTTCCGTCCGGAAAGCTACGATGGCAGCATCGCGGTCATGACGGCTTATGTCATTGGCATGGGACACGCTGCTGATGGCAATAGTGTCGAGGTTCAAGTCAAATATCGCTTCGAATGCATCGAGCAGAATGGCCGCTGGAAATGTCGCCACTATACAATAACGCCGATGATGCCGCTGCCTGCCTCGCTCGACGAAATCCACGGCGAAGATTAATCCGATAACCGCAAAGGATGCAGATCATGGCGACACAGGCGAAAACAGAACAAGCCCGGGAGACTTACCCCACCCACCCCGACGCCGAGAAACCGCGCGCACGAGGCGACAAGATATCTGGTGATCGGTACTGGTCAACGGAATTTGCCGAGCGCGAATGGGAACATATGTGGAAAAAGGTCTGGCACGTCGGTGGAAGGGTCAGTCAATTGGAAGAGCCGGGTGATTTCATCACCCATGAATTTATGCATGAATCGATCCTGATGGTGAAACAGGAAGACGGTTCGATCAAGGCCTTTTTCAACGTCTGCATGCATCGTGGCAATAGGCTGGTGAATGTGGAGGAAGGCGGCGTAGCTGATGTAATAACCTGCCCTTATCATGGCTGGCAATGGGCACTGAATGGCGATCTGAAATGGGTGCTGGACCCAGAGGATTTTTCACAAGGCAATCCATGCGGAAAGCTTACGCTGAAAGAAGTGCGTTGCGACACATGGGGTGGCTTCATCTTTTGGAGCTTTGACCCGGAGGCGAAACCCCTGCTCGACTATCTGCATCCGATTCCCGAACTGCTCGGCAATCGCGATCTTGAGAATTACACGCGCGTCGTATGGATGACGTTGAAAGTCAACACCAACTGGAAATTTGCGTCGGACAATTTCAATGAGGCCTATCATATTCCATCTGTGCATCCGCAATTCATGCCAATGATCGACGACCATTATACCACCACAATTTTCGAGATGTACCCGAGCGGACACAACCGGATGATCGAGAAGCTCCAGCCATCATCACGAACTGAATCCAAAGAATCGATTGAACCATTATGGGCTGAAGTGCTTGGTGCCTGGGACATTGATCCGGAGAACTTCAAGGGAACAGCTCAAGAAGGACGAATTGCGCTGCAAAAGGCCCGGCGCGAAAAAGGTCCCGAACGCGGCTTTCATTATGCCGACAAGCTTACCGAAGACGAACTGACCGATCAGTTCCACCATACGCTTTTCCCGAACCTCACTTTGACCGCTACCTTCGAAGGCTTGCATGTGTTCCGTACCGAACCCAATCCAGAAGATCCCAACTGGTCGACCTTCGATTACTGGTATCTTGTGCCTGATGTCGAAGGCGAAACCGAAGTCGCGACGCTATCGGGCATGAGGCCCTACGAACAAGCCGAACGCGAGACCGGCAGCTATACCGACTATCAAGCGGAGATAGCGCAAGGTGACTTCCTGACCCAAGATCTGTCGCTTGCCGAAACGCAGCAGCGAGGGCTTCGCTCAATGGCATTCGAAGACGTATATCTTGCCGATCAGGAAACCCGTGTCAGGCGTTTTCATGAAGTGCTGAACGATTATCTGGAGTTCCGCCGCTAATCACTTCGACTTAGCAGGCCAAGATTGACGATCATCGCCAGCCCTGCTCGGGAGCGGCTTGAGCACGCATTGGTTATCTATTGGTCAAAGGTCGTGTGCTCCGTAACCGTGTTCTGGCGGCCGCCTTGCATGATGGCTCCGACATAGGCTGATTGCCGTTCTTTTTGGAGCGGTGATAATGGACGATTTCGACGATCAGGATACAAGTAGTCATACGAGTGGTCATATGAGTGATCGTCTGACCACTCGGATCGAGGTCGTTGGCCGGGTGTCTGGCCGTCGGCGCTGGACGGTGGAGCAGAAGCTGGCGATCCTGCGTGATGCGTTTGGCTGCGAAGGCTCGGTGCGTACCGCCTGCGAGCGGCATGAGATTGGCAGCGGGCAGCTCTACACTTGGCGGCGCTTGGCGATGTCGGGTGAGTTGACGGGGACGAAGCGGACGGCATTACCGTCATTTGCCGAGGTCGAGGTATCGCGGGCTTCACTTCCGGTTGTTTCGGCTCCCGCGCAGGCGTCCGGCCAGATCGGGATCGAGCTTCCTTCGGGTGTAAAGCTGACGGTGGACGCCGGGATCGATACCGATGCGCTGGCACGGGTAATCGGCGTACTAGACCGATGATCCCGCTATCTCCTTCGACGCGCATTTACCTTGCCTGCGGTGCGACCGATATGCGCAAGGGTTTTAATGGTCTGGCGGTGCTGGCGCAGCAAGTATTGCACAAGAACCCGCATTCAGGGGCGCTGTTCGCCTTTCGGGGCAAGCGCGGGGATCTGGTCAAGCTGCTGTGGTACGACGGACAAGGTCTATGCCTGTTTTCCAAGCGGATGGACCGGGGCAAGTTCGTCTGGCCAGTGACGCAGACGGGCAAGGTCAGCCTCACATCGGCGCAGCTTTCAATGCTGCTGGAAGGCATCGACTGGCGGCGTCCGGAACGGACCGTAATGCCCCTTCTGGCAGGGTAAAAATTGACCGGTTTGCTCAGGTTTTTCTGGCATTGGACACCCTGATTCGCTAATGGATCAGGGTGTCAGATCAAGCCATTTCCCTCATCGACAAAGACGCCCGGATCGCCGAGCTGGAAGCTGCTCTGGCGGCCCGCGATACCCTGATCGAGACGCTGCGTCTCCAGCTTGCCCAGCTCAAGCGGATGAGTTTCGGGCAGTCCTCGGAGAAGCTGATCACTCAGATCGGACAGCTCGAGCTGACACTCGAGGAACTGGAAAGCGAAGCCGAGATCGCCGATACCGGCAAAGATGCAGCAGGCCAGCCTGATGCTGTCCAGCCCGTTCGCGCCGCACCGGTACGCCGCCTGCCGGACCATCTGCCACGCATCGAACGCCGGGTCGAACCGGAGACGGGCAACTGCACCTGTCCCGATTGCGGCGGCGCGCTGCGTCCGCTTGCACAGGCCAGCGACGAGATGCTCGACGTAGCGCCGGTGCAGTGGCGCGTCATTCGCACCGTGCGTCCCAACTACACCTGCCGCTCGTGCGAGAAGATTGTGCAGGCACCTGCGCCGGTGAAGGCTATTGCCCGGGGCAAGGCCAGTTTCGCGACGCTCGCCCATATTGTCGTGAACAAGTTCGATCATCATCTGCCGCTCTACCGCCAGGCCGAGATGATGGCGACGCAGGGCATCGAGATCGACCGATCCACGCTGGCAGGCTGGGCTGGACAGGCCGCCGCGCTGCTCGATCCGATCGTTAGCCGCATTCGCGAGGAGGGACTCAAGGCCAGCAAGCTTCATACCGACGATACGCCGGTGCCAATGCTGGTGCCGGGCAAAGGCAAGACCGCGCAGGCGAGGCTCTGGACCTATGTTATCGACGACCGTGCATCGGGCGCGAGCCGACCGGCGCTGGTCTGGTACCGGTTCACATCAGATCGCAGCGGTATCCATCCGCAGACCGAGCTCAAGGGTTTTACCGGTCTTCTTCAAGCCGATGGCTATGCNGGATATGAGAAGCTCTATGCCGGGGGCCGTGTCCGCGAAGTCGCCTGCTGGGCACATTTCCGGCGCAAGATATTCGAGAACCACTTGGGCCATCCCACACCGCTGACCACCGACCTGCTCGATCGGATCGCCGGGCTTTACAAAATCGAGGCGGAGATACGGGGCGAGCCCCCAGATGTGCGCCGACGATGTCGTCAGGAACGGAGCAAGCCGCAAATTGACGCGCTTCGCGCTGCCATTGACGATGCCCTGCACCGCCTGTC
>JGI25318J35512_1000634_pt1 | contig 16810 bp, 16 predicted proteins | sample AutmiccommunBRH9_FD_35512 | JGI IMG/M metagenome (IMG submission 35512)
CCAGGCTCTTGTATCCAGCCATCACAACCACACCATCGGTGAATACATCGGAATCTTCCCGGAAGTAGACAATCTTGTGGTTTTTCCACGTTAGCAACAGGGCTCTCTTTGAGTAGAAAGCCCCCCCTGCACTTCTGGTGCCTTCAATTATGTTTTGCCTTCTTCAACGGGACAGCTGTAAAGAAATCTGAACCTCCCGCGTCCAGGGACCAGTGACATCACCCTCGACCTAGTGGGAGGGCAACTCAACATGCATGCAAAATTTAATTTTCGGATGACCGCCCAAGTAAAATTCTTACCTGGGCGGTGAGTATCGTTAGTTGCCGGCCATCATTGCGGCGATATCCTCTTGTACCGTGCCGATGGGCTTGATATTAAAGTTATCGACGAGCACTTTGGCCACGTTTGGCGACAAAAAGCCGGGCAGGGTCGGGCCTAGACGAATCCCTTTCACGCCTAAAGAGAGCAATGCCAGTAGCACCGCCACGGCTTTCTGCTCATACCAGGCGATGTCATAAGAAACCGGTAGTTCGTTGATGGGCGGGGAAAAATTGCTTCATCTTGCGATTGATTTCGAGAATATTAAAATTTCGATCAACCATAACCACCCCGACATTGAGATTATGCATTACGGCCGAAAGTTTTTCAGTTTTCTGAGAGATATTCTTTTCAAGTTCATCTTTATGGGCTTGTAGATTGAGGCTCAAGCGCAAATGGCGTAAAGTGTTTTCAACTGTGATGAGAACTATTTCTTTAGAGAGTGGCTTAATAAGATATCCATATACACCGATCTCCATAATTTCATTCGCTACAGCCGGATCGCCAAAACCCGTGATCATGATCCGACCAATATCCGGGTAATGGATTTTGGCGTACTGGATTAAATCAAGTCCTGATTCTCCAGGCATTTTTAAGTCTGAGAGAAGCAGATCAAAGGTCTGGCCGGCGAGAATCTCTTTAGCGGATTGGACATTGTCCGCCACTTGACAGAGGTATCCTGCTTCTTCAAGAAACATCCGCAAGATCTTTCGTATCGCCGGTTCATCGTCAACAATCAGAATTTTTTCGTTCATAGCAGGAAACCTTATTTAGTTGTATCAAACACGCCCTGAGGAGCTGTCCCAGACTTTACGATATCACCATTTAGAATCTCCCTGACTTTTTTCTTGAGCTGTTCCTTGTTGAAAGGTTTCTGAAGAAAGTTCACATCATCCGTCACCACCCCCTGAGAGCTTACGATATCAGCAGGATAGCCGGACATGAACAGAGTTTTTATCGTCGGACGAAGTTTTTCAATTGTCTGTTTTAGCTCCATACCATTCATGTGAGGCATAATGGTATCGGTGATCAACAGGTGGAGATCGCCAGTATACTGTTGCACTAATTGCTCAACTTTGAGTGGATCATCAGCAGTGAGTGTTGTATAGCCTGCCTCGATAAGAATAGCGCGACAGATACGGATTATTGCCTGATCATCTTCGACGATCAGAATTGTTTCATTTCCGACATCCGAGCTCAGATTGTCCCTCCCGGCAATGTTCGCAGTATCTCCGGTAAACCGCGGGAAATAGATCTTTACTGTCGTTCCCTTGTTTATCTCACTGTCGACATTAACAACACCGCCATTCTGCTTGACAATGCCGAATATGGTCGACATCCCAAGCCCGGTGCCCATTCCCCGTTTTTTAGTGGTGAAAAACGGCTCGAAAATCTGCGCCAGCACCTCCTTTGTCATGCCATGGCCGGTATCACTTACCATCAGCAGGATATATTCACCGGGCGTGGTATGAACATGCCTACGGCAAAACTGCTCATCAAGTACAGTATTAGCGGTTTCGATGGTTAAAAGGCCACCGCCGCGGATTGCATCACGAGAATTGACAGTCAGATTGACGATGATCTGGTCCAGCTGAGCTGGATCCAACAGTACATCCCAGAGATCGGGGCAAGTCCTAAAACGGATTTCGATATCCTCACCAACTAAACGTTTCAGCATTTTCTGGCTGTTTTCGATGTGATCATTATAATTGAGGAGCTGGGGTGAGATGTTTTCCTTGCGTGAAAAAACCATCAACTGTCGAATCAAGTCCGCTGATCGTCTCCCCGCTTCCAGAATTTCGTCCAAATATTCCTGGAGATCAGTTTCTTTTGATGCTTTTCCTTTTGCCATTTCGGCACACCCGAGGATGACGCTCAGCATGTTGTTGAAATCATGAGCAACACCGCCTGCCAGACGACCGACGGCTTCCATTTTTTGGGCTTGATAGAATTGTTCCTCCAGGTTGATTCTCTCGGTGATATCTGTGCGTAGTTCAACAATACTGCCAATTTCACCCTGACCATTCATTACCGGGAATACCTTTATGTCCCAGAATTTGTTATTCTTTGGTCGACGATATTCCATTTGATGACTAGCAGTCACCTTGGCCTTCTCCACCGGACAATTCTGACAGAGACGATCCTGATCCGGCCAGAGATGATAACAGAATTTCCCAATAACCTCGTCCCGGGAGAGACCAAATGCTTCGCATACCTTGCGGTTTGTCCATTGAATCCTGTGGTCGAGATCCATCAGCAGCACCTGGATATCCAAGGCATCAAGTATAGTCTGGACCTGACGTTCGGCGTTCCGTCGCGCTATTTCAGCCTGTTTTCGTTCGTAAGCATAGCGAAGCACCCGTGACAGTACCTGGGAATTTATCTGGTGTTTGTTGAGAAAATCCTGGGCACCCAGTTTGACCGCTTCAGAACCCATTGTTTCTTCAAGAATTCCGGTCAATACCACGATCGGCAGATCGGGGGCGGCAATCACAATCTTCCTCAAGGTCTCGAGCCCACTGCTGTCAGGTAGGCCGAGATCAAGAACAACCAGATCGAAATGGTCGGCGCCCAAAAGTTCTATGGCTTGGCCGAGTCGTTGCACACCGGTGATCACATAAAACGGTTCAGAGACACCCTCAAGATCGGTTCGTAAAAGATCGGCATCACCGGGATTGTCTTCAACAAGCAAGAGCTTCAAGGTCGTTTTCATGAGGTTTTCCCATTCGGTAATTTGACAATGCCCAGCCAGAAATCTTCGATCGATTGCACTATCGCGACGAACTGACGAAAATCGAGTGGTTTGCTGATATAGCAGTTGGCATGAAGGTTGTAACTCTGAAGCACATCCTCTTCAGCTCGCGAAGAAGTAAGGATCACTACCGGTATCCGCTTGAGGTCCTCATCTTGTTTAATATCCGCCAATACCTCCCGCCCGTCCTTACGCGGCAAATTGAGATCGAGAAGAATGATGTCGGGCCTGGGGACGTCGTTGTACGGAGATTCTTTTCTTAAAAACTTCATCGCCTTTTCTCCGTCGTTGACCACATATAGGTTGTTTTTTATCTTGCTGTCCTTGAGTGTCTCCCGAGCGAGATCGGCATCACCGGGATTATCCTCCACGAGCAAAATATCGACCATATGAATTCCATTTTTCATCATCGTTTCTTCCTTTTATTGTTTCATGAAAAGATATTTCGATATCCTTGGAGTACCGAAACCACTCACTCTGATCGCAGTCACAGTTTATGGCAAATCGACAGCCTGCCTTCAGGCAACGCCATCGATTTTCGGCAAGGTGAAATAAAATGTTGTACCCTTGCCAACCTCGGATTCGAAGCGGATCTTTCCACCGTGCCGCTCGACAATCCGCTTGCAGAGCGCCAGTCCGATTCCCGTACCGGGATATTCATCACGAGTATGAAGACGTTGGAATATAATGAAAATCTTGTCGGCATACTTGTGATCGATGCCAATTCCGTTATCACTAATGGAAATTTCCCAGAAACCCTCTGTAGAATTTGCACAGATCTTGACTTTTGGCGGTACCGCTGTACAGAATTTTATTGAATTGGCCAACAAATTCTGAAAAAGCTGGACGATCTGAACACCATCGCAGATAGTCTTCGGCAACATTCCGCTGTCGATAACAGCACCAGTGCGGCCAATAGCCATCTGGAGGTTCTGTAGGGACTGCTGCAAAAGCTTGTTGCAATCCACCAGAGCAAACTCATTCCCTCGAGTCGTCACCCGTGAAAAACTCAGCAAGTCCTCAATGAGGGTCTGCATGCGGAGTGCGCCATCAACGGCATAGGAGATAAAGATGTGAGCTTTTTCATCCAACTGGTCGCGATACCGTTCGGCAAGCAACTGGACGTAACTCGAAACCATCCTCAATGGTTCCTGCAAGTCGTGGGAGGCTACATAAGCGAACTGCTCCAGCTCTTTGTTTGAGCGGCTCAGTTCCTCTGTGGCCTTTTGAAGCCTTGTCTCGGCAACTCTTCGGGTCTCGACTTCCCGCTGAAGAGCATCCCTCGACACTAACGTTTCCCGAAGACGGTCGGTCATGGCCGAAAAAGCGCTGGCCAATCTTGTTATCTCGTTATCTCCAGAGAATGTTTGGTTGAAAACAAGATGATCGGCAGCCAGTGAATTCACAGCCGACACCAATCGATCTAAGGGATTGAATAACGCGCTGGAAACGATCCAGCCCAGTATGAGCGAAAGAGCCGCAATCAGTATCCCGACAGCTACAATGCTTTTTTGCATCCGTTTTACCGGAGCCAGATATTCGTCTTCGGTTATTTCGGTTATTAATGCAATCTTCCATTCCCCCAGATACTGATAAGCACCATATACTATTGCGCCTTGGTAATTCATGTATCTTGCTGAACCATCTAGTCCCTGCAAAGCGGCCTTGACGCCCTCGGTATGGACCGTTTTGTGGAGAGCGAATTGTTTGCCGAACCGCGGTTCACTGATAAAATAATTCTGAGAGTTGACCAAATAATTATCGATAGTACTCCGTAGACCGCTGTATTGTTCTAAGATTGCCGACAAGTTGCTGAGATTGAGACGTGCCCCGATAACGGCAAGGAGATTACTGTTTTCATCACGGATCGGACTGGCAATCACCATGCTTTGATCCTGGACCGACATCGAATAAAAGATACTCTGGACAAAAGTTTTCTCCTTACCTTTTGTAAAATAATTTTGATTTTGTTTTATTTTGCCCTCTTGTTTATGGTCCGTTGAAAGCAGTACACGACCGTCAACTGGCCGAAGGAGAAACAATTCAATGAAACGACCACTCCTCACCATCGGCTGCAAATAGCGAGCGGTTATCGTTTCATGGAATTTCTCGTGGGCTGGGCTGTTGTGGTCATGCTGATCGATTATCTCTCTGAGACTGTCATAAAGAACGGAGTCTGTGGTAATATATTCCACTTCTCGGATGGCGTCGGTGATCAATTGGATAACTTGTGCTCTTTTTTGCAGGTTTGTCTCAAGTAAAAAAGAGATGGTTTCCCGTTCAACTGTTTTTCGGCTAATACTATATGAAAGGTATCCGGTTGCCAGCACTGGAATCTGAGCTACGCAAAGGAATAGCAGTATAATCTTATTTCGAAGCGTCATTTCCCCGTGTGCTGTAGATGGAGTTGAGGAGATCTAGGGAATATACTGCATTGATGTCAGTTAACGGTTGCTTTATTAGACGATATTGAAAGAGCAGGTCATGCATACCCTGCCAGACATTTGCCTGCATCCAGCCAATCGGGTACTCGCCTGTGTGGATCAAAGGAATCTGGGCTTCATACATTTCTTCCTGGATTTTCCTATCTTTTTCCATCTTGGCATATTGCAGAGTAGCATCGACCGCTTCAATTCCGTGTTCGATGGCATATTGCCAGCCTTTAAGGCTGGCGCGAAGAAACCGCAGCACAATGTCATGCTTTTCCTTCAGATACCGATTCGTAGTGATGAGTGCGTCAGAATAAAAGTTGATGCCGTAATCACCCGGCCAGATAAAATTGAGAGCCACACCCTTGTGGCGCAGCTTGATTGCACCGGCAGTGAGATAGGTAGGCGTTACATCGATTTTTCCTGCCATGAAATCGACGTAAAGGGGATCCCAGGGAACTGTGGTAACATCGTCGCTATTCTGTCCAGTGGCTTTCAGGAGAGCATGAAACTGCACCAGTCCATCGATAAACCCACCACCCTCAGCCATATTCCCGACGGCGTGGGTCTTCCCCCTGAAATCCTCGGGACGCACAATTTTTGAGTCAGCTTTGGCTACAAAAACCACAGGGCTTCGTTGATAAATAACGCTTATGGCGACGAGCCGACTCTCATCGTTTTGTTTGATAAAAACTGTTTCAGCAGCGGCTACCGCGATATCGGCATGACCGGATGTCAAACGTTCGACTTGATCGATATCCTTGCCTCCCTCAAGAAATTCGACATCAAGGTTCTCGGCATCATAAAAACCCTTTGTTTTTGCTATATAGTAGCCAGCGAACTGGGCCTGATGGTACCACTTGAGCTGCAGCCTAACTTTATCTCTCTTTTTTGGGACAGATTCCGGCGGAGAAGAGCAGGCGACAGCCATGAGCGACACTAAAACAAAAGCAAGTACGTGCGTAAAATTTCTCATATCACTCAATCACCTTCTGGTGTGCGGTTTCCGATCAGCAAAATCGTCATTTAGATGGATATTCCTCACTAGTAAGACTAAGCGAACAATCCAGATAAAGTCAAGGCCATGTGGCTTTAACCAAGTGGCAGTGAAAGCGCTATGGCAACTGAGGACGAATCCGACATCGATCTTAAACTCCAAAAATTGAATAGATTGATACCAGTCAGGGAGCATACTTTTTTCAGATGAAAATCCTGCGAGGAGGAAGCGTAAGAGATGGCTCCGGGACTGAGATATTCTGCAATCACAAGCCATAAATCTTTAGAATTCAATTTGCTTTTATACGGACTCTTCATGTAAAATTTATAGAAATGAACTCGTAAAAATACGGTTCATCCGGTAAACGAGTACCTGAATTATTTTGCTTTCAAACCAAATGGATGACACCATGTGATCACTGCTGCAATCTTCCTCTGTCCGCCTAAAAAGACCCGATCTGCAAGGGATTCGGACAATTTTCAGAAAAAGGTCAAGATTGGGGTGAAGGGCTACAACAGCAAAACCTGTTATGGCAACATCCATCGGGCTCCCGGACGGACTGGGTACTCGTTTACCGGATGAACTAAAAATACTCGTTCGTCACCATATTTGTAAAAGGCAGGATGACCCTATGCAACTCAACCCTAATACCTACGCTCATATTCTTGACAATCTCCATGACGGATTGTATTTCGTCGACATGAACAGGATAATCACCTATTGGAACAAGGGCGCTGAGCGGATTTCCGGTTTTTCAGCCGCAGAGGTAGTCGGTAATTCCTGTAAAAATAATCTTCTGACCCATGTGGATAACGAAGGAAGACATCTGTGTTTTGGCTTGTGTCCGCTGGCGGCAAGCATCGCCGATGGTCAGGGACACGATGGGTTGATACAGGTAATAATGAATTATTTAAGAAGGGGATGACGTATGTCTTTTATAAGATGGCGGGATTCATATAATACGGGAATAGTTCAATTTGACTTGGAGCATCATAAGATTGTGGAGCTAATCGATGTAATGTATAGCGCTGTTCGAGATAAAAGCGGTAAAGAGGTCGCCGAGAAAGCCTGTACCGAGCTTGTTGCCTATACCGTTTATCATTTTGATAACTAAGAACGGGCAATGGCCGCGATCGATTTTCCCAATTTCATGCACCGTGTTCTTTCGGCAAGCCTGCCTATCTTGACGATACAAGAAGTAGTAAAGTCAAGCGGGCGAGTGTGCTCGAAATTCGGTACATCAAGCGGGTGACGGGAGGTTTTCCTTATAATTCCAGGGAAGCCAGCGAGACGGATTGGCAAAAAGTGCCGAGGAGTTTTTCTGCAGGGTCGTCAGGTATTCGAAGGGATTGACCTTAGCGAAGGTACAGGTGTGGATGAGGCTCATGAACAGGTCACCGATATAGGCACCATGCTCGGTTTTGTAAAAAAGTGAGTTTTTTCGATGCAAAATAGCCATCTTCAGTGTTCTTTCACAAATATTATTGTCCAATGGGGCCTTTTCGACTCTGAGAAAGAGTGTCAATTCCTGCCAGTGGTTGCGCATATAGTTGATTGCCTTGCCCAAACTGGAATTCGGTTCGACTTTTTTGCCAACAATCTGATCGTCTAACCAGCAATGCAGCTTGTCCATCAACGGCCCGCTTTCGGTCTGGTGATATCCCAACCTCTGCCCAGGCGTCATGCCACGCTCGATGGCGATCGCTTCATGATGGTACACTTTCCCCAAGGTCTCTACGACATACAGGCAGTCATCCGGGAAATTCTCAACAACGTCGACAAAATTTCTCCGGCCATGCACAAGACAGTTGGCGAGTATGGTCCGGTACTCTTCGGAAAAATTTCGTGACAGAGCATCGCACATCTGGATCGGCGGGGCGAGGCCGTTTTGCCGGTGCGCCAACACTTTGGCGATATTTTCGCCGGCGTGTTGACGACCGGTGAGAAAGAGCGCTATCTTCCGATCATTCTGTATTGAGAGGATGCCTGAGGTGAAGACTCCTGTTCTCGCCGGCTTTTGCGCTGCATTCTTGTCTTGTTTGATCAAATCGAGGATCTTCATGTTGGTGTCATCGTTATGGAAGACATCCCCCTGTCCGGCCTGGTGAATGAGTTCGGAGAAGGCGGGGTGAATCCGGTTCGCCATCTTCTCGAGCACATCCCAACCAGTCGAGGCGGCAAGAGGTATTCCCAATGCGGCCTGGAGCTTGGCCATGCGATTCAAGGGTAAGCCGCTACCATAACGGAGAACGGCCAGCATGGCCGAGGCCGTCTCGTCATATTTTTGCGATCCGGCTGTTATCGGCAAATCTGCGGTAAATACCTTGCCGCAGATGTTGCACCGTAACTTTTCCAGTTCATAAATTGTTGCCTGAAGCGGCGTAGCACCCTTGATGCGAACAATCATTCCGGGCACACTTTGTCGGTAGAGTTTGCCGTCTGCACAGGCTGGGCAGGGATCGCAATGCTGCAGAGNCTCATGGTTGATTTCCATGGTTTTTGCTCCGACATAATCGTTTGCGCCGTTTTTGCCATGGCCTTTCGCCTTGTTTTTACTGCACTCTGGGGTCTTTTTCTCCGAGCCGTTGCGGATATTCCTGGCCTTTTCAGTCTTGTCGCCGAAAATCATGCGTAACAATCGGTTGATCGATGCAGCTTTTTCCGTCACCGCCTGACCCAAGAGCTGGTGGGTATCGACCAAGCCTTTGATGATCTGGTAATCATCTTCAGCCATGCTGCTTTTTACCCGGCCAAGAAGCGCAAGAGCCTCTTCGGTGCTGATTTCCAGCCTCTTCGCCTTCATTGAGCGACACCGGATAACCGAGCCCGAAAATCTCGGCAGAGGGGATAGAGCCAAACGCTTTTGATCGGCACGTCGCCATCTTTGCTTCCCAGTTTTCCCATGCCGCGGGTATCGCCTACTTCTTGCCAATTCGCCGCCTTGTAGCAGGTCCCCTGAAATCGTTGTTTTTCGACAAAGGTCTCCAGCAATACCGGGCAATAGTTATACTGCGCCTGCCAGTCGGCACAGATTCGTTTGCTTGCCAGCGATAATATCTTTGAGCCCAGGTTCTTCGAGCGNACCCATGGCAAGATCAAGAACCTGGCGTTATTGACAATCAGATGCAGGTTCTTTTTTCTCGCGGACCTGTCCCAACCGATAAAATTATCGCGGGGAGCAGTTGTCCAGGCTGCCGCCCCGAAGCCCAGTAGGGCCAGAAGCTGCCCGTCCGCTTTGACAAAATACCGCAGTTGGGCGCCCGGCAATGTTTTGTATCCCAGGTAATGGTAACGGTCGATGAACTCGTTCCAGAGCGCGCCGGTCCGGCTGGTCACTATCTCCAGTTCCAGCTTGAAGTCACCGGCGTTCTTCGTGATTTCGGCTTGCTCGGTGGCCCAGAGGGTGCGTATTCTCTTGTAAGGTTTGGTATGTTTTGTCTTTGGGGAAGGAAGAATCAAGTGACCATCCTTTTCCATCCTCAACATGGCGACGCGGCAACTCATGTCTTTTGTGCCACCGTCGGGCTTCAACNAATTGGCCTTCCGGCAGAAGAGCACTGAAAGGTCTTTACGGCTGATCTCCGGCCGATCTGAGATGAGCTGCCGAATCCAGTCAAGTTCTGTGTCGGTAAAATCCCGTCCGCTGTAGCGCATATAACTCTCCTTGCATTATCTGCCATATGTTCAGAAAGTTATGTACCATATTGCGTTACGTGTGTCCCTTGAAATTTGCTTGCACCTCAATCTTTTTCCACATCTCACCGGCGGGCGATGTGCTCGGGTTGCCGTTCCATAGCAGCAACTGCAATTCATGGGCTGCCAGCAACTTTACTTTTNGGTCGCTTTGGGCAGGCCACCAGCGAAAGGACCCTTTGGAAAGACGCTTTTGACACAGCCAAAAACCTTGGCCGTCATAAATTAACGCTTTTATTGAAGTGCCTTTCCGGTTGCGGAAAATAAAAACTGAACCGCTAAAAGGATCCTCGCGCAACACTTTCCTGCAAATTCCGGCAATGCCATCGATTCCTTTCCTGAAATCTGCCGGTTCGACCGCCAGCATTATTCGCATATGCGGGGTTATCTGGATCATATTCTGCCGTGCCAGAACGATTCGGCAAAGGACTGAAGATCAAGGTCGACTTGTCCCTTGAAATGCATTCTCATCTTGTTGCCGTTACGGTGCTCCATCTCGACGATACATTCTGCGGCATGTGACGGTGCGATATCTATGGGAATAAAATTCATGGAAAGGCTGGCACTGCGGACATCCAAAGTGTTCTGAAACTTTGCCGCTCGTTCTTTAAGGTCTGTGTAGCTCAAACTCAAAGCTTTTGATATCTTACAGAGCGAATGCTCCTGGTTCAGCATCACNGCGGCTGTCCATAATTCTTCTGGGATACGGCTTCGGTGTTGCTTGGTTTTGCGCCAGGCAGCAAATCTGGATTGTACTTCTGTCAGGGTAATTTGAGCAAGTGCAAGTGATTGTTCCATCGGTAATCCTCCCATTGGTTTTAAGAAGGATGTCGATTGTAGCAGATCACTTTGGTGGCGTCATGGCAGGCTTGCCGAAAGGACACGACTTATCGCGGCAGTTTCCATTGACAATGCCATATCTGACCTGGAGAAAAACCTGGCATTTGACACCTTAGCAGCTTTGGCCTGGCTCATTCGGGATAATATCCTGGAATTCCGTTTCGCTGTACCCCAAGGAAGCCTGGCGGGCGGAATGTTTCATAGCAAGCTGTCTCTGTTTGTCGATCAGTACGGCAACAGTGTTGCTTTGCATGGTTCGCAAAATGATAGCGAACAGGCTTCGCGCAACGAAGAAAGTTATTCAGCATTCTGTTCTTGGAATGAGGGGGCAAAATGGTATGAGGAACATCGTTATCGTTTTAATCAGACCTGGGATAATCTTTATCCACAACTAAGGGTATTGAAAGTCCCGGAGGCGGAAAGAGAAAAATTAGTTCGGTTTACACAAAAATACTCGCGCCCTTATCCAGCGCCGTCGATAGAAGACATTGAAACCACAATCGAACCTCTAAAGGCATCGTTACGGCTTTCTAAAACCCCGCGTGGTTATCAACAAAAGGCAATTACTGCCTGGGCAGAACAGGGGCGAAGGGGTATTTTTGAAATGGCGACTGGTACAGGTAAGACCATTACCGCTATCTCGGCGGCTGTTAATGTTTTCCAGTTGGAGGGTCGCTTGGCCCTGGTAGTTTTGGTGCCATACAAACATTTGGTCGATCAATGGGTTGAGGAGTTACGGGAGGTCGGTTTTCAACCTATTTCTTGTTATGAGAGCGTTAATCTCTGGAAGAAGGACGCAGCAGAAAATATCAGGGAGTTTAATGCTAAGCTGGTTGATCACCTTTGCCTAGTGAGCACACACCAGACTGGATCCATGGAACCTTTCAGGAAAATACTGGACAGGATTCACCCCCCGTTTCTGCTTTTAGGAGATGAAATTCATGAGTTGGGTGCGGCTAATTATCGAAAAGCATTGTATGAGAGAGCACCTTGGCGGATTGGCCTTTCCGCCACCCCGAACCGGTGGTATGACGAGGAAGGCACCTTGGTATTACGTAACTATTTCGGCGAGACCGTTATCAAATATGAACTCGATCAGGCAATCAATGACAAGGCTCTAACTCCATACCAGTATTATCTGGAGAAAATCGATTTCAATACGGAAGAGATTGCAGAGTATACACGCCTATCCAAGCTGATTGCTCAAATGAGTAGCGATGCTGAGAAAAACCAAACTGCCTTGGAAGGTCTACTACGAAGACGCGCAGATCTAATTGGAAGGGCTGCAAATAAGATCCCGCGTTTACTGGACATTGTTGAAAACCATCGCCAAGTTTGTATAAGAAATGGAGAAAAATTCCAGCACGTCCTGGTGTATTGCAATAAAGGAACTCATCGCGAGGTATTGGCAGCCTTGGCTGGATTGGGCCTGCGTATGCATGAGTTTGTTCATGATGTTCCCCTGGCGGAACGGCGTAAAATCCTCCTTGCTTTTAGTGAGGGCGAAATCGACGGACTGGTGGCCATCCGTTGCCTGGACCAGGGCGTTGATGTGCCAGCCACCCGCCGGGCCTATATTCTGGCCAGTTCCACCAATCCAAGGGAATTTGTCCAAAGGCGTGGCAGAATATTACGCAAAGCCGATGGAAAACAGTTTGCGCAAGTATATGATTTTCTGGTAGGACCATGGAATACAATCGCAGACTTAGGAAAGGATTCGGCCAAGGGCTTGCTCCTGCGCGAGTTGCCACGGTTTGCCGAATTTTCTTTGGACGCCCTGAACTCGCAGGAGGCACGAGACGCTATTTGGGACACTATAATGGACTTGGATTTGGTCGCATCGCTACGTAAACGGCCTTGGGAAGTTTACCATGATAATGCAGCAAGACAAATGGGATCATAGTGATGAGAGATAAGGTAAATATCGAATCGATTCTAGGTCAAATAAACGATCCAGCCATCAGGATCATGGCGGAGCATTCTTTGAAAACCGCCCGCAAGGCCTTAGATATGAGTGAATATTCACGCAAACAGTTTGTTGTCGATGAAATACACAAGATCATGCCCAGAGCCTTAAAGGTTAGAGTTGACCATGAAACTGCATAATATTGAGCTGGTTAATTTCCGGCAATTCAAAGATCGACAGACGATTGACATTGCCACCGATTCGCCGAGAAATGTTTCAGTCATCTATGGTGAAAACGGGCGTGGCAAGACAGGAATTTTCCGCGCCTTAATGTTCTGTTTGTATGGTGACAAATGTCTCTCCCAAGATGAGCTAAGTGGTGAACAAAAAAAAGAAGGGTTGAAGCTAGTCAACGAAGTTACCCTTAAGGAAAATATCGGCACTTCAGTCGCGGCGAAGGTCACCATGGCCTTTTCACATCAAAGCCAAACCTTTCGGATCGTCCGTAGCATCGACGCTCTTATGAAAGAAGACGGAACCATTGTCCAGAATCGAGGGGATCGGGTTGAATTGCAACAAACTGATACAGCGGGCAACACCCTACCAGTTGAAACAGAGCATGAAAAAATCACTGCCCTCATTCAGGAAATCCTCAATTCTCGCTTACGAGATTATTTCCTTTTTGATGGCGAGCGTATCGAACGATTAACTCGTAATACCAAGGAACGGCGAGAAGAGGTCCGGCAGGGCATCAGAGCACTTCTGGACCTAGATGCCATGGAACTTGCTATTGCCGGTCTGAAAAGCCTGACATCGCAAATTGTGAAGGAAATTAGCCATAAATCCACAGGCGAATTGCAGAGAGTAACAACCATCCTTGCGGAACTGAATGCGAAAATTGAAAATCTGGAAAATGCGCAGGAACTTGGCACGCAGGAATTGAAACGGCTTGAACATAAAATCAATGTGATCTCCGAACTGGTAAGCGAGAACGAGGAAACCGCTGCCAAAGAGAAGAAAAGACAAGAGCTGGTCAAAAACTGCCAAAGTCGTAATGACGAAAGGGATGCACTTAAAAAAGAGATGGCTAGTAGCATGAATAAGGGAGCTCATTTGGTGGCCTCAGAACTCATCGAACAACTCCGGGAGGAATTGGAGCTGCGGCGCCACAAAGGAGAGCTGCCGCCTAATATCCGCAAGGAATTCGTTGTAAACCTCCTGGCTCAGGAACGGTGCATCTGCGGCGCATCCCTAGACCAAAATCACCAGAAGGCGCGTGAGTATCTGCTAGAATTCATTGAAAAACATTACACACCAGGTCTTGGTCCAGAGAGCCTTGACCTCCTTCTCTCTTTAAACAGAATTTCCAGTGCCAATAGCGGTCTTGCAGACCAGTTTAATCGATTATTGACCAACAATAAAAAACTGCGGGATGAAATACGGGATCTTGAATCCAAGATTAAACTGCTAAACGACGAGCTTCAGGAAGGGGGAACCAGCATTGATGAGCTTATTCAAGAAAGAAAACTGCTTGAAGAGGATAAGCGCAGGCTGGAGCGGGACATTGAAAGGCACGGAGACGATATTTCCAAAGCACAGAAAGAACGAGAAGATTTAAAGAAGAAAAGCATAGTTTTGGAAAAACAGCAAAGCCAGGTGAATAGTCTTGTCTCTAGACGTGTTCTTACAGAGCAAACACAGGCTGAACTGCAAGTTGTTTATAACCGATTTGCCGATGCTGCCAAAGAAAAGCTAGCAGAACAATCCACCGCAAATTTTTCAAAGCTCGCAGACGATGAGACTCAAAAGGACATTAAGAAAATCAGCATCGACGAAAATTATATGCTGGATGTGCTGAACTGGTCAGGTCAACGCCGACTTGGTGAAATCTCCGCTGGCCAGCGGCAGATAGTCTCCTTGTCATTTATCCTGGCCCTTATCCAGGTCGCTGGCAATCTTGAAGTCCCCTTGTTTATGGATACTCCTTTTGGTCGACTTTCCGGTGTGCATCGAGACCATCTGTTGGACAGCATTCCCAAGATGGCATCGCAATGGATCTTGTTGGCAACGGACACCGAATTTACCGAGGTTGAGGCTCATGCCCTCAGACAGACTAATGCCTGGGGCAAGATTTATGAATTGGTCAAGGAAGGGGAGGGGACAACACGAATAGTAGAACGCGATGTCCACCAGTTTACACCCAAGCGCAAATCAATCTATTGAAAATCTTGTGAGGTACGCTCTTCATGTTGGAATCAACTGAAAACCCCATGGCTTATATAAATAAGAGATGGGAATCCCTTTACGACGTCCTTTGCAGAGGCGATAGCGTTTTCGATCAGATGACTAACCTTTTCACGCTCTGTGCGACCATCGGTCATCTGAATGGGGAGGAAAAAAAACCAGTTGATAAGAAAGGTATTTTTCGGTGGTCCAATCTTAACTCGGAGAGTGATGTATCCATTCTAACTGCTTTGGCCTGGGATGCGAGAGAAAGAGATCTTGCTATTTTAGCCGATAAAAGAAGGATCATGGAGATCGCTTGCGACTATGCCGAAAGCGGTATGCAATATCTCTATGACAATTTTTTCGAGGATTATATGCAGGATGGTCAACTTCTTCGGGCAGAAAAACTGGATGTTGAATTTAATTTGGCGCAGCTTGTTGAAGGATTGAGGCAGAAGCAAAGCATTTTCTGATGGTTCCGGATGCTGAAAAATAAATGGTCAAATAACCAATATAATATAAATAAAAGCTGCGATATAAAAAATCAATAGAAACATGAAAGAATCAATAAATGAATTTTTTTGGATGTGGATATCATCTATTTTTCCCATTTTGTTCGGTAGCTTTTTAATAAAACTATTTAATAATGAATTGGATTACCTAGGAATAATTAAAAATAGCGTTGGAGTCGACCTGATTTTTGCCTATGTTGCGACAATGATATCACCTTTCCTGTATATGTTGTCCAGATGGGCTACAAATCAAAATTACAGAAAAGAACTTAAAAGCATTAAATATTGTGGAACTTGCATTGTTCTTTCTTTTTTTATAGCATTGACTACTACAGCAATTTTTAGTGTAGCGAAAGGACCTGTAATAAAAAATAGTATTGAAAAGCTTGCAACTGAAAAGGAAATATCAAATAACATTCAATTAGAAAACAGACCATATAAAAGCGACAATAAAACTAATTTAAATGAATCTGAAAGAAATATTTCTGAATTTTGGGAAAGGATCGGTTTTAGTAATAAGGTTTTGATAGTATGCTATATTTTAGCATTATTAATTTGGTTTTATTCGATTTATTTAAAAAATCTGGAACCGCCAAACATCGAAACAGATGGTCAAGTTAGAGTCAAGGGATTGATGAATGATGTATCGTCAGTTACGGGTGGTGAATGATTATGGCAACAAAAATTGTAAAATTCCCAGCAATTGAAGTTAGGCAGCAAATTGGCAGTTTTTTTATTGGAAAGATACCTGCTGATAAAATTGTTGCACTTAGTTTTTCAGATGTCCGTAAACTAACAGAGGAAAGGGACATAGAATCTTATTTGGGAATACAAAGACCTCTTAATAAATCTAGAGCCAAAGAAATTCAAGAGTATGTTAAAAACATTGATGCAACATTCCCAACTGGGATTATTCTGAATATTGAAAATAAATATGTATTTTTTGATAAAGCTAATTCAATTTTAGAAGTTGAATTTCCGAGTGGTGAATCTCCTGCAAAAATACTCGATGGACAGCATCGCATAGCTGGATTTATGAATACTGAAACTTGTCAAGCAATTGATGATCTATGCTGGTTTTACCAAGATTCTGAAAGAATACCCTTTGAACTTGTGGTCACAGTATTTGTTGGGTTA
>JGI25318J35512_1000655_pt1 | contig 16464 bp, 21 predicted proteins | sample AutmiccommunBRH9_FD_35512 | JGI IMG/M metagenome (IMG submission 35512)
GTTACAAGAGGGTCTCGAGGGTGTGCAAGAGGCGCGCACAGCGCTCAGCACCGCCATGGCGGAACGCACAGATCTGCCACGCCGCTTCACCGAAGACCCGGTTCGGACGGCGTTGCTGATTGCATCGACCGAAACCCTCGAGGGATTTGCCAGTGGTCTCAGTCAGATAGCGGTTGACGAGGCCGTGGGCAGCCTGCCTGATATCACGGCACGCAAGGGCTCCCTGCCACTGCCCGCCGAGGGGATCATCCTGCACCGCGCAGGCGAAGCCGATGCCGCAGGGGTCGTGCGACCCGGCATCCTGCTGGCCACCCGCCCACGCGCGCTTGTGACCGCTCCAAGTGCGACCACAGTGCGGTATCGCGGCCCCTTGCTCGACTACGGAAATGTGATCATTCTGGAGCCGCAGGCCGGAATTTTGCTGGTGTTTGCAGGTCTCGATGTTGTTTATGGTCAGGCAGGGCAAGTCCTGCCGGGTGGAAGCCCGGTCGGCCTGATGGGCGGAGCGGGGACCGAGGGCGATCTGCTGCTTGCCGCCGATGCGCAGGATACGGGTGCCAGACGAACACAAACGCTCTATATAGAGGTCCGGCAAGACAATTCTCCAGTGGACCCGCTCACGTGGTTCAAGACCGATAAGGATGGTTGAGATATGAAAAGATTCCTGATGGCTGCCTCCGTTGGCATTCTGACCGGCGCGGTGGTGACGACGCAGGTGGCCGCACCGCTGCTGGCGCAGGAGGCCGAAACGACAGAAAACGTCTACGAACAGCTTGATCTCTTTGGAGATATTTTCGAACGTATCCGCGCGCAATATGTCGAAGAGGTTGAGACAAAGGATCTGATTGAGGCGGCGATCAACGGAATGCTGACGTCGCTCGACCCACATTCCAGCTACCTCTCGCCTGATGACGCTGAGAACATGCAGGTACAGACGCGCGGCGAATTTGGTGGTCTTGGCATCGAAGTCACGCAAGAGGACGGTTTCGTCAAAGTCGTCTCGCCGATGGATGGCACTCCGGCGGATCAAGCGGGGATTGAGGCGGGTGATTTCATCACCCATGTTGATGGCGCGAGCGTGCTGGGTCTTACGTTGGACGAGGCGGTTGATCTGATGCGTGGCCCAGTGGGCAGCGAGATCATCATCACCGTCGTACGCGAAGAAACTCCAGAGCCCTTTGATGTCTCAATCATCCGTGACACGATCAAGCTTACGGCGGTACGCGCCCGGGCAGAACAGGATGCGGTTGTCCTGCGTGTGACCACCTTCAACGATCAGACCTATGCCAATCTTGAAAGCGGGCTGGCGGAAAAGGTCGAGGAACTGGGCGGCGCGGACAAGGTCAGCGGCATCATTCTTGACCTGCGCAACAATCCTGGTGGTCTTTTGACTCAGGCGATCAAGGTTTCCGATGCCTTCCTCGACAAGGGCGAGATTGTGAGCACCCGTGGACGTAACCCACAGGATGGCGAGCGGTTCAACGCCACGCCGGGCGATCTTGCCAATGGCAAACCCATCGTAGTGTTGATCAATGGCGGTTCAGCCAGTGCCTCAGAAATCGTTGCAGGGGCGTTGCAGGACCACCATCGAGCAATTGTTGTCGGCACGAAAAGCTTTGGCAAAGGGTCGGTCCAGACGGTCATGCCGCTGCGTGGCAATGGCGCTATGCGCTTGACAACCTCACGCTATTATACGCCATCAGGCAGATCCATTCAGGCGCTCGGCGTAAGTCCTGATATCCTCGTGGAACAGCCCCGCCGNGCACCGGNGACGGAAGAGGAAGAGACAAGCACGCCGCCGGGNCGCTCTGAGGCGGATCTGCGTGGACGTCTNAACAACGACAGCCTAACCGAGGATGAGATCAAGCAGATTGAAGAAGATCGTGCCCGCGCCGAACAGGCGTCGAAACTGCGCGAAGATGATTATCAACTGGCCTATGCCATTGATATTCTACGTGGATTGTCCGTGATGGGCGGCGGCCAAAACTAGCCCGTTGCCAACACACGGCAAAACCCCGCCCGAGATAAACGGGCGGGGTTTTTAAGTCTTTCAGGATCAGAGTGCAGGACGATTTTGCCTGCTGGATGTGAATTCATTCACCATAAGACCCGGTCTTGACCCTCGCACGAGATAGAACCATGCCGGGCGCTACTGTGCCTTTGCGCGCTCCGGGTCCCACGCTGCAAGGACGTTTGAATTGTCATCATCATCATATTCGTAGAGCGTTTCCCCGGTAACTCCGGTAACTTTCGCAAACTCGTCAGCTGTTTTGCGCGGCAGCCAAGAGCTGCTCACCTGTCCGGGGAAAAGTTCGGCTAGGATTTGAGACGTTGCCAAAGAACATTGCGCCTGCGGTACAGGACCGGCACCTTTGACAAGCTGCATAGCGCGTTCGGCCAATTGTGGAGAAACATCAAGACGCTGGATCTGAACCCGGTAGGTCTTGCGCGCGTGATAGCGGGTGTAGACATCCTCGACGGCAGGCGTGATTCCAAAGAGCACATCATTGCGCTCAGGCAAGTGCTTGCCTTTGTTGAAGGACCCAGCAGGATCAAAGATCACGCGTTGCGATCCATTGATCATGAGGGATGTATGCGCACCCGATCCGTTGTTGTTGTTGATCATCGTATAGACAGTCAGGCTCGGGGGACCATCATGGCGATAGGCTGCGCGGGCCACCTCTTCATCCGGCGCCCATACCGATTCCGCGGCACAGCCCGCAAGCGTCAGAGAGGCGGCAACCGCCAAAGCCAAAGACCGCATCACTTCCCCTCGGCCCGGAACCGCTCTTGACCTATCAACCGTTGACCGCAGCAATGAAGAGGAGAACCGCAATACATACCACAGCCGTATAGGTCACCCATTTGATGAAACCATCAAAGGTCTTTTCCTGAACGTCGATATTCATGTCGCCATGTTTATGCTCGGCCATCACGCGCGTGTCCTTTGCTGCTTGCAGTACGAATTCCGCCGTTGGATAGCCCATTTGAAAGACCCTGTCACGTCCNAAGCTGCCGCAGGCTTAGGCTTTGTTCAGATCTTCGGCGAGGCGAAATCCGATACGTTTCGGCTCTGCTGTTTCGATCTGTTTGGGCAGGGCGCGAAGCATCACGCTGAGCTGGCCCACATGTTGCACCAACTGGGTGCGCATGCCCATTTGATCCTGCCCGTAAAAGGTTATGATGTCGGGNTCAAAATACCCCATCCCCTCGATCCGGATCACGCCGCTGTCGCTGCCGGCAAATCCCATCGCGACCTCATGTGCCTCGTCGAGGGATTTCTCGAAATTCTCAATGTAGAGAATCAATCTCTCATAGGCCCATTGCGCCTGACTCTTGCCTGCCATCAGCCCTTGAGAAAGGTCCAGNGCCGCCGTCTGGATACAGGGTTGATTGGGGTCGGAGTGTACCTCATGAACACGGGGCATTGCGTCGGCCTCGGCATGTTCCGCCGTCGTTTGAATCTTGTCGTCCATCGGACAAAAGCCTTCCGAATTAATTGCCCTTCATCTGCCAGAGCCAAGCCTCATCTGCGCGGCGCCAACGCGTTATTTCTCCAGCGTGACGCAAATGATTGAGATGCGCAACGGCCTCGACAAGGGCTAGCCCATAGGTTCCTCCGTCGATCCGACGCTTGAAGAGAAGTGGAAAGCATTCAGCTGCCGTACGTGGTTCTGTCAGAAAACCGCGCAACCGGTCGAGCGCGCCGTGGTGATTGTCACGCAATTGTTGCATGCGAAAGGGCAAGCCGGTGAAAGGCAGCTTGTGCCCCGGTAAGACGAGGTGATCGTCGCGGGCATGAGCGGCCAGCCGGTCACAGGCAGAGAGCCAGTCAGTCAGCGGATCGGCCTCTGGCTCGGTCGGATAGACGCCAATATTGGGACTGATAGATGGGAGAATCTGATCCCCCGCAATGACCAGATTGTCTTCGCGAGACCACAGAGTGATATGCTCGGGTGCATGCCCGCCCCCCATGTGAACGTCCCAATCGCGCCCCCCTGCGCGGATGACCTCACCGTCTTGGACGCGGGTNTACCCAACCGGAATCGGGGCGCAAATATCCGAGAAGTTGTAGGGGCGTTCCGCCTTGCGNGTTTCATAGATGTCAGGGTCCATGCCACCNGCACGCGAAAACGCAAGCGCCTGAGGGGTCGGTCGGTCCTCGACGTCAAGGATCAACATGCGCGCCATCAGCCAACTTGTGCGCGATGCCCAGAGCGTGGCCCCGAACCGATCCATCAACCAGCCGGCCATGCCGATGTGATCAGGATGGTGATGGGTCAGGATCACCCGGCTGACAGGGCGACCCTGCAAGGGGCCNACAAGTATATCCTCCCAGAGCGCCANGCTCCGTTTGGAGNAGATGCCCGTGTCGACGATGGTCCAACTGTCACCCTCATCCAAGGCATAGATATTGACGTGATCGAGGACCATGGGCAGGGGCAGTCTTAGCCACAAGACGCCCGGCGCGACCTGTGTAGCGCTGCCGGAAGCAGGGGCATCTTCCCAAGGGCTGTGTATGATCTGTCCGCCATCCATCAGGCTGCAAAATCCTCTGCGGTTAGCGCATAGAGATCATCAGCTCCTTGCGCGGCATGGGCCAGAAGGCCAGCATGTTCGGGCAGTAGCCGCATAATATAGAACCTTGCGAGCCGAGTGCGGGGGCCATCGCCCCCCTCGGCCAGTGCCGCCTTGAGGTGAAAATGTGCGCCTAGGACACGCGCAAACCCGCGCAGAAATGGCGCTGCACCGGCAAAACGGTGGTTCAGATCCTTTTGCCCCAGCATCCATTCCACCGTCTCGCGCAGTGTTTCGGAGGCTTGCCAAACGGGTTCGGCCAGTNCGGGCAGGCTGCTNCGGGCCGTTTCGGCCTGCGCTTCGATTTCATCCAGGATTGCGTGCGCAGCCTCGCCACCATCCATCAGCTTGCGGGCNGCCAGATCCATGGCCTGAATACCGTTGGTGCCCTCGTAGATCGCCGTGACACGCACGTCGCGATAATATTGCGCCGCGCCAGTTTCCTCAATAAAACCCATGCCACCGTGAACCTGGACTCCCATTTCGGCCACAGCAATGCCGGTGTCGGTGCCAAATGCCTTGGCAATGGGCGTAAGGAACGCCGCGCGCGAAGACCAATGCGTCTTGCCCGTGGATGTCTGCAAGTCGATGGCCTGCGCGCAGGCCAGTGCGATGGCACGAGCGGCAAAAATGTCGGCTTTCATGGTAGCGAGCATTCGGCGCACGTCGGCATGTTCTATGATGCTACCAGTACCCGCCTCGCTGGGGGTGCGCCCCTGTTTGCGGTCCATCGCATAGGCGAGCGCGTGCTGATAGGCCCCTTCAGCAACGCCGATGCCCTGTCCCCCAACGCCCAGCCTTGCATTATTCATCATGGTGAACATCGCGCGCATGCCGTCATGCGGTTTACCCACCAGCCAACCGGTTGCCCGATCATACTGCATGACTGCCGTAGGGCTGCCATGCAGGCCCATCTTGTGTTCCAGACTGACCACCTTGAGGCTGTTTTGTTTGCCAGGATTGCCGCTTTCATCGGGGATGAATTTAGGCACGAGAAAGAGGCTGATTCCCTTGGTCCCTTGCACGCCATCCGGCAGGCGGGCGAGCACAAGGTGACAAACGTTCTCAGTAAAGTCATTGTCGCCCCAAGAGATATAGATTTTTTGCCCAGTGATCGCGTAGGTTCCATCGGCGTTGGCCTCGGCCTTGGAACGCAATGCGCCCACATCGGACCCGGCCTGTGGCTCGGTCAGGTTCATAGTGCCAGACCATTCGCCACTGACCAGTTTGGGCAAGTAAACCGCCCGTAGTTCGTCAGAGGCGTGATGCTCCAACGCCTCGATTTGCCCTTGCGTCATCAAGGGGTTGAGTTGCAGCGAGAGACACGCAGAGGACATCATTTCGTTGACTGCTGCGGTCACGGTCATCGGAAGACCCATGCCACCATGATCGGGATGCGCACTAATGGACACCCAGCCCCCGTCAGCTATGACGCGATAGCCCTCGGCATAGCCCGGCGAGGTGCGCACGACGCCATTTTCGAGTCGGGCGGGGTGCAGGTCCCCCTTGCGTTGCAGCGGATAGAGCACTTCTTCACACATCCGCCCCGCTTCGGACAGGATTGCGGCTGTCATGTCCGGTGTGGCTTCAGCAAAGCGATCAGTCGCGACCACCTGAGCAAGGTCGACGATATGGTCGAACAGGAACTGATACTCTTCAACCGGTGCGCGATACGGCATTGAAATCTCCTGAGACTGCCGGGGTGTCTTGGCACCATCGCCCGACCCCTGTATGAAATCTATCCTGATCCTAGCGTAATCCATCGCGGCGCACCTTCAACTGCTACGCCGCGTCAGAAAGGCCTCTTCGTTGCAAACGCGCTCTCTTTCCCCCGATCCGGCCGGATTTGCAAGCGCCGCAGAGATCTGGCGCGCGGGCGGACTCGTAGCCTTTCCAACCGAGACGGTTTACGGTTTGGGGGCTGATGCACGCAACGATCTGGCCGTAGCGCGGATATTCGAGGCCAAGGGACGGCCTAGGTTCAACCCGCTGATCGTGCATGTTGAGAGTGCCGCAATGGCGCAAACATATGTCGAGTGGTCGGATGCTGCGGAAATCCTCGCCTCCGCGTTCTGGCCCGGTCCCCTAACGCTCGTGTTGCCGATGCAGCCCGGTTGTGGGCTTTCCCGCCTTGTGACTGCGGACTTGCCAACGCTCGCAATTCGCGTGCCTGCACATCCCATAGCACATGCTTTGCTGGCAGAGTTTGGTGGTCCTGTGGCGGCGCCCTCTGCAAACCCCTCAGGCCGGATCAGCCCGACTTCGGCAGAACATGTTCTGGCAGGTCTCTCTGGCCGGATTGAGGCCGTGTTAGACGGCGAGGCCTGTCCGGTGGGCGTGGAATCAACCATCGTCGGCCTCGCAGGCGCGCCCACTTTGTTGCGTCCCGGAGGGATCCCAGGCGAAGTGCTCGAAGCGGCTTTGGGCGTGCATCTGGAACTCTATCAAACAGGCGATGCGCCTGTCGCGCCGGGGCAGATGCACTCACATTACGCCCCCGGTGTGCGCGTGCGATTGAATGCGACTGATCGGCAGGAGGGTGAAGTATTGTTGGGCTTTGGCCCGATCGACGCTGATCTCAATCTATCGCCGTCCGGCGATCTGGTAGAGGCTGCGGCCAATCTCTTTGGTCATTTGCATGCGCTGGATGCACTGGATGTCGCGGGTATCGCAGTTTCTCCAATTCCGGACATCGGGCTTGGGCGTGCAATTAATGACCGGCTGCGACGTGCGGCCGCACCGCGGCCCTAGTCAGACTTGAAGTCCGCAGCGATGCGCAATTCGCGCAAGGGGCGAACCAAGGCAATGCAATCGGCGTAAATCGGATCCGCCTTATAGGCGGCGAGGGCCGTTTCATCCGTGAATTCGGCATAGACCACCAAATCAACCCGCTCGGCTGAGATGGCATCGCTCTGAAGGTTGCGCCCCACCTCGAAATGGGTGGAATGCGGAATGCTGGCGAGCATCATCAGACCCTCGCGAATGCGCTCAACGTCATCCGGGTTGGTGGCGGAAAAGAATACGATATGGCGAATCATGTCTTAGTCTTTCGAACGAGAGGCTTTTTCTGCGATTCCAGAGCTGCCCTGACGGCGGTCCAGTTCGACCATCACATCAGATAGGGCGACGTTGCGCGATTGCAGCATGACGAGAAGATGAAATAGGACGTCGGCGGCCTCTGACGTGAGACGGGTTCTGTCGCCTTTAACGGCCTCAATGATTGCCTCAATCGCTTCTTCCCCGAACTTCTCGGCACATTTCTCGGGGCCTTTGGCCAACAGCTTTGCTGTCCAACTGCTCTCGGGATCTGCGCTTGCGCGCGCGGCGATGGTACGGGCGAGATCGTCAAGCGTCATGCGGCCAGCCTCATGGGAATGCCAGCGGCGGCCATATGCGCCTTGGCCTCTGCAATGGTGTAGGTGCCGAAATGAAAGATCGAGGCGGCGAGGACGGCCGAGGCATGGCCTTCGGTCACGCCTTCAACGAGGTGGTCAAGTGTGCCAACGCCTCCTGAGGCGATCACGGGAATATGCACCGCATCGGCAATCGCACGTGTGAGAGGGATGTTGAAGCCGGCGCGTGTGCCGTCGCGGTCCATCGAGGTCAACAGAATTTCACCTGCGCCTTTGGCTGCAACCGTTCGCGCGAAGTCCACCGCGTCAATGCCCGTGGGCCTGCGCCCGCCATGGGTGAAAATCTCCCATCTGCCGGGGGATACTGTCTTTGCGTCGATGGCTACAACGATGCATTGGCTGCCAAACTGATCGGCCGCACGGGCTACGACATCGGGATCAGCCACGGCGGCGGAGTTGAAGCTGACCTTGTCCGCCCCTGCGAGGAGCAGAGCGCGTACATCCTGCGCACTGCGCACGCCGCCCCCTACGGTCAACGGAATATAGCAGTGTTCAGCAGTGCGCCGGACCACATCGAACATTGTGCCGCGATTNTCATGCGTGGCGTGTATGTCCAGAAAGCAAAGNTCATCTGCCCCCGCTGCATCATAGGCACGCGCGGCGTCGACTGGATCGCCTGCATCCCGCAGATCGACAAAGTTTACACCTTTGACCACGCGGCCATCGGCAACATCGAGACAGGGGATGATACGGGTCTTGAGCATTTTACCGCTGTTACAAAGATTTCACGCCGTTGTTTATGGGCAAATCGGTTCACATGCCAGAGGATATGACCCATAAAAGAGTTGCAAATGAAGGAGTTTACCATGAAGCGTTTTCTTGTCGCAGCCGCGATCACTCTCACTGCGTTTCCTGCACTCGGTGATGAAGATGACATCATCAAGGTCAAATCCACCAGTGACGTCGCAACGACCATGGACCGCTTGGAGGCGGCCGTCACCGGTGCTGGGGCCACGGTCTTTGCACGGGTGGATCATGCGGAAGGTGCCGCAAGTGTGGATCTGGCGCTTGATCCTTCACAAGTGTTGATCTTCGGCAACCCGAAAATGGGCACGGCGGCGATGCAGGATGACCCGGTGGCAGGGCTCTTTTTNCCTATGAAAGTGCTGGTTTATCAGGATGGCGCGGGCGAGACATGGCTCGTCTATCAGGACCCCGAGNATATGTTTGAAGACACCGGGATCAACGACGACGCTGACTATATCAAGATGATGACCGGCGGGCTTGGGAAACTGACGGCCAAGGCCGCAGAACAGTAAGCGACAGCCTATCGCCGCGTTCAGCCCCTGAGCGCGGCCAAGGCTACCGTGAGGTCGAGTGCTCCATCATAGAGCGCGCGACCCGANATGGCCCCATTCAGCGTCACGCCACAATCTCGCAGCGCGATCAGATCTTCGAGAGATGATACGCCGCCCGAGGCAATGACCGGGATGCTGACAGAACGGGCAAGCGCCGCCGTCGCCTCGACATTGGGGCCCTGCATGGCCCCGTCGCGGTTGATGTCGGTGTAGATGATCGCCGCCACCCCGGCATCCTCAAAGGATCGTGCCAGATCGGTCGCGTCAACATCGGTCTCGGTGGCCCAGCCCTTGGTCGCCACACGGCCACCCCGCGCGTCAATCCCCACCGCCACCTGCCCCGGAAAGGCGCGCGCGGCCTCGCGCACGAGGGCGGGATTCTCCACCGCTATTGTTCCAAGAATCACCCGGGCCAACCCCTTGTCGAGCCAGCCCTCAATGGTCGCCATATCTCGGATGCCGCCGCCAAGTTGTGCAGGCACTTTGCAGGCGGCCAAGATCGCCTCGACCGGTGCCGCGTTGACCGGCGCCCCGGCGAAGGCACCATTAAGATCCACCAGATGCAGCCATTCGCAGCCCGCGGCGACAAAGTCCAAAGCCTGCGCTGCCGGATCTTCATTGAACACCGTCGCGCGCTCCATATCGCCACGCACGAGACGCACGGCCTTGCCGTCCTTGAGGTCGATTGCAGGATAGAGGATCATCGCGGGGCCTTTCATCTTTGGGTGTCCGGCCTTTGGCATGAGAGCGGGAGAAATGCAACGCGACCCGACGTCAGACTTGATTTGTGCCATGCCAATGGCACAGGTTTCCTGCGGATGTCAGGGAGGAACAGACATGCGTAAACTGGTGATGATGACGGTGGTGTTCACGATGGGGGCCGGGATGGCGATGGCTGAACCGCTCTTGGGAACGTGGCGCACCGCCAAGGATGACAACGGCCATTCCGGGTTGATCGTGGTTGCGCCCTGTGGTGCAAAGCTCTGCGGAACGTTGGTCAAATCTTTTGATGTCGACGGCAAGGAGATGGAAAGCAAGAATATCGGTCGTCAGATCATTTCCGAAACCGCCCCTACTGGCGACGGGGAATACAAGGGCAAAGTCTATTCGCCCGACCGCGACAAGACCTATAATTCCAAGCTGCAATTGACCGGCGAGACGCTCAAGGTTAGNGGCTGCGTTCTGGGTATTTGTCGCGACGGAGGCACTTGGCAAAAGGTCAAGTAAGCGCGACGTCGCATNGCATTCGCGAGGGGACGGTTTGGTCAGATCTGCATCTGCGTTATGATGTCACCATGATGGATCACAACCTTCCCTTCGCCACGCCGCCAGCCGCACTTCTTGAGGCGGCCCTCTACGTGTCGGATATTGACGCGGCAGAGCGGTTTTATGGTGACATCCTCGGGCTCGATCCGATCGTGCGGGTTGGAAATCGCCATGTGTTTTACCGAGTGGGTGCCGGCATCCTGTTGATCTTCAACCCCGAAGAAACGTGTAAACCACCAAACAATCCCGAACTGCCAGTCCCGCCGCATGGCGCCCAAGGGCCGGGCCATTTCTGTTTTGCGGTCGAAGGGCTGGCGCTCGATGATTGGTGTGCACGACTTGAGGCTGCAGGTGTCGAGATCGAGGCGGATTTTCACTGGCCGAACGGGGCACGATCCCTCTATTTTCGCGATCCGGCGGGGAATTCCATTGAAATGGCAGAGCCGCGTTTGTGGGAGAAATAGGCGTTCAGTGGCTGAGTTTTGAGATCGGCCCTTATCCGTCAGTCTGCCGGGTGTCGGGCCCGAAGACCGACCAGCCTGTGCGCGACGCGAGCCGCTCCATTGCTTCGGTGCCAAGCTTGGAGTTGCCGTAGTGATTGAGCCCCGGCGACCAGACCGCAATCGAGGCGATACCCGGCACGATCGACAGGATACCGCCGCCCACCCCGCTCTTGCCCGGCAGCCCCACACGAAAGGCATAGTCGCCTGACCCGTCATAATGCCCGCAGGTCATCATCAACGCATTGATTCGACGGATACGCGCCTCTGACACCAGTCGCGGTGCCCCAGCCCCACCAACCAGAAAGAGCCCTGCATTGGCCAATTGCGCGCAGGTCATCTCGACCGCGCATTGGTGAAAATACGTACCAAGGGTCAAGTCTGGGGCGTTCTTGAGGTTTTCGTGCGAGCTCAGGTAGTGGGCGAGCGCAAAATTGCGGTGACCGGTCGCAATCTCGGATTGCGCGACGCGCTCATTGATGTGAATCGCCTCGTCCCCCGCTGCGGCACGGATGAATCGCAAAAGTGCACCAAGGGCCTCTCGCGGGGTTGACCCTTGCAAGACCGCATCGGTGGTGACGATAGCGCCCGCGTTGATGAACGGGTTGCGTGGATAGCCTTTTTCCAATTCCAAAAGCAGCATCGAGTCAAACGACAGCCCCGATGGCTCACGTCCGACTCGTGACCAGAGCCTGTCTCCTAGTTTGCCAAGCGCAAGCGCCAGCATGAACACCTTTGACACAGATTGGATGGAAAACGGCACATCCACATCACCCGCAACCAGCGGCGGTTGGCCGGGGCGAGCAACGGCTATGGCGAATTGGTCGGGGTTCACGCCAGCCAGCTCTGGAATGTAGTCCGCCACCTTGCCCCGGTTCTCAGAGGCCCGGGCAATCTCCGTGATCTCATCCAGCACAGTCTGGAGCGCGGCAGCTGCGCGAGGCATTCAAGGTTTCCAGCGCAGGAAATTGGCAATCAGTCGAAGGCCGGTTTGCTGGCTTTTCTCAGGGTGGAACTGCGTGCCGACGATCGTATCGCGTCCGACAACGGCGGTGATTGCCTCAGCATAATCAACATGCGCCAGAAGATGTGCCGGGTCGGTCACGCGGAAGTGGTAGGAGTGCACGAAATAGGCGTGATCGCCGGTACTAACTCCGTCAAAGATTGGGTGCGGGTTGTCAATCACCAGGTCATTCCAGCCCATATGTGGCACCTTGAGCGCGGGATCAGATGGCTCAATGTGCTCGACCGCCCCCCCAATCCAATCGAACCCGGCTGTTTCCTCATATTCCATTCCGCGCGTTGCCAACATCTGCATGCCGATGCAAATCCCCATGAAGGGGCGGGCCTGCGTAATCACTGCATCCTCGATAGCCTCAAAGACACCGCGGTGATCATAGAGCGCCTTGCGGCATGCGGGAAATGCGCCGTCCCCCGGTAAAACGATCCGGGTTGCGGCGCGGATGACATCGGGGTCTGAGGTGACGATGACAGTGCCCGCGCCGGTCTCGGACGCCATGCGCTGAAACGCCTTTTCAGCCGAGTGCAGGTTGCCGCTCTCGTAGTCGACGATGACAGTGGTCATGTGTCAGAGACTGCCTTTGGTAGAGGGAATCGCATCCGCTTTGCGCGGATCGGTCTCAACCGCCTCGCGCAGACTGCGCGCAACGGCCTTGAACGCGGCCTCTGCCATGTGGTGGCTGTTGATCCCGTGCAGCGCGTCCACATGCAGCGTGATGCCGCCATGGGTGCTGAAGGCCTGAAAGAACTCACGCACCAGTTCGGTATCGAATGTCCCGATCTTGGGCGTGGGCAGGTCCATGTGCCACACCAGATAGGGTCGCCCCGACAGATCAAGTGCCGCGCGCACCAGCGCGTCATCCATTGGCAACAGACAGGCTCCGTAACGGCGGATGCCACGTTTGTCTCCGAGGGCCTGCGAGAGCGCCTGACCGAGAGCGATTCCCACGTCTTCGACCGTGTGGTGATCGTCAATGTGCAGGTCGCCAGCACATCGTATTGTCATGTCGATCAAAGAATGCCGCGCGAGTTGATCCAGCATGTGATCAAAGAACCCCACGCCGGTCTGAGTGTCATAGCGACCGGAGCCGTCAAGATTGACGTCGACGGTGATGTCGGTTTCGGCGGTCTTACGGGTGATTGTGGCGCTGCGCATGGGGCCTCCGTCAAGCTTTTGTGGCTCTATACTGCGCTCTGCGGTGCAGGCCAAGCGCCAAGCGCGGAATGTCACGATCCCCCCGGCGGATCGCCCCAAATTTCTTTAATTGTAAGGAAATTTGGAGCGGGCGAGGCGATTCGAACGCCCGACCCTAACCTTGGCAAGGTTATGCTCTACCCCTGAGCTACGCCCGCATCCTTGGGTGAGGCGTGATCTATAAACTCTGGCGCGCGGCTGCAAGAGGAAAATTGCCAGGGACCGTAAATTTTTGTCGTCAACTTGAATGGGTCAGGTGCGACGTAAGTAGGATGGTCAANAAGCCCCGTAATTTCCTGGAGCATGCTAGGCTCGCTCGGCGTTTGGGTNGTGGGAAGAGGGCCCGCAATAGGAGGAGGAAACGCATGCCAGCCTATCTAATCGCGCAGGTGAAGATCACGAATGATGCCTGGGTGCCGGACTATGCTGCTAGGACGCATGACATCGCGGCAAAACACGGAGGACGGTATCTGTCGCGTAGCGCCAATATTGAGACCTTGGAAGGACTCGCGCCTGATACCACTCTTATCGCGCTGATTGAGTTTCCGTCGGCTGAGGCTGCGCAAGCCTTTGCACATGACCCTGAGTATGCTCCGCTCGCCAAATCCCGTCAGGCGGGGAGCGAGGGACATTTTTGGGTGATAGACGACACGGACGCTGCCGGTTCCATCCCCTATCTTCCAAAAGGCTAAGCCCATTTCCCCCGGCGCCTCGGGGAGAGTATGAGGCACCGGGGGAGGGACGGGGCAACCGATCAGAGGTTGCCGCGTGTGAGTTCACCTGCAATGTGATCCGCCTGCCGCATCGCAAGAGCCACGATCGTCAGCGTCGGGTTTTCCGCAGCACCCGTGGTGAATTGCGAGCCATCCGAGACAAAGAGGTTGGGGATATCATGGGTTTGCCCCCATTTGTTCACCACCCCGTCGCGCGGGTTTTCAGACATACGGTTGGTCCCGAGATTGTGGGTCGAGGGATAGGGCGGCGTCGGGAAGGTGCGCGTGGCCCCCACGGCCTCGTATACCGCGATGCCACGGCTATAGGCATGATTGCGCATCGCGACGTCATTTGGATGGTCGGAGAAATGCACATTGGCCACGGGTAGGCCCCACTGATCCTTGACGTCATGGTTGAGCGTGACGCGGTTGGTTTCCTGCGGCATGTCTTCGCCCACAATCCACATACCGGCCATGTTCTCGTATGCGTCGAGCGCGGTGGTGAACTCGCGGCCCCACGAACCGGGGTCGAGGAACGCCGCCATGAAGGGCAGGCCGAGTGCCAGCGTTTCCAGCTCATAGCCGCCCACAAAACCGCGCGAGGGATCGTGCCGCGCTTCGTCCTGAATGATGCCCGCCATGGTCGTGCCGCGCCACATCTTCACCGGCTTATCAAACACGCCGTAAACCGAGCCGGTCATGTGCCGCATGTAGTTGCGGCCCACTTGACCCGAGGAATTGGCAAGCCCATCGGGGAACATCGACGAGGCAGAGTTGAGCAGTAGCCTGGGCGATTCGAACGAATTGCCCGCGACGCAGACGGCACGCGCCATTTGCATCTGAAGGTTGCCGGCCTCGTCGAAATACTCGACACCCGTCACCTTGCCGCTGTCGTCATGCAGGATACGCGCGACATGCGCCTTGGAGCGGACCTCGAGATTGCCCGTAGCCTCGCCGCGCGGGATGTCTGTGTAGGCCGATGACCATTTCGCGCCCCATTTGCAGCCCTGAAAGCAGAAGCCCGTCTGCTGGCAGGCCATGCGCCCGTCATAGTCCTCAGAGTTGATGGCCATGCGCCCGGTGTGGACTTCTTTGTAACCAAGCGCCTTGGCGCCTGCCTCGAATACCTTGTAATTATTGTTCCCCGGCAGTCCAGCCAGATTGTTGGTGCGGGTCACGCCCAGTTTTGCCTCGGCCTTATCATACCACGGGGCCATTTCGGCCGCGTCGATGGGCCAGTCGAGCAGATTTGCCCCCTGGACGGGTCCGTAATTGGTCTTGGCCTTCCATTCATGGTCCTGAAACCGGATCGAGGCCCCGGCCCAGTGGGTTGTGGTGCCGCCCACCGCCTTGACGATCCAGGCGGGTAGGCCAGAAAAATCCTTGGCCACGCGCCAGTCACCGGACGTTGTGCGTGGATCGAGCCAGGCCAGTTGCCCGAAACTTTCCCATTCGTCGTTGATGTAATCTTCCGGCAGATAGCGCCCGCCCGCCTCAAGCGCCACCACGGACACGCCGCGTTGCGCCAGTTCGTTAGATAGCACACCGCCGCCCGCGCCGGTGCCGATGACGACGATCACAGAGTCGTCGTTAAAATCAAAAGGTGCAGCCATAGTCTTTCCTCCCTCGATGGCTATGGCCTAAAGCCAATTGATGTCGTCAAAGCCGCGGTTGATGTAACCGCCTTGGCTAAAGGACTCGCCCTCATAGCCAAAGAGCGGCCAGACCGCCTTTTGATTATAAAGCCCTGTCACCAGCCCGCCCCGTATCTGTTGAAAGAACGCGCTGTCCTCAATGCTGCGCAGGATGTCCACGCGGTCACGCTCCCAGCCGACGCTGAGATAATCGGCGTGACCCTTGCCCTGCGCTGCGGCGTTGAGGCCCGCGATCCCGGCCTCTACGGCTTCGGCCGCCTCTGCCGTGTCATAGCCCTTGACCGCGATGGCGTAGTATTCATCGGCCAGATGGTCATGCGGATAGATATCGCGCGCCATCTGGATCAGCGCCGCCATGGTCTCGGGCTTGAGCGCTTGGGTCTCGAGCGCCCAAGCGGCATCGGTGCTGGCGACAAAGCCCGTTCCGACGACAAAGCNTGCGCCCGCCGCGATAGATCGCGAGAGCAACTCGCGCCGGTTAAGCCCCTTGCGGGGTTTGGTGTCAGTCATGTGTTATCCTCCCATGCAAAAAATGGGCGCGTCCCTCCCCGGACGCGCCCTTGCTCTCATTTGAAACGCCCGCCGCGTTCCAGTACTTCGATTTCGTAACCATCAGGATCTGCGACAAAGAAAAACTTGCCCACGAGTTTGCCGTCAGGGGCGAATTCCACGATCTTACGCGGACTCAATCCCTCTGCCTCGAATCGTGAATGCTCGGCGGCAAGATCTTCCACAAGCACGGCGAGATGACCGTAACCATCGCCACGGTCATATGGCTCGGTGCGTCCCTTGTTGATGGTCAATTCCACCTCAAAGGGGCTTTCGT
>JGI25318J35512_1000670_pt1 | contig 16307 bp, 15 predicted proteins | sample AutmiccommunBRH9_FD_35512 | JGI IMG/M metagenome (IMG submission 35512)
AGTGAATTCTCTGGAGGTGGTTTTTGTGCCCTGGCACGTAAAGTGCATTTCATTATTGTAAAGAGATGGTCAGGAGTCGGTTGCAGGACTTATCCGGCAGAGAGTCATAGAATTCAGGCAGGAGAAAGAAGATGAGAACTCAGACAGCAGCAAAGACAAGAAATGTGGTACGTACCGATGGCAAAGTCGATGAGCAGATTTTGAAAGTNGGATTTGCGGCAATCGGCCTTTCTTCGTGTGCCATTGGCATCTGGGCGTTGGCAAGTCTTCTTGGTGGAATGGTCGCAAGCGGCGGTCCGCTCGCTCTCGCTGCCAATTGGCTTAAGGCGATTTTAGTACCTTAGAAATTCATTTTCACCCCCTCAAGGGTTGAAAGGAGTAGGAATGAATTTCGTGAAGGTACTTATACCCCCTTGTGGGGTGCTGGGCTGAAATTTCAATAAACTGACGAGGCAGGGTGTGGCTAATTCTACAAGAGCAGTACGGAAGACAGGAACGGCAGTTGTCGAAAAAGGCAACGTTTCAACAGAGGTTTCCAAGGTAAGCATAACCTTTGTGGCAATCCTGGGAGTTGCAGTCGGCGTCTGGAGTCTCGCTTGTATTGTCGGCGGACTGATCGCCAGCGGAGGTCCTTTACAATTTGTCGGGAATTGGTTCAAGGCTGTGAGCGGAATGTAAATCATACGAACGTAATAGAAGAAAAACGAGTATCTGTGCAGGGCCAGGATGGTATAATCCTGGCCCTTTTGGCGTTGTTCGGAAACAGGGGCCGTCAGATGAGATGAATCTTCTTTTATTGCCGAAAGTGCTGTATAAAAAATAAAGAAATTCTTTTTATAGCGTTATAACCGGACACCATATATGGCCCTTCTCGTCAGAAATCTTTTCATTTTCTTCATTTTCTTGTCTGGTGTATTCCTGGCCGGAGTTTTTCTGAGCCTGGAAACCCGGTTGCCTGAAAGAGGCTATAGTGAAGTTCTTCAGAACCTGCAGGAGAAAGAAATTGCCGAGATCCAGTTTACCGGCAATCTTGCATCAATTACCTTGAAATCGGGTTTCAGCTATTCGGCCAGAGTTCCGGATGCGGCCAAACTGGTCGCAGATATACCCCCGTCATCTGCCCGGATAAGTTTTCATGAGGATTATACTCTCTATTATTTTCAAGGGGGACTCTTTGCATTTGGGCTGGCCTTGGCCTTTGTCATCTGGATTTCCATCACGAGCGCCCGAAATGCCGATCGGAACACCGGGTTCGCCGGCGATAAACTGATGGCGACAACCAGTACCCGGGAGCCGGTAACCTTCGACGATGTCGCCGGTGTTCCAGAGGCAAAGGAAGAATTGCAGGAGGTTGTATCCTTTCTGAAAAATCCGCAGCAATTCAATAACCTTGGTGCCATTATGCCAAAGGGTCTGCTGCTTCAGGGTCCTCCGGGTACGGGAAAAACACTGTTGGCCAGGGCAATCGCCGGGGAGGCAGGAGTTCCTTTTTATAGTTTCAGCGGTTCGGATTTTGTCGAAATGTTTGTCGGCGTCGGTGCATCCCGGGTGAGGGATCTTTTTCATGAGGCCAAAAAAAATACTCCCTGTATCATCTTTATAGATGAAATCGATGCAGTCGGCAGCAGCAGGGCGGCGGCAGCCACCGACGGACAGGATGAACGGGGACAGACCCTCAACGCCTTGCTGGTCGAGATGGACGGGTTCGATTCGACCGATAATATTATTGTACTCGCTGCCACCAATCGCCCGGATATTCTGGATCCTGCCTTGAGCCGGCCGGGTAGATTCGACCGACGGATCACCCTGCTGCCGCCGGATATCAAAGGCCGGGTCAAAATTCTCAAGGTGCACAGCAAAAAGGTAGTCATGTCACCGGAGGTCGACCTCGAAAAATTAGCCAGGATGACTTCGGGTTTTACCGGGGCCGAACTCGCAAGTCTCGTCAATGAAGCGGCTCTCCTGGCCGGCAGGGATAATTGCGATGCCATAACCAGGAGCCATTTTGATCAAGCGCGTGATCGAGTGATGCTCGGGGTCGAGCGAAAAGGTGTCATTCTTACCGATAAAGACAAGCTGGTACTGGCGTATCATGAAGCGGGACATGCGATAATAGCCAAACTGCTTCCTGACTCCGACCCTGTTCATAAGATTTCGATAATTCCAAGGGGACGGGCTCTCGGGCAAACACAGCAATTGCCCCTTGGCGACAGAACGGCATACAGCAAGGAATATCTGATCAATCGAATTACCACCCTCCTTGGTGGCCGGGCAGCGGAGAAAATCATCTTCAACAGCCGGACGACCCGAACCGAGAACGATCTGCTCCAGGCAACTGAGATTGCAACAACCATGGTCTGCCGCTGGGGGATGAGCGAGGCCCTCGGCTCCCAGGCGTATGCCGTTGGCGAGAATGGATTTTTGGGCGCCGAGACGGCACGCAGATTGATGATGGGCAATGACACGGCGAGTCTTATCGATCGTGAAATCAAAAGCCTGTTATCAGCTTGTTACAAAGAGGCGGTTGAAATTCTGAGACGCGAACAACTGTTCTTGAAAGCCCTCGCCGAGATTCTTTATCAGGTCGAAACTCTCGATGCCGAGGAATTCGAGATTATTTACCAGTGTTCAATCACCAAGAAGGCCGAAGCGGATGGCACACTCGAGGTTGTATCCGAGTGCAGTGTTTGTCCTGCAAAGGGCCACTGTCTTCAATATACGGCTTCCTGATTGACATGTACTCACTGAAAAGACTCATCGGGCTTGCCTTTCTGGTGGTTGCCGTTCTGCTTACCGGTATCGTTTTCCTGGGCGGATACCAGTACCGCTTGGCCGGCAAGTATAACATCGTTATAAGCCGTAACGAGAGAACACTTTTTCATTTTATGACCATCAGGGAAACAATAACCGAAGCTCTGATCAGCGGGAGTTGGGGAAGGCTCGAATCGATACTCGGCGATATCGAAAAGCTGAATTCGGAACTCTCGAGACTGAAGGAGGATAAATTATTATCGGCGGAGCTGAAATTGGCCCTTGTCGACAAGATAGATCTCACCGGGCTGGCTATTCTGGTGCGTCAGCAGAATAACGGCGCGGACAGGGTGGAGCGGAGCAGGAAACTGCAGGAGCAGCTGCGCACCATTTCCGACTATCTTCTCCAGTACGACCGAATCATCGCCGGCCAGGCGAGGGAGCGGATCGTTAATTTTCAAATGGTTGTCATCGGAGCCCTGGGATTGATTATAAGCCTGGCCAGTTTATCTCTTATCCTGTTGTACCGAAACACCGTTTCTCCACTGCTCAGTTTGTCGCAGCAGGTGCAGGCCAGAGAGTTTGAGGAAAGAGGTATTGAACTTGGTGAGCCGGTTGTTCGGGAAGTCGCCGATTTGGCGACTGCCATCGATCAACTTTCCCGGCGTTCTGCCGGGATGGGGCAGCCTGATCTCAATGAAAGATATGCCGAGGCGCTGTTGGCGGAGGCTGTAAATGAAACCACCAACAGCCTCAACGGCATAATAAACTACGCTCAGCTTCTTTATGATTCCACGGATCATGCAATATCCGAGGAGCATAAGGAAATGATACAGAAGATTATAGATGGCGGTGCACGCATCGCCGGGCAATGGCAGAAACTTAAATAGGAGGAATCATGTCGGAAAAACAACCAGATCTTCAGGGGGATATTCCAGAAAATGGGAAAAAGACTTGGCTGGAACAAATTGGTCTCTCGGCCAAAACCCCCATTGGCCTTTTTGGCATTGGTTTTACCACTGTCTGTTTTACCTTGACAGTGCTTGGTCTCTTGGGACATATCACCGGTCTGATCGAAAATCCTTATGCGGCAATCGTCACATTTGTGGTGTTTCCCGCCGGAGCGATCCTCGGTCTTTTGTTTATTCCGGCCTCGATATATTTTCGCCGAAAAAAATGGTTTCGAGAGAATATCAATAAAGGCAATATCTTAATCGACTTCGGGAAAAAGACGCACAGAAAAGCGGTTGTATTGTTCCTGGTGTTATCCGTCGTCAATATTGCGGTTTTTTCCCTTGTTATCTACGAAGCATACCACTTCACCGAATCGGACTTTTTCTGCGGGGCCATCTGCCATACGGTCATGGATCCCGAATATACCGCTTATCAGCGTTCCCCCCATGCCAAGGTGGGTTGCGTTTCCTGTCACATCGGTTCCGGCGCCGAATGGTATGTCAAAGCGAAATTGTCTGGTTTGCGCCAGGTGAAAGCTGTGATCGACGGAAGTTACAGCACGCCGATACCAGCCCCGGTCGAGCACCTCCGTCCGGCCCAGGATACCTGCGAAGAGTGCCACTGGCCGGAAAAGTTTCACGGCAAGAAAATTAAGCAATTCGTCAGGTACAGCAACGACGATCAGCTCAATCCGGAAATTCAGGATATTTCGCTGCATATCGGTGGCAGGAATCCGTTGACGGATTCTTTCGAAGGCATTCACTGGCATGTCAGCAATAACGTAAAAGTGGAATACGAATCTCTTGACGAGAAGAGAACATCCATCGGCCGCATCAAGGTTACCAAGCCTTCCGGGGTCACCGAAGAATATTCCCTGGATGGTGCAACCGGTGAAGGTGCNGGAGGAAAATGGCGGACCATGGATTGCATCGATTGTCACAACCGGCCGACCCACGTGTATGACGAACTCGAGGAGAGGGTGGATTTCGGTCTGCAAAGCAAGAAGCTCAACCCGGAAATAGAAGGAATCCGTGAAGACAGCTTCAAGGTACTGCAGAAGGAATATGCTTCCCGGGAGGAGGCCAAGGAGCAGATTGTAGCAACTTTGCTCGCTTTGCAGGCGGAACGTCATGGGGCCGATTTTGTCGCCAAAAATGAGCAGACCCTGATTTCATCCGGAGCATATCTGCTCGACACCTATATGGACAATGTATGGCCGGTAATGAAAGTTACCTGGGGCACTTACAAAGGCCACAATGGACATCAGTATGAAAGCGAAGGATACGGCTGTTTTCGATGCCATGACGACGAGCACCAGACAGCTTTTGGTAAAACCATTTCCCAGAGTTGCGATCTTTGTCACGATGAGCCGTAAAGGCGTCTCCTAAAACAGCAGCCTCCGGCTGACGGTAAGGGCCAGTGAGCAGGGGAGCGAGTGCGTTGGTACTCGCTCCCTTTTTTGTTTCGGTACGGCGATCAACCGAATCGACCGGTAATATAATCCTCGGTGAGACGGTGTTTCGGATTGGTGAAGATCTTTTCGGTCGGACCGACTTCGATGAGATCGCCCAGATGAAAGTAAGCGGTGCGTTGTGATACCCTGGAGGCCTGTTGCATGGCATGGGTGACGATGACGATCGAAAACTGGGTGCGAAGTTCGGCGATCAGCTCTTCGATTCTCGCCGTGGCAATCGGGTCGAGTGCGGAGCAGGGTTCATCCATAAGAATCACTTCGGGACCTACGGCAATGGCTCTGGCAATGCACAGCCGCTGCTGCTGACCGCCGGAGAGCCCGGTGCCCGGTTCGCGCAGTCTGTCCTTGGCTTCTTCCCAGAGGCCTGCTTTCTTCAGCGAGTTCTCGACAATTTCATCCAGTTCCGCTTTATGGGTTGTCAGTCCGTGTATTCGTGGACCGTATGCGACATTATCGTAAATCGATTTAGGGAAAGGATTCGGTTTCTGAAACACCATCCCGACTTTTGCCCGCAGAGGCACAACATCGACGGAAGGGTGATAGATATTAATTCCGTCCAGGCAGATTTCACCGACCACCCGGCATGAAGGAACCGTATCGTTCATTCGGTTGAGACAGCGCAGGAAGGTCGATTTGCCGCAACCGGAGGGTCCGATCATGGCGAGAACCTCATTATGACTCACATCGATGCTGATATTGTTGATAGCACATTTCTCGCCGTAGTAGACCTCGACATTTCTGCAGGTCATCCGAGGGTTATCGACAAACGGGCTGCCGACGGTCTTTCTGCCGACGTTATACTGATTGGCCAATTCCGATTCCCGGACGAGTTCCTCTCCGAGGAGGGGAAAAACTGGGTTGGATGGATTGGATGCTGCGAGTTGCATTGTCATTCTCTCAATTGTTTGTTGATCGATCATACATGACGGGTGTGGGGTTGATACGCAGGCAACACGGCTCAACCCCAAAGAAGTTCATCGATTCCTGCTGTTGCCGGTCGAATTATTGCACTTCCATGGCCTTGAGGGCGGCAACACCCGCGGCTACCTGATTTCTTTCCGCTTCAGGCATCGGAATCAGCCCCTTGTCGGCCAAATATCCTTCAGTTCCCCATGCTTTCTCACTGGTAAATTCAGCCAGAAATCCCTTCATTCCAGGAATTACCTCAACATGGGCTTTCTTCACATAGAAGAACAGCGGCCTTGAGACCGTATAGGAACCGTCGGCGATAGCCTCGAAAGTAGGCGCATGGCCTTCGATCACCGCACCCTGCAGCTTATCGATATTCTGGTCGAGGAAAGAGAAGCCAAAGATGCCGAATGCCTTGGGATTGGATTGAAGTTTCTGGACGATGAGGTTGTCGTTTTCGCCTGCCTCAACAAATGCACCGTCTTCCCTTACGGTCTGGCAGACTGTTTTATGTGCCTTTTTATCGCTCTNTTTTAAGTTCTTGATTACGTCGAAATTATTGCAGCCTTCTTCCATTACCAGTTCGACAAAAGCGTCACGGGTTCCCGAGGTCGGGGGAGGGCCGAGAACTTCGATGGCGATCGCCGGCAGAGAGCTGTTTATTTCTTGCCAATTCTTGTAAGGATTGGCGATAAGCGTTTGCGGATTCTTCGGATCGGGAACTTCTTTGGCCAAGGCCAGGAAAAGGTCGGCGCGGCTCAGTTCCAGCTGTTCGGCGGTTTTGACATTGGCAACGACAATGCCGTCATAACCGATCTTTACCTCAATAATTTCTTTGACGCCATTGTCGACACAGGTCTTCAATTCCGACGACTTGATTGCCCTGGAGGCATTGGTGATATCGGCAAAATCGACCCCGACGCCGCTGCAGAACAGTTTGAAGCCACCGCCCGTTCCGGTGGATTCGATCTTGGGAGTTTTCGAACCGCTCGTTTTGCCGAACTGCTCGGCGACGACGGTTGAAAAGGGATAGACGGTGGATGAACCGACAATCGAGATATAGTCGCGGGCGGCTAATGCCGGGCTGCTCATGATGAGTGTCAGACCACTCGCTGCTAACAGACTTTTTACTTTCATTTCTTTCTCCTGGATGAATAATTTGTGTTGACCCGAAATGGGGTGGACGATGGCTATTAGAACACCCCATTGTTAGAGTTTTGTTACCATTTGATTTCAAATTTCTTTCGCAGAAATACCGCAAGACTGTTCATGGCGATGAGGAAGGCCAGTAATACCATGATCGCCGCCGAGGTCTTTTCGGTGAAGGCCCGTTCCGGACTGTCGGCCCAGAGGTAGATCTGCACCGGGAGTAAAGCCGCCGGATCGGAAACCGATCCGGGGATATCGACGATAAAGGCAACCATCCCGATCATCAGCAGAGGGGCCGTCTCGCCAAGGGCCTGGGCCATGCCGATGATCGTACCGGTGAGCATGCCCGGCATGGCCAGCGGCAGCACATGATGAGTAACGGTTTGCATTTTCGAAGCGCCGATCCCAAGGGCCGCTTCTCTTATCGAGGGTGGCACCGACTTCAGCGAGGCCCGCCCTGCAATAATGATGGTCGGCAGGGTCATGAGGCTGAGAACCAGTCCTCCGACAATGGGAGTCGACCTGGGGAGTCCAAAGAAATTGATGAAGATGGCTAAACCTAAAAGCCCGAAAATGATGGATGGCACCGCAGCAAGATTATTGATATTGATCTCGATCATATCCGTCCAGCCATTCTGGGGCGCAAACTCCTCCAGATACACTGCGGCTGCGACACCGATCGGAAAAGAAAGCGACAGGGTGATGAGGAGCGTCAGAAACGAGCCCTTTATGCCGCCAAGGATGCCGGCAAGTTCCGGCTCCCGGGAGTCGCCGGAGGTGAAAAAGGCAGCATTGAACCTTCTCTCGAGCTTGTCTTCCGCCACGAGTTTGTCTATCCATGCCAGCTGGTTGTCGAGAATTCTTCTGTCCGCCTCGGCAATTTCGCGGTCCATCTTGCCTTTCATGAGCATGTCGACATCGTCATCGGCGAGTACCCAGATTTTCCGGCTGGTGCCTATGATTCTGGGATCCGCCTCGACCATATGCTGCAGCTTGTATGCCGCCGCCGGACTGACAAGGCTGTAGAGACGTTTGAGATCCTGCCTGCTGTCGACCTCCGGGAACATTTCGCGCAACGATTTCTTCACAAGCCCAGGGTAATCGGCGGCCGCAAGGTTTTCGCGGGTGAAAGCCTGTTCGGCGAAATTTATTTCAAGCTCGATATATGTCTGGGTGAAAGCCGGATAGCCATCGGCGATAATGGTTATGAAAAGAAAGCCGATAAATGCCAGGGAGAGGCTGATGGCGGTCACTCCCAGCCGCTTGAACCATCTCTCGGTGCGGTAACGCCGTCTGAGATCTTTGGTCGGTTGGAGAAGATTGGTTGTCGACGTATTCATTGTATTCATACTGTAATAGAGATTTGATGAACGAATATCCGGTTAAGTACTATTCGTATTGTTCCCGGTACCGGCGGACAACCCGCAGGGCAATGAAGTTAAGCACGAGGGTGAAGACAAAGAGCAGCAGGCCGAGGGCAAAAGCCGCAAGGGTTTTCGGGCTGTCGAATTCCTGGTCGCCGACGAGCAGCGTCACAATCTGAACGGTAACCGTTGTCACCGCCGTCAGAGGATTAAACGAGAGATTGGCGGATAAACCCGCTGCCATGACGACGATCATGGTTTCGCCGACGGCCCGGGACACGGCAAGGAGGATACTGCCGACTATCCCCGGCAGAGCAGCCGGAATGATGACGTGGCGGATGGTCTCAAAGCGGGTGGCTCCAAGGCCAAGCGAGCCGTCCCTGAGAGACTGGGGGACGGCGAAGATGACATCGTCGGACAGCGAAGAGACAAACGGGATGATCATTATCCCCATCACCAGCCCGGCAGCCAAAGCACTTTCCGATGAGACCGAAAGCCCCGCCCAGTTGCCGATATCGCGGATCATGGGGGCGACGGTCAGTGCGGCGAAAAAGCCATACACAACAGTCGGAATTCCGGCAAGTATCTCGAGAGTCGGTTTGGCCCAGGTCCGAAGGCGAGTGCTCGCAAATTCCGAGAGGTAGATGGCGGTGAGCAGGCCGATGGGAATGGCGACCGACATGGCAATCAAGGCAATGAGGAGAGTGCCGGCAAAAACGGGTATGGCTCCGAAGGCCCCCGAGGACCCCGCCTGATCCGCCCGCATGGCTGTTTGCGGGCTCCATTCCATGCCGAAAATAAAGTCGGTGAACGGGACAGCCTGAAAAAAGCGCAAGGCTTCAAAGACCACCGACAGGACGATGCCGAGGGTGGTGAGTATGGCAACGCCGGAACAGGCAATCAGTATGATTTTAAAGGTTCCTTCCACCAGGTTTCTGGCCCGGAGATCCTTGTTGATCATTCGTCCGGTAATAACTGCGGGAATAATGCAGCTGAGGAGGACCACACCGCTCACAAGGTTTCTGGTTGTATTCAGGCTGGTGAGATAGTGTTCGGCTGCTGACTCAATGGCCGGATGAGTGCTGCTTTGGTTGACCCACCCGAAAGCAACATTTTTTATCTCATTCATGACGAGGGTGAACTCGTTTGCCGAAAGCTGCAGGAGTTCAGGCGGCAGATTGCGTGAAATCATCGATGAAATGACTGTTCCCTCGATAATTTTCCATATGGAAAGAACAAAAATCGCCGGAAGAGCGCAATTCAAGGCGGTGAACATGCCGTAATGGGTCGGCAGGGAATGCATTGCCCGCATGCCGCCGGAGGAGGCGGCAATTGTCTGTGCCCGATGAACTCCAAGAAAATAGGCGGACACCGAGAGAAGCACGATGCATGGGAATAAATAGGAATATATCATCAGCGTTACCTGGGGGAAAATCCCCGAAATACAGTTGCGTTCCGTTCCATCAGTTGTGTCGGGTGATGGTGCCTTCGACCGAATAGATGACCTCTTCGGCGATGTTGACGGCCCGGTCGGCGATACGCTCCAGATGACGAGCGAGGAGATACGTGTTGATATGATAGCCGGGGTGTTCGGGATCCTGCTTTATCCGCACTTTGATATCTTCGTAACAGCGGTTTCGACACTGATCGACAAAATCATCGTCAACAAAGATTGATCGTGCCAGCCGGGTGTCGTTGTTGACAAGAGAGTCGATACTTTTTTTCAACATTGCCGATACCTTGTCTGTCATTCTTGAAAAATCGTAGGAGATTGCGGCTGGATGTTTGAATTTCGATATATTGTCAATGCGCTTAGCAATGTTGACGGCGATGTCACCGATTCTTTCCAATTCATTGTTGATCTTGATAACTGAAATGAGAAATCGCAGGTCGCGGGCGACAGGCTGGTGCAGGGCGAGGATTTTCAGGCAGTCCTCTTCGATTTCAATCTCCATGTCATCCACCTCGTAATCCGAAAGGATAATCGATTGGATAACGGCAGGATCTTTTGTTTCGATCACCTTTGCCGCCTTGCGCACACGTTCCTCCACTATTGCCGTCATTTTCAGCAGCTTTTTGTTGAGTTTCGTGAGTTCGTGAAGGAAAGTGTAATGATGCTCCATAGATCTGTAGTCCCGGTTGAGGTTGGTAGAATCTCCCGGCCGATTCGGGAGACAGCCGATAAGATAGAGTTCGATTGTTTTTGGTCGATTAGGAAATTATTAAGATACGGTTAAGGTATCGGGAAAGGGCTTGCGGCGGGGGCGAAAATGATACAGGATATGGACCATCTGTGAAAAGGAGGGNGGAGCCGACAGGTTTACCTTTCAGGCGAAAGAGCAAAATTCCGAGATAACGGGTTATGGCAAAGATACATGTTCTGGTAGTCGAGGATGAGGCGGATATTCAGCAATTGGTCAGCTATAACCTGATCAGGGCCGGTTTCCATGTCACCTGTGCCGATTCCGGCGAGGAAGCGCTGGAACGGTTGCGGGTTGAGGATATCAACTGTGTTCTGCTCGATCTGATGCTGCCGGGGATGAGCGGCATCGATGTCTGCAAGGCGATGAGAAAAGGAGAGGGCAATATCTATCGTGCCATTCCCGTTATCATGCTTACCGCCAAGGGCGAGGAGGAGGACGTCGTGGCGGGCCTCGAGGGNGGAGCCGATGACTATATCACCAAACCTTTCAGTCCCAAGGTGCTTCTTGCCAGGATTAAGGCGGTCGTCAAAAGGTCTTCCTCGAACCAGGCCGACAGCGACGANTCGCGGAAAACCGTCATTGTCGTCGATGGCCTNGAGATCGACAAGGGCAGGCATGAGGTGAATATCAACGGCAGCGAGGTGCAGCTCACCACCACNGAATTCAGTATTCTGTCCCTTCTTGCNGGAAAACCGGGCTGGGTCTTTACCCGGCAGCAGATTATCGACTATGTTCGAGGCTATGATTTTCTTATCACTCCGAGAGCNATCGATGTCCAGGTCTTTGGTCTCNGGAAAAAACTGGGTGAGTACGGAAAAATGATCGAAACCGTCAGGGGTATCGGCTACCGCTATCGATCGACCCTTGAAAACAGGGACTGACGCATGTTGAAACCAAAAAAGCTTGTCTGGCAGATTTTTCCCGCCAATGTCCTGACAATTCTTATCGTAATCGTGGCCGCCGGCTGGTATGGCGCCGCTTCCCTTCAGGAATTCTATCTCCATGAGAAGGAAACGGATCTAGAGGCGAGGGCAAACCTTATCAGCCTGCAGGTAAAAGAGTATCTGCGCGAGGGCCGGATCGCCGGCTTGCGGGATTATTCTATTCGAGCCGGCAGGATTTCGGGGACGAGGGTCACCGTAATCGCAGCCGACGGCAAGGTGCTCGCCGATTCCAATGAGGATCCCGAGGTTATGGACAACCATCGATTTCGTCAGGAGGTGGCTCAGGCTGTTACCGGTTCTACGGGGAAATCAAAACGATACAGCAGGACGGTAGAAGAAAACCTGCTGTATGTCGCGATTCCCCTGACGAATGTGGCTCCGCGGCTTGCCGATGTCCCTNCGCAAACGATAATCGATGCGGTTCTCAGGACCTCGGTTTCCGTCGCTTCAATGGATAAGACCATGGAACGTACCAGGATGCGCATCCTGTTTGGTTTCATGGTGGGTCTGGTGCTGGCCGGAGCGGTCATTATGCTTATATCGCGCAATATCAGCAGACCGCTCGAGCAGATGACCAGGACCGCGGGACAATTCTCCCGGGGTGACTTCAGCGAAAGGATGCTTCCGCTCGTCAAAAAATCCGCCTCGCTGGAGGTGGTAACGCTCGCAGGGTCCATGGACCGCATGGCGGAAATGCTGGACGAAAAAATCCAGGCGATACTCACCCAGCGCAACCAGCTGGAGGCGGTCTTCTCCAGTATGGTCGAAGCGGTTATAGCTATAGATGTCGAGGAGCGGGTCATCAGCATCAATGCTGCGGCCGCGCATATTTTTGCGGTCGAAAGGCAGACGGCAAAAGGCAGGATTGTTCAGCAAATTGTCAGAAATGTGCAGCTGCAGCAGCAGATTGGTCATACTTTAACCACCAAAGAGCCGGTGGTCGATGAAATCATCCTCCAGGAAGAGAAAAGCGAGAGATTCCTGCAGACTAATGTGGTTCCCCTCAGCAACGGAGCCGGGGAAAATGTCGGTGTGCTGGTGGTGATGAACGATGTGACGAAACTGCGGCAACTTGAAAATGTGCGAAGGGATTTTGTTGCCAATGTTTCCCATGAACTGCGAACACCGATTACCTCGATACGCGGGTATGTTGAGACACTGCTCGACGGGGCGATCGATATCCGGGAGGATGCCGTCAAATTTCTCGAGATTGTGCTTCACCATTCCATTCGCTTAAGTACGATTATCGATGACCTTCTCTCCCTTTCGAAAATTGAAGAGGAATCCAAGCAGGGCAATAGAGTTCTGCAGAAAGAAGTGCTTTTGCCGGTTATTGAAGCGGCGGTCCAGATTTGCCGGCTGAAGGCCGATCAGGCCGGGGTAACGGTGTCCATAGAATGCCCGGGAAACATAGTGGTCGAGATGAACCCCACGCTGCTTGAACAGGCTATAGTCAATCTTCTCGTGAATGCCATCACCTACAGCAGAAAGGGGGACCGGGTAACTGTGCAGGTCGAAACCGGAGAAAAGGATCCGGAAGGGAAAGTACGGATTATCGTTCGGGATACGGGGTGCGGTATCGCGGCCGAGCACCTGCCGAGACTCTTCGAACGGTTTTATCGCAGCGACAAAGCGAGAAGCCGCGCTCAGGGCGGCGGTACCGGGCTCGGACTTGCCATTGTCAGACACATCGCCCAGGCCCACGAAGGCGGCGTCGAGGTGAAGAGCGTGGTGGGGAAAGGTTCCGAATTTACTCTTATTGTCAATGGTTGCCGGACAAGCTGAGCGAATGTCCGCCGAACCGCCTTCTCTTTGCCGATAAATACCTTGCAGATTATTTTTCGTTCATAAGAAACAAGAAAACAATCTGCGAAAGACACTTATACCCCTCAAGGGAGCACTGAAAAGAGTCCCCCACAAGGGGGGCTGAAAAAGAGTTACTCTCTTGTGGGGTGTTAGACGGTGGCGATACCGTGAAAAGGCTTTGACAAAATCGGTATCTGATTTTATAGTGAGCGAGCTTATGAGCGGGATTAACTCAGTGGTAGAGTGTTAGCTTCCCAAGCTGAAAGTCGCGCGTTCGAATCGCGTATCCCGCTCCAGAAATTTCAGGCACTTATCGAAAAGTTCGGTAAGTGCCTTTTTTTTCACCCCTTCTCCCGCCCCTTGCACCTCTGTATAAAAATCTACTGATATGATAGTCCACAATGCTACATTGTGGTATCAGGATTTAGCCTATAGTTTTAAAAAAGAAGAAGACATTGCTGCGGAATGGTGTAATACTGTTGCCCTGAAATAATCCTACTTGTGCAAATCAACATGTGGAGAATAATAAAATGGCTCCGAAACAGAATAGCGATTTTTTCAAAAACAATATTATTATTTTGAGAGATTATCATCCATACTGGATAATCCCAAAGGTATATAAAAATCCAAAAATAGATGACATCACATATAAGATCATGGATCTTAAAGAAGAAACTAGTCATAATCATAGTAAATCTGTGACATTTTTTACAACAGTACTTTCTTTAGAACTAACTAACTATATTTTTAATTTAGATGAAATTATTGCAGCAATAGTTCCTTCGCATGAGAAAGGGAAGCTATCTACTGGCCTAAGAGCAATTGTAAGAAATCTGAAGCAAAATTATAATATAATAAATGAAAAAAACCCGCTCGTAAGACACACAACAATTGCTAAATTGTCATCTGGAGGCGATAGAAGTAAAGAGGTTCATCTAGGATCTATTTGTGTGGATGTAAATATTGACTTAAAAGGAAGAGTAGTGCTTTTAATAGATGATGTCACAACCTCTGGAAATAGCCTTATTGCATGCACAGATTTGCTTTATCAAGCAGGTGCTTCTTGTGTCATCAATATTGCATTAGCAAAAACAAATCATGAATAATATTCAAACATTGACGTTGATATTGTGGATGCAGAGGTATCTGCGTATCAATGATGTGAAAATTCTAAATTTTATCCGACAAAATAAACTATTTCCGGTTTCGGCGAAAGATGTTTTGGACAATTTTGGTATTCTTGATGAGAAGCACAAGGTAAATGATGAATGGTCATCAGCGGAAAAGCAGATTGAGAAAACAATTAATAGTGGGATTCAACCTATTTCTTTTTTTGATGACATTTATCCATTTTACCTAAAGATCACAAAAAATCCTCCACCAATTTTGTATCTTAAAGGAAATCTAGATATTCTGAATGATTTGCCTGGAGTTGCAATAGTGGGCTCAAGAAAAGCTACTGAAAAGGGTGCTGAAATTGCAAGGAGAATAGCGCATTATATGGCTTCTATGGGATGGTCTGTCATAAGCGGGCTAGCATTAGGTATAGATGCTGCGGCTCATTTGGGCACCTTGCAGGCCAATGGTAAAACAATAGCAGTATTAGCACATGGACTTCATGTAGCAAATCCGAAGAAAAATGAAAAACTAGGTTTTGAAATTCTTGAAAAAGGAGGAGCTTGGGTTTCTGAACATCCTGTAGGTGTACCACCTAAAAGAGAATACTTTGTCCCTAGAAATCGTATCCAAGTGGGGTTATCTGCTGGATCAGTAATAGTGGAAAGTGATATTAAAAGTGGTTCAATGACACAGGCAAATTTTTGTCTTGAGCAGAATAGGAGACTTTTTGCTGTTGTCCCAGAAAATGATACAAACAAACTTGGACTTCTATGTGACGGAACCCAAATGCTTGTCAGAGATAGAGGGGCAATACCTTTAAGAACAAAGGAAGATTATCCAACCCTTTTGCTGAAGCTTAAAGAAAAAGCGAGCGAGCTTAAAGGTGGATTATAGTCATCCTATTATAGAAGTTATACACAGCTTATGTAACCTCGGCTACCTGAGCTAACAGGCTGAACTTGCTTTTGTCATAATTCAATTGTTATTCTTGATGATTAGACCATAGCAGCAGGTATATTGGGGACTCAACCCCTGTGTCTGTCCCTGTGATCGTCGCCATTGAAAACTCTTTGAGGTTCATATGTACGCTGAAATCGTTGCTGCCGTTCAAGGAACCAAGGCTCTTGCTGATCTGCTCAAGACTGCCCACTCTCTGTCCAACTACAGCGAGCTTTTGACAGCCGTCACTACTGTCCAGCAAAAACTAACAGAAGCAATTGCTTCTGTGTTGGCAAGCCAAGAGAAACAGGCTGCTCTCGCTGAGCGGGTGCGGGAACTCGAAAAGCAATTGGAAGATGTTGAGAACTGGGAAACTCAAATGCAGCGTTATGAGCTTTTTGAATTTCCAACCAAAGCCCTCGCTTATTCACTTAAGTCAGGCAAAGAGGAAGGAGGGCCTCATCACTACTTGTGTACATCCTGTGTAGACAAAAAACAAAGATCCACTTTGCAACCGAGAAAGCACCTTCTTTATTGTACTGTATGTAAGACTAATATATGTATGGCATATCGGCCTACCTCTGGTCGTACTGTTAGTAGTTGGGGATACTGACCCAAAGCATTCAAAAAAGGCCCCAAGCACAGCAAGAGGCCAATCCAAACCCTGATTCAAGCACAGCAGGAAACAGGGCTG
>JGI25318J35512_1000744_pt1 | contig 15259 bp, 12 predicted proteins | sample AutmiccommunBRH9_FD_35512 | JGI IMG/M metagenome (IMG submission 35512)
CCCGACCAACAGTGAGAGTTGGGGAACGAAGCCGGGTAAACTGGTTGCGGCAGCGTCTGCAGCGGTAGCGGCGATTTCATCCTCGCTGCGGACTGCGCGCANTACCACCAGCGCATAGACGAAGGTGCCGATAAAGGTCGCCAGNCTGANCTGGTTGCCCTTGTCTTCCATGAAATTGGTCAGCAAGCGNGGGCCATAGGCGCCGCTGGCATANGCNACCGCAGCGATAGTGATCGAGAATACCGTGGAGGCGACCCCGATCATGGATCCNGCAATCACGGTGAGCATATTGCTCGCACCTTGCGGCCGGGCAGGGATGATCCAATCCACACCATTGAGGAATTCGGCAANCCCGTTGCGGTCGACCCAGACCAGCCCCAGCGCCAGCAGCGCCGCGATTACGGAAAACAGCGCCGGATAGAACCAGTAGTTCGAATTGAGCTTGGCCCACAGCCAGCGCGGATATTCGGTCATGGCGTCCTAACGCTGAAAATGGGCAAAAGGTTCAGGCACGCCCCAGATCGCCCTTGCCGACGGTGCTACCTGCCATTTCGAGCATCTTGTCGAGGCTCTTCTTGGCGGCGAGGCGCAGGCCTTCCTCGATCTCGATGCGCGGCTCGAGGTCGCGCAGTGCGACATAGAGCTTCTCCATCGTGTTGAGTGCCATATAGGGGCAGATGTTGCAGCTGCAGTTGCCGTCAGCCCCCGGCGCGCCGATAAAATGCTTTTCCGGCAGCGCCTTTTCCATCTGGTGGATGATGTGCGGCTCGGTTGCGACGATCAGCGTGTCACCCGGGAAAGTCTTGGCAAAATTCAGGATGCCGCTGGTAGAGCCGACATAATCGGCGTGGTCGATGATCGAGGGCGGGCATTCAGGATGCGCGGCCACCGGCGCGCCCGGATATTGCTCTTTCAGTTTCATCAGCTCGGTTTCGCTGAAGGCCTCGTGCACGATGCACACGCCCGGCCACAGCAGCATCTCGCGGTTGAACTTGCGGCTGAGATAGCCGCCCAGGTGCCGATCAGGCCCGAAGATGATCTTCTGGTCCTTGGGGATCTGCTGCAGGATCGTTTCGGCGGACGAGCTGGTGACGATCACGTCGCTGAGCGCCTTCACCTCGGTCGAGCAATTGATATAGGTCAGCGCGATGTGATCGGGATGCGCCTCGCGGAAAGCCTTGAATTTTTCGGGCGGGCAACTGTCTTCAAGGCTGCAGCCGGCATCCATGTCGGGCAGGATCACGATCTTNTCAGGGCTCAGGATCTTGGCNGTTTCGGCCATGAACTTGACCCCGCAGAAGGCGATCACATCGGCATCGGTTTCNGCTGCCTTNTTGCTCAACTCCAGNGAGTCGCCCACGAAGTCGGCGATGTCCTGGATATCGGCAGTCTGGTAATAATGCGCCAGGATCACCGCGTTGCGCTCTTTGCGCAGCCGGTCGATCTCGGCCAGCAGATCCTTGCCGGTGGGGACTTTNGTCAGGACGCTCATCAATCAATCCAGTCAGTTGCCTCTGNCATTCATATAGNACGCCAGCGGCGATTTGCGAGCGCGTTTCGGCCGCTACATCGCGAAGCCGGGCGGCAGATAGGCCGCCATCGGCCGTTCGGCGCCAGGCGAACCGGCGAGCAGGAGTTCGGTCAACGAAACGCCCAGCGACGTATAGGCGATGAAACTACCCAGAATCTGCGCACCCAGGATCAGACCCGCACCCCACAGCCACGCCGGGTGCACCTTACCGCTGCGGCGCCAATCGGCGATCATCCCGATGATCGGGAAGATCAGTGTCGCCGCGATGGTGATCCGCCATGCATAGGGCATCATCAGCGGCAGCGGGAGCAATCGACCGAGGCCGGGCCCGGTAAGGATCGCCATGCCACCGAACATCAGCCGGCGGTGCCAGCCCGAATATCGCCGCGCCCTGAGCGACGCGAAGGCAAGGCCGCCGAACGCCAGCAGCTGCAACGAATTGCTGATCAGGAATTCGTTCTGGTCGAAGAAGAACGGCCCGCCGGTGCGGCGCATGGAAACGAACATGATTGTGAAGCCCAGCACAACCATCAGAGGAATATAGAAGTAGGCGACCTGGCCGAGCCGCTTGTGGAGCGCGATATTGCCCCCCGCGATCAAGGTATTCTGCGCAAGAAATAGCCCGATCCAGCCCATGAAGGCCACCCCGTGCAGGTGATATTGCCAGGGCGCATCAAAGCTTGACCGGCCCATGGCCAGATTGAGCGAAAACCCTGCCACTATGACCAGCGACATGACCCATGCCATGATCAGGAAGAATCGTTGCTCTCTTCCCGCTGCGGAATTGCCTGTTACCGTTGCCATCGCCTCTCCCCTCAGAAAGCGACCCATCCGACCCCATCCGACCCATCACTTAAATACAATTTGCCGTCCGTCGCCGTCAATCGACCCGCCAAATCTCCCCGTCGCGCCCAGCCAGCCCCCGTTTCTCGAGGTCAAGCAGGTGCGCGAGCACGCTCATCTGCGCGGCCTTGACCAGCCGCTCGTCAAGCCCTTTGTACATTTCGGGAATGAATTCAGGGATCGGTCGCGCGCGCTCGCTCAGCAGGCGCAGGATCTGGTTCTCGCGCTGGCGGCGATGCCCCATCATTCCGCGTACCAATTGGCGGGGTTTCTCGATCGGTTCGCCATGGGCAGAGTAATAGACCCGGTCCTCGCGCGATTGCAGCCTTTCCAGGCTTTTCATGTATTCGCCCATGTCGCCATCGGGCGGGATCACCACGCTGGTTGACCAGCCCATCACGTGATCTCCCGTGAACAATGCGCCTGATTCCTCAAGCGCGAAGCACAGGTGGTTGGAGGTGTGGCCGGGCGTATGAAGCGCGCGCAGGGTCCAACCTTCGCCCGCCATCGCTTCGCCATCTACCAGAACCCGGTCAGGATCATAGGTTGTGTCGAAAGCCTCGTCTGAACGCGGCCCCCATTCCTTCAAGACAGTGCTGTCGATCACCAAAGNTGCGCAGCCAACCACCGGCGCGCCGGTGCGCTGNGCCAGAGGTGCGGCAGCCGGTGAATGGTCACGGTGCGTATGCGTGCACATGATCGCAATCACCCGCTTATCACCGATNGCATCGATAACCGCNCCAAGATGCGCTTCATCCGCCGGGCCAGGGTCGATCACCGCCACNTCGCCGGCATTGCCGACGATATATGTCTGCGTGCCGGTGTAGGTATAGGGTGACGGATTGGGGGCGAGNACACGCCGCACCAACGGTTCACATTGCTCGGCCACGCCGGTTGGCCAGGGCTTGGGTGGAAATGCCATGGCTTGCATATGGCAATTGAGCGTGCACATGTCACGCCAACGAATTTGAGGAGAGTTGCATGAGTGAATTCATCCTGGTGCTGGACGAAGGAACCACATCGACCCGCGCGATGCTGTTCGGCCGGGACGGGAAGCTGCATGGCCAGTCGCAGCAGGAACTCGAGCAGCGCTACCCGAAATCGGGTTGGGTTGAACATGATGCCGCCGAGATTTGGGACAAGACGCTGGCCTGCGCGCGAGAGGTTGCCAACAAAGCTGGCGGGGCAGAACGGATCGCCTGCATCGGTATCACCAACCAGCGCGAAACAGTGGTCGCCTGGGACAAGCATAGCGGAGAGCCGCTGACGCGGGCGATCGTGTGGCAGGACCGGCGCACGGCGGAATTTTGCGAAACCCTGCGTGCCGCCGGAAATGAAGCCGAAGTCCAGCGGCGCACCGGGCTGCTGCTCGACCCCTATTTTTCCGGTACCAAGATGCGCTGGATGCTCGAGAATGCCCCTGCCGTGCGCGGCGCGGCGGAGCAGGGCAGGCTCGCCTTCGGCACGATCGAGAGCTGGCTGGTATGGAAGCTCACCGGCGGAGAACATCTGACCGATGCCAGCAATGCGAGCCGCACATTGTTGATGGCGCTGGACGGGGCAGGTTTTGACGAGGGCCTTTGTGACCTTTTCGGCGTGCCCAACCGCGCCTTGCCGCAGGTGGTCGACAATGCGGGCGAATTCGGCGTTGCTGAAGCCGAATGGCTAGGTCGCAAGATTCCCATCACCGGGCTTGCGGGTGACCAGCAGGCGGCCACCATCGGCCAGGCATGCCTGACCTTTGGCGAAACCAAGGCGACCTTTGGCACCGGTGCTTTCGTCCTCACCAACAAAGGCAAAGACATTCCCGTGTCGAGCCATCGCCTGCTGGGCACAGTGCTCTACCAGCTTGGCGGCGAGCGGACCTATGCGCTCGAAGGTTCGGTATTCGTGGCCGGCAGCCTCGTGAAGTGGCTGCGCGATTCCCTTGGCATCGTTGATGTCGCTGGGCAGACCGAAGCGCTGGCGCGCTCAATTCCCGACAGCGGGGGCGTGACCATAGTACCAGCGCTCACCGGGTTGGGCGCGCCGCATTGGCGGGCCGAGGCACGCGGGGTGATCACCGGGCTCAGCTTTGCCAGCGGCAAGGCGCAGCTGGCACGCGCCGCGCTGGAGGCGATGGCGCACCAGACGCATGATTTGGCCGAAGCCTTTGCGGCCGATGGCGCCCCCTGGGGCACACTGCGGATCGATGGCGGAATGAGCGCCAATAACTGGATGGCGCAGGATCTTGCAAATATGCTCGATCTGACCGTCGAGCGGCCTGAATTCGTGGAAACGACTGCGCTTGGCGCGGCGATGCTGGCTGCAGCAGGGGCAGGTATATATCCTGATTTGCCAGCTGCAGCGGCGGCAATGCGTGGCCATTCGAGCAGCTTTACACCCGACATGACTGATGCGGTCAGGTCAGAGCGTCTGGCGCGCTGGCACGAGGCGCTGGCGGCGGCCTGAACTTGGCGACTGCTTCAGTGAAGCGGATCAGCGTTGGCCAAGCGCGCGGCCCAGCCGCTCGTGCATGTTGTGCACCATCGGCCGCGCGGCAAAATGCTCGCTCCAGGCTTCATCGAGCCGGGAGATGCGGCGATGCAAATGGATCGTATCTTGGATCAAGGCGCGGGTCGCCGGCTCGAGCAATTCCATATCTTCGGGGCACGAATCCCGATCCTCGGGCAACCGCCCGTGGCGCCGCAACTGCATTTCGTTGAGCTCACCGGAGAAAAAGGCCCGCTGGTTGAGCAGCCAGGCGAGCACATGCATCATCCGTGTGGTCGCCTTCAAACCCTCGCTCGACAATACCAGGCGCAGCTCGTCGCTGGCGCCTGCGGCCTGATCCCCCATGCGCAGGGCGAACACAGCGCGTACTTCATCGGCCAGGAGCAAGGCTTCGCTGTAAAGCGATTCAATGATCGGGCGTGAAAGGCTGCTGGTTCGAAACATGTTCGCATCGCTAAAACGCTTGCGCGGCAAAGGTCCAGAGCGGCAACCATATTGTCCGCTACTTCTCCACCTACTGTCCCAAAGCGGAACGGATCGTAAGCCCGTATTAACCAAGAAACCATTGAAAATAAATTATAATATTCAAGGAGGCGGTTTGCCGCAGCAGTTCTGGCTAAACGTCGTTAACGACAATTTCCGACCAGCGGCTGCCGCGCCTTGACCGGTGCAGTCACGCGATAATGTCAGGCAACAGGTTGTCCTCGATCAGGGAGATCTGGTCCTTGAGCTTCAGCTTGCGCTTTTTGAGGCGCGCGATCTGGAGCTGGTCCTGCGAACCTGCCTCGGTCAACGCAGCAATGGCTGCATCGAGATCGCGATGCTCCGTGCGCAGCAATTCCAGCCGCTTGCGAAGCTCTTGTTCGGACACTCGATTGCCTCCTGAAACCGGCGGCTTGCTGCGCGCCGGATGTTTCGAGCCGAATAGGGGCTCAGCCAGTCTTTTCAAGTTAAGCATTATATGGTTTGATGACAAATCGTGGCTCGTCCGCGCTTGGACGAGTCGCCCCCTGCGGTCCCAACGTAAAGGAGAACCTTGATGGAATCGTCTCACGTCCAAGCGCTGCAATCCAAACATGCCGGTCTTGAAGCGCGGTTGCGCGATGAAATGAACCGACCCGCGCCTGACAATGCGACGATCCAACAACTCAAGAAGCGCAAGCTGAGGATCAAGGAAGCGCTCGCCGAAGCCTGATTTCCGGAAGCCTGCCCCCGGGCGGCGCTGCGACGTGCGCATGCGCGTTGATGCGGCGTTCCGTATTGCGTTGAAGCTGCTATAGGCTCGGGCATGTCTGCCACTGCATCTGCTCGTTTGATCCTCACCCGCCTGCACGAGGTGATGGCTTCGCGCTTGCATGCGCAGGGCAAGCTTGACCAGGTGGTCGATATCATCGGGCAGAGCCTCGATAGCGAAGTATGCTCGATCTATCTCCTGCGCGATGGCATGCTCGAACTGTTTGCCACGCGCGGGCTCAATGCCAGTGCAGTCCACGTTACCCGCATGGCGATTGGCGAAGGGCTCACTGGCACGATTGCCGCCAATATCGAAACGCTCAACCTGGCAGAGGCCAAGGCGCACCCTGACTTCCTGTATCGCCCGGAAACCGGGGAGGACAAGTTCCACAGTTTTGCCGGCGTGCCGATCGTCTATCGCGAACGGGCGGTGGGTGTGCTGTGTGTGCAGCATGTCGATCCGCGCCGTTATGAGGATGTCGAGATCGAGGCACTGCAGACCACCGCCATGGTCCTGTCCGAACTGATTGCCAATGCCGAGCTGGTCGACGAAGAAACACGCGGTCTTTCCGACGCACAAACGGGGATGCAGACCATCACCGGGCTTACATTGGTAAAAGGGCTGGCCCTGGGCCAGGCGGTCTATCACCAGCCGCGCGTCACGATTGACCAGGTTATGGCCGATGACATCGAGGCCGAACGCCAGCGGGTTTACCGCGCCTTTGACAAGATGCGCGAACAGATCGACAATATGGCGAACCAGGCCGAATTCGGCATCGGTGGCGAGCACGAGGANGTCCTCCAGACCTACAAGATGTTCGCCTATGACGAAGGGTGGAGCCGCCGCATTAACGAGGCGATNGATAGCGGCCTGACTGCCGAGGCCGCAATCGAGCGGGTCCAGCAGCGCACNCGCATGCGCATGCGGGAAATTGATGATCCGTTGCTGGCAGACCGCATGCATGACCTTGAGGATCTGGCGAACCGCCTGCTGCGGATCGTTTCGGGCCAGCTTGGCACCGCAGCGCAGCAAGGCNTGCCGCGCGATTCGATNCTGATTGCGCGCAACCTCGGGCCGGCCGAANTGCTCGAATATGATCGGCGGCGGCTCAAGGGCGTTGTNCTTGAGGAGGGGTCNCTCACAGCGCATGTGGTAATCGTTGCCCGCGCAATGGGCCTTCCGGTGCTTGGCCGCGCGCGCGGGATCCGCGGGATCGTGCGCAGTGGCGANGAAATCCTGCTTGATGCCGATACCGCGANAGCCCATGTCCGCCCTTCTCCGCAGATATCCGATGCTTTCGCTGTGCGTTTTGCCAAGTCGCGCAAGAAACAGGCGGCCTACGCCAAATTGCGCGACGTGGAGCCCTTCACCCGCTGCGGCACACGCATTCAGGTGATGATAAATGCCGGCCTGCGTGACGATATCTCGGCGCTGGCGATGACCGGGGCGGATGGAGTCGGTCTGTTCCGTACCGAGTTTCAATTTCTGGTTTCGGCCACCTTGCCGCAGCGCGAGCGGCAGACCAGGCTTTATCGCGATGTGCTTGATGCCGCCGGTGACAAGCCGGTGATTTTCCGCACGGTCGACATTGGCGGTGACAAGGCGGTGCCTTATCTGCAATCCGAGCAGGCCGAGCATGATGAAAACCCGGCAATGGGCTGGCGCGCCTTGCGCCTGGCGCTGGAGCGGGAAGGCTTGCTCAAGGTCCAGGCGCGTTCGCTGCTGGAGGCGGCTGCCGGGCGCGAGCTCTATGTGATGTTCCCAATGGTGTCGGAACCGTGGGAGTTTGACGCTGCGAAGCAGGTTTTTGACAGCCAGCTCAACTATCTGCGCAAGCAGAAGAAGTTGATACCGGATGCGATCCGTTATGGCGCGATGCTGGAAGTACCCGCGCTGGCCGAAGTGCTCGATCTGATGTTGCCCAAAATCAACTTCCTTTCAGTGGGCACCAACGACCTTACCCAGTTCCTGTTCGCAGCCGATCGTGCCAATCCCAAGCTGGCTGAGCGCTATGATTGGCTGAGCCATTCGATCCTGCGGTTCTTGCGCAGGGTTTCCACCCAGATGGTTGGCTCGGATGTCGACCTGGGGGTGTGCGGCGAAATGGGCGGCCGACGGCTCGAGGCGCTGGCTTTGATGGGTATCGGCTTTCGCCGCCTTTCGATCACGCCAGCTGCGGTTGGCCCGATCAAGGAATTGATTCGCAAGGTTGATCTGGAGGAGATAACCGAATCAATGAGCGGCTGGCTGGCTGACCCACAAGTCAATTTGCGCCAGGAAATGCAAAACTGGGCCGAAGCGCGCGGAATCGAGACCGATTGACGAACTTCACCGGTTTGGCGTTGATTTACTGGTCCGCCGGCCATCTCGTCCCGATCCGATCTCGTCCCGACGCCAGCTCGCTTGACAGGAAGGCCGTTCTTGCGGCTTGATGCAGCAAATAAAAAAGGTCGCGAATATCATGGTTGAGGAAGAAACTGGCGAAACGGGCGAGGAACTGCCCCTGGAAGGGGTGGGCCAGAGCTTGCGCCGCGCGCGAGAAGAGCAAGGCCTTACGCTTGAGCAAGTGGCGCAAAGGACACGTATCTCATTGCGCTATCTGGACATGATGGAGCAGGGCCAATTCTCTGAACTTCCCGCCCGCACATATGCCTTCGGTTTTACCCGAACCTATGCCCGAGAGGTCGGGCTTGATGACCAGAAGTTGATCAATGCCCTGCGCAGCGAATTTGCCGAAGGCGGCGATCGCCGCTCCGCCTATACACCTGCATTCGAACCTGGTGATCCGGCCAAGGTGCCGCCGGCCGGAGTTATCTGGGCAGCAGCGATAGCAGCATTGCTGTTGGCGGTGGGAAGTTATGCTTTTTACGCAAGCCATTCTGCGCCCGGCGCTGATCCGGCTCCGCTAGTGGCCGAGAAGCAACCCAGCCCCACTGGAGCAGCGGTTGCAGCGGGTGCAAGCGATACCGAGCGGGCCGGTGCACCGGTTCTTCCGCCCGACCAGGTTGTATTCACTGCACTCGAAGAGGGTGTGTGGGTAAGCTTCTATGAAGCTGGCGGGCGCCGGCTGGAACAGAAGCTGATGAGCGAGGGAGAGCGGTTTGTCGTCCCCAGTGAAGCGCGCGATCCCCGTATCTGGACCGGGCGGCCCGATGCGTTTGCGATCACCATAGGCGGGCAGCGGGTTCCCAAACTGTCAGAGGAGGAAGTGGTAATCCGCGATGTTGCCATTACGGCCGAAGCGCTTCGCACTCGCGGTCAACCCGGCGAAGCCAGCCCCGCCGCGATGATTGAAGCCAACTCTGCGCCTGCGATGGTTATCGGCTGAGGATTACCCACCATTTTGGCATCTGCGCCGCTCGACTTGAGAGGCGGGATTGAGGCAGGATTCCTTTTAGGTTCAGGCGCAATGCGCTAAGGGCTGCTGCGAGCGCGCGCAGCCGCGTTTATTTTGATCGAGGAGTTTTCGCAGTGAAATTGCCTTCCCTCACACCGATTGCGGCGGCAGCGCTTGCACTGTCTGTTGTTGCGACCTCGCCAGTGCCCGCGGTTGCGCAGGATGAGGTTTCTGCAGCTCGCGTGCGCAAGATCGAGGCCGAGATTCGCGCGCTCCAGCGCAAGGTATTTCCCGGCGGAGATGCTCGCTTTTTCGAGCCCGAGATCAGCACGGCCCAGCCGCAAGGCACCGCTGCCATCGACAGGCCGTCAACAACGGCGGTGACCGACATCCTCGCCCGGCTCGATGCGATCGAGGCGCAGCTTCAGCAGTTAACTGCTGCGGGGGAGGAAAACCGCAACGCTGTTGCCCTGATGGAAGAGCGGGTGGCTGCACTTGAGGCAGGGAAAGCTGCTTCTCCAGCCCCTGCGGCGTTACCCGTGAGCGAGCCAGCGCCGAGCGAGCCGAAGGCACCTGCTACTCAAAGTAACCTTTCCGCGATGACTGGCGGAGCCTCAACCGGTAGCGCCGAGCTTCCGCCAGCCGCTGCTGCGAAAGGGCCCAGCGCAGATCGCCTAGCGAGTGTACAGGCGATCACCAAACCGCAGACCGACGATGCCGGCGACGATGAATACACCTATGGCTTCCGCCTGTGGGATGCCGGTTTCTATCCCGAAGCGCAGCAGCAGCTTTCGCTGTTTGTCGAGAAATATCCGGAGCATTGGCGCGCCACCTATGGCCGCAACCTGCTTGGCCGCGCTTATCTTGACGATGGCAAGGCACGCGAAGCAGCCCCGTGGTTCCTGCGCAATTACCAGGTCGAAAAGCAGGCCGCACGCGCTGGCGACAGCCTGCTTTACCTTGCCGAAACGATGATCGCGCTTGGAGACACCAATCGCGCATGTATTGCATTGGCGGAATTTGGCGAGACTTATCCGGCGCTTGCGGCTGGCCGCCTCAAGGACCAGTATGAGGCCAACCGCCAGAAAGTGACCTGTAATTGATACGGCGCTCACACCTCAACTGATCGCCCGGTTCCGGGCGGAGCTTGACCGCCTGGGAGCAGGTTCGGCGCGGCTTGGCGTGGCGGTGTCAGGCGGGCCGGACAGCCTGGCGCTGTTGCTGACCGCGCAGGCAGCCTGTCCGGGGCGGATCGAAGCGGCCACCGTCAATCACGGACTTCGGCCGGAAAGCGCTGCGGAAGCTGAAATGGTGGCTGACCTGTGCGGGCGGCTCGCCGTTCCGCACGCCACGCTCAATGTGGAGGTCGCCCCTGGAAATCTCCAGCAGCAGGCGCGGCTTGCGCGGTATCGGGCGCTGGGCGATTGGGCAGAAAGTCGCGGGCTTGCCGCTTTGGTGACTGCCCATCACGCAGATGACCAGACTGAAACCTTGCTGATGCGGCTCAATCGCGCAAGCGGGCTGAGCGGGCTGGCAGGGGTGCGCGAACGCGGCACTAACCCGGCAGGCGCAGGGCCGGTCCTGCGGCCCCTGCTTGGCTGGCGCAAGGCAGAGCTTGAGGCAATCGTGCGAGCAGCAGGCATTGAACCGGCGCGCGACCCCTCCAACGAGGATGAGCGGTTTGACCGGGCTCTGATCCGCAAGGCGCTGGATAGCGCGGACTGGCTTGATCCCCTTGCGATCGCGCAAAGCGCAGGCTGGCTAGGCCAGGCTGAGGCGGCACTGGCTCATTTTGCGGCGCGAGAATGGGACACCTGCGTTCTCCTGCGTGATGGCGTCTTGCGCTATGCGACCGGTGAAGAAACCCCGCGCGAGATCAGGCTGCGGATTCTGGCGCGCGCAATTGCCACACTTGGCAGCACTCCGCGCCTGTCGCAGGTTGCTGAATTGCTTGAAGCGCTTGAACGAGGCGAGGGCGGCAATCTTGGCGGGGTGCTGGCGCGAGTGGAGCAGGGCGCATGGCTGCTGCGCCCGGAGCCGCCGCGCCGCTGAGCGCGGTTAGCCGTGCGCGCCGAACTCGTTCGCGATTGCCGCAGATAGCCGCAGGCACAGCGCATAGGACCGCTCGATCCGGTCAATATAATCGCGTGCGATCGCGGTATAGCCTTCATCGTTGGTATCCGGATAATCNCTCGGCTCGTCCACGGCGAAGTCGGTTATCTGCGGGAAGTGCGTGGGATAGGCGCGCCGCAATTGCGCCAATGCGTCATCGATCCGCAGCGTGAATACCATTTCCAGCACATCGTCGCGGCTAATGTCATTGGCGCGGCTGAAAGCCGGGATCGAAACAGCGCGCAGAAACATGTGCTGCAGCAAAGTCAGCCGAATGGCCTGTGCCGCGCCGATCAGGCGGCGGGTATGTTCGCGATCTTCAAGCGGGTTTTCGTCCGGTATCAGCGTCAGCAACCGGTGCAGCTTGAGCGCATCGACCCGCAGGCGCGAGGCCAGACGACGAAACACGCCCGCGCGGTCATCTTTGGTGAGATATTCGGCCAACGCTTCGCAAGCGTCGGACAAATGGCCTTCCGTGCCGCGATAGGGGCGGCTTGCCCAATAGGCGCTGTTGAACAATTCACCATGCGCCGCCACCGTCTTGATGCTGGCCAGCGCATTGGAACTACGCACGAGACGGATCAACTGCCGCCCGCGTTCGCTTTCGGTGAGCAGCTGCGCAAGCTCTTCATATGTTCCGTCGGCCGCGCTGCCGATCCCGGCGATCACATTCACCGGATAGCCAAGTTGTTGCAGGACCGCGTTGTGCGGGATCGCGCGGATCTGGCGCAAGCTCATTTCGCGATCGGCGGACAGATCGCCCTGGCGGCGCGAAACGCGGCTGCCGGTGGAATTGAGCAAGCCCAGGCCGAAGGCGGTGAGCGCGCGCGAATAGGTCTGGCTTTCCAGATGTTCGCGCTGATGGCTGCGGATCGCGCGGTAAAAATCCAGGCTCAGATCGGTGCGGCGATAGAACGGATCGACCGGCGCATCGGCACTGGTTTCGGCGGGGCGCAGCTCGGCAATGCGGGTGAGCGTGGCGCGCGCCAGTTCGGGCGTGGCGAAGAACAGATAGCCATCGCCGCCCTGAAAGCTGACCTCGGGCTCGAGCCGGATCCCGGCGCGCTGGAAACGGCGCTTGGCCCATGGGCTGAGGGGCCAGGTCAAACGGTCTGCAAAGCTGTCAGGGTGGGCACCGCGACCCATGCTTTCGCCATGCGTGTTGAAGATGAGTGCTGCGACATCGGTCAGGCCGCTTGCCACCATGGCCTCGCACAGCCGGCCCTGGAGCCGCTCGATCGCAAGGCTTGCGGGGATTTGCCCGACAAAACGCCCGGCATCGGAAAAGCCCGTCTGGATTGCCAACCGTCCGCGTTTCCGCACATACTGCTGGTAGCTTTCTTCGCCACACAGTGCGTCAAGAAAACGCCCGCCATGCTCAAGCGCACTCTCGGTCTCGAACAGGGGCGATACATCGACCTTGTCCTCGATCCCGAACAGTTTGGCAAAATATAGCGCCGCAAGGATGGTTGAAGGCTGCTCGCATTCGGCAATCAGCATTCGGATCGGCGTGTCTGCATCNACATGCGCCAGAATCTGCGCCATCGCCAGGAATTGGCGGATTGCGGTCGAACTTTCGATCGCCAGCGCGGCAAAGTTNCTGCGCAGCGGCTTAACTTCAGCCAGNATATCGCGCAGTGCCGCAACCGCCCCCTGGCTGGCCAGGTCCAGCGTATTGTCCGGGTCAATCCGGCGGCGGATGGCATTGTGGAGCTGGCTCGAATTTACGCGGAAATGGATCCAGCCCATGCCTAGCCCGTCGGCGCGCATCGCAGCAGCCAGTGTCTTGAGCTGTACGGCACGCGCCGTCTCGGCCCCGCGTGCGTCCGCTTCCAGCGCTTCGATCAACGGCGTCAGGCTGAGCAGCTTGTGCGGATCGTCGGCGGTCAGCCGGTTGGCGGCGGCAGACAGCGTTTCGGGCTGGCTCAGGTCTGCCGCAAAATCTGCCATGCGTGCTTGCGCATGGGCCAGGGCAGGCCGCAGCGTGCCAAGCAACCGATGCTGCGGGTCGATCGCCTCAAGCGAAGCGGTGTAGCGTTCCAGCCGTTCGGCCTTTTCGGACAGCCTGAAACCGATGGAATCGAACCACTTGATGTCGGTCCGGCCATCCATGTCATAGCCGACCCAGCTAGCGAAGCGGAACGGCAGCGGCGCCAGATCATGCCATTGCTGGGGCCATTTGGTGGCGGCATGTTCCAGCGCCTCGCGAACAATTATGTCGCGCGCGTCCTGCGCGTGGGAAATCGCGCGCATCGCCCGGCCATGTTCGTAGCCAAGTGTGATTGCAGGCCGCACAGCGCCGGTTACGCACACGCGGGCGTCGATCTCGGCGCTGCTGCTGGCGGCCTCTGCCACCGCTTCGGACTGCTGCGGTGTGAGCAGGAAAGTAGGGTGGGCAGTGAACACGGCATTGAGCTGCGGCCGTTCCCAGCGGGCGCGGAAGGTATCGAAATCGGACTCTGTAAATGCATCTGCCAGCGCCTGACTGTTCTGCTCCGGCGCGACCGGCGCAACCAGCCGACGCAGGCGCGCAGCGCGGCTCTGCATGCTTTCGCACTCAAGCTCTGCCACCAGCGCCTCGATCGCATCCAGATCAAGTTCTCCGCTTTCCAGCTGGCGCGACAGGTCAAGGCCCAGCTGGAATACGGGGTTGAATAAGGGGGTTTCCCGCGTCCGGTTGTGGAGCTGGCCAAGCCGCTCGATCAGGCCTGGAATGCTGTTCATGAACCCAGTTTCATTGCATCGCGGGCCATCGCCTCGATTTTCGCCTTGTCAGGCGCACCCCTGGGCGAAACCCAGCTTCCACCTACGCAAAGCACGAAATCATGTGCCAGCCATTCGGCGGCATTGTCAGGTCCGATGCCTCCGGTGGGGCAGAAGCGCACCTGGCCAAACGGTGCCGCGAGCGCCTTTAGCGCGGGCAGGCCGCCTGCGGCCATGGCGGGAAAGAACTTGAAATGCCTGAGGCCCAGATCAAGCCCGCGCATGATGTCGCTGGCATTGGCTGTGCCGGGCAGGAACGGCACTTGCGCAGCAATCGCGGCGCGGCTGAGCGGCTCGGTCAGGCCGGGCGAAACGATGAATTCGGCCCCTGCATTGAGCGCATCTTCAAGCTCTTCAGGGTTGGTTACTGTCCCCGCGCCGACAACCGCACCGGGTACTTGCTTCATCGCCGTAATCGCAGGCAGGGCGGCTGGCGTGCGCAAGGTCACTTCGAGCGCGCGCAATCCCCCCGCAACCAGCGCTTCAGCCAGCGGCACGGCATGCTCGACTTCGTCGATCACAATCACCGGCACAACCGGCGCCAGGCGCATGACGCTATCTATGTCCATCATCAAAAATGTTCTCTGGCAAATGCAGCGGCCGCGCCGAACAGGCCGGGCTGCGGATGAGTAATGAGTTTAACCGGAATGCGCGACATCAACCCGGCAAAGCGGCCCTTGGCGCGGAAGCGCTCGGCAAAGCCTGAACTGGGAAGATGGTCGCGCAAGCGATATCCCAGTCCGCCCGCGATCACGACCCCGCCGAAGCCGCCCTGCGCCAGTGCGATATCGCCCGCGACGCTGCCCAATGACAGGCAGAACCTGTCCACCGCCGCAGCCGCTAGCGAATCCTGGTCACTCATCCCGCGGGTCCAGATGGTGACATCGTCTTCATCGCGTGTCTTGCGGTTCTCCATCGCGGCGAGTGTCTGGTAAATGTCCACGAT
>JGI25318J35512_1000766_pt1 | contig 14975 bp, 10 predicted proteins | sample AutmiccommunBRH9_FD_35512 | JGI IMG/M metagenome (IMG submission 35512)
GGCCAGAAGCGTCAGCAGGTTGATCGAATAGCCCATCAGGAACAGGATGAAGAGCGTTCCCACCAGCGACAGCGGGATCGCCACCAGCGGGATCGAGACCGNGCGGACGGACCCCAGAAACAGAAGGATGATCACNNCGACGATGNCGGTGGTCAGCACGATGGTNATCAGCACCTCGTCGATCGAGGCCGAGATCTGCTCGGTCGAGTCGTACATCAGCCCTATTGTCATGCCGTCCGGCAGGCTGGCCTGCAGCGCCGGCAGTTCGCTCAACACCGCCGCCGAGACCTCCAGCGGGTTCGCACTGGGGTTGGGAAAGACGCCGATGAAGGTGCCGGGCTGCCCGTTGAATGTCACCACCGTGTCGGTCGAGGCGGCGGCAAGCTCGATCCGCGCCACGTCGCGCAGGCGCACAACCTCGGTGCCCGATCCGGCCACCGGCAGCGCACCGAAGGTTTCGGGCGTCTGCAGGGTCGAGTCCATCGTGATCGGGTGGCCGACCAGTTCGTTGCGCGTNCGCCCCGGCGCCGCCAGAAAGTTTGCCGCATTGATCGCCTGGGCGACCTCGCCTGCGGTCAGTCCCTGGCCNGCCAGCCGGACCGGGTCGATCCAGACGCGCATGGCGTAATTCGCCGCGCCCAGAACCTGGCTCTCGGCCACGCCCTCGATCGTGGACATGCGCGGCACGATCACCCGCTCGATATATTCGGTGACCTGTTCGGCGGTCATCGCGGGGTTCTGAACTGCCAGATACATCGTCGCGAAGGTCTGCCCCGTTCCCTTGACGATGGCCGGGTCCTCTGCGTCATCGGGCAGGCGCGAGCGGACTTCCTGCACCTTGGACATCACCTCGGTCAGAGCGATATCGGGATCCTCGCCGAGGTTCATGTGCACCGTCACGACCGAGGCCGAGGTGCGCGACAGGCTGGAGACGTAGTCCACCCCCTCGGTCGCGGCCACGGCAGCCGAGATCGGCGCGCTGACAAAGCCCTGCATCAGCTCGGCCGAGGCGCCGGGATAGACGGTGGTCACGGTTATCACCGTCTCATCGACCTCCGGATACTGCCGGGTCTGCAGACCGANGGCGCCCATCAGACCCAGAAGCAGGATCATCAGCCCCAGAACAGTGGCGCCGACCGGNCGGCGGATGAACGGGTCCGAGAGGCTCATGGCCCCGCCACCGGCGCCCTGGTCTCGGCGAGGGTCACAGGCGCCCGGTTCGACAGCCGGTTCTGCCCGGAGACGATAATCCGCTCACCGACGTCCAGCCCCCTGACGATCTCGATATCCCCGTTACTGCGGCGCCCTGGCGTGACGAAAACCTGCCGCGCCTCGAGCATGTCGGGATCCTGCTCGCGCGGGCGCACGACATAGACGAAATCACCGTAGAGACTGATCATCACCGCGTTCTGCGGCACGGCGATCACGCCGTCTTCGGCGGGCAGGTCGATCTGCAACCGGGTGAACTGGCCCGGCGTCAGCGCGCGCTCGGGATTGTCGATCCGACCGCGCACCGCGACCATGCGCGAGCCGGGATCGACGCGCGGATCTATGCCGGTGATCTCGCCATTGAAAGCCCGCGCTTCGCCGTCGATGCGCGCTTGCAGCCCCTGCCCGATGAAGAGCGAGGGCAGGGTCTGTTCTGGAAGGCTGAAATCCACCCGCATCCGGTCCAGATCCTGCAGGGTCGCTATGATCGTGCCGGGCGAGACATAGGCGCCGGGATCCACGCGGGGCAGGCCGATGGTGCCGTCAAAGGGCGCAATCAACCGACGCTGCGCGATCACCGCCTCCGCGCGGGCGAGCTGCGCCTCGGCGGAACTGTAGGCGGCGCGCGCCTGGTCGAAGCGCGACTCGCTGGCGACGCCCCGGCTTTGCAATTCCCGTTCGCGGGCGAGCGTCGTGCGGTCGAGTTCCAGCCGGCTGCGCGCGGCGGCCAGGTCGGCCTTCTGCACCTCGTCGTCGAGACGCAACAGAACCTGTCCCGCCTCGACATCGGCATTCGCCTCGAACCCGATTTCGCGCAAGATACCCGCCGACTCGACCGTCAGTTCGACGCCTTGCGCAGCGTTGATCGTGCCGATCGCCGAAATCATGGGTTTCCATGTAATGGCTTCGGTGGTGATCGTTTCCACCGGGATCGGGGCCGCCGCGCGGTTGGCGAGGGCCTGCTCGATCATGCGGTCGCGAAAGAGATTGAAGCCGACAAGCCCCCCCGCGACGACCGCCAGGAGAACGATTGCGACGATCAGACGCTTGGTCATGCGCTCCCTGTGGCGTAACATACAAAATCACCGTGGAGCTATACCCTCTGCCCCACCAAGTCAACGCGCCGCCCGGCCGTGATCGGCAAGCGGTCGCGGACAGTGATCGGCCGAAGCCCGCCGGACGCGACGGCGGACGGCACGACATCTGTATCAGGTCTGATGGATATATGTCCCCGGCGCATTCCCGAGAACGGGATAGTCCGGGTGGCCGCCGGGCGCACGCGCGGGCACCTCCCCGCTGCTGTGACGCGCCAGCCATCGCCCCCATTCCGGCCACCAGGATCCTTGCTCCGGCTCATGCGCCGCAAGCCAGGTATCGGGATCGCGGTAGAGCGCGCCGGCAGGCCGGTGACCGGCCCGGTAATGCCGCCCCTTGTGGCCCGGCTCTGACAGGATACCGCTATTGTGGCCGCCCTTGGTCAGAAGGAAATGCATGTCGCAATCGGTAAAGAGCGCGGTCTTGTAGACCGAGCGCCACGGCGCGATGTGATCGGTTTCGGTGCCGATGACGAAGATCGGCACGCTGATGTCCTTGAGCGCGATCACTTGGTCCTCGACGGCAAAGCGCCCCGCCGTGATGCGGTTTTCGAGGAATATGCCGCGCAGATATTCCGAATGCATCCGCGCGGGCATCCGCGTGGTGTCATTGACCCAGACGGTGATATCGGTGGGCAGGTCGGGCTCGCCCAGGAAATAGCGCCGCACGGCGCGCGACCAGATCAGATCCTCTGCGCGGATCGCGGCAAAGGCCCCCGACATCTGCGGCCGGTCGAGATAGCCTTGCGACCACATCANATCCTCGAGAAAGGCGACCTGGCTTTCGTCGAGAAAGAGCAGCAACTCGCCCGCTTCGGCGAAATCGAGCTGCGCCGCCATCAGCGTGACCGAGGTGAGGCGATCGTCTCCGTCGCGCGCCATCGCCGCCGCCGCGATCCCCAGCAGCGTGCCGCCGAGGCAATAGCCGTTGGCATGGACCTTCTGCCCCGGCACGATCTCGTTGATCACGTCGAGCGCCTGCATGATGCCCTGCTTGCGGTAATCCTCCAGCGACAGTTCCGCATGTGCGGCACCGGGATTGATCCACGAGATGCAGAATACCGTATAGCCCTGCCCGACCAGCCAGCGGATATAGGAATTCCCGGGCGAAAGATCGAGGATATAGTATTTCATGATCCAGGCCGGCACGATCAGCACCGGCTCGGCCTGCACCATGTCGGTGGTGGGGGAATACTGGATCAGCTCCATCAACTCGTTGCGCCAGACCACCTTGCCCGGCGTGCAGGCCAGCACCTTGCCTAGCGCGAATTGCTCGGGCACGGGGCGATGTTCCTGCGCGAGGATGTGGCGGGCATCGTCGATATACTGCGCGGCCCCCTCGATCAGGTTACGCCCGGCGGTGGTGCGCGTCTTCTCGATGATCTCCGGATTGGCTACAGGGAAATTCGACGGCGACACGGTATCGAGAAGCTGGCGCATGAAAAAGCCGGTCCGGTCCGCGTTCTGCTTTCGCAATCCGCGCAAGTCGGAGGTGGCGGCGTGCCACCAGTCCTGCGTGGCCAGAAACCCCTGCTGCCAGAGCGCGAATGGCGCCTTGTCCCAGCCCTCATGCGACCAGCGCGTGTCGTATGGCCCGGGCTGAAACGGTTTTTCCGGTGCCGCCCCGACCATCTGCGCGACGCTGTATTGCGACAGCTTCATCACATTGCAGCGCACCCTCTCCAGCAGTTCCAGCTGCCGCCCCGGAGCGCGGCCCAGGTGCATGGCCCAGTCGCTCCAGGCGTCGATCATCGCGTGCGGCGACAGCCCGCCGGTAAAACGCGCAAGACTGGCCATGGCGCTGCGGTCGAGGGCGGCGTGATGATGCTCCTCCCCCTGCTTGGATACGGCCTGGGGCGCAGGCGGCACCGTGGCGGGAAGTTGTGCGCTGGCGGCCTCTGCCGCGGCGGAACGCGCGCGTTTGCGGATTGGTGTAAGGGTCATGCGGCAACGTCCTTTCGGGGTTTCAGGGGGGCGAAATCCTCGGGCGTGATGGTCTCGCGCTCGAGCAGCAGGCGCGCTCCGGCCTCCAGATCGTCGTGATTCTCGCGCAACAGGCCGATCGCCCGCTGATACGCCGCATCGAGCTGCGCGCGCACGGCCAGATCGACCTCGCGGGCGGTGGCCTCCGAATGGTCGCGCGGCGTGAAGCTGACCTTGTCCTCGCCGAGATACCCGCCGCGATCCTGTTCCAGCACGGCCAGCCCCAGCGCCTCGTGCATTCCGAAACGGGTCACGATCTGGCGCGCGATGTCGGTGGCGCGCACCAGGTCATCCGCCGCACCGGTTGACCATTCGCCAAAACGAATTTCCTCCGCCGCGCGGCCCGCCAACAGCATCACCATGCGGTTCCCGAGCTCGGAGCGGGTGATGAGAAAGCGGTCCTCGGTCGGACGGGTGAGCGTATATCCCAGCGCGCCGATGGTGCGCGGGATGATCGAGACCTTGTGCACCGGATCGGCGCCGGGCAGACAGGCGGCGGCCAGCGCATGGCCCATCTCGTGCCAGGCCACGGTCTCGCGCTCGCGGGCGTTGAGCAGCCGCCCCTTTCGCTCCATCCCGGCCACGACGCGCTCCAGCGCGCAGGTGATATCCTCCATCGTCACGCGGCTGGCCCCGCGGCGCGTGGCGTGGATCGCCGCCTCGTTCACCAGATTGGCAAGCTCGGCCCCGGTAAAGCCCGGCGTCAGCCCCGCCACGGCATCGACATCGAGGCCGGGATCGACCTCGACCTTGCGCAAATGCACACGCACGATCGCCGCCCGCCCGGTCTTGTCGGGACGGTCCACCACCACCTGCCGGTCGAACCGGCCCGCCCGCATCAGCGCCGGGTCGAGTATTTCCGGCCGGTTGGTGGCCGCCAGAAGCACGATCCGCTCGCGCGGGTCGAACCCGTCAAGCTCGGCCAGAAGCTGGTTGAGCGTCTGTTCCTTTTCGTCATGCCCCCCGCCAAAGCCGCCTATGCTGCGCCGGCGGCCCAGCGCATCGAGCTCGTCGATGAAGATGATGCAGGGCGCGGCCTTGCGCGCCTGATCGAACAGATCGCGCACCCGCGCCGCGCCGACGCCCACGAACATCTCGACGAACTCGCTGCCCGAAATGGAAAAGAACGGCACCCCCGCCTCACCGGCGATGGCACGGGCAAACAGCGTCTTGCCGGTGCCCGGCGGTCCGACAAGCAGAATGCCCTTGGGGATGCGCGCGCCGAGGCGGCCGTATTTTTCGGGCTCCTTGAGGAAATCGACGATCTCCCTGAGTTCGGCCTTGGCCTCGTCCACACCGGCCACGTCGTCGAAGGTCACGCCGGTGTCGCGCTCGACATAGACCTTGGCGCGCGACTTGCCGATATTCATCATGCCGCCCATGCCCTGCCGCTCGATCATCCCGCGCAGGAAGAAACTCCATAGCGCGAAGATCAGCAGCACCGGCACCACCCAGGACAGCAGCGCGCTGAGGAAGGTGTTCTGCACCGTGCCGTCGAATTCCGCCCTGGAGCGTTCCAGCCGCTCCGTCAGGTCGGAAGGCACGATATTGGTTATGAAATGGGTGTTGCCGTCGATCGGTTCGCGATAGCGGCCCTCGATCTGCTCTGCGCGAACGGTGACCGAGGCGAGGCGATCCTGCTCGAGATACTCCAGAAACGTGCTGTAGGGGATGCGCTCGGTGACCGTCGCCTGCGAGACCCAGGATTGCACCAGCAGCAGCACCATGAATGCGGTAAGGAAATACCAAACCTGTATCGTCTGCTTCCTGTCCATGGCGGTGCGTTCGCTCCCTTGGGCGAGGTCCGATGCCGAGAACCNGNCGGTTGCCCGTGCCTTGACGCCTTGCGTCGGCCTTGCTCGCCCGGGACAATAACACGGATCCTTGTCGAGTACCTGATCTGCGTCAAATAGGCATGCCAGCGTTCGCCAGCCGGCACAAGATTCGCAACGGTCGGGGTCTGCGTGATACGGACGGCCCTTGCCGATGGCGCGCAGCGGTGCGCCGGGCTGCCGGGCAGGCCGGACCCCGGCGACAATCGACGGACGAGGACCGGCCACGCCGGAACGCCGAAAACCGGCGGGCAAACCGCTTGTCCGAACTGATTTGCAAATATAACATCCGCGCAAGCTAATCTGCAAAGAAGAGGGCGTCACCATGGCCACGCGCAAACTCTATGCCGGGGTCAAGCTGCGCGAGACGCGGCAGCGGCTGGGGCTGACGCAAAAGGATTTCGCGGCCAGGCTGGGCGTGTCGCTGCCCTATCTCAACCAGATGGAGAACAACAACCGTCCGGTTTCGACCACGGTGGTGCTGGCGCTGGCGCGGGAATTCGGCTTTGACGTGACCGAGCTTTCCACCGGCGATGCCGAACGGCTGGTCTCTGACATGCGCGAGGCGCTCGCCGATCCGGTCTTTGGCGACGATCCGCCGCCCTTGGCCGATTTGCGGCTGGCGGCGTCGAATGCGCCGGCGCTGGCGCGCGCGTTTCTCGATCTTCACAGCGCCTATCGGCAGACCCATGAGCGGCTGGCGTCGCTGGACGAGGCCCTGGGGCGCGAGGATGCGCGCAGCCAGGCGAGTCCGTGGGACGAGGTGCGCGATTTTTTTCATTATTGCGACAACTATATCGACGCAGTGGACCACGCCGCCGAACGCTTTGCCGCAGGTGCGGGGCGCGGCGGGGTGGCGGGGCTGGCGATCGGGCGGCTGTCCGAAATGGGCATCAGCGTGACCGAGGCCGATACACCGATGCTGCGGCAATTCGACCGGGCCACCGGCACGCTCACCCTGTCGGTGCGCACGGCGCCCGAGACGCGGTGCTTTCAGCTTCTGTTGCAACTGGCGCTGCTCACGCAGGATCAGCTTCTGGAGGCGACGCTCGATTTCGCGCGGTTCCAGTCCGACGCCGCGCGCGCCATCGCCAAGATGGGGCTGGCCAATTACTTCGCCGGGGCCGCGCTCATGCCCTACGGCGCGTTTCTGGCCACGGCGCAGGAGGTGCGCCACGATCTGGAGGTGCTCGCGCTGCGCTTCGGGGCCTCGATCGAGCAGGTCTGTCACCGGCTCTCGACGCTGCAACGGCCCGGTGCCAAGGGTATTCCGTTCTTTTTCGTGCGGGTCGATCAGGCGGGCACGATCACCAAGCGCCATTCCGCCACGCGGCTGCAATTCGCGCGCTTCGGGGGCGCGTGCCCCTTGTGGAACGTGCATCGCGCGTTCGAGACGCCGGGGCGGTTCCTGCGCCAGCTGGCCGAGACGCCGGACGGCGTGCGCTATATCAGCCTTGCGCGCGACGTGTCGAAACCCGGCGGCAGTTTCGGCGCGCCGGTGCGGCGCTTTGCCATCGCGCTTGGCTGCGAGGTGCGCCACGCGGGCGATCTGGTCTATGCCGACGATCTCGACGTGAGCAATGCGCGTGCGTTCGAGCCGATCGGGATTTCGTGCCGCATCTGCGAGCGCGGCGAGTGTCACCAACGCTCGGTCCCGCCGCTGGAGCGGCGCTTGCAGGTGACGCCGGACGAGCGCGGGGTTCTGCCCTACCGGGTGGGCTGATCCTTGGTGATCGGTGCGAAATGTTCGGCGAGGCGCTGCCAGGCGGCATCATTGGCGGCGGCGAGCAGGATGCCTTCGGTCAGGCTCGTGTCATACGCGCGCCCGTCGAGCATCCGCGCCACGCCCCCCGCCTGACGGCAGATCAGCACGCCCGCCGCATGATCCCAAGGGTTGAGCTGACCCGAGAGCACGAAATCCACCGCCCCCTGCGCCAGCAGCCTGTATTCGTGACACGAGCAGCGCAGCGCGGTGAGCCGCGCCAGCGCCGGGATGAGCGGCGCAAGGCGTTCCTGCTGCGCCTTGGGCATCAGCGAGACATGGGCATAGCCCTGCATCTCGGCCAGTGCCTCGGTCGTGGCGGTGGCGATGGGGCGCTCGCAACCTGTGGCGGGGGCAAGGCGGGCGGGCGTGGTCTCGTCGGCGAGGATCCAGTCATCGGCGATGGGGTCATAGAGCAGGCCGAGAACCGGGCGGCCAAAGCGCGTCACCGCGATGATGACGCCGAAGAGCGCCAGGCCGTGAACGAAATTCCACGTCCCGTCCACCGGGTCGATGATGANGGCAAGCTCTGCCCCGGCGGCCTTGTCGCGCAACGCGGGGTTCGCGGCCACGGCCTCTTCGCCGATGACGAGGGCATGGGGGAACAGCCGTTGCAGCCCGCGCGCGATCATCGCCTCGGCGGCGCGGTCGGCCTCGGTCACGAGGTCATGCGGCCCGGATTTGGTGTCGGCCTCGGCGCGGGTGATGGTGCGAAACCGCGGCAGGATCTCGGCGCGCGCGGCGCGCCGCACGAGATTGACGAGGGCCATCTGCTGCGCGGGGCTGAGCGGTGGCGAGAGCGGGATGGGCAGCGAATCGGTCATGGCCTCTCCTTTCGGTGTCGGGACGCAAGTGCCACCGCGGCGTGACGATTTCAACGCGACGTGCTGGCCCGAAGGCCGGGGGTTCCACCCCCGGACCCCCGGGATATTTGGGGCAAGATGAAAGGGCTATTCGCGGCCCCGCAACACGCGGGCGGGGCGGGTGGCGAGCGGCGCGATGGCATAGGCAAGCCCGGCAAGGAGCGTGACGGCGATGCCGCCCGCGACGATGGCGAGCGCGGAGGGCCAGATCACCGCAAAGGCCGTGTCCATCACGAAATGGCTGACCGCCCAGCCTGCGCCGATGCCGGCACCAAGCGCCACCAGCCCCGCCGCCGCGCCGAGGACAAGCGCGCGCAACGCAAGGCCCGCGAGAATGTGCGCGCGCGTGGCGCCCAGAACCTTGAGGATCGCGGCCTCGTAGCTGCGGGCGCGGCTGTCGGCGGCCGCCGCCCCGATGAGCACCAGAAAGCCGGTCAGAAGCGTGACCGAGGCCCCCCAGGACGTGGCCGAGGCGAGGCTTGCCAGGAGGTCGGTCACGCGCAAAAGCGCGTCGCGGACGTTGATGGCGGTGACGTTGGGGTAGCGGTCTGTGACGTCGCGCAGGATCGCCTCTTCGGCCTCGGGGCTGNCGGCATAGACCGTGGCGATGAAGGTATGGGGNGCGCCTGCCAGCGCAGAGGGGTTCATCAGCATGATGAAGCCCATTCCGACGCTGGAGAAATCNACCTCGCGCAGCGAAGTGATCGGCGCGGTGAAATCGCGCCCGAGAATGTTGACGGTGACTTCGTCGCCAAGACCAATACCCATTTCCGCGGCTTCCTCGGCGGCAAAGCTGATCTGCGGCGGGCCGTCGTATCCCTCGCCCCACCAGGTCCCGGCGGTGAGGTTGGTACGGGCGGGCAGCGCGCCTGCGTAGCTCACCGCGCGGTCGCCCTCGATGACCCAATGGCCGGGCGCGACCTCGCGCGCGGGGCGGTCATTGATGCGGGTGATGAAGCCGCGCAGCATCGGCGCTCGATCGACGCGGCTGACCTCTGGATCGGTGGCGAGGCGGTCGAGAAACCACGGCATCTGGTCCTTTTGCAGATCGACGAAGAAGAAGGAGGGCGCGCGTGCGGGCAGATCGCCTGCGATGGCGCGGCGCAGGTTGCCGTCGATCTGCCCCACGGCGGCGAGCACCGAAAGGCCCAGGCCGAGCGAGAGCATCACCGGCCCCGCCGTGCTGCCGGGGCCGCCGATCGCGCCGAGCGCCCAGCCGAGCGCGGGCCGCCCGACGAGGCGCGGGCGCAGCGCGCGCGCGGCGCGGATAACGACGAGGGCGGCGAGGGTTAAAGCCGCGAGTGCGGCGAGAATCCCGCCCGCCGTCCAGAGGGTGAGTCTGAGATTGCCGGAAAACGCCGCCGCCGTGGCGATGAGCAGCGCGAGGAGCGCAAGCGTCAGGGCGACCCATTGCCGGCCCGGCCAACCGTGGCCCGTGCCTGCGGCCTCGCGGTAAAGGGCGGCGGCGCGGACTTCGCGGGCGCGGGCGAGCGGCCAGAGGGTGAAGATGAGCACGCTCAGCACCGAGTAGAGCGCGGCCTCGACCATCGGCGCGGGGTAGAGGGAGAAGACCGCGGGCACCGGCAGGCGGGCCGAGATGAGCGGCCCGAGCGCCACCGGCACGCCCACGCCGAGAACGAGCCCGCCAAGGATGCCCAGGAGCGCAAGCACGCCCACCTGGAGGAAATAGGTCAGAAAGATGGTCTGCTGATCGGCGCCAAGCGTGCGCAGCGTGGCGATCACCTGCACCTTGGTGGCGAGATAGGCGCGCAGCGCCGCCGAGATGCCGACCCCGCCGACGGCGAGGCCCGACAGGCCGACAAGCACCAGGAACGCCCCCAGCCGGGTGACGAATTCGGCGACGCGCGGGCTGGCATTGCGGGCGTCGTTCCAGCGCGCGCCGGTGCCGTCAAGCTCGGCCCCGGCGCGGGCGGCAAGCGCGTCGAGATCGGCACCGTCGGGCAGGTCGAGCCGGTAGCGCGAAGTGAAGAGCGAGCCGGGCGCGAGCAGGCCCGACCCTGCGAGCGCCGTGCGCGCCACGATGGTTCGCGGCCCGAGACCAAAGCCCGCGCCCGTGGCGTCAGGCTCGCGGGTGATCAGCGCCATGAGGCGAAAGTCCTGATCGCCGAGGCGGAAAGTATCGCCCGGCGCGATGCCGAGGCGGTTGGCAAGCACCGGCTCGATCACCGCGCCGGGAAGGCCGTCCGCTCCGGCCAGAGCCGTGACAAGCGGCATGTCGGGGGCGAGGGCGACCTCACCCACCAGCGGATAGGCGCTGTCCACCGCCTTGACCTGCGTGAGTTCGCGCCGCCCGTCATCCGCCAGCGCCATGGAGCGGAAATCGGCGATCTCCGAGACTCGGCTGGCGTTCGTCTCCATCCAGGTGCGCTCAATGTCGTTGGCGAAGCGGTAGGTGAATTCAAGCTCTGCATCGCCGCCCAGAAGCTCTGCCCCCTGGGCGGCCAGCCCNGCGCGCACGCTCTCGCGCAGGGTGCCGACGGCGGCGATGGCNGCGACGCCAAGGATCACGCAGCCCAGAAAGATGCGAAAGCCCCGCAGCCCCCCGCGCAATTCGCGCCGTGCGAGCCGGGCCGCGATCCTGAGGCTCATGCCGCCGCCGCCGTCTCGATCCGCCCGTCGCGCAGCGCGATCACCCGGTCGCAGCGTGCGGCAAGCACCGGATCATGCGTGACCAGAACCAACGTCGCGCCGTGCCGGTCGCGCAGCTCGAAGAGCAGATCGACGATCATCGCGCCGGTGGTGCTGTCGAGATTGCCCGTGGGCTCGTCCGCGAGGATGAGCGCGGGGCGCGGGGCGGCGGCGCGGGCAAGCGCCACGCGCTGCTGCTCGCCGCCCGAAAGCTGCGAAGGGTAATGGGCCGCGCGGGTGGCCAGCCCCACGGTGGTGAGTTCCTCCAGCGCGCGGACGCGGGCGTCGGGGCGGCCGGCCAGCTCCAGCGGGATCGCCACGTTTTCAAGCGCCGTCATGGTCGGGATAAGGTGGAAGGACTGGAACACCACGCCGACATGCGCGCGCCTCAGCCGCGCCAGCGCATCCTCGTTCATCGCACCCAGGTCGTGGCCCATGGCGCGCACCGTTCCGCCTGTCGCGCGCTCCAGCCCGCCCATGAGCATCAGCAGCGAGGATTTGCCGGACCCCGAGGGGCCGACAAGCCCGACCGTCTCTCCGCTGTGGACATCGAGCGTGATCCCGTGAAGTATCTCNACGCGACCGGCATTGCCCTCGAGCGCAAGGCGCGCATCANNGAGGGACAGAAGGGGAGAGCTCATGGATTTGCGCCTGTTTTGCATTGGTTTTTGCATTGGTTTTCGGACATATGGGGCCGCCCGCTGGCTGGGCAAGGTGGCGGCATGTTTTCTGATGCTTGCCGGCCCCGCGATGGCGGGGGAAAGGGTCACGGTTCTGGCGCTTGGCGACAGTCTCACGCAGGGCTACGGGCTGCCCGAAGAGGCGGGATTCGTGCCGCAATTGCGCAGCTGGCTGGAAACGCGCGGCATCGCCGCAGAGGTGATCAACGGCGGCGTGTCGGGCGATACCACGGCGGGCGGGGCTGCGCGGGTGGCCTGGAGCCTGACACCGGCGGTGGACGCAATGATCGTGGCGCTTGGCGGCAATGACCTGTTGCGCGGGATCGACCCGGTGGAAAGCCGCGCCAATCTCGATGCGATCCTCACGGAGGCGGCGGCGCGAGACGTGCGGGTTCTGCTCGTGGGGCTGCGCGCGCCGGGCAATTACGGGGCGGACTACAAGGCCGCGTTCGACGCGATGTTCCCTGAACTTGCCGAGGCGCATGGCGCGCTGTATGCGCCGGATTTCTTTCAGGGCCTGGGAGAGGGCAGCCCCGCGGATTTGCAGGAGTTCTTTCAGCCCGACCGCATCCACCCGAATGCCCGGGGCGTGGCGCGAATCGTCGAGGGGCTGGGGCCGCATGTCGTGGCGCTGATCGAGGCGACCAAATGAAAACGGGCCCCGCAAGGGCCCGCCAGACTGCTGACAAACCCGGTCATTTTGGCCGGGTTTGTTTTCGCCTGACAGGAATTTGCGGGGGGTGCCCTCGTTTCACGCCGGCACTGGGTGGTTTAGGCAGGCTGCCATTGCGATTTTCTTGATGTTCTGGGCGGATGCCAGCAAGGTACAGTCGCGGCAGATCGCGGGGTCTGACTTGTAATGGCGGTAGCCCTGCCGGTCGGTCCGCGCGTATCCGAGCAACTGTCCCTACGGGCAGCGATACCCGTCCCGATCCACCTCATAGGCGAAGGCCTTCTTCGGGCAGGCCCCACTCCGCCAAAGGCGCAGCCTGATCCAGGGCATTCGACCATTGTCCTCGGACAATGTAAGGATGGCTCCTGCGGGGCAAAGGCTTTTCGGTTGGAGCTGGCATGATTTCGGTTGGAGCCATGCCGTATCTTGGGTGATGCGACCTGAACGAACTTGAAGACCATGAGCTCGCCGTTTTCTGCGACAGCGTCCCCTTGGTTCGCACGGTCCGGTGCCGGACGGTGCCAACCAATTGATCCGTCGNGCTTTCAAACCCNAAAAGTCTCTCGACTTTTACTGAAATTTCTTCAGGCAGGGCGCCGCTGCCGGGAAAGCTGCACCGCGAGAATCCCGGCCATGATCACCAGCACGCCGATCAGATCCCATAGCCGCAGCGCCTCGCCCAGCAGCGCCGCCGCGATAGCCACGCCGAAGAACGGGTTGAGGAAATGAAAGGTTGCGCCGCGCGTGGCCCCGATCCGCTCGACCAGCAGGAACCACACGAGCGTGGCGGCCAGCCCCGGAACGAGCGTGGTATAGACGAAGGCCGCCCCAAGCTGCCAGCTCCAGTCGATCACCAGAGGCTCGACGAACAGCCCCAGCGGCCCGACGATCGCCGCGCCCACGATCATCTGCAAGCCCACCACCATCAGGAAGTTCCCCCCCGAGGCAGCGCCCCGCACCGTGAGCGTGGCCAGGGCCAGCGCAAAGACCCCGACCACGCACATTGTGACCCCGTATAGGTCCATCCCGCCCTCTAGCCGCGCGCCCATGATGACCGTCACGCCCGCCAGCCCGGCGACCAGCCCGAGGACACCCGCCGGCCCGAGGCGCTCTCCCATGACCGCCCAGGCGAAGAACCCGACCAGAAGCGGCATGGTCGAGGCAATGATCGCCGCGAGCGAGGCCTCGATGGTCTGCATCGCCACGAAGTTCAGCCCGAGATAGAGCGCGTTCTGGCAGACCCCGAAGATGATCGTGGCGCGCCATTGCGGGCGCGTGAGCCGCCAGCTCTGCCCCAGCATCCATGCGATGGTGATGCCCAACAGCCCCGAGATGAGAAAGCGCAGGCCAAGCGCCGTCAGCGGCGGCGCGGCGGCGACTATGATCCGCGCCGAGGTGAAGGCCGAAGACCACATGACGGCAAAGGCCAGACCCATGCCAAGCGCGCGCAGATCCATGGCCGTCTCCTGCCCCTCAATCGCCCCAGGCGTAGTTGAAGCTCACGCTGATGCGGTCTTCCTCGCTCATGTTCATCGGCACCTCGTGGCGCAGCCAGGATTCCCACAGGAGCACGTCGCCCACCTGCGGTGTCACATAGACAAAGCCGCGCATCTCCTTCCGCGCGTCCTTGCAGCGGGGCGGGGCGGCCATCATCCGGGCCGAGCGCGGATCCTCGAGCTTGAGCGCCGAGGCCCCCTCGGGCATGGTCACATAGGTGGTGCCGGAGATCACCGAATGGGGGTGGATATGGCTCGAATGCATCCCCCCTTCGGGCAGGATGTTGATCCAGATATCCTCCAGCCGCAGCGCCTGCTCTCCAAGGTCAAACTCCAGGTCCCGCGCGAAATCCGCCACATGCGCGTCGAGCGCGCGGACCAGATCGGCAAAGATCGGAAACCGCCAGGGCAGGTCGGCAAGCGAGGCGTAGGAGGTATAGCCGGGATAGCCCTCGCTCTCGCACCAGGCCTGCCCGGCCTCGTCATCCTGGGCGATGGAATAGCACGACGCCTCAAGTTCCTGCGCGTCGATGGCGGGGCCGTGCGCGTTCAGACGGGCACGATAGAGGCGGGTCACGAAGAGCGAGTCGATCTCGGGCATGGGGCCGGTGTAGCGCAGCCGCGGAACGTGTCAACGACTTAGAGACAGTGGCTTTCGGACTTCAGGCCTGGTTCGGTTCGATTGGCTTTGGTGGATTGATCCAGACGGCGGTCGGGATCCGAGGCGGTTTTGG
>JGI25318J35512_1000820_pt1 | contig 14236 bp, 10 predicted proteins | sample AutmiccommunBRH9_FD_35512 | JGI IMG/M metagenome (IMG submission 35512)
TGCAGGTCGACATTGCCCCGCTGCCGACGCTGGATCGCCCCGAGGCCTGGCTCGATGAGCTGGATGCCCGGCTGCCCGTCGACAGCTGGCTCGCCGGTTGGTCGCTTGGCGGCATGCTGGCGACGCAATTGGCCGCGCGGCGTGGCGACAACTGTCCGGGGCTGATCACCCTCTGCAGCAATCCCTGCTTCCGCAGCCGTGACGACTGGCCGACGGCGATGCCTGCCGAAGTGTTCGATGCCTTCGAGGAGGCCTTCCGACTCGGGCCGGATGACACGCTCAAGCGCTTCAGCCTGCTGTGTAGCCGCAGTGCCTACGATCCGCGCACGCTGGCGCGGCAACTGCAGGTTAGCCTGCTCGAGCAGCCTTCGTCAGTGGCTGCCGCCGGGCTGCGTCTGCTCGCCGAGCTGGACGGCCGCGAGGCGCTGCAAGGTTATGTGGGGCCACAGCTGCATCTGTTCGCCGATGGTGATGCGCTGGTGCCGGCGTCAGCGGCAGATGCGCTGCTGGCCTGTCTGCCGGATGTGGAAGTCGATGTGCTGGCCAATGCCAGCCACGGCCTGCCGCTGGAGCGTGCCGACGACGTGGCGACGGCAATGCTGGCGTTTATGGGTGATGGCGAGGATGACTGAAGCATCGCTCAGCGAGCGTCCGCCGGCGCAGTTGCCTGATAAGCGCCAGGTCGCGGCATCGTTTTCCCGTGCTGCGGGCAGTTACGACAGCGTCGCCGCGCTGCAGCGACAGGTCGGCAATCAATTGCTGGCCCGACTGCCCTCCACTCGGCAACCCGGCCGCTGGCTCGATCTCGGCAGCGGCACCGGCTACTTCTCCCGCGTCCTGGCTGCGGCCTTTCCGGAGGCCGATGGCCTGGCACTGGATATCGCCGAGGGCATGCTGCGCATGCACGGCCGCAGGGCGGCGCACGGCATTTCGTCACCGGTGACGCCGAGCGGCTGCCGCTGCGTGATGACACTGTCGACCTGATCTATTCGAGCCTGGCACTGCAGTGGTGCGAGGATTTCGCCAGCGTGCTGAGCGAAGTGCGGCGGGTGCTGCGTCCGGGCGGCATCTTTGCCTTCACCAGTCTGTGCAGCGGTACCCTGCAGGAGCTGCGGGACAGCTGGCAGGCGGTGGACGGCTTCGCTCACGTCAACCGCTTCCGCTCGCGGGAGGCCTACCAGACGCTGTGTAGGGGCTGCGGTCTGGGATTGGCGAGTCTCGAAGTGCGCCCGGAAGTGCTGCATTTCCCCGATCTGCGCCAGCTGACCCATGAGCTCAAGGCGCTGGGTGCGCACAACCTGAACCCGGGTCGCCCGGATGGACTGACCGGGCGTGCACGCATCCGCGCGCTGGTCGAGGCCTACGAAGGGTTCCGCCGTCCCGAGGGGCTTCCGGCGACCTACCAGGTGATCTACGGCATTCTGCACAAGGAGCCATGATGCATCGCGCTTTCTTCATTGCCGGCACCGATACCGATGTTGGCAAGACCACTATCGCCGCGGGCCTGCTGCATGCAGCGCGCCTGGCGGGGTTGTCCACCGCGGCGGTGAAGCCGGTCGCCTCAGGCTGCGAAAGGACCGAGCAGGGTTTACGTAACAGCGATGCGCTGGCCCTGCTGGCCGAGTGCAGCCTTGCGCTGGACTATGCGACGGTCAACCCGTTCGCGTTCGAGCCGGCCATTGCCCCGCACATAGCCGCCCGCGAAGCGGGTGTCGAACTGACCGCCGCTCGTCTGATCGAGGCCGTGCAACCGGTAATGGCCCGGCAGGCCGGCGTCACTCTGGTCGAAGGCGCGGGAGGCTGGCGAGTCCCGCTGAATGCGCGTGAGCATCTGTCGGCATTGCCCGCGGCGCTGGGTTTACCGGTCATTCTCGTAGTAGGGGTGCGCTTGGGTTGTATCAACCATGCGCTGCTCAGTGCCGAAGCGATCGCCAGCGACGGGCTGGCGCTGGCTGGCTGGGTGGCGAATATCATCGACCCTGCCACGTCGCGGCTGGATGACAACCTCGCCACGCTCGCTGAGCTGCTACCGGCACCCTGCCTTGGCCAGGTGCCTCGCCTCGCTGCGCCAACGGCGCGTCAGGTCGCGTGCTACCTGACGTTGCCCGCGTTGCAGCCGGTGTGAGCGGACGCGCATTGCGGCGACTCGCGCCTTGCGGTACGTGTCGGCATCTGCTTGAATGCTGGCAACCTGATAGCGCGTGGAGTCACCATGCAAATCACCAATAACCTTCTGGGCGCGGGCCTCAGTGCCTACCAGGGCGGTCAGCAGCGCGTCGAGCAGGCCGCTTCTTCCATCGCCTCCGCCAACGCGCCAGTGCTGGGCAACTCCCAGGCGGTCACCGAAATCACCGAGCAGCTGATCCAGTTGAAGGTCGGTGAGCACAGTGCCAAGGCAGGTGCCCGTATGATCCAGAGCGCTGACGAAGTCCTCGGCACGCTGATCGATACCCAGGCCTGATCGCGTACTCCGGCGCTCATCGATTTTCCTTGCTGATTCGAGTCGTCATTCATGCGCTCGGCCAGCTTCGCTTTTCTCCTTCCTGCATCTTCGTTCCCGCCAGCCAGCTCGGCAGGCGCCGGGCTTGCTGCGTCTTTGCGACATCAGATTTCCTATTCCCGAATTTCGCCAGGCGTGGCCTTCGCTCGACCTGAATTTGGCTGATTCAGCCGATAAGTGGTGCTCTGTTCCGCGCTTGACTTCGCTCAGGTCGAAACGTATGTTTCAAACGCCTGTTTGACCCTTCGGGCTGGTAGTCCGACGGTCGAAATCGAATTCAGATGGCTGGGTCGCCCGGTCAGCTTGTTACAAGAACTCACCGCTGAGGTTTACGCTATGCCCGACTACAAGGCCCCCTTGCGCGATATCCGTTTCGTACGTGACGAGCTCCTCGGCTACGAAGCGCACTATCAGAGCCTTCCGGGATGTGAAGACGCCACCCCGGACATGGTCAACGCGATTCTCGATGAGGGCGCGAAGTTCTGTGAGCAGGTACTTGCTCCGCTGAATCGCGTCGGCGACATCGAAGGCTGCACCTGGAGCGAGTCGGGCGTGAAGACGCCGACCGGTTTCAAGGAAGCTTATGAGCAGTATGTGGCAGGCGGCTGGCCGAGCCTGGCCCATGATGTCGACCACGGCGGTCAGGGTCTGCCCGAGTCCCTCGGTCTGGCGATCAGCGAAATGATCGGTCAGGCCAACTGGTCCTGGGGCATGTACCCCGGCCTGTCTCATGGCTGCATGAACACCATCGCTACCCACGGTACCGACGATCAGAAGCACACCTATCTGAGCAAGCTTGTGTCCGGCCAGTGGACCGGCACCATGTGCCTGACCGAACCGCACTGCGGTACCGATCTGGGCATGTTGCGCACCAAGGCNGAGCCCCAGGCCGACGGCANCTACAAGCTGAACGGCACCAAGATCTTCATCTCCTCCGGTGAACACGACATGGCCGAGAACATCGTCCATATCGTTCTGGCTCGCCTGCCCGATGCTCCGGCTGGCACCAAGGGCATCTCCCTGTTCATCGTGCCCAAGTTCCTGCCCAACGCCGAAGGCGAGAAGGGCGAGCGCAACGGTGTGAACTGCGGATCGCTTGAACACAAGATGGGCATCCACGGCAACGCGACCTGCGTCATGAACTTCGACGGCGCCACCGGCTTTCTGATCGGTCCGCCGAACAAGGGCCTGAACGCGATGTTCACCTTTATGAACACCGCACGTCTGGGTACCGCGCTGCAGGGGCTGGCACATGCCGAGATCGGTTTCCAGGGCGGCATCAAGTACGCTCGTGAGCGCCTGCAGATGCGTGCGCTGAGCGGCCCCAAGGCGCCGGAAAAGCCAGCCGACCCGATCATCGTGCATCCGGACGTGCGTCGCATGCTGTTGACCATGAAGGCGTTCGCCGAGGGCAACCGCGCGATGGTCTACTTCACCGCCAAGCAGGTCGACATCGTCAAGAACAGCCAGGATGAAGAGCAGAAGAAGCAGGCCGACACGCTGCTGGCCTTCCTCACGCCGATCGCCAAGGCGTTCATGACCGAAGTAGGCTTCGAAGCGGCCAACCACGGCGTGCAGATCTACGGTGGTCACGGCTTCATCGCCGAGTGGGGCATGGAGCAGAACGTGCGTGACGCGCGTATTTCCATGCTGTACGAGGGCACCACCGGTATCCAGGCGCTGGACCTGTTGGGCCGCAAGGTGCTGATGACCCAGGGTGAGGCGCTGAAGTCCTTCACCAAGATCGTGCACAAGTTCTGCCAGAACCAGGAAGGCAACGAAGCCATCAAGGAGTTCGTTACCCCCCTGAATCAGCTGAACAAGGAGTGGGGCGAGCTGACCATGAAGATCGGCATGGCCGCCATGAAGGATCGTGAAATGGTCGGTGCGGCGTCGGTCGACTACTGCATGTATTCCGGCTACGCCTGTCTCGCCTATTTCTGGGCTGACATGGCTCGGGTTGCTGCCGAGAAACTGGCTGAGGGCACCTCTGAGGAGGCGTTCTACAAGGCCAAGCTGCAGACCGCGCGATTCTACTTCCAGCGCATCCTGCCGCGTACCCGCATGCATGTCGACGCCATGCTGTCCGGTGCCGACAACCTGATGCAGATGGCTGAGGAAGACTTCGCTCTCGGTTACTGACGGGTTGAGGTTGTAAAGAAAAGCCGCTGCTTTGCAGCGGCTTTTTTGTGCCCGATCCAGACGTTGTACTGCTTTTGCCGCATCTTCGCCGGTATTTCGGCTGCACAACTGGGAGCAAGAAGGCAAAATGCTAGCTTTTCTCGGCAGCATGCCGGAGTTGCCGTGTCGCGTACCGTCCCGCCTCGCTTCAGCCATTTTCTCGCGCCATTGGCCCTGTTGCTCGGCGGAGAGGTCATCGCGCGTCAGGTTTCGCTGAACGAGTTCTTCACGTCGCTCTATAACGTCCTGCCGACCGTACTGCTGTTGCTCGGCGGTGCGCTTTGCATGATGTACGGCCGCATCCGCGAGCTGTTTCTGCTGCTCTGCGTCTATCTTGCCTATTTCCTCCTCGATATCCACGCCGATCACTACCGGGCACATGGCACTCTGCTGGACGATGCTGCACTGACCTTTCATCTCTGCAGCTTGCTGCTGCCGCTGCTTTACGGCCTGTATGGCGTGTGGCGAGAGCGCAGTCACCTGGCGCAGGACGGCCTGGCCCGTGCCGCCGTGCTGTTTGCCGTCGGCGTCGTCGCCGTGGCGCTGGCAAAGCGGTTTCCGGAAGCGTTACATGTCTGGCTGGTGGTGATTCGCTGGCCCGCGCTCAAGGCCGACTGGCTACCGCTCATCCAGCTGGCGTATCCGGTGTTCCTCGTGGCGCTGGTGTTGCTGATCGTCCAGTACCTTCGCCAGCCGCGACCTTCCCATGCGGCGCAGATCATCGCGCTGCTCGGCATTCTGCTGATGCTGCCGCAGACGTTCAGCCGCTATGCCGCCCTCAACATTCTGAGCAGCCATGTGCTGCTGATGCTGGTGACGGCAATCGCTCATGAGGCTTATCTCATGGCCTTTCGTGACGAGCTGACCGGCTTGCCTGGGCGTCGCGCTCTGAATGAGCGACTGCAGCGCCTGGGGCGGCAGTACGTGCTGGCGATGGCTGATGTGGACCACTTCAAGCGCTTCAACGATACCTATGGTCACGACGTCGGTGATCAGGTGCTGAAGATGGTTGCCAGCCGGCTGCGCAAGATCGGCGGCGGTGGGCGCGCCTATCGTTATGGCGGTGAGGAATTCACTCTGGTATTTCCTGGGCACAGTATCGAGGAGTGCCTGCCGCACCTCGAGGCGGTACGCCAGTCGGTGGAGGCTTATGCCCTGCAGCTGCGTGACGCAGACAATCGGCCGAAGGATGATCGTCGCGGCCGTATGGCCCGGGGAGCGGCGTCGGCGAACCAGGTCTCGGTGACCATCAGCATCGGAGTGGCGGAGCGACAAGGCGAGCAGCGCAGTCCGGAAGAGGTGATCAAGGCCGCCGACCAAGCGCTGTACAGTGCAAAAAAAGCAGGAAGAAACTGTTTGCGAGTGCATGGCAGTGGCCGCGGCGCGGTGCGCATGGCCGAGCATTCGCGTTAGGGTTGCATCGGTATTGATAGTGACTGATCAAAACTATCTGGTCATAAAAAGACGCTTAATCCTGTCCTGGTTATTCGGTTAGACTCGCTGGAAACGGCCCATAGTGGCCGCAACCCAGTGTCTTGCGAGGAACCTTGCCATGGCTGACTACCAAGCGCCGCTGCGCGACATGCGTTTTGTCCTGAATGAAGTCTTCGACGCGCCGAAACTCTGGCAGTCGCTGCCAGCGCTGGCCGAAGTGGTCGATGCCGAGACGGCCGATGCAATTCTCGAGGAAGCTGGCAAGATCACCGCCAACAGCATCGCGCCGCTCAACCGCAGCGGTGACGAAGAAGGCTGCCGCTGGGACGCCGGGGCGGTTTCTACGCCCGCCGGCTACCGCGAGGCTTATCAGCTATACGCCGAAGGCGGCTGGGTCGGTGTCGGTGGCGATCCGGCGTTCGGCGGGATGGGTATGCCCAAGGTCATCTCGGCTCAGGTTGAGGAGATGATGAACTCCGCCAGCCTGGCCTTCGGCCTCTATCCGATGCTGACGTCCGGCGCCTGCCTGTCGATCTACGCCCACGCCAGCGAGGAGCTCAAGCAGAAGTACCTGCCGAACATGTATGCCGGTGTCTGGTCCGGCTCCATGTGTCTGACCGAACCTCATGCCGGTACCGACCTGGGCATCATCCGCACCAAGGCCGAGCCTCAGGCCGATGGTTCCTACAAGGTCAGCGGTACCAAAATCTTCATCACTGGCGGTGAGCACGACCTGACCGAGAATATCATCCACCTGGTGCTGGCCAAGCTGCCGGATGCGCCAGCTGGCTCCCGCGGCATCTCGTTGTTCCTGGTGCCGAAGGTCATGGTCAACGACGACGGCACCCTGGGTGAGCGCAACTCGCTGTCCTGTGGTTCGATCGAGCACAAGATGGGTATCCAGGCNTCGGCCACCTGCGTGATGAACTTCGACGGTGCCANCGGCTGGATGGTCGGCGAGCCGAACAAGGGCCTCGCAGCGATGTTCACCATGATGAACTACGAGCGTCTGGGCGTCGGTATTCAGGGCCTGTCGACTGGCGAGCGCTCCTATCAGAGCGCCATCGAGTATGCCCGCGAGCGTATCCAGAGCCGCGCACCGACCGGACCGATTGCGCAGGACAAGGCAGCCGATCCGATCATCGTGCATCCGGATGTGCGCCGCATGCTGCTGACCATGAAGGCGTTGAACGAGGGTGGTCGCGCGTTCTCCAGTTATGTCGCGCTGCAGCTCGATATCGCCAAGTTCAGTGACGACGACGAGGCGCGACTGCGAGCCGAGGCGCAGGTGGCGCTGCTGACACCGGTGGCCAAGGCTTTCCTCACTGACATGGGGCTGGAAACCACGGTACATGGCCAGCAGATTTTCGGCGGCCATGGCTTCATCCGCGAGTGGGGCCAGGAGCAGCTGGTGCGTGACTGCCGCATTACTCAGATCTACGAGGGCACCAACGGCATTCAAGCGCTGGACCTGGTTGGGCGCAAGATCGTCGGCAGTGGTGGCACCATGTATCAGGCCTTCGTCGATGAAATTCGCGCATTCATCGCTGATGCCGNTCCNGAGCTGGCGGAGTTCGCCGAGCCCCTCAANGCTGCCATGGACAATCTGGATGAGCTGACCGCCTGGGTTATCGATCAGGCCAAGGTGAATCCGAACGAAATCGGCGCCGCCTCGGTGGAGTACCTGCACGTGTTCGGCTACACCGCTTATGCGTACATGTGGGCACGCATGGCGGCGGCGGCATTCGCCAAACAGGATGAAGGCGACTTCTACCAGAGCAAGCTGGGAACCGCGCGTTTCTACTTTGCTCGCCTGTTGCCGCGAATTCATTCGCTGAGCGCTTCGGTCAAGGCCGGAAGCGAGTCGCTGTACCTGCTCGACGCTGCTCAATTCTGAGAAGCTGCGGCTTAATCTAAAGGCAATATGAAATTATTTGGCCATGACGCGGAACGATTAAGCCGCCCTTCAGGTCATAAAAACCGCACCATGTAAGCCTGGACTTACAGCACTGCATCAAGGATGACGCGATGTAGGAAAAGGCTTACAAGGCGTGATGCACAATGGCTACTACAGGCTCACAAGGTCTGACGGTAATCTACTGCTTAAGGACGTGGCGCATGGAAAGCGCAAATCAATAAAACGGACCACACAGGGAGCGGCGCCAGGATGGCGCGCGATCATGGATGTCAGGATTCAGTCTGCAGAGCCCCGCTTCGGCGGGGTTTTTCTTTTCTGCTTAGTTCTTATGCCAGCAGTCAGCCATTCAGGCGGCCTTGCGACCGCTTAGGCTTAGCCCGACTTCCCCCGGCATCAATTCGGCAGGCACACACCGGTCCCACCAAGCCCGCAATATCCCCCAGGATTCTTTGCCAGATACTGCTGGTGATAGGCCTCTGCGTAGTAGAACGGCGGTGCATCGTCTACTTCGGTGGTGATGGCCGGAAAGCCCGCTGCGCTTAGTTGTCGCTGGAAACGTTCACGGCTTGCCTCTGCCTCGCGGCGCTGCTGTGCATCCATGCAGTAGATCGCCGAACGGTACTGGCTGCCGACATCGTTACCCTGCCGCATCCCCTGGGTCGGGTTGTGTGCCTCCCAGAAAACGCGTAGCAGCGTGCCGTAGTCGATCTGCTGAGGATCGAAGACCACCAGTACCGCCTCCGTATGCCCGGTAAGCCCGGAACAGACTTCATCGTACGTCGGGTTCGGGGTCAGGCCTCCGGCATAGCCGACAGCCGTTGTCCACACTCCCGGCTGCTCCCAGAACCGGCGTTCCGCTCCCCAGAAGCAGCCCATGCCAAACATCGCTTGGCAAAGGCCTGCTGGAAAGGGTGGCTGCAGCGGGTTGCCATTGACGTAGTGGGCGGGGGGCACCGGTACGGGTGTCGAGCGGCCGGGCAAGGCCTGCTCGGCGGTGGGCAGTGCCTGTTTGTTGATCAGAATCTGCGAGCGTAGCGACATGCGAGCCTCGAGCGGGGAAGGTGGCTGACAAGCTAGGCTACAAAAGCCCGGGAGCCAGTGAAAGCGCCACGGCTACCACGCGTCGCAGAGTTCTGCGCAAACGGCTGGCACTCAGCACCAACGGGGGTAGCGGCGCAGAGCCTCGGTCAGGATGTTGCCGGGGATCGGCTTGTCGAACAGGTAGCCCTGACCGATATCACAGCGATGACGACGCAGGAATTTCAGCTGCTCCGGTGTTTCGATTCCTTCAGCGACGACCTTCAGGTGCAGCTTGCGGGCCATGGCGATCACTGCCGAGGTGATCTCCACGTCGTCCTGGTTGCCCGGGATGTCCTTGATAAAGCTGCGATCGATCTTGATCACGTCAATGGGGAATTTCTTCAGGTAGCTCAGCGAGGAATACCCCGTGCCGAAGTCATCCATGGCCAGCGTCAGGCCGAGCGCCTTGAGGCCGATCAGCTGCTGTCGGGTTTCCTCGGTTGCTTCGAGCAGGAGGCTTTCTGTCAGCTCCAGCTCCAGCTGCGCGGCGGGAAGTTGCTCTTCGAGCAGAATTGCGGCGATCGTGCCAAGCAGATCCGGATCCGAGAACTGCTTGGGTGAAAGGTTGATTGCGATCTGGGGCGTGCCAAGGCCTAGCGCGGAAAGGGTGACGCCCATCCGGCACGCTTCCCGCGCGACCCACTTGCCGATCGGGATGATCAGCCCGGTTTCTTCCGCGACGCTGATGAACTGATCCGGGCGGATCATGCCCTTTTCCGGATGGTTCCAGCGCAGCAGCGCTTCCAGCCCCTGCAGCCGGCCGGTATGCAGGCATAGCTTGGGCTGGTAGAACACTTCCAACTCGTTCTGCAGCAGCGCACGGCGCAGGTTGTTCTCGACGAACAGCTTGTAGTTGGCTTCGGCATGCAGGGCCTCGGTGAATATCTGCACCTGGTTCTTGCCGTTCGCCTTGGCCTTGTGCAGCGCTTGCCCGGCATGCTTCATCAGCGTTTCCGGGTCACGCCCGTGCTGGGGCGAGCACGCCAGCCCCAGGGACCCGCTGACGCTGATCAGCTGCTTGTCGACGAATAGCGGCTTATCGAGGATGCGCAGCACCTGGTCTGCCAGGCGGACGCCTTCGTCCAGTCCCTTGTCATCGAACAGCAGGGCGAACTCGTTGCTGGCAAAGCGTGCCAGTACGGCCTGCTGGCTGAGTCCGTTGCGCAGTCGCCGGGCAAGGCTGGTGAGCAGCTTGTCGCCGGTCTGGTGGCCGAGGCTGTCGTTGATGCGCTTGAAGTTGTCGATGTCCACCAGCAACAGGCAGAGCCTGGGCTCGGCCCCGGCGGCAAAACGCTCCTCGATGCTGCGAATGAAGTACGGGCGATTGCCCAGGTTGGTCAGGTTGTCGGTATAGGCCAGACGCTCGATATGCTGATGCGCCAGTTTGCTGCGGGTGATGTCCTCGTAGATGCCGATGTAGTGGGTCAGCGCGCCTTCTTCATTGAAGACCTTGGAGATGGAAAGCTGACCCCAGTACGGCTCGAGGTTCTTGCGTCGGGAGCGGAACTCGCCCTGCCAGCTGTTGCTGTGGGCAAGTACCGAAGAGGTGTCGAACAGCAGCTCGCCGAGGTTTTCCAGAGCCTTCAGATCGGCCAGACGCTGACCGCGTACCTCGGCTGAGGAAAACTGGCTGATGACGGTGAATGCCGGATTCACATATTCCACCCGGCCTTCTCGGTCGACCAGGATGAAGGCACTGGCGCTCTGTTCCACGGCGCGCTGGAACAGGCCGAGCATATGGGTTGCGCTGAGCCGCTGCTGATTGGCCAGCACCTGCGCATACTGATCGGCCAGTTCGCCGGCGAAGGCGATCTCGTCGGCCTGCCATGCGCGCGGTTTGCCTGTGTGTTGCAGGCTGAGAACGCCGATTACCTCCCCACCGACTCGAATGCTGGCGTCCAGGATCGAGCGAACGCCCTGCGGGCGATAGATAAGCTGGTCAAGTTCGCAGGTGCGGTGATCCTGGGACACGTCCTGCGCATCGACGGCGCGACCGCTCTGCAGCGCCTGCAAGTAGCGGGGAAAGGGTGCGAGTTCCAGGGCTGAGGGCGTTTCGTAATGGTCGCTGTCGAGTCGGTAGCACGACACTGGCTCCAGGCGCGTGCCGTCCAGATGCCAGATTGTCGCGCGGTTCAGCTCGTAGACTTCGCAGGCGGCCTGGGTGATCAGCTGTGCCGCTTCCAGTTCCGGATTGGCGGAGCCGTAGCGATGCCGAGCCAGTCTGACGATCAGGCTCTGCTGGGTGCGCGAGCGCAGCATGTGCTCGATGTGTTCGTCCTGGGCTTGCTGATGTTGCTGCAGCGCCGTGCGCAGTCGGGCGTTCTGCGCCCTGAGATCCTGATCCGATTCAGGCTGGCGTCCGGGCATCAGATAGCCCCTGAGCAGCTCGCGACCATACTGCTGGCAAACTTCGCCGAGTTCGGTGATGTCCTGCACGCCGTCAGGCGTGTGCAGTCGATAGCTGACTGAATAGTGGCTGCGGCCTGTCAGCTGTTGCTGAATCTCTTCGTGTAGCTGGTGACGGACGCTGGGCTCCATCAGGCTGGCGTAGGGGGCGTCGACCAGGGAGCAAAGGTCGCCGGCGGAAACACCGAGATAACGCTCGCACGCGGGATCGAGAAACAGCAGTGTCCAGCTGGACTCGTTCAAGCGCTCGAAACGCAGCATGCCGAGCCGTGAAGGCACTGGCAACTGCGTCACAACCTCGGTCGCCAGACGGCTGGCGGCATCGGTATGTATTTTCATCGAGCGGTTGGCTTCCAGTATGCTCCACGGAGTCGGGCTGGCCTGTGCTCCAGGCGCCGTTCCAGCGAAGGACGATGGCTAAATAATATTAATTTCGGCAAGGGTGCATCATGCGACAGGGACTGACAAGTCGGCTTGCAAAGTTAGTGATGGTCTCGGTTCTCTGCGTGATCGGAACACCTCTGATCGCGAGTGAAGTGGTGGAGTTCGGCTCGGATGAGTCGGCTCGCTATCTCACTGAATTGAAAAAGCTTTATCTCACCAGCAGCGATCGCGAAGCGCTGCTCGCGCATAGTAACGGATTGCTCGATACCTACGCATTGCGAGCGGGTTATCAGGTTGGCCAGGCCAATCCGCAGGACTTTCTCTACGAGCTGAGCGTGGCCACTCCTGGCGAGTTGCGCATACGCGAGGAAGTCCGCAGCAGCAGCGGCGGTGTTGCCGTGCGTAACCGCAGTCTGTCGGTATTCGGGCTTGATCCCTACCTGCAATATCAGTGTCCTGCGCAAGGGTTCAGTTGTTCGATCAGCAGCCCCATCGACGGCCTGCCCTTGCTGGTCATTCTGCGCGACCCCCAGGGTGCCGAAGAGCTGGCCAAGGCACTGTCTTTTCTGATTCGTAATCTGCAGAAGGGTTGACGCAGCAGTTGGTGCGCGTGATCCCTGCACAATAGAAAACGCCGCATCTTCTTCAGAGGATGCGGCGTTTTTCGTTTGGCTCAGCCGTTACAGCAGCAGGGTGCGGATATCCGCCAGCAGCTCCGACAGCCGTTTGGTGAAGCGTGCGGCAGCAGCCCCGTTGATCACACGGTGATCGTAGGACAGCGAGAGCGGCAACATCAGGCGCGGCTCGAATGCCTTGCCGTCCCAGACTGGCTGCATCGTCGCCTTGGATACCCCGAGAATCGCCACTTCCGGCGCGTTGACGATCGGCGTGAAGCCGGTGCCGCCAATGTGGCCAAGGCTGGAAATGGTGAAGCAGGCACCCTGCATGGCGTCAGGCGAAAGCTTCTTGCTGCGCGCTTTCTCTGCCAGCTCGGCCGCTTCGCCAGCCAACTGCAGCAAGCTCTTCTGATCCACGTTCTTGATCACCGGGACCATCAGGCCATCCGGCGTATCCACGGCGAAGCCGATGTGCACGTACTTCTTGCGGATCAGTGCCTTGCCGCTTGGCGCCAGCGAGCTGTTGAAGTCCGGCAGCTCCTTGAGCAGGTGCGCACACGCCTTGAGCAACAGCGGCAGCACGGTGAGCTTGACGCCGGCCTTCTCGGCGGCAGCCTTCTGGGAGACGCGGAAGGCCTCCAGTTCGGTGATGTCGGCCGATTCGAACTGGGTCACGTGCGGTACGTTCAGCCAGCTGCGGTGCAGGTTGGCTGCGCCGATCTGCATCAGGCGCGACATCGCGACTTCTTCGACTTCGCCGAACTTGCTGAAGTCCACGGCCGGGATCGGCGGAATGCCGGCACCGCCCGAGGCACCTTCTGCCGGAGCCTGCTTGGCCTTGTGCAGCATGTTTTTGACGTAGGCCTGGACATCCTCCTTGAGAATCCGGCCCTTGGGACCGGTGGCCGGAACATCGGCCAGGTCGACGCCGTACTCGCGAGCGGTCATGCGAACCGCCGGCCCGGCGTGAACCTTGGTGCCGGCCTTGCTCGGGCCGCTGACGGCCGGAGCCGGCGTCGCCGCGGCCTTGGCNTCCGGTACGCCCTGCTTGTTCGGTGCGACGGCCTGCTGCTGGGAAACGGCCTCCTGCGGCCTGCTCTCGGCCTTTTTCGCTGGCGCCGAGCCCTGGACCTTGAGGGTCAGGATCAGGTCGCCGGTCTTGGCATCGTCACCCACCTTGATCGACAGCGACTCCACCACGCCCGCCTTGGGCGCCGGAATTTCCATGCTGGCCTTGTCGGATTCCAAGGTGATCAGCGACTGATCCGCCTCGACGCTGTCGCCGGCCTTGATCATGACTTCGATGACCTTGGCGCTGCCGCTGGAACCGATGTCCGGAATACGAACCTCCTCCACGGACTCGCCTGCAGTTTCGGCCGGTGCTTCTACGGCCTGCTCGGTCAGTTTCTCCTCGGCCGGGCTTTGTGCCTGGCTGGCCGGAGCACTGGCCGCTGCCGGCTTGCTCGATGCGGTACCCTTGAGGATCAGGATCAGGTCGCCGGTACCGACTTCGTCGCCCACCTTGACCGAAATGCTCTCGACTACGCCAGCGGCTGGAGAGGGGATCTCCATGCTGGCCTTGTCGGACTCGAGAGTGATCAGCGGTTGCTCGGCGGCGATGGTATCGCCGGCCTTCACTGAAATCTCGATCACGCTGGCCTTGCCGGAGGAGCCGATGTCCGGAACCTTGATTTCCTGCGACTCGCCTTCCTCGGC
>JGI25318J35512_1000842_pt1 | contig 14041 bp, 11 predicted proteins | sample AutmiccommunBRH9_FD_35512 | JGI IMG/M metagenome (IMG submission 35512)
AGTTCCTGAATATTCGCGAATTTTACCTCATCTCGAAGAAAATCGACTAGCTCGACTTGAATTATCTGCCCATAAATATCATGATTAAAATCTAATAAAAAGATTTCATAGGTTACCGTTTGTCCTAAGGCAAAGGTGGGCTTATACCCAACATTCATCACCCCATTATAGTGACTATCCAAAATAGTAACTTTAACAAGATAGACTCCTCTTTTAATAGGGAGATAATCTTCAGATAACTCTAAATTAGCTGTGGGAAAACCAATCGTTCTGCCTCTCTTTTCACCGTGAATAACTTTTCCCGAGAAAGAGTAGTTCCTTCCTAGCAGTTGGCTAGCTTCATCAACTCTCCCCGCTAAAAGGGCATCTCGCACTCTAGTACTGCTAATTTTACCGATATGATCAAAATGTGGTTCTACAACATCACAAGTAAATCTCCCCGCACTGAAATTTAGGAGTTCCTTGACAGTTCCTTCACCTTTTTTACCGAATGTAAAGTCAAAACCCACAACTACTCCAGCGGGCTTTAACCTCATTAAGAAGTCCTCAATAAACTCCTTTGGTGTTAAACCGGCGAATTCCTTGGTGAAATTAACTACATAGCAGATATCAATATTAAGAGCAGACAGTTGTTGAAGCTTGCTATCCAGTGGTGTTATTTGCTCAATTTTGGCGATTTCTCCTGTAACCGTTTTGGGATGAGGGTCAAAGGTCATTACCGCACACGGCAGTTTTCGTTCGGCTGCAACGCTGCAAGCCTTACTAATAACCATTTGATGACCGAAATGTATTCCATCAAAAAAACCAATGGCAATTACACTAGGCAGATAATTGTCTGTTAGTGGATAGGAAATATGCAAAACATTCATTATGAGTTCACCTTTTTTAATTTGTTATTAAATTACTTAAAGACCTTTAACGGCTTGGCAGTATACTCATTTCTACCAGTAGAATAAAGAGCATGCAAACCCTTCTTATTGTCCAACATCTTGATTATTCCGCTATAGGAAGCAAGTGCTTCAACCTGAATTCTTTGACCATTTAGTATCCTGTTATTAATCTCTTCGTCAGAAAGGATTAATTCTTGATATAGTGGAAGAGCATCGTTCATTGAGGTGAAAAGTTCGTTAGCTCTATTTTGTTGCAAATAAGTCTGAACCTCATCCAGAGTGTAGGCAGACTCAATATTAAAGGAACCACTGCTTGTTCTTACCAAGTCAGACATTAAAGCCGGGTATCCTAGCTTCTCACCAATATCGACACAAAGGGTTCGAATATAAGTTCCCTTTGAACAGGTTACTTGAAAATCGACAGTCGGGAAATCCTTTTTTAGATCCATCGAAAGAACTTTGATTGAGTATATTGTTACCTTTCGGGGTTTTCTCTCGATTTCCTTTCCCTCTCTGGCTAACTGATAGAGCTTCTTGCCGTCTACTTTAACTGATGAATACATTGGCGGAACCTGTTCAATTTCGCCTAAAAAGGAATTAAATACTTCATAAATTTCCTCAGGTCGTAGATTCTGTACAACAGCTTCTTTGATGATCGTACCAGTAAAATCTTGAGTATCTGTGAGCTTCCCTAAAGTCATTTGCCCGATGTAGGTTTTTGGCATCTCCATAATAAACTCAGATATTCTAGTTGCAGTGCCTACGCAAATAGGCAAGACACCGGAAACAGCCGGATCAAGAGTGCCAGTGTGACCAATTTTTTTAGTATCAAACATTTTGCGAAGCTGGTCTATTACATCATGCGAAGTCATTCCAGGCTCTTTGTTAATCGGTAACACACCGTTAAATAGATTATATTCCAAAATTATTCCATCCTTCTGAATGTGTAATTTTATCCAGTAATTTATCTTTCAATGAATAGAAACTACCTTTATAAGAAAAGCCGGCAGCCCGGGCATGCCCACCACCAAAAAAGTCCTTGGCAATCTCTCCAACATTTACGTGTTTTTTAGATCGAAGACTTACCTTAAAATGTTCTTTTGCTATTTCCTTACATAGGACAGCAACCTCTACACCCTCAATGTTTCTAACGATACTTACAATTCCTTCTAGATCACTGTCTAGAAGCGAATTGATAACTAAATCGTGATATTTAAGATTAGACCACGCCAGCGATCCGTTATAGTAGANGCTTAAATTAGTTAATGCCAGTTTTAATGCCTCGATATACTTTAGTGTTATCGTTTCTAAAGCCCTCTCAGCGATTTCTCCGGGATTAAGATCATGGTTAAGCATTTCTGCGGCAATTGACAGGACCTTGGGGCTGGTATTAGAATAGCGAAATCCTCCAGTATCCGTAAGCAAACCGGAATAAATACATTTGGCTAGCCTGTGGTCGAAAGGGATTTTCATGAATTTAGCTAAATCGTAGATGATCTCCGCTGTTGCAGNTGCAGTAGACTGCAGCAAATTAATTTGACCAAAATTATCATTCGTTGGATGATGATCAATATTCAGAATTTCAGCCCTTTCTTCAAACAGCGTAACAGGTAAATCGCCCATTCGTCGGTGGTCTGCCACATCAACTGTTATCACAGCAGAAAAAGTTTGGGTAAGCTCTTCAATCGGCAAAATAGTTTCTTCAAATAACAAAAATTTCAGCTTATCTGGTACCTTATCCTGATTTACTAGAGTATAATTCTTACCCAAGCCCTTTAATATCAATCCCATAGCGATTGCAGAAGAAATTGTGTCCCCATCCGGCTGAACGTGGGACACAATTAAAAAATTATCATTACTCCTGATAAATGATNCTGCTGCCGACAAGTTATTCAAATATTGCTTCATCATTCTTGTGTTGCCCTTAAATCATGGAGCATTTTTTCAATTTTACTGCCATAAGCAATTGAGTGATCAGCCTTAAAAATCAACTCGGGAACATGTCGTAATCTGATTCTTTTACCGACTTCCGTTCTTAAAAAGCCTTTGGCTTTCTCTACGGCTGCAAAAGTCTCGCTAACTTGCTCTTCCGTTCCCAAGACACTCAAATAAATAACTGCCTGCGAAAGGTCTCCAGAAGCCTCCACTCCAGTAACGGTAATGAAGCCCACACGTGGATCCTTTAATTCATATTGAATAAGCTGACTAATTTCCTTTTTTATTTGCTCGCCAACTCTTCCAACGCGAATTTTAGCCATTATCTTCACCTCATTTTTTTACAACTTCCATTACAAAAGACTCAATTATATCTCCCTCTTTAACATCACTAAAATTCTCAATAGTTATTCCACACTCATAGCCATGGGATACTTCCTTCACATCGTCCTTAAATCTTTTTAAAGACTCGATCTTGCCCTCAACTATTACAATCCCATCTCTGATCAATCTAGCTGAACCGGTGCGAGTAATTTTACCNTCGGTTACATAGCTTCCGGCGATAATTCCGATATTGGATGCCTTAAAGATTTGTCTAATTTCCGCGCGTCCGGTAATATTTTCTCGATATTCCGGATCAAGCATTCCCTGTAAGGCAGCTTCGATTTCGTCGATCACATTATAAATAATTCGATGTAAACGAACATCTACCTTTTCCCGTTCAGCTGAAGCTCTGGCCTGTGGTTCTGGGCGAACATTAAAACCAATAATTATGGCATTTGAAGCAGAGGCTAATGTAACATCAGTTTCGGTAATTGCCCCTACACCCTTATGAATGATTTTCACTCGAACACCTTGAATGTCGATCTTTTCTAAAGAGCCTTGCAGGGCTTCTACTGAACCTTGAACATCTCCTTTAATTATCACATTAAGGTCTTTAATTTCCCCTTCTTGGATTTGTTTATACAAATCATCTAAGGTTACTCGTGAAGTAGTGTTTAACTCACTTTGTCTAACCTTTAGAGCGCGCTTCTCCCCGATCAATCTGGCCTTTCTTTCTTCCTCAAAAATAATGAAAGGATCTCCCGCTTGAGGCACTTCATTTAAACCTGTTATTTCTACCGGAGTGGAAGGACCGGCTTCCTTAATTCTTTTACCCCGATCATTTACCATTGCCCGCACCTTGCCGAAGCTAGTTCCGGCAACAATTGGATCACCAATTCGCAAAGTTCCGTTTTGAACTAAGACAGTTGCTACAGGACCTCTTCCCTTATCCAACTGGGATTCAATTATTGTTCCTTTAGCTAAACGATTAGGATTGGCTCGGTATTCGTTAACCTCTGCTACTAGAAGGATCATCTCTAATAAGTCATCTAAACCTTCATGCTTGAGTGCGGATACAGGTACGAAGATTGTATCGCCTCCCCATTCTTCCGGTAGCAATCCATGCTCGGAAAGCTCTTGCTTTACTCGATCAGGATTGGCGTTTTCCTTATCTATTTTATTGACAGCCACAATAATTGGCAAATTTGCTGCCTTTGCGTGATTAATTGCTTCAATAGTTTGTGGCATTACACCATCATCAGCTGCTACAACAAGTATCGTTATATCCGTTACCTGAGCTCCCCTAGCCCGCATAGACGTAAATGCGGCATGTCCGGGAGTATCTAAGAAGGTGATTTTTTTCTCATTAATCTCCACTTGATAAGCACCGATGTGTTGAGTTATTCCACCAGCTTCTCCCTCGGTTACTTTAGAATTACGGATAGCATCCAGTAAGGTAGTCTTACCATGGTCAACGTGCCCCATAATTGAAACAGCAGGTGGACGCTCCTGCAGATTCTCAGCATTATCCACATCCTCAAGCAGCTCAAACTGAACCTCGTCGACAATAATTTTNTCTTCGACAATNGCTCCATACTCATCAGCAATCAGTTGAATAGCATTTAACTCAATTTCTTGATTCTTTGTTGCTAATACTCCAAGGAACATGAGCTTTTTGATGATCTCCGAAGATTCTTTCCCCAGTTTTTTAGCTAACTCCCCAACAGTTAATGAGCCTGTATAGATTATTTTCTTAGGAGCCTTCTCCTTAACGACCGATTTTTGCTCGATATTGTTAGTGTTATTCAATGAACCTCTATCGTTATTTTTTTTAGCTGGTTTATTTTTTTGATTAAGGTCTCGGTGATCGCTGACTTTATTGTCGTCAAAGCGCTTATTATTCGGTTTAGTTTTTTTCTTGGTTTTGCCAACCGACTCAACCTCATCATTAAAAATTTTAGTTTTTGGGGTAGCAAGATTTTTCTCTTGGTTGTTAGTTTCCATGGTTTTATTTACTGTCTCTTTCTTAAAGTTGTTTTTGGGTTGATTGCTGTTTTTCCTATCCGGATTATCTCTCTTGATGTTAGTATTACTGTTTTTGTTGATATTATCATTTTTATTTNCATTATTCTTACTATTACTTCTTAGAGTATTGTTATTAGCATTAGCATTAGCATTTGCTTTAGCATTAGTATTAGTATTGCTATTAGCTTTAGCTTGCGCTGGCGGTTGAGGTGTTTTTTCTTTTACAGTCCCGTGCTTAAGCTTATAAAAATACTCCTCGACCTTTTTCACCATCTCATCGTCAACAATACTCATATGNTTGCTCACAGGAAGATTAAGCTTCTTAAAGACATTAATCATTTCCTTACTTTGAATTTTATGCTGTTTGGCGAATTCATAAACTCTAATTTTACTCATCCGTTCACCCCCGACTTTCTATTCAATTAGTCTTTCNATTTCCTTGCTGAATCCTTTGTCAGTAACTCCNACTACTACTCGGGAAATTTTCCCAATAGCATGTCCCAGCTCATTTCGATCAAACTTTTCTATATAGGGTACTTCATAGAAAGTACATTTATCAATTATTTTCTTACGGGTATTCGTTGCCGCATCAGTTGTCATAATCACCAAGAAAACTTTTTGTGATTGAATACCTTTAACAACGAGCTCTTCACCAGTAATAATTTTTCTAGCTCTTNCCGCCATTCCTAAGAGTGATAAGGCACGATTATTTGTCATGGTGTTTATCTAACTCCATCTGTATATTATGATAAACGTTTTCATCTGCTACAATCTCCAGTGCTCTTTCAAGTGATTTCCTTTTTTTGGCTAACTGCAAACAATTGCTGTCGTAGCACAGGTAAGCGCCTCTGCCAGATGTCTTCCCTTTAGTGTCAATAACGATCTCCTTTAAGGGAGTTCGCACTATCCTTAAAAGTTCCCGCTTGGGCTTCATTTCTTGACAAGCTACGCATTTTCGCAAGGGTATTTTTTTTTGTTTCATAACCAACCCCTCCTAGCGATGATTATTTTTCTACTTGCGACTCGCTTTTGATATCAATTTTCCAGCTGGTTAGCTTAGCTGCAAGTCTAGCATTTTGTCCTTCTTTTCCGATGGCCAAGGATAACTGGTAATCTGGTACTACTACCTTTGCCATTTTTTCTTTCTCAAAAATATCTACCTTAACGACCTTTGATGGACTTAGAGCGTTAGAGATGAAAGTCTCGACATCATCTGACCACTTAACAATATCGATTTTTTCTCCTTTAAGTTCATTAACAATAGTCTGAACGCGCATTCCTTTAGGGCCAACACAAGCTCCTACGGGATCAACCTCACTTTTTTGGGAATGAACGGCGATTTTCGAACGATAACCGGCTTCTCTTGCCAAAGACTTAATTTCCACAACTCCATCATAAATCTCCGGTACTTCCANNTCAAACAATCTTTTTAAGAGTCCCGGGTGGGTTCTNGATACTAATATTTGCGGACCCTTCGTTGTTTTTTCTACCTTAGTAATAAAAACTTTCAATCTGTCTCCATGCTTAACTTTTTCGACAGGCATTAATTCGTTGATCGGCAAGAGTGCCTCTGTTTTTCCAAGATCGATATAAATAAATCTTTGATCTTGTCTTTGGACGATTCCTGTAACAATATCTTCTTCTCTATCAACAAAGGTTTCGTAAATAATCCCCCGTTCCGCCTCGCGAATCCGCTGTGTAACTACTTGTTTGGCGGTCTGTGCAGCTATTCTGCCAAAATCCTTTGGTGTAACCTCAATTTCTACAATGTCATCTAATTGGTAGTTAGGGTTGATCTGTCTTGCCGATTCGATTGCTATCTCCTGTCTAGGATCTAGAACTTCTTCCACCACAGTCTTTCTGGCTAAAACCTGAACTACACCATTAGCCCGATTGATGTCAATTCGAACATTCTGGGCTGAATGAAAATTGCGTTTATAGCCAGAGATTAAAGCTGCCTCAATGGCATCTATCAAAATCTCCTTGGATATACCTTTTTCCTTCTCTAGTTGTGCTAACGCTTCAATAAACTCACTATTCAATGCTTCTCCTCCTTCCTGATTAAAAAACCACCGCTAATCTAATTTTGGCTACTTTATCATAGGGAATCTCTNTTAATGTTTTCCCTTCTTCAATAGTTATCNTATTGCCCGAGAAATTCACCAGCTTACCCTCAAAGGTTTTATTATTATCAATTGCTTCATATGTCTTAATAAAAACAGCTTTGCCAACAGCCTTAGCAATATCCTTCTCATTCTTCAGCGGTCGCTCTGCTCCAGGAGAAGAGACTTCCAGAAAATAAGCATCAGGAATCGGATCCACACGATCCAACTCTTTACTAAGCAGTTCGCTTACTTTGCCGCAATCTTCTATATCAATTCCACCATCTTCTTTATCAATGAAAATCCGTAAAAACCAGTTACCGCCCTCTTTCTGATATTCCACCTCAACAAGCTGCAAGTTTTGTCTTTCTACAATAGGCTGCACCAGCTTTTCTACTGTTTCAATAATTTTTCGTCCCATCAAAAACCCTCCTTTCACCTCAAACTTGCTTCCCTGCCAGAGTATTAACGTTATGNAAAAACCGCTTAACGTTAAATTTTATGTAAACATAATGCAAGAGTGGGTCGCCCCACTCTCGATAACATTCCTATAAATAAGTATTACCAAAAAGATTATATCATAACACAAAGTTCCTATCAATTACCTAAAGTAAAAAAACCTTGCTGGGATCATACCGTCTTCCGCTTCCAGCAAACGGCGAATTATAATGTACACATAAACCAGACAAAATTTTCGAAGATTTAAGTGAACCTGATATAATANAGCAAGCAGCTCAAAGCCAATACATTTCATAGCGTTTTGTGACTTGAGCGATACGAAAGGAATTGATATAAAAATGAAAAAAGATTTAAATTTTCTTGAAAAAAAGCTTCTCGATTTAAAAAATAATATCTCGCCGAACCTTCACGAATTTATAATCAATAAAAGTAAAATTGTAGATGAATATGAAGAAAATATTCTTAAACACTACATAAAGTTTCAAACAGACACTTCAAACAAAAACTATGAGAAAAACCTGAATTTTTCTCAAGGTGTATTAAAACCAATTCTAACAAAATATAAGGAAGAAGCTAATAAACTAATTCTAAAGCTTATTTCAGAAAATGCTAATTGCGAATATAAATCAATTAAGGAAGGGATCCAAAATAATATTGATTTATATTGTGAAAAAAATACCGCTTTAGAAATTGAGGAAGATAAATTGATTAATAAGTACTTAAAAATTACTGGCAATCTGACGGTAAAATCTAACAAAAATTTAAGTATTAATGATTTATACGGAGACTTATATGATAAAAATGAATCTATAAGAAAAATAGCATACCTGGAAATAGCTCAAGCGTATTTAGAAATTCAAGATAAACTTAAAGCAATTTACGAACAACTAATTAGAATCCGAACGGAACAAGCAAAAAATTTAAATATTGAGGACTTTGTAAAATATAGCTTTAAAAAGCTTGAAAGGCATGATTATACTGCCTTAGATTGCAAAAACTTAGCAGAAACGATACGATACTATTTTCTTCCATTAAAGCTAGCCTTTCAATCGAAACAGTTAGCCCAATTAAATAAAGAAAAACTTAAACCCTGGGATGCGAGAATTTCTCCCTATTCAGATATTAAAAATGTTTTCTTTAATTCTGAGGAAATGTTATTAAAAATAGCAGGAAACATTTTGGTCAAAGTTGACCCATATTTCGGCTGTGTTTTTGAAGAGATAAAAAGAAATAGTGGCTTTGATTTAGAAGTACGACCTAATAAAGCTAGTGGTGGATTTTCAGAATTTCTACCTTTCTCTAAGCAATCATTTATTTTTATGAATCTATTAGGTACGCATGATGATTTGGTTACACTCATCCATGAAATGGGGCACGCTATTCATCATGATTTAATAAAAGATATTCAAATTAATGAATATAAAAAACTCCCTATGGAAATTGCAGAATTTGCTGCTATGTCATTAGAACTTTTAACAATGGACTATTGGGATATTGGATTCGAAGATACTATTTCATTAAATAAAGCGAAACTTGAACAGTTTAGAGCAATTATAGAATTTCTTCCACTTACGATTATAGTGGATCAATTCCAGCACTGGATTTATAATAAACCAAATCACACACAAGAAGAACGTAACCATTATTTCAAATCTTTAGTCACTTATTACGATAATGACTATACTGATTGGAGCGACTGTAAAGATTGGAAAGGAGCCCAATGGTTAAGTATTATTCACATTTTTGAATCGCCTTTTTATTATATCGAATATGCTATAGCCCAAATTGCTGCTCTTCAGTTATATAAAAATTATAGAGAATCACCACAAAAAACAATTGAAAAATTTAAGCATGCTTTGTCTCAGGGTAGTAAAATATCTGTGAGAGAAGCTTATAATTTAGCGGGTGTAAGCTTTGATTTCTCAGAAAAGACCATATTATCCATAATTCAATTTATTGAAGAGGAAGTTGAGTTCCTAGAAGGGGAAATCACAAAAGCAACTACATCTTAGTCCGAATAAGAACTAAGTTGCAAAAAGATTTCTCAGTAGCACTTGTTCCTGTGTGGTCGGTCATCGCTATAAGCAGTTCTTTCGGGAAAAAATCAGACGGAAAACCCGTCCCCGACGTCTGTAACTATTATATTCTTAGCTTTAACTCATCATAAAAATTTTCTCTGGTGCCGATCATTAAGACTTTTACTTCGATGTGTTCCTCGTAGATTTGATATGCAATGCGGTAACCAATTCCTAAGTGAGTAAATGACCATTTTTTTAAATACGAATAGTTTCCATGGAGTGGTTCACCAACATGAGGTTCTTCTGCAATATCATCCAATATGCCTAGAATTTTTTTAATGATCGGCTTATCCAGCCGTTTTAAATCTTTCTTGGCTTGGTTTGTGACCTTTAATTCGTACATTATAGATAGCCCTCATCTTTAAGTTCTTTTTTTAAGTCTTGCAGCGAAGTATATTCCCCCTGTTCATACTGCTGCTCGGACTCCTTTACGACCTTCATAAGAGCTTTGGCAAGTTCTTTCTTGCGTTCTGGGATTTTTTCTGCAAAATCTTCTTCGGAATACCCCTCGTTAATTAAATCCCTTTTTATCAAATCCTCCAAATCGTCTATTAGATCCTTTTTAAACAAAACNAGACGACCTTGTCCNTCNATGTCAATTTTTAAGTTGTCTCGGGGGTGNATATTTATCTTCTCACGTAGNTCTTTGGGTATCGTGATTTGACCGCGTTCATTTACTTGAATGTCANACATCTCAATCTACCCTTTCATTATTCAGTATTCTGATTTCTTATTTACTATTATTATACTCTATCATCTATATTTTATCAAAACATAGAAGGTTGATTAATAAAAATTATTTGAACACTGTAGACTTTATCACATTAAAAATCAGACGGAAAACCTGTCCCCAACGTCTGCAATATTCCGTTTGAAGACCTGAAAGCAGACGGAAAACCTGTCCCCAACAATAAAGAAGCCGATCTAAATCAGTAACAATAATTATGCTACTTTTCGATCAGCTTCTTCTGTGTTTGTTAAAATGATCAACCTAAAATAACGTCAATTGATTGGTTTCCGGCAAGCCCTCGAGGCAGCCGTGCTCCTGTAAGAGTTCAATTACTGTTTTGGAGGCCTTCGCCCGGCTTTGAATATCCTCGACGGAGAGGAACTCGCCTTGTGATCTTGCTTCAACAAGATTTTTTGCGGCGTTTATTCCTATTCCCGCTAAGGCAGATAGGGGCGGAATTAAGCTCTTCTGGTCGTCGCTAATTAAAACCTTGCTGGCATCCGATTGATAGAGGTCGATATTCCGAAAACTATAACCTCGTTCAACCATTTCTAAACAGATTTCCAAGACAGTTAACAGACCCTTTTCCTTTGGTGAAGCTGTAACTCCCTTTTCCATAATCTCGGCAATCTTCTCCTTGATTGCAAAAGCCCCGCCGGTCATTATTTTAAGATCAAATTCATCGGCTCGAACAGTAAAATAAGTAGCGTAATAATAGATCGGATAATGAACCTTAAAATAAGCGATCCGAATTGCCATTAAAACATAGGCTACAGCATGGGCCTTGGGAAACATATATTTGATCTTCTGACAAGATTCAATATACCAATCGGGAACAGCATGTTTCTTCATCACAGCGATATCATCGGGATCAAGACCTTTTCCTTTGCGCACCTTTTCCGATAGTTTAAAGGCTACTGCCGGTTCTAGTCCCTTCTGAATCAAATATCCCATAATATCGTCCCTTGTACAAATAACCTGGTTAAGTACTGCCTGACCGCTGCGAATTATTTCTTGGGCATTATTTAACCAGACATCGGTTCCGTGAGATAGTCCAGAGATCCTGACTAGTTCAGCGAAAGTACTTGGTTTAGTATCTTCCAACATTTGTCGAACAAATTTGGTGCCAAATTCCGGAATACCTAATACGCCGAGATTGCTGCCCAATTGCTCGGGGGTTATTCCTAAAGGTTCTGTACTTCTAAAAAGCTCATAAACCTTAGGGTCATCTGTAGGAATCGTCTTCGGATCAATTCCTGTTAAATCCTGAAGCATCCTGATCGCCGTCGGATCATCGTGTCCAAGGATATCCAGCTTTAATAGCCGTCCGCTTATCGCATGATAATCAAAATGAGTTGTTTTGGTCGCAGTCGAGGTATCATCGGCAGGCCGCTGAATTGGTGTAAAGTCATATACCTCTTTATACTGCGGAATAACCATTAATCCACCGGGATGCTGACCGGTAGTTCTCTTAATCCCAGTACAACCTTGCACCAGCCGATTAATTTCCGCATTGCGGGCTGTCAAATTATGCTCTTCTAAATATTTTCTTACATAACCATAAGCTGTTTTTTCAGCAACCGTCGAAATTGTTCCGGCACGATAAACATACTCTTCGCCAAACAGCTCTTCTGTATATTTATGAACAACCGGCTGATACTCACCGGAAAAGTTCAAGTCAATATCCGGCACCTTATCACCATCGAAGCCCATAAAGGTTTCAAAAGGGATATCATGCCCATCCTTGATCATAATTGTTTGACACTTCGGACATCCGCGGTCCGGCAAATCAAACCCTGAGCCAACTGACCCATCGGTGATAAATTCACTATGTTTACAGCTTGGGCAAACGTAATGCGGCGGTAAAGGGTTAACCTCAGTAATCTTGGTCATCGTCGCCACAAAAGATGAACCAACCGATCCCCTTGAGCCGACCAGATAGCCATCCTCTAAGGATTTGTTTACTAGTTTATGAGAGATTAAGTAGATTACGGCGAATCCGTTATTAATTATTCCATTAAGCTCTTTTTCTAATCGCTTCTCTACTAACTCCGGCAGTGGATCACCATATATCTCCCTAGCAGTTGCATAACTCATATTCCGAACCTCTTCATCTGCTCCTTCAATCACCGGAGCGAATAGATCATCCGGGAAAGGCTTTAGAGATTCAATATCGGCAATAATTTTATGTGGATTGTCAACCACAACCTCTTTCTTCGTTNCTTCGTCAAAATACGGGAAAGNAGCNAGCATTTCCTCAGTTGTCCGGAAATGGGCAGGAGTTAGGCTGTCCGGCTGATGATATCTAAATCCGCTGATCTGATTAAAAACTAGTATTTTTCGATGAATTTCATCTTTTGGATCTAAATAATGAACATCGCCTGTCGCCACAACAGGGATCGCTAACTTTTTCCCCATNGCGATTATTTTCTGGTGAATATTGATNATGTCNGNTTCCTGTTGCAAGATTCCATTTTTTAGTAGCTGCTGATAATTGCTAGGCGGCTGAATTTCAAGGTAGTCATAATATTTGCAAACCTCTTCTATTTCCTCAGGAGTCTTACTTAGCATAGCATCAAATAATTCCCCCTGACTGCAAGCAGTACCAAAAAGCAAGCCCTCACGATGTTTTGTCAAAATACTTTTAGGAATCCGGGGATTTCGATAATAATAATCAATATGTGCTAAAGAAATAATCTTGTAGAGGTTTTTCAAACCCAACTCATTTTTTACTAAAATAGTTAAGTGAAAGGGGCGCAAGCGACGGTAATCACCTCTACCATTGCTCTGATTAATATTTGCTAGATTAGTAATCTCTCGAGCAAGTAAATCACCAGCCATCTTCCAATACAGTTTCCCTGTAGCCTCAGCATCGTTATCTGCTCGATGGTGATTATTCAATTCAATGTTAAATGCCTTACAAAGCGTATCCAATTTATGATTTTTAAGAGTGGGATAGAGAAATCTTGCCAGCTCGACAGTATCGATAACCGGATTAGTAAGCTGTTTTTCGTCGATTTTTTTTAATCCCATATTCAAAAAACCCATATCGAATCTAGCATTATGGGCAACTAGAGTGCTATCGGCAATAAAGTCTCTAAATCTCGGAAGTACCTCCTGAGCCAAAGGCTGCCCTTTTACCATACTATCTGTTATTCCCGTAATTTCTGTTATTTTTCTAGGCAAAGGTACTTGCGGATCAATAAAAGAGGAAAAACGATCAATAACTTTCCCATCTTGGATTTTTACTGCACCTATTTCGATAATCGTATTAAAAACCGCAGATAAGCCGGTGGTTTCCGTATCAAAGACGACATAAGTCTCCGATGCCAAATCCCGTGGCTGTTCATTGTGCACAATCGGTACGCCATCATCAACTACATTAGCCTCGACTCCNTAGATAATTTTCACTCCATGCTTTTGTCCGGCTTCATAGGCATCTGGGAAGGCTTGCACTACTCCATGATCAGTAATCGCAATCGCTGAGTGTCCCCAAAT
>JGI25318J35512_1000859_pt1 | contig 13782 bp, 12 predicted proteins | sample AutmiccommunBRH9_FD_35512 | JGI IMG/M metagenome (IMG submission 35512)
CGACGCCTTGAGCTGCTCGTAAGTCGGGTTCAACAGGTAGCCGGTTTCCGGGTGGAAGGCAACGCGAGCAGCGCCGATCGGGCCGTTGAACGGAATGCCGGAAATCGCCAGCGCGGCGGAAGTACCGATCATCGCAGCGATGTCCGGATCAGTCTTCTTGCTCGTCGATACGACGGTGCAGATGACCTGGACTTCGTTCTGGAAGCCTTCCGGGAATAGCGGACGGATCGGACGGTCGATCAGGCGCGAGGTCAGGGTTTCCTTTTCGGAAGGACGCGCTTCACGCTTGAAGAAGCCACCAGGGATCTTGCCGGCTGCATAGGTCTTCTCCTGGTAATGCACGGAGAGCGGGAAGAACCCCTTGCTCGGATCGGCGGTCTTGGCACCGACCACGCTTACCAGCACGGCGACGTCGTCATCGACGGTGACCAGCACTGCGCCGGAGGCCTGGCGAGCGATACGACCCGTTTCCAGGGTTACGGTCGACTGACCGAATTGAAACTTCTTGATTACCGGATTCACGGTTTTTCCTTCTCTTTGTTGCCTTGGGGAAATTGGCAGAACGTTCGGGAGTCGGCCCGAAACGACCTGCAAGAAAGCCAAAAGCTGGAAGACCGAAGCTGATCGAGGGATATCCCACTTTCAACTTCAGGCTTCCAGCTTCCGGCTTCCAGCGCGGGCGCGTCTTAGCGACGCAGACCCAGACGACCGATCAGGGTGCTGTAACGAGTGGTGTCCTTACCCTTCAGGTAATCCAGCAGCTTGCGGCGCTGGTTAACCATNCGGATCAGACCACGACGCGAGTGGTGNTCTTTGCCGTTGGCCTTGAAGTGGTCCTGCAGCTTGTTGATGTTGGCGGTCAGCAGGGCTACCTGCACTTCCGGAGAACCGGTATCGCCTTCAGCTTGCTTGTACTCGTTAACGATCTGGGCTTTTTCTTCAACGCTCAGTGCCATGATAGGGCTCCTTGAGTGAACAGGCCGGGAATCATCCCGTGTTTAATAAAGAGAAATGACCGTGCCTGCTGACAGCCACCCTCTGACGCAACGCGCGAACGCGCCGCGTAACGGTCATTCCGACCGAATCAACCGACGTGGCGCGATGCGCCCGTCTTCGCTCACTTCACCGATGCCGATGAAGCGACCATTGTTATCCTGTACGCGAACCATGCCGTACTTGGGAGCCTCTGGCGCCCGCACCGGTTGTCCATGCAGCCAGTAATAGGCACTGTGCTCGGACAGCTGCAACAACGGCCAATGCTCAAGCCCGCTGTCCACCGGTTGCAAGAGACTATCCAGCGCCTCGGCACCACCCTCACCATGCAACTGCTCAAGCGTCTCGAGCGTTACCGTCTGCGACAGGTCGAACGGCCCGGCCTGGGTTCGCCGCAGCTCGGCAACGTGTGCACCACAGCCGAGCAACTGGCCGATGTCTTCGACCAAGGTGCGGATATAGGTGCCTTTGCTGCATGCAACGGCCAGTCGCGCCTTGTCGCCGTCNAGCGAGAGCAACTCCNAGCGCGCAATATTAACAGAACGCGGCTCGCGCTCCACCACCTCTCCGGCACGCGCCAGTTTGTACAGCGGCTGGCCATCGCGCTTGAGTGCCGAATACATCGGCGGCACCTGCAGGATGTCACCGCGAAACTGCGGCAACAGCGCCTCCAACTGCTCGACGGTAACCGCTACCGGCTTGCGCTCCAGAACCTCACCTTCGGCATCAGCAGTGGTCGTGGTGACNCCCAGCTGCATGACCGTCTCGTAGGCCTTGTCCGCGTCCAGAAGGTACTGCGAGAACTTGGTGGCCTCGCCAAAACACAGCGGCAACACACCAGTGGCAAGAGGGTCGAGACTTCCGGTATGCCCAGCTTTTTCCGCGTTGAGCAACCAACGGNCCTTCTGCAACGCAGCATTGGAGGTGAACCCGCGCGGCTTGTCGAGCAGGATGATGCCATTGACGTTACGGCGTACACGCTTGACCTGTGCCACGCTTATTCTCCGCGCTCGTCGCTGTGCTTGCGATCTTCCGCCACTGCGCGCTCGATCAGCGAGCTCAACTCGACACCACGACGAATGCTGGCGTCGTAGTTGAAATGCAGTTGCGGAACAGTGCGCAGCTTCATGCTCTTGCCCAGCTGCATGCGCAGGAATCCGGCAGCGTCGTTAAGGATGCGCAAGTTGCCCTTGACCGCCTCCTGGTCGTCATCTTGCCCCATGATGGTGATGAAGATCTTCGCGTGGGAAAGATCACGACTGACGTCGACCGCAGTGATGGTGACCAGACCCAAACGCGGATCCTTGATCTCACGCTGAATGAGCAGCGCCAGTTCGCGCTGCATCTGATCGCCGATACGCTGGGTACGACTGAATTCTTTGGCCATAAATTTCCACCCGTTTAAAAGCCGAAAGCTGGAAGCTCGAAGCAGTGACCGCATTCAGGCGGCCACCGACTCCTTGCTTCCAGCTTTCAGATTGACGCTTGCTTACAGCGAACGCGCCACTTCGACCTTCTCGAACACTTCGATCTTGTCGCCGACCTTGACGTCGTTGTAGCTCTTCACGCCGATACCACACTCCATGCCGGCACGGACTTCCGCGACGTCATCCTTGAAGCGGCGCAGCGATTCCAGCTCGCCTTCGAAGATGACGACATCGTCGCGCAGGACGCGGATCGGGCGATTGCGATGCACCAAGCCCTCGGTGACCATGCAACCGGCGATGGCGCCGAACTTCGGCGAGCGGAACACGTCACGAACTTCGGCGATGCCGAGGATGTTCTCGCGAACGTCGCTGCCGAGCATACCGGTGAGCGCCTTCTTGACGTCCTCAATGATGTCGTAGATGACGTTGTAGTAGCGCATGTCCAGACCTTCGGCCTCGACGATCTTGCGCGCCCCCGCATCAGCCCGAACGTTGAAGCCGAACAGCACGGCGTTGGAGGCCAGTGCGAGGTTGGCATCGGATTCGGTGATACCACCGACACCGCCACCCACCACACGAACCTGCACTTCGTCGTTGCCCAGACCGTTGAGAGAGCCCTGCAGCGCTTCGAGCGAGCCGCGCACGTCTGCCTTGAGCACGATGTTGAGCGTCTTCTTCTCGTCCTGACCCATGGTCTCGAAGATGTTCTCCAGCTTGCCGGCATGGGCACGAGCCAGTTTCACTTCGCGGAACTTGCCCTGGCGGAACAACGCAACTTCACGGGCCTTCTTCTCGTCGGCCACAACGGTCAGGTCGTCACCGGCTTCCGGCGTACCATCCAGGCCGAGGATCTCGACCGGAATCGACGGGCCGGCTTCCTTCACAGGCTTGCCGTTCTCGTCGAGCATCGCACGAACGCGACCGAAGTTGACGCCACACAGGACCATGTCACCCTGACGCAGGGTACCGTCCTGAACCAGCACGGTGGCTACCGGACCGCGACCCTTGTCAAGGCGCGACTCGACCACCACACCGCGACCAGGCGCAGACGGCGTTGCCTTGAGCTCGAGGAGCTCGGCCTGCAGCAGAACGGCTTCGAGCAGTTCGTCGACGCCGGTACCCACCTTCGCGGAGACCGGAATGAACGGCGTGTCGCCGCCCCACTCTTCCGGAATCACGTCGAGCGCGCCCAAGCCGTTCTTGATGTTGTCCGGATTCGCATCCGGCTTGTCGATCTTGTTCACCGCGACCACGATCGGTACGCCGGCAGCCTTGGCGTGCTGGACGGCTTCCTGCGTCTGAGGCATCACGCCGTCATCCGCCGCGACCACCAGGATCACGATGTCGGTGGCCTTGGCACCACGAGCACGCATGGCGGTAAACGCCGCGTGACCAGGGGTGTCGAGGAAGGTGACCATGCCACGCTCGGTTTCGACGTGATAGGCACCGATATGCTGGGTGATACCACCAGCCTCGCCGACAGCCACCTTGGCGCGACGAATGTAGTCGAGCAGCGAGGTCTTGCCATGGTCAACGTGACCCATCACGGTCACGACCGGCGCACGCGAGACCGACTCACCTTCGAACTTCAGCAGCTCGGCCAACTGCTCTTCCAGAGCGTTGTCGCTGACCAGCTTGACCTTGTGGCCCAGCTCTTCGGCAACCAGCTGAGCAGTTTCCTGATCCAGCACCTGGTTGATAGTGACGGGCGAGCCCATCTTGAACATGAACTTGATGACTTCGGCCGCTTTCACCGACATCTGCTGGGCCAGTTCGGCCACAGTGATGGTTTCGCCGATCGACACTTCGCGCACTACAGGTCCTGTTGGGCTCTGGAACCCATGCTGATTACGCTTCTTGAGCTTGGACTTGCCGCGACCGCCGCGACGGAAACCATCGGCCTCGTCTTCACCGGTACGTACGGTACGCGCCAGCGGAGCCTTGGTCTTGAGCGAAGGACGATGCTGCGCATGCTTGCGATCACGACGCTCGTCGTCATCACTGCGTGGCTTCTCGACACGACGAGGCTCTTCCTTCTTACGCTCAGGCGCAGGAGCTACAGGCTCGACCGCAACCGGTGCAGGTTCGGCGCTCACCGCCGGCTCAACAGCTACTGGCGTAGATGCCTCGCCCTGAGGCTTGACCGACTCAGCCTGACGGCGTGCTTCTTCGGCACGCTCGCGCGCGTCCTGCTCGGCCTTCAGGCGAGCAGCCTCTTCAGCCGCGCGTTGCTCCTCGGCTTCGCGACGCTGTTCGGCTTCGATTTCCTCGGCGCTGCGCTTGACGAAGGTCTTCTTCTTGCGCACTTCAACGCTGATGGTCTTGCTACCGCCAACCTTGAGTTTGGTAGTGGTCTTGCGCTGCAAGGTGATCTTGCGCGGCTCGTCCACTTTCGCCCCGTGGCTGCTTTTCAAATGGGCCAACAGGGCCTGTTTCTCGTTATCGGTCACTACTTGCTCGGCGCTGGTGTGCGACAGTCCTGCCTCACGCATCTGCTGAAGCAGTCGCTCGACCGGTGTGGCGACCACCTGGGCCAGTTCTTTCACCGTGACTTGCGTCATGCATTTCTCTCCTCAGGCCGCTAATTACTTACTCGAACCAATGGGCTCGGGCGGCCATGATCAGCTTGCCGGCACGCTCTTCATCGATGCCGTCTATGTCGAGCAGGTCGTCTATCGACTGCTCGGCCAGGTCTTCGCGGGTGATGACGCCCCGCACGGCCAACTCGACCGCCAGTTCTTTATCCATGCCATCGAGTGCCAGCAGATCTTCAGCCGGCTGAGCATCCGCAAGCTTCTCCTCGTTGGCGATGGCCTTGGTCAGCAGGCGATCTTTGGCCCGCGTACGCAGCTCATTGACGATGTCTTCGTCGAAGCCTTCGATGCCAAGCATTTCCTCCATGGGGACATAGGCAATCTCTTCGAGGGAGGTAAAGCCCTCTTCCACCAGCACCTGTGCAAGTTCCTCATCAACGTCCAACTCATCAATGAAGTTGCGCAGGATGTCACCGGTTTCTTCCTGCTGCTTGGCCTGGATGTCCGCTTCAGTCATGACGTTGAGCGTCCAACCACTAAGCTGACTGGCCAGACGCACATTCTGACCGCCACGGCCGATCGCCTGCGCCAGATTGTCTTCGGCAACCGCGATATCCATGGCGTGAGCGTCTTCGTCGACGATGATCGCGGCCACTTCAGCCGGAGCCATCGCATTGATGACAAACTGAGCCGGGTTCTCATCCCACAGGACGATATCGACGCGCTCGCCGCCAATTTCGCCAGAGACGGCCTGAACCCGCGAACCGCGCATGCCGATGCAGGCGCCCTGCGGATCGATGCGCTTGTCCTTGGAGCGAACGGCGATCTTGGCCCGCGAACCAGGATCACGCGACGCACCCATGACCTCAATGAGGCCTTCGGCGATTTCTGGCACTTCGATGCGGAACAGCTCGATCAGCATCTGCGGCGCAGTACGCGACAGAATCAACTGCGGGCCGCGGTTCTCAGTGCGAATTTCCTTGAGCAGTGCGCGAACACGGGCACCGACGCGGAAGGTTTCACGCGCAATGATGTCTTCGCGAGCCAGCAACGCTTCGGCGTTATTGCCGAGGTCGACGATAACGCTATCGCGGGTCACTTTCTTGACCGTGCCGGAGATGATCTCACCCAGACGATCACGATAGGCTTCTACCACCTGCGCACGCTCGGCCTCGCGCACTTTCTGCACGATGACCTGCTTGGCGGTCTGCGCCGCAATACGGCCGAACTCGATGGACTCGATTTTCTCTTCGAACACATCACCAAGCTTGGCGTCGGGATTACGCGCCTGAGCCTGATCCAATGCCAACTGATGGGCCGGATCTTCAAAGTGCTCATCGTCTACGACAGTCCAGCGACGGAAGGATTCGTAGCTGCCATTGTGGCGATTGATTTCCACACGCAGATCAACTTCGTCCTCGTAGCGCTTCTTGGTAGCCGTGGCCAAGGCCAGCTCAAGCGCTTCGAAAATCACACTCGCCGGTACGCCCTTTTCATTGGACACCGACTCCACAACCAGCAGTACTTCTTTGCTCATCGTACGCCTCGCCTTTCGCAATCCATTGGGTTCCGCGGGATCCGTTCTCAGTCAAAACGGGGAATGATGTTGGCCTTATCGATCATGTCGATCGGCAGCAGGTACTCATGGTCGTCCACCTGCACCACGACATCCTGCTCTTCCACCCCACGGAGAAGACCCTGGAAATTGCGCCTGCCCTCGAAGGGCGAGCGCAGCTTTATTTTTACCTGATCACCGATATGGGCCGTGTACTGTTCGATCGTGAACAGCGGCCGATCCATGCCAGGAGAAGAAACCTCAAGGGTGTAGTCCACGCTGATTGGATCTTCCACATCGAGCACACCGCTCAATTGACGACTGACTTTCTCGCAATCGTCGATGAGGATGCCATCGGCATGGTCGATATAGACACGCAACAGTGAATGCCGCCCCTGGGAAATGAACTCAATACCCCAGCACTGATAGCCAAGCGCCTCAACCACCGGGGCCAACAAGGCCTGCAACTGTTCTAGCTTGCTCGACATCGAAGTCCCTCGCGCATGCTGTACAAATGAAAAATGGGCGAAACGCCCATCCCTTTGACCGCCTGTAAATGCCGGCGACCTGGCCTCAAGCTAATAAAAAGCCCCTGTACAGGGGCTCTTTATTGACTGGTTGCGGGGGCTGGATTTGAACCAACGACCTTCGGGTTATGAGCCCGACGAGCTACCAGACTGCTCCACCCCGCGTCAAACTGGGCACGAATTATACGACCCATGCCTAATACAGGTCAACCGAAACCCTTAAACACAAGAAAGCCCGCACTAGGCGGGCCTGCTTGTTTGGTACCGAGGAGGGGACTCGAACCCCTACAGCCTATGGCCACTACCACCTCAAGGTAGCGTGTCTACCAATTCCACCACCTCGGCAAAAACCTTATTGCCCTTCCTCCACCTCAGGGAGATCACCAGCAGCNTCCGCCGNCTTGCGCTGCTCGAGCACAGGGACGTCTTCGACTGCTGGCTTGCTGGCCGGCANTTCCAGCACAGCTGGATCCGGCAGCCCCGCCNGGGACAACTGATCAGCCTGCTGTTTCGCGAAGAACGCCAAACCCAGACTGGTCACGAAAAAAACGCCGGCGAGTATAGCAGTAAGCCGACTCAAAAAGGTAGCAGAACCTTGGCTTCCGAAAACAGTTGCCGAAGCACCCGAACCGAACGAAGCACCAGCATCTGCACCCTTGCCCTGCTGCAGCAGCACCAGCGCAACAACACCTAGAGCAACCAGCAGATGCACCACAATCACGACAGTCTGCAACATCTGTTCAGTTCCCCGCGGCGCGACAGATCGCACCAAATTCATCCGCTTTCAGAGAGGCCCCACCAACCAGCCCCCCGTCAATATCCGCCATTGCGAATAGCTCAGCGGCATTCTCCGCCTTGACGCTGCCGCCGTACAGAAGCCTTACGCCTTCAGCGATGCGGCCATCATGACGCGACAACTGCTCTCGAATGGCAGCATGTACTTCCTGCGCCTGCTCAGGCGTTGCGGTCAAGCCACTACCAATCGCCCAAACAGGCTCGTAAGCAATAACCGCCGACTCGAATGCGGCGACACCACGATCATCCAGCACTCGCGCCAACTGACGCCCAACCACTTCGAGCGTCTTGCCTGCCCGTCGCTCTTCAAGCGTCTCACCCAGGCACAACACAGGCTTAAGACCACCCACCTGCGCTGCCGAAAACTTGCGACTGACCACTTCATCCGTCTCACCCAACAACAGGCGACGTTCGGAGTGACCAACCAGAACCCACTTACAACCGAAATCAGCGAACTGCTCAGCCGAAACCTCACCGGTCAGCGCCCCGAAGCCATTCTGCGCCGCACAATCCTGGGTACCGACGGCAACATGCTCACCATCAACACCATCCAGAACCTGAGAGACATGCACAGCGGAGGGAAACACCGCAATCTCGACATCCGCAGGCAAAACCTGCATCCGGAGAGACTCGACAAGCTCTGCGACGCTAGCGCGGGTACCGTTCATTTTCCAGTTACCAGCTACCATGGGGCGACGCATGCTTTACCTCATCGGTCAAAGTGGGCGCAGATGTTACTCAACAGCAAACGCCCTGGCAAGCGCGATTACGCACAAACTTCGGTAACGATCTTCGCCAGCTCCTCAGCCATGCCACGCACCTGACTTTCGTCATCGCCTTCAACCATGACACGCACCAGCGGCTCGGTCCCGGACTTGCGCAAAAGCACGCGGCCACGACCACCCATGCGCTCGGTAACACTGTCGCAAGCAGCTTGCACGCTAGGATGCGAAATTGGATCGCGCTCGCCAGAAAAGCGCACGTTGATCAGCACCTGAGGGCACTTGTGCCAAGCCAGTCGCTCCTGCGCGAGCGTCTGGCCGCGCCGACGAAGCGCCAGCACCACCTGCAACGCCGCGATGATCGCATCGCCCGTGGTGGTGTGCTGCGCACAGACAATATGCCCGGAGTTTTCACCACCCAATGCCCAGCCACGCTCAAGCATCTCCGCGATCACGTAGCGATCTCCCACCTTGGCGCGGGTGAACGGTATCTCCCGCGCTTTCAAGGCAAGCTCAAGCCCCAGGTTACTCATCAGCGTGCCGACAACGCCGCCAGCCAACCGATCTCGCTCCTGCAAATCAGTCGCGATGATGTAAAGCAGTTCGTCGCCATCCACGACCGCACCGGTGTGGTCGACCATCATCACCCTGTCACCGTCGCCATCGAAGGCTATGCCCAGATCCGCGCCATTATCGACAACCGCCTTCTGCAGCTGCCCGACATGAGTGGAGCCAACATCGGCATTGATGTTCAGACCGTCCGGCTGCGCACCTATAACCACCACCTCGGCGCCCAGCTCACGGAACACGCTGGGAGCAACCTTGTAGGTCGCGCCATGCGCGCAGTCGATCACCAGCTTCAACCCGGAGAAATCAGTGCTGGTTGGCACGCTGCTCTTGCAGAACTCGATATAACGGCCAGCCGCGTCATTGATGCGGGATGCCTTGCCAAGCTGTGCCGAGTCGACCACGGTCATCGGCGCATCGATCAACTCCTCGATCATCAGCTCCACTTCATCAGGAAGCTTGGTGCCGCGACCGGAAAAGAACTTGATTCCGTTATCGTGATGCGGATTGTGCGAGGCGCTGATCACAATACCCGCCTCAGCATGGAAGGTACGCGTCAGATAGGCGACTGCGGGCGTCGGCATAGGCCCAAGCAACAGTACGTCCGCGCCAGCCGCCGACAAGCCCGCCTGCAATGCTGACTCGAACATGTAGCCCGAAATACGCGTGTCCTTTCCGATCAGAATCCGGCACTTTCCCTGCTTGCGAAAGGCCATGCCAGCCGCCCAGCCCAGCTTGAGCATGAAGTCCGGGGTGATCGGAGCCTGCCCGACGTGCCCACGGATGCCATCGGTACCGAAGTATTTTCTAGTCATGGTGCCTTCCCTATTGCGCCGCCTGCACTGCAGCAATCATTCGAACTACATCAACCGTCTCGGCAACGTCATGGACGCGCACAATTTGCGCGCCCTTGCCTACGGCGAGCGCCGCCAAAGCCAGACTGCCGTACAAGCGCTCATCAACTGGCCGACCCAGCACGGCCCCGATCATGCTCTTGCGCGAGACACCGACCAGCAATGGCCGACCCAGCCGATGCAGTACCTCCATACGCCTGAACAGCACAAGATTATGGTTCAGCGTCTTGGCGAAGCCGAAGCCGGGATCTAGGACGATGCGATCGAGCGGGATTCCCGCCGCAGCACACGCACCCATTCGCCGGTCAAGAAACGAACAAACCTCCTCCACAACGTCGTCGTAGCGGGGATCCCTCTGCATATCACCTGGCTCGCCGCGCATGTGCATGAGGCAGACCGGCAGGCCAGCGTCAGCCGCGGCATCCAGCGCACCGTCGCGCTGCAGCGAGCGCACGTCGTTGATCAGCCCAGCGCCCAGCCTCGCACACTCGCGGATGACTGCGGGCGTGGACGTATCCACCGAAACGACCACGTCGAGCTCCCGCGCGATCATCTCTACGATCGGTGCGACCCGCTCCAGCTCCTCGGTCGGCGAGACGGCGCGCGCGCCAGGGCGCGTAGACTCGCCACCAACATCGATCAGCGTAGCCCCAGCCACGGCCATTGCTTCGGCATGCCGCAGGGCTGCCTCGCGCTCGGCAAAGCGACCACCATCAGAGAAAGAATCGGGTGTGACGTTGAGAATCCCCATCACATGAGGACGGGAAAGATCGAGAACCCGGCTGCCACATACCAGCCGAGCGAGGGAAAGAGATTCGGTCATTTACGAGCCTTGAGCTTTCAGGCCGGACACCCTGAACAGGCGCCCCCACACCAGCTGCACCACCATGGCGCAGCGGGCTGGACAATTTACACCAGAAGGGGCGCCTTANGCGCCCCNTCTGNTGTACTCCGATTTTCACGCGCCCNATNCAGNCANNGGCTTGCGCATGCCNTCAATGCTCGCCGGCAGGACCACCGATCGGGGTTTGCGGGCGACTATCATCCGGCACAACTGGCGTACCGGACGCGCCCGAGCCACCTTCCCAATCACGCGGCTCCCGAGGTGTGCGCCCAGCCATGATGTCGTCGATCTGCGGCGCATCGATGGTCTCGTACTTCATCAAGGCTTCGGCCATCACATCCAGCTTGTCGCGATTATCGGTCAANATCTGCTTGGCCGTTCCGTAGCAGTGGTCGATGATGCTGCGGACCTCTTCATCGATCAGCCGCGCGGTTTCACCGGACACATTGGAATGCTGGCTGCCGGCACTGCGACCGAGAAACACCTCGCCTTCTTCTTCGGCATACATCAACGGGCCAAGCTTCTCCGACAAGCCCCACTTGGTCACCATGTTCCGCGCCAACTGCGTGGCGCGCATGATGTCGTTCGACGCACCCGTGGTGACACCCTCGAAGCCCAGTGTCATCTCTTCCGCAATCCGTCCTCCGAACAAGGAGCAGATCTGACTGATCAACGCCCGCTTTGACAGGCTGTAACGATCCTCCTCCGGCAGGAACATGGTGACGCCTAGCGCTCGACCGCGTGGAATGATGGAAACCTTGTATACAGGATCATGCTCGGGGACCACGCGCCCGACGATGGCATGACCTGCTTCGTGGTAAGCAGTGTTGAGCTTCTCCTTCTCGGACATGACCATTGACTTGCGCTCGGCGCCCATCATGATCTTGTCCTTGGCCAGCTCGAACTCACGCATTTCGACGATGCGCTTGTTGGAGCGCGCGGCAAACAGCGAAGCCTCGTTGACCAGATTGGCGAGATCCGCACCGGAGAAGCCCGGAGTGCCCCGCGCAATTACACCCGGCTCGACGTTCTCGCTGATCGGCACCTTGCGCATGTGCACCTTCAGGATCTGTTCGCGACCACGAATATCCGGCAGGCCGACTACAACCTGACGGTCGAAACGCCCTGGACGAAGAAGCGCAGGATCGAGCACATCGGGACGGTTGGTCGCCGCAATGACGATGATCCCGTCGTTCATCTCGAAACCGTCCATCTCCACCAGCAACTGGTTGAGGGTCTGCTCGCGCTCATCGTGCCCACCACCGAGACCTGCGCCACGATGACGACCGACTGCATCGATCTCGTCGATNAAGATGATGCACGGCGCGTGCTTCTTCGCCTGCTCGAACATGTCGCGGACACGACTGGCACCGACACCNACGAACATCTCGACGAAATCCGAACCGGAAATGGTGAAGAACGGCACCTTGGCTTCACCTGCAATCGCCTTGGCCAGCAGCGTCTTACCAGTGCCGGGCGGGCCGACCATCAGCACACCACGCGGAATGCGACCGCCGAGACGTTGAAACTTGCCAGGATCACGCAGGAACTCGACCAGCTCGTGGACTTCTTCCTTCGCCTCATCGCAGCCGGCGACGTCAGCAAAGGTCGTCTTGACCTGATCNTCGGAAAGCAGGCGCGCCTTGCTCTTGCCGAAACTCATCGGCCCACCCTTGCCACCCGCACCGCCCTGCATCTGCCGCATGAAAAACATGAATACAGCGATGATCACCAGAATCGGGAAGCTGGCAACGAGAAGCTGGGTCCAGATACTTTGCTGCTCAGGCTGCTTGCCCTCGATCAGCACGTTGTTGTCGAGCAGATCGCCGATCAGACCATTGTCCTGAATCGCCGGGCGAATGGTCTTGAAGGTATCGCCTTCGCTGCGCTTGCCGATGATCACGAAACCATCGACCGTCACACGCTCGACGCGCCCTTCCTTGACCTGCTCGAGGAAGTCGGAATAGCTCAGCGTCTGCGGCTCGCTGGGGCTGGAGAAGTTGTTCATCACCGTGACCAGGACGGCGGCGATGATCAGCCACAGAATCAGGTTTTTTGCCATGTCGTTCAAATTAACTACCCTCTGGAGCAAACCCGTTGTCTGCGGGCCGCATGACGGCCGGTTGGTTGCTCGGCCTAACTTACTACACAACGTACTGGAACTGGCAGCCGGTCTGTAACCCTATGAAACAGCCTAGCCCTTGTAACACCGAGCCGTCCATTCAACTGAAGCCTGCACGATAGACCGCAAGATATGGCATTTTGCACCGAGCGCTATTCGCTACAGTTTTTGAAGCAGCGCGCCCCGCGACGCAACTCTGCAACCCATATTGGGGCCGTATGGACAATCACAAGGCCGGCATGATTTTTCGTCAGCTGATATCTGACGCGTATCCAGAGACATTCGACGCACGATCCCAGCCACCGAAGAAGAACTTTTTGTCGGTACGGACGGATACAGCATGCCCCAAGCTGACGCCTCATCTGTGCGGTCATGCACCTCTCGGTTACACTAGCCGCCGTTTCCAAGGTTCTGACGCAAGGGTCGACATATGCCGCTCACCAACGAGCAAAAGAAGCAGTACAAATCCATCGGCCACCATCTAAAACCGGTCCTGATCGTAGCCGAGAACGGACTGACCGAAGGCGTTCAAGCCGAACTCGAGCGGGCCCTGAACGACCATGAGCTGATCAAGATCCAGTTCCGCCTCGCAGAGCGTGAAGACCGCCGCGCGCTGATAGAAGAACTGTGCAAGGTCGGCAAGTGCGAGCTGGTACAGACCATCGGCAAGATGGCCCTGGTGTACCGCAAGAATCCGAAGCCGAACAAGCAGCTTTCGAANATTCACCGCTTCCAGGCCTGAGATCGTGCGCGGCAGACTCAATCTGCCGCGCGCTCAGTACTCGCGTCCCGGAGCGGGCTGNAAGACCAGCATCAGGCCACACAGCGCCATCNCCAGAAAG
>JGI25318J35512_1000869_pt1 | contig 13664 bp, 9 predicted proteins | sample AutmiccommunBRH9_FD_35512 | JGI IMG/M metagenome (IMG submission 35512)
AAGCCAGTGTCTGCGGTCTGGCATGGCTCGTCAGCGGCGCGGCCACTGGATGCAGCACGAGCTTCAGGTCTGCCTCGACAGGCAACCAGTCACGCAGGCTCATTGGCGGGTGGATGACCGGCAGCGCTGACCGGCCGCATTGCTCGCAGGCGCTGATCGCGATCTGCCGCCAATGGGCCAGACGTTTGTCGGCACGCTCATCGTTGAGGCGCACTTCGCAACGCTCGCTGACGATGGGCGTGATCTGCGTTACGCCTAGCTCGGTGGCCTTCTGAATGGCCCAATCCATCCGTTCGCCGCGGGAAAGACCCTGCCCGAGGTGGATCTGTAGAGGTGACTCTGGCATCCCCGTCAGGCGTTCGTGCAGTTCGACGGTGACGGACTTCTTGCCGACTTCCAGCAGTTCGCCGCGAAATTCACTGCCGCTGCCATCGAACAGCTGAACCGCGCTGCCGGCCGAAAGCCGCAGCACCCTGCTGATGTAGTGGGCCGATGCGTCAGGCAGTGGGTGCTGGCCAAGGGAAAGGGGGGCGTCGATGAAAAAACGGGATAGGCGCATGGAGGCAGCTGCAGGCGGCGAGTTGGAAGCGGCAAGTCTAAAGCATCGGCAGCCTGGCTCGCAGGCTGCCGATGCTCCACATCAACCCGGGTCTCTGAAGCCTGGGTATGGACCGACCGGGACCGATCCCCCGGAGGCATCTCGGGTGGCGATGTCGATTCCCTCGGTGGCGACTGCCGCGAGAAAGTCGATCTGTTCCTCGGTGATGCAATAGGGCGGCAGGAAATACACCACACTGCCGAGCGGGCGCAACAGCGCGCCGCGCTCCATCGCGTGCTGATAGACCTTCAGGCCGCGACGCTCCTGCCAGGAATAGGCCGTGCGGCTGGCCTTGTCCTGAACCATCTCGATGGCAAGTGCCATGCCGGTCTGGCGGACCTCGGCGACGTGCGGATGCTCGACCAGGTGCGCGGTGGCGCTGGCCATGCGCGCGGCCAGCGCCTTGTTCGCTTCGATCACGTTGTCTTCGGCGAAGATATCCAGCGTCGCCAGTGCCGCGGCGCAGGCCAGTGGGTTGCCGGTGTAGGTGTGCGAATGGAGGAAGGCGCGCAGCGTCGAATAGTCGTCGTAGAACGCCCGGTACATCCGGTCGGTGGTGAGCACTGCGGCCATCGGCAGATAGCCGCCGGTCAAGGCTTTGGACAGGCAGAGGAAGTCTGGCGTGATGCCAGCCTGCTCGCAGGCGAACATGCTGCCGGTGCGGCCGAAGCCGACCGCGATCTCGTCGTGGATGAGGTGCACTTCGTAGCGGTCGCAGGCCTCGCGCAGCAGCTTCAGATATATCGGGTGGTACATGCGCATGCCGCCGGCGCCCTGAATCAGCGGTTCGACGATGACCGCGGCGATGTCCTGGTGGTGCTCGGCAAGGGTCTGTTCCATGTGCGCGAACATCTGCCGCGAATGCTCTTCCCAGCTCACACCCTCGGGTCGCAGGTAGCAGTCCGGGCTCGGCACCTTGAAGGTGTCCAGCAGCAGCGGCTTGTAGGTGTCGGTGAAGAGGGCAACATCGCCCACCGACATGGCGGCAACGGTTTCCCCGTGATAGCTGTTGGTCAGGGTGACGAAGCGCTGCTTCTGGCCACGTCCGCTGTTGCGCCAGTAGTGAAAGCTCATCTTCAGCGCCACTTCGATACCGGTCGAACCGTTGTCGGTATAGAAGACGCGGTCCAGTCCGGCCGGTGTCAGGGCGACCAGGCGCTCCGACAGCTCCACCACCGGCTGATGACTGAAGCCGGCCAGCATCACGTGCTCGAGTTGGTCGACCTGATCCTTGATGCGCTGATTGATGCGCGGATTGGCATGGCCGAAGACGTTGACCCACCAGGAACTGACCGCATCGAGGTATCGCTTGCCGTCGAAATCCTCCAGCCAGACGCCTTCGCCGCGGCGGATCGGAATCAGCGGCAGCTGCTCGTGATCTTTCATCTGGGTGCAGGGATGCCAGAGTACGGCAAGGTCGCGTTGCATCCAGCTGTCGTTCAGGCTCATCGTTACTCCTCCGCAATGAGTCGCGAAGCCTAGCAGAAGCGCTGGGGCATGACTTGATGCGATCAGTCATCGATTTACTCGATGTTTCAAAGCGAAAAAATGCGCTCTATTCCGATAGGTAACCGGCTAGGCTTCTAGGCCTGAATTTGAAGGAAGATTCAATGCACTGGCGTAACTCCTCAACGAACTATGGGCTGACCAGCATTGCCTTGCACTGGTTGGTGGCCATCGCCGTATTCGGTCTGTTCGGCCTGGGCTTCTGGATGGTTGGGCTGAACTACTACAGCAGCTGGTATCGCACCGCGCCGGACCTGCACAAGAGCATTGGCATCGCGCTGTTTCTGATCATGCTGCTGCGGGTGCTCTGGCGTTTCGTCAGCCCTGCGCCGGCGCCGCTGGCGAGTCAGGGGCGGCTGACCCGGATCGCGGCCAGGCTTGGTCACAGCCTGCTGTACCTCGGCCTGTTCCTGGTGATGATCTCGGGTTACCTGATCTCCACCGCCGATGGCCGGCCGATCAGCGTGTTCGGCCTGTTCGAGGTGCCGGCGCTGATCACTTCCATCCCCGATCAGGCCGACAGCGCCGGGATTGTTCACGAATACGCTGCCTGGGCGCTGGTGATCTTCGCCGTGGTACACGCCCTGGCTGCGCTCAAACACCATTTCATCGACCGCGACGCGACACTCAAGCGCATGCTCGGTCGTAGTGCCGGTTAATCACCCCCGATAGGAGAATCCATCGATGCTCAAGAAAACCCTCGCCGCATTGGTCCTCGGTTCCGCACTGGTCGGTGGCCAGGCATTCGCTGCCGACTACGCCATCGACAAGCAGGGCCAGCACGCCTTCGTCAATTTCAAGATCAGCCACCTCGGCTACAGCTGGCTATGGGGCACGTTCAAGGATTTCGATGGCAGCTTCAGCTTCGATGCGGACAAGCCGGAAGCGAGCAAGGTCAACGTNACGTTGAAGACCGCCAGCGTCGATACCAACCACGCCGAGCGCGACAAGCACCTGCGCAGCGATGACTTNCTCAANGTCGACAAGCACCCGGCAGCGACCTTCGAGTCNACTTCGGTNAAGTCNACCGGCGACGGCACTGCTGACATCACCGGCAACCTGACGCTCAACGGCGTGACCAAACCGGTGGTGATCGCTGCCAAGTTCATCGGCGAAGGTGATGATCCCTGGGGTGGCTACCGTGCCGGTTTCGAAGGCAGTACCACGCTGACGCTGAAGGACTTCGACATCAAGATGGACCTCGGGCCGGCGTCGCAAACGGTCGATCTGATCATCTCGGTCGAAGGTGTGCGCAAGTAAACGCTCCCCGTGGAACCCGAACGCCGGCATCTTGCCGGCGTTCTGCGTTTGCCAGGATATGTATCANCGCTTCTTGCACAGCGGACAAACCTGTGTCGAATGGGTCTATGACGCACCTTTTGCAACATTTGCGGCAGGGCCGACGAGTCTTTTCAGGTTTACAGACAGTCATGGATGTAAGTATATTTCGGCCCATTCCGCTCTCCGCGTCTGCGGNGCGCTGTTGCCCATTCCCGCCTGCCAGGTTTTCAAGAGGTCTAACCATGCCAATCAAGTCAGCCAATGCTGCCCTGATGTCCATTCTCGCCATGGCTGTTTTCCTGGCCGGCTGTCAGGAAGAAGCCGCCCCACCGGCCCAGCAGAAGCCCAAGGTGGGTATCGTGACCCTGCAGGCAGAGCCGTTCGCGGTAACCACCGAGCTGCCCGGGCGTACCCGCGCCTACCGCATCGCCGAGGTGCGGCCACAGGTCAACGGCATCATCCAGAAGCGTCTGTTCACCGAAGGCAGCGACGTCAAGGCTGGGCAACAGCTCTATCAGATCGATGCGTCGGTGTACGAGGCCACGCTGAAGAGTGCTCAGGCGAGCGTCGCTTCCAGCAAGTCGCTGGCCGATCGCTACGCCGAGCTGGTCAAGGATCAGGCCGTCAGCAAGCAGGCCTATGACGAGGCGCGGGCCACCAGCCTGCAGGCCGAAGCGGAGCTGGAGCGCGCGCGGATCGACGTGCGCTACACCAAGGTGCTGGCGCCGATTTCCGGCCGGATCGGCCGTTCCGCGGTGACCGAGGGTGCGCTGGTCAGCAACGGTCAGGCGCAGGAGCTGGCGACCATTCAGCAGCTTGACCCGATCTATGTCGACGTGACCCAGCCGGCCCGAGACCTGCTAGCGCTGCGGCGCGACCTGGCCGAGGGTCGTCTGCAGAAGTCTGGCGATAACGCGGCCAAGGTCACCCTAAAACTGGAGGATGGCAGCGATTACGGTCACGAAGGCAAACTCGAATTCAGCGAAGTCACGGTGGATGCCGGTACCGGCTCGGTGACCCTGCGCGCCGTATTCCCGAATCCGGACAAGAATCTGCTGCCGGGCATGTTTGTCCATGCGCAGCTGGTGGCCGGCATGAAGAGCGAGGCGATCCTGGTTCCGCAGCAGGGCGTCACGCGCAACACCAAGGGTGACCCGACCGCCATGGTGGTCAATGCCGAGAACAAGGTGGAAGTGCGCCCGATCAAGACCGAGCGCGCCGTGGGCAATCGCTGGCTGGTCGGCGAAGGCCTGCAGCCGGGCGATCGCGTGATCACCGAAGGCCTGCAGTTCATCCAGCCGGGCGTCGAGGTCGAGGTGGCTCCGGCGACCAATGTCGATAATCGCGGTGGGGTGTCTGCACAACCCCAAGGCCAAGAAGGCTGAGGGGTTTCTAATCCATGTCCAAGTTCTTTATCGACCGGCCGATCTTCGCCTGGGTGATCGCCCTGGTGATCATGCTCGCCGGCGGGCTGTCCATTCTCAAGTTGCCGGTCAACCAGTANCCGAGCATCGCCGCGCCTGCGGTCGGCATTTCCGTCAGCTACCCGGGCGCCTCGGCGCAGACGGTGCAGGACACCGTGGTGCAGGTCATCGAGCAGCAGCTCAACGGCATCGACGGGCTGCGCTACATCTCCTCGGAGAGCAACTCCGACGGCAGCATGACCATTACCGTGACCTTCGATCAGGGCACCAACCCCGATATCGCCCAGGTTCAGGTGCAGAACAAGCTGCAGCTGGCGACGCCGCTGCTGCCGCAGGAGGTTCAGCAGCAGGGTATTCGCGTCACCAAGGCGGTGCGCAACTTCCTGATCGTGATCGGCCTGGTTTCCACCGACGGCAGTCTCGACCAGCGTGACCTGGCGAACTATATCGTCGCCAACATGCAGGACCCGATCTCGCGCACCAAGGGCGTCGGCGACTTCCAGGTATTCGGTGCGCAGTACGCGATGCGCATCTGGCTCGATCCGGCGAAGCTGAACAACTTCAGCCTGACNCCNGTGGACGTCAGCTCGGCGATCCAGGCGCAGAACGTCCAGGTCTCGTCCGGTCAGCTGGGTGGCTTGCCGGCGCTGCCCGGGCAGCAGCTCAACGCCACGGTGATCGGCAAGACCCGCCTGCAGACTCCGGAGCAGTTCCGCAACATCCTGCTCAAGGTCAACAGCGACGGCTCGCAGGTGCGTCTGGGTGATGTCGCCAAGGTCGAGCTGGGGGGCGAAAACTATTCGGTCAGCGCGCACTTCAACGGCAAGCCGGCCGCCGGCCTGGCGCTGAAGCTGGCAACCGGCGCCAACGCGCTGGATACCGTCGAAGGCGTGCGCAAGACCATCGAGGAGCTCAAGCCGTTCTTCCCGCCGGGTGTCGACGTGGTCTATCCCTACGACACCACGCCGGTCATCTCTGCGTCCATCACCGGCGTCATGCACACGCTGCTCGAGGCGTTCGTGCTGGTGTTCCTGGTCATGTACCTGTTCCTCCAGAACTTCCGCGCGACGCTGGTTCCGACGCTCGCGGTGCCCGGTGGTGCTGCTGGGTACCTTCGGCGTGCTGGCGGTGTTCGGTTTCAGCATCAATACCCTGACCATGTTCGCCATGATTCTGGCCATCGGCCTGCTGGTCGACGATGCCATCGTGGTGGTGGAGAACGTCGAGCGGGTGATGCGCGAAGAAGGGCTCTCGCCTCTGGAGGCGACGCGCAAGTCCATGGGCCAGATCCAGGGCGCGCTGATCGGCATTGGCGTGGTGCTGTCGGCGGTACTGCTGCCGATGGCCTTCTTCGGGGGCTCGACCGGGGTCATCTATCGGCAGTTTTCCATTACCATCGTTTCGGCGATGGTGCTCTCGGTGCTGATGGCGCTGATCTTCACGCCGGCGCTGTGTGCGACGCTGCTCAAGCCGATCGACAAGGATGATCACCACGAGAAGGGCGGATTCTTCGGCTGGTTCAATCGCACCTTCGATCGCAGCGTGAACGGCTACGAGCGCGGCGTGAGGGCCGTGCTCAAGCGCAAGGCACCGTTCCTGCTGCTGTATGTGCTGATCGTCGGCGTCATGGTGGTGCTGTTCAACCGCATTCCCAGCGCCTTCCTGCCGGAAGAGGACCAGGGCGTCCTGTTCGCCCAGGTAATGACTCCGTCGGGTTCTACCGCCGAGCGCACCCAGCAGAGCATCGACGCCATGCGCAGCTATCTGCTGGAAGAGGAGAGCGACATCGTTCGTTCCGTCTTTACCGTGACCGGCTTCAGCTTCGCCGGCCGCGGCCAGAGCTCGGGTATCGCCTTCATCGGCCTGAAGCCCTGGAGCGAGCGGACCGACGAAGAAGACAGCGTGTTCGCCCTGGCCCAGCGTGCGCAGCAGCATTTCGCCAGTTTCCGTGACGCCCAGGTGTTCGCCTTTGCGCCGCCTGCGGTGATGGAGCTGGGTAACGCCACCGGTTTCAACCTGTTCCTGCAGGACCGCGCCGGCGTTGGCCAGGAAGTGCTGCAGCAGGCCCGCGACAAGTTCCTCCAGCTGGCCAGCCAGAGTCCGGTGCTGACCCGGGTGCGGCCCAATACCCTGCGCGACGAGCCGCAGTATCAGGTTCTGATCGACGACGAGAAGGCGCGGGTGCTGGGTATCTCCCTGGCGGACATCAACAGCACGCTGTCGATTGCCTGGGGTGGCCGCTACGTCAACGACTTTATTGATCGAGGCCGGGTGAAGAAGGTGTATTTGCAGGGCGTTCCGGACGCGCGCATGAGCCCTGAGGATTTGCAGAAGTGGTACGTGCGCAACGACGCTGGCGAGATGGTTCCGTTCAGCGCCTTCGCNAGCGGTGAGTGGACCTACGGTTCGCCGAAGCTGTCGCGTTTCAACGGCGTCAGTGCGATCGAGATGCTCGGTGAGCCGGCCCCTGGCTACAGCTCCGGTGATGCCATGGCCGAGGTCGAACGCATCGCCGCCCAGCTGCCACCTGGAGTCGGCTATTCCTGGACAGGCCAGTCCTACGAGGAACGTCTGGCGGGATCGCAGACGCTGGCGCTCTATGCCCTGTCGCTGCTGGTGGTGTTCCTCTGCCTGGCGGCCCTGTACGAGAGCTGGTCGATTCCNTTCTCGGTCATGCTGGTCGTGCCGCTGGGTATCGTCGGGGCGCTGGCCTTCACCTTGCTGCGCGGGCTGTCCAACGAGGTGTTCTTCCAGGTGGGCCTGGTCACCACCATCGGTCTGTCGGCGCGTAACGCGATCCTCATCGTCGAGTTCGCCAAGGCGCTGCACGAGCAGGGGATGAGCTACGCCGATGCCGCGCTGCAGGCGTGCCGCATGCGTCTGCGGCCGATCATCATGACCTCGCTGGCGTTCATTCTCGGCGTGGTGCCTCTGGCGATTGCGTCTGGCGCCGGTGCGGGCAGCAAGCACGCGATTGGTACCGGTGTGATCGGCGGCATGTTGACCGCCGCGATACTGGCGATCTTCTGGATTCCACTGTTCTACGTAATGATCTGCACGTTCTTCGACCGCTCGAAGTCCGCCAACGAGGGTGTGAAGGAGGATTCGCAGTGATGCACAAGTCTCTGTTGAGCCTGGCGCTGATGGCGGCGCTGGGCGGTTGCTCGCTGATCCCTGACTACGAACGTCCNGACGCACCGGTCGCGGCCGCCTGGCCGCAAGGCGAGGCCTATCCGCAAGANGCGACGCAGGNGTCCGAGCGCGCGCTTGGCTGGCGCGAGTTCTTCCGTGATCCGGCNCTGCAGCAGNTGATCGAGGTGGCGCTGGAGAACAACCGTGACCTGCGTGTGGCGGCGCTCAACGTCGATGCCTATCGCGCGCTGTATCGCGTGCAGCGCGCCGATGTGCTGCCGGCGGTGAGTGCCGACGGCGCGGGGACGCGCAGCCGCACCCCTGGCGATCTGAACATGAGTGGCGAGCCGGCCATCAGCAGCCAGTACAGCGCCACGTTCGGTGTGTCCTGGGAGCTGGACCTGTTCGGTCGCCTGCGCAGCCTGCGCGACCAAGCGCTGGAAGAGTTCTTCGCCAGCGAGGCCGCCCAGCGCAGCACCCAGATCAGTCTGATCGCCAGTGTCGCCAATGCCTGGCTGACCTTGCAGGCCGACCAGGCATTACTGCAGGTCACCCGCGATACGCTGAAGACCTATGAAGAGAGCTTTGGTCTGACCCAACGCAGTTTCGACGTCGGGGTCGCCTCTGCGCTGGAGCTGCGCCAGGCGCGCAGCGCTGTCGACAGTGCGCGGGTGAACATCGAGCAGTACACGCGGCTGGTGGCGCAGGACCGCAATGCGCTGACGCTGTTGCTGGGACAGAGCCTGCCGGCCGGTCTGCAGTCGGGCGACGGGCTGGAGCGTACCCAGCTGGCGACGTTGCCGGTCGGGCTGCCCTCCGATCTGCTTCAGCAGCGCCCGGATGTTCTCCAGGCTGAATATCAACTGCGCGCGGTCAATGCCAGCATCGGCGCAGCCCGTGCGGCGTTCTTTCCGCGCATCAGCCTGACCGGCGCAGCGGGTTCGGCGAGCAGCGAGCTGTCCGGCCTGTTCGACGGCGGCTCCGGTTACTGGAGCTTCTCGCCGAGCATCAGTGTGCCGATCTTCAATGCTGGCCAGCTGCGGGCGAATCTGGACTACGCGCAGATCAGCAAGAACATCCAGGTCGCGCAATACGAGAAAGCGATCCAGACCGCCTTCCGCGAAGTGGCCGACGGGCTGGCGGCTCAGGCCACCTACACGCGGCAAGTGCAGGCGCAGCGTGATTTGTTGGAGACCAGCGAGGACTACTACAACCTCGCCGAGCGCCGCTATCGCACGGGCATCGACAGCTACCTGACCGTGCTCGATGCGCAGCGCCAGCTGTTCAGCGTGCAGCAGCAACTGATCACCGATCGCCTGGCGCAGATGACCAGCGAGGTCAATCTGTTCAAGGCGCTGGGTGGCGGCTGGCAGGACGCGGTGCAGGCGCAGCCGCAAGAGGAATGAGGCGATGCGGTGGTCGCTTGCACTACGACCACCGCCGACAACACGCAGATACGAAAACGCCGCCCATCGGGCGGCGTTTTCGTTTGTGGCTCAGCCTTCGCGGTTGCGCGTCAGCAGGGCCGGCTTCTCACCTCGTGGCCGGGTTGGCAGCTGCTCGAGCTGGTCCAGACTGGGCAGCCGATCGATCTTCGATTCCTTGTGGATGATCACTGGCTGCTTTTCACGCGGCTTGGCAGCTTCCTGGCGCGCGACGGCTGGCTCTTCGATCCGTCGGCTGTCGTTCTTGCGCCGTGGCTGGCCGTTGCGCGGCTGGCCGCTGCGCGCCGCCTGGCCTTGGCCCGTACCCGGACGTTTGCCCTTGCCGGCGGGAGCACCAGCAGCGCCAGGGCGTGCGGCTCCGGCGGCACGTGGCGCGGCACCAGCCGAAGCCGGAGCCGGAGCCGGAGCACCAGGGCGCCGGCCGCGGTTCTGCTTGTTCTGATACGGGCTGACGTAGTCGACGCGATTGCCGAAGTTGTCCACTTCGTCATCGAGAAACTCGTCCGGAGCACGGTTTGGCGGCAGCTGCGGGGGTCGAGCAGCGGTTTGCGCTTCACTGGCGGCTCCATCGCGAGCAGGCTTGCGCGCCTTGCTCTGGCTGCGGCGGTTGCGTTCCTTCTGCTCGGTGCCTTTCTCTGCCGGCTTTTCGCGTTCAGCGCGAGCCTTGCGTTCGCCACGCTGCGGACGCGGCTGGCGCGGTTCGCGCACCTCCGGCTTCTCCGCCTCGATGGCGCTGGCATCGAAGCCCATCAGATCGCCTTCAGGGATGCGCTGCTTGGTCATGCGCTCGATGCCCTTGAGCAGCTTTTCCTCGTCCGGCGCGACCAGCGAAATGGCTTCACCGCTGCGCCCGGCACGGCCAGTACGGCCGATGCGGTGTACGTAGTCTTCCTCGACGTTGGGCAGCTCGAAGTTGACCACATGGGGCAGCTGGTCGATATCCAGACCGCGGGCGGCGATATCGGTGGCGACCAGGATGCGCACCTGGTTGGCCTTGAAGTCAGCCAGAGCCTTGGTGCGGGCGTTCTGGCTCTTGTTGCCATGAATCGCGGCAGCCGGCAGGCCGTGCTTTTCCAGATACTCGGCCAGACGGTTGGCGCCGTGCTTGGTGCGGGTGAAGACCAACACCTGCTCCCAGGCACCCTGGGTGATCAGGTGCGCGAGCAGAGCGCGCTTGTGGCTGGCAGCCACGCGGAACATGCGCTGCTCGATACGCTCGACGGTAGTGTTCGGCGGCGTGACCTCGATGCGCTCGGGGTTGTGCAGCAGCTTGCCGGCGAGGTCGGTGATGTCCTTGGAGAAGGTCGCCGAGAACAGCAGGTTCTGGCGCTTGGCCGGCAGCTTGGCGAGGACCTTCTTGACGTCATGGATGAAGCCCATGTCGAGCATGCGGTCGGCTTCGTCGAGGACGAGAATTTCCACGTGCGACAGGTCGATGGCTTTCTGGTTGGCCAGGTCGAGCAGGCGACCTGGGCAGGCGACCAGCACGTCGAGACCCTTGGCAACCGCCTGGATCTGCGGGTTCATGCCGACGCCACCGAAGATGCAGGTGCTCTTCAGGGGCAGATCGCGGGCGTAGATCTTGAAACTGTCGTGAACCTGGGCGGCGAGCTCGCGGGTCGGTGTCAGCACCAGCACGCGCGGCTGTTTCGGGCCGTAGCGGTGTTCACGATCCGGGTGACCACCCGGAAACAGCAGTTCGAGTACCGGCAGGGCGAAACCGCCTGTCTTACCTGTTCCGGTCTGGGCGGCGACCATCAGGTCGCGGCCTTGCAACACGGCGGGAATGGCCCGCTGTTGCACGGGAGTAGGCTGGGTGTAACCGGCGGCCTCGACGGCACCGGCCAAAGCCTCGGAGAGACCGAGGGAAGCAAAGGACATGAGTAATCCTGTCTTGTTAGGGGCGAGGCCCTGGGATGATCATGCCTGGCTCGAATCGCGACTGGCGTGCGATCCCGTCCGGTCCTGCCGCGGGTCATATATGGCGGCATCCGGGCGTAAGCCTGGCGGAAGCGCGGAGTATAACAGAGCCTGTTAACGCCGCATTGCTCTGACAGTGTCGCAGGTCACGGGTTCATTAGCCAGCTCCGTATTTCTACGGAGCCGGTTGGTGCTCAGCGTGACAGCCCGAGGTTGTTCCAGATCGCCAGGCTCGGCTCGGCCTGGTTCAGCGTNTAGAAGTGCAGGCCGGGCGCACCGCCGGCCAGCAGNTTCTCGCACATCTCGGTGATGACCTGCTCGCCGAAGGCCTGGATGCTCTGCATGTCGTCGCCATAGCTTTCGAGCTGCTTGCGCACCCAACGCGGAATCTCCGCACCGCAGGCATCGGAGAAGCGTGCCAGCTTGCTGTAGTTGGTGATCGGCATGATGCCGGGCACCACCGGGGTTTCCACTCCGAGTTTGCGCACGCGCTCGACGAAGTAGAAGTAGCAGTCGGCATTGAAGAAGTACTGGGTGATGGCACTGTCGGCGCCGGCCCTGGCCTTGCGCACGAAGTTGGCCAGGTCGTCTTCGAAGTTGCGCGCCTGCGGATGCATTTCCGGGTAGGCGGCAATCTCGATATGGAAGTGATCGCCGGTTTCGCTGCGGATGAATTCCACCAGCTCGTTGGCGTAGCGCAGCTCGCCGCTGGCCATGCCCATGCCGGAGGGCAGGTCGCCGCGAAGGGCGACGATGCGCTTGATGCCGGCATCCTTGTAGAGGTTCAACAGTTCGCGCAGCTCGGCCTTGCTGTCGCCGACGCAGGACAGGTGCGGTGCGGTCGGCACCTTCACCTCGCCGTCGAGCTGCAGCACGGTGTTGAGCGTGCGGTCACGGGTCGAGCCACCGGCACCGTAAGTGCAGGAGAAGAAATCGGGTTGGTAGCCGGCCAGCTGGCGGGCCACGTTCAGCAGTTTTTCGTGCCCGGCTTCGGTCTTGGTGGGAAAGAACTCGAAGCTGATGGATGGGCGGTTCAAAGCGGTCATTCGGTTATTCCTTGGGCTGCAGGCTGCTGGCGACGAATGCAGGGCACAGTTCGTCGCCAGCAGCATGACCTGCTTAGTAGCGGTAGCTGTCCGGCTTGAACGGGCCTTCGACGGTCACACCGATGTACTCCGCCTGCTTGGTNGTCAGCTGGGTGACCACGCCNCCGAAGCCCTTGACCATNTCCAGCGCCACTTCCTCGTCGAGCTTCTTCGGCAACACCATGACGGTGACGTTCTTGCTCTTCTCGGCCACTGGCAGGTCGGCGAACTTCTCGTTGTAGAGGTGGATCTGCGCCAGCACCTGGTTGGCGAAGGAACCGTCCATGATCCGGCTCGGATGACCGGTGGCGTTGCCCAGATTCACCAGGCGACCTTCGGCCAGCAGGATCAGGTAGTCGTCGTTGGTCGGGTCGACGGTCTTGCCGGTGCGGTGGATCTTGTGCACCTGCGGCTTGACCTCTTCCCAGCCCCAGTTGGCGCGCATGAAGGCGGTGTCGATCTCATTGTCGAAGTGGCCGATGTTGCACACCACGGCGCGCTTCTTCAGTGCCTTGAGCATGCCGGCGTCGCAGACGTTGACGTTACCGGTGGTGGTGACGATCAGGTCGATCTTGCCCAGCAGTGCCGCGTCGACGCTGGCTTCGGTGCCGTCGTTGATGCCGTCCTTGTAGGGGGAGACCAGCTCGAAGCCATCCATGCAGGCCTGCATGGCGCAGATCGGATCGACCTCGGAGACCTTGACGATCATGCCTTCCTGGCGCAGCGATTGTGCCGAGCCCTTGCCGACGTCGCCGTAACCGACGACCAGCGCCTGCTTGCCGGAGAGCAGGTGGTCGGTGGCGCGCTTGATGGCATCGTTCAGGCTGTGACGGCAGCCGTACTTGTTGTCGTTCTTGCTCTTGGTTACAGAGTCGTTGACGTTGATCGCCGGGATCTTCAGCGTTCCGCCCTTGAGCATGTCGAGCAGGCGATGCACGCCAGTGGTGGTTTCCTCGGTCACGCCATGGACGCGCTCGAGCACCTGCGGATACTTGTCATGCAGGATCTGGGTCAGGTCACCGCCGTCGTCCAGCACCATGTTGGCGTCCCACGGCTGACCGTCCTTGAGGATGGTCTGCTCGATGCACCACTCGTATTCTTCCTCGGTCTCGCCCTTCCAGGCGAACACCGGGATGCCGGCAGCGGCGACGGCGGCAGCGGCCTGGTCCTGGGTGGAGAAGATGTTGCAGCTCGACCAACGCACTTCCGCGCCGAGCGCGATCAGCGTCTCGATCAGCACGGCGGTCTGGATGGTCATGTGAATGCAGCCGAG
>JGI25318J35512_1000889_pt1 | contig 13493 bp, 10 predicted proteins | sample AutmiccommunBRH9_FD_35512 | JGI IMG/M metagenome (IMG submission 35512)
GGGGGTCAGTACTGATAAAAACCTCTGCCGGTCTTCCGTCCCAGCCAGCCCACCTCGACATACTTGCGGAGCAGCGGGCAGGGACGATATTTGGAATCCTTAAAGCCGTCGTATAACGTCTCCATGATGGCGAGGCAGGTATCGAGCCCGATCANATCGGCGAGAGCCAGCGGCCCCATGGGGTGATTCATGCCGAGCTTCATGACGGTATCGATATCTTCCGCCTTACCGACGCTCTGATAGAGACAGAAGATCGCCTCGTTGATCATCGGCATGAGAATTCTGTTGGCGATAAATCCCGGATAATCGTTGGCTTCGGCGGGAGTCTTGGCAAACTTCCTGCAGAGTTCCCAGGTAATGTCAAAGGTCTCCTGGCTGGTTGCCAGACCCTTGATGACCTCGACCAGTTTCATCAACGGCACCGGGTTCATGAAATGCATNCCGATTACTTTTTCAGGCCTTTTGGTCTGGGCGGCGATCCGGCCGATGGGAATCGACGAGGTGTTGGTCGCCAGAATCGTATGGGGCGGACAGAAGGCGTCCAGATCGCGAAAAATCTTGAACTTCAGATCCTCTCGTTCGACTGCGGCTTCAACCACATAGTCTACTCCGGCCATATCGGCAAGATTGGTGGTGGTCGATATCCGTCCGAGGATGGCGTCACGGTCGGCTTCGCCGAGTTTTCCCTTCTCAACGCTCCGGCCAAGATTTTTTTCGATTGCCGCCAGGCCTTTTTGCGTAAACTCCTCTTTAATATCGCTCATAAGGACGGCAAGTCCGCTGGCTGCCGCAACCTGGGCTATTCCGCCGCCCATCTGACCCGCACCGATTACCCCGAATTTCTTAATTTCCATGGTATTTCTTTCACTCCTTAGCGATTTATAACCAGCGCCACGGCCTCGCCGCCGCCAAGACACAGGGAGACAAGGCCGCGTTTTGCATCCCGTCTTGCCATCTCGTACAGAATCGTGGTGAGCAGTCGAGCCCCGCTTGCACCAATCGGGTGACCTAGAGCGACACTGCCGCCGTTGACATTGACTATGGCCGGATTAAGTTCAAGAACCCTGTTGATCGCAACCGATGTGCCGCTGAAGGCTTCATTGATTTCGAAAAGATCGATATCTGAAAGCGTAACACCCTCTTTTTTAAGTACTTTCGGAATAGCCAGGATCGGCGCCATGAGCACGTACTGCAGCTCGATGCCGGCCGAAGCCTGTGCTCCCACCTCAGCCATGATGGTGCAGCCAAGCTCCTCGGCCTTTTCCCGGCTCATCATCACGAACGCCGCCGCCCCGTCGCTGATGATCGAGGCATTGCCGGCGGTGCCGACACCATCTTTCTTGAAAGCCGGGCGCATCTTCTGCAGACTCTCGTAGCTTGTCTCGGCCGGACATTCATCGTCGGCAAACATCTTGAAGTCACCGTTCTTCTGGGGGATTGGCACCGGAACGATCTCATCGCAAAAGACCCCTTCCCGAACGCATTTTACCGCCCGTCGATACGATTCCTCGGCAAATTTATCCTGATCGACCCTGTTTACCTGCCATTTTTCACAGATCAGCTCGTTGGACATGCCCATGTGGAAATCGTTGACCACATCCCACAGCCCGTCGTGGACCATATGATCCTCGATCTTGCCGGGCCCCATCCGGTGCCCCCATCTGGCTTTTTCAAGGTAATATGGGGCCATGCTCATATTTTCCATGCCGCCGGCGACCACCACATCGGCGTCTCCGCACTGGATGGCCTGAGCGGCAAGCATGACAGCCTTAAGGGATGAACCGCAGACTTTATTCACCGTTATCGCCTCGACCTCCTGGGGGAGTTCGGCTTTTATGGCCGCCTGTTTGGCGGGATTCTGGCCATAACCGCACGGCAGCACCATTCCCATGATACACTCATTGACCTGGACTTTGTCGATTCCGGCGCGGCGGACAGCCTCCTTGATGACCAGGGCTCCGAGGTCTGTTGCACCAATCCTGCTGAGCGTTCCGCCAAAACTGCCGAACGGCGTTCTCACCGCACTGACGATCACTGCTTTTATCATTATTATTATTCCCCCATTGTTCAGCTGATTCTATATCCTTGAGTTCTTCTATGCCGCTCGCAACATTGAAGAATACCGTATCAATGCGACATAAGCTGTTGATGAAATTGGAATTTTCAAATTCAGATGTCCGTCGCTACAAATCCGACCAAGCGCTCAATCGCTTCATTATGGTGACCTACAGTTACTCTTTTGTCAATCATTTTCGCACCTCTTATTGCCGCTCAATCTTCCCGTTATCGCCGGGAATCTTATGAATCGTCGCATTGATGATTACAAATAGTTAAAATATCAAATCGTTATATCATGCTAAAGACAATGTATTAAAACAGAATTTATCTTACTCCTGCAATACAATAAAAAAATGTTTTGACAAACATTCATAATTATTATCTAGTGCAACAAAGAATCCGACCGAGCGCTCAGTTGTGCTCCGGCAAAGAAAAAGAGGAAGAGGTCTTAAACGCGAACATCATTTTCAAATCTGAACTGTAAGGAGTCACTGATGGGTATGGAAAATCTGTACAGAGAAGTAATGGACCTTAACATGATGGATGATAATGACCGTAAAAGGGATTGCGCGAAGGCTTTTTTCGAAAAGCTCAACTTCATGAAGATGCCGGAGTATTTCAACTGGGCGTCGGAAATTTTCGAAGGACTGCATGTTAAGGAACGCGGCGACAAGAAGGCTCTCATCTGGGCCGATATCGCCACTGCCGAAAGCAAGAGTTTCACCTACCAGGAATTTGCCTTCCGCGGTAATCAATGCCTGAATAAACTCAGAAGCTCAGGCGTCGACAAAGGCGACAACATGTACATGATGGTGCCGATCTACCCGGAAACCTGGTTTGCCCATTATGCCTGCATCAAGGGCGGCATAGTTGCCGTTCCCACCGCCACGACGATGACCCAGCGCGAGCTTGAATTCAGATTCGAAGCGTATCCGCCGGACTCGATCATTGCCGATGTAATTTACACCGATATCATCGATGCGGCTCTCAAGACGACGAAAATGGTACCCAAAGTAAAACTCGTCCTCGGCGACAAGGAAGGCTGGACCAGCTACTCCGCCCTCACTGCTGAGGCTGTCAATGCCGAACCGGCCAAGACTAAATCCAGCGATCTCCTGTTCTGCTTTTTCACCTCCGGCACCACCGGTTTGCCGAAGCGGGTAGGTCATACCGCCGTCTCCTATCCTCTCGGTCATCTGTCCACTTCGGTCATGACCGGCATCCGCACCGATGACATCCATCACAATTTAAGCGCCCCGGGGTGGGCCAAATGGGCATGGTCGAGCTTCTTCGGCCCCCTCAACGTAGGCGCCACCGGCTCGGGTTTCCATTTCACCGTCCTCGACGGCCATAAATACCTGACCGCGCTTACCACCCATAAGATCTCCACCTTCTGCGCCCCGCCGACCGCCTGGCGGATGTTTATCAATCTCGACACCTCCAAATACGATTTTTCCGCCCTGCGTCAGTCGATCGGCGCCGGCGAACCGTTGAATCCGGAAGTAATCACCAAATGGAAAAAACTGACCGGCACCGAGATCAGGGATTTTTACGGCCAGACCGAGTCGACCGCGATGATCGGTAATCATCCCTGGATGAACGGCAAGATGCGCAGCGGTTCCTTCGGCCAGCCGTCATTCATGTACGATGTTGCCCTGATGGACGATGACGGCAAGGAAATTACCACGCCGGATGAACCGGGACACATTGTGGTCAAGCTCGACAAGTGGCGGAGCATCGGACTCTTTACCGAATATATCGGCAGCCCTGAGAAGATGGCCGGTGTTTTCATCAATAACGCGTACTACACCGGCGACCGGGCCACCTTTGACGAAAACGGCTACTGGTGGTTCGTCGGCCGCAGCGACGATGTTATCAAATCCTCCGATTTCCGCATTGGCCCGTTTGAGGTTGAAAGTGCGCTTATCGAGCATCCTTCGGTTGCCGAATCTGCGATCGTCGGCGTTCCCGACCCGAAACGTCATCAGCTTGTTAAAGCCTTCGTTATCCTCAAGCAGGGATACGAGCCATCACGAGAGCTGGCCCTGGAATTATTCCAGCATACGATCAAGATCCTGGCGAAGTTCAAGATCCCGCGGATCATCGAATTCGTGCCTGCGGTCCCGAAAACCCTGAGCGGCAAGATCCGCCGGGTCGAACTTCGTCAACAGGAAACGGAGCGTCAGGAAAAGCAAGGAAAAGGCAGCAAGGATGAATATTTTTACTGGGATTTCCCGGAATTGAGTTCCAAGAAAGAAGAATCCCGCAATTGATTTAAAAGATAGCCTTTCGTTTGCCTGCGGGCCCGGCGCGCATGATTGGTCCCGGTCTGAAACCAAGAGTGCGTGCCGGTCCTATTTTTCAGGAGGAGCAAAAACAATGAATTTCGAATTGACTGAAGAACAAAATCTCATCCGCGACATGGTCCGCGAATTCGCCGAAGCGGAAGTCGCACCGACCGCAGCTCTCCGGGATGAAGAGGAACGCTTCGACCGCGCCTTGATGTTCGACCGGCTGGCCGAACTTGGCCTCACCGGCATCGTCTTTCCCGAAGAGTACGGCGGCGCCGGGGCCGATTACCTCAGCTATGCCATCGCGGTCGAAGAACTCTCCCGGGTCTGTGCCTCAACCGGAGTGACACTCTCCGCCCATCTCTCGCTCTGCGCCAATCCCATCTATCTTTTCGGCAGCGAAGAACAGAAACGGCAATTCCTGGTGCCGCTTGCCCAGGGTGAAAAATTGGGTGCCTTCGGCCTGACCGAACCGTCAGCGGGATCCGACGCCGGCGGTACCAAGACTACTGCGGTAAAAGACGGCAACGAATGGATTCTCAACGGCACCAAAATCTTTATCACCAATGCGGGTGATGCGGAAACCTATGTTGTTTTAGCCAGAACCGACAAAGAGGCATTGAAACACTACGGCATCAGCGCCTTTATCGTCGAAAAAGGCACTCCCGGCTTTTCCTTTGGCAAGAAAGAAAAAAAGATGGGCATTCGCAGTTCTCCTACCATGGAACTGGTCTTTGAGAATTGCCGTATCCCTCGGGGGCAAATGCTGGGTGAGGAGGGACAGGGCTTTAAAATCGCCATGAAGACCCTTGACGGCGGCCGCATCGGCATCGCCTCCCAGGCTCTCGGGATCGCCCAGGGCGCACTGGAGGCGGCAGTGAACTACGCCAAGGATCGAAAACAGTTCGATACCCCCATCGCCAGGTTTCAAGGGGTGCAATTCCAACTTGCCGACATGGCGACCCAGATCGAAGCGGCAAGACTTCTGGTCTACAGTTCAGCCTATAAAGCCGGCAACGGTTTATCCTACTCGCAGGCTTCGGCCATGGCCAAACTTATGGCCAGCGAAACGGCGATGCGGGTGAGTACGCAGGCCGTCCAGATTCTCGGCGGTTACGGCTACACCCGGGAATTCCCTGTCGAAAGGATGATGCGCGATGCCAAGATAACCGAAATTTATGAAGGAACAAGCGAAGTGCAGCGTCTTGTCATCGGCACCGCCCTGACAAGATAGCAGACACCTCTGCCATTCAAGAGATAAGACAGGACAAAGGAAATGAAGATTCTGGTATGCATCAAACAGGTTCCGGACATGGAATCCAAATTCAAGATCGCCGGCGACGGGAAATGGTATGACAGCGCCGATCTGGTCTTCCGGATGAACGAATACGATGAATACGCGGTTGAACAGGCGGTTCGGCTGAAGGAGCAGGTTGGCAGCGCCGATGTCACCGTCCTCTCGATCGGCGGCGACAGGGTAAAAGAGACCATGAAGAAGGCGCTGGCCATGGGCTGTGACCGCGGAGTTCATATTGCCGATAATCAGGCCTGGGCGAAAGACCCCATGGTAATCGCCGGCATCATTGCCGAATATGCTGGGCCGGAGAGTTTTTCATGCATCTTCACCGGAATGCAGTCCCAGGATCGGGGCAGTGCCCAGACCGGCGTGCTGCTCGCCGAGATGCTTGGTCTGCCGTGCGTCACGACGATTGTTGATTTTTCCTACAGCGATGGACGATTCACCGTTAAGCGGGAACTGGAAGGCGGCATAAAAGCCCTGGTCAACGTGCAAGGGCCGGCGGTCTTCACCTGCCAGCTCGGTCTGAACACTCCCCGCTACCCGACCCTGCCGAATATCATGAAAGCGAAAAAGAAAGAACTGCAGAGCCTCCCGGTCGAACACTTGCAGAAAATTGCTCTCCATCAGAAAACCGAACGGCTTTTCTTCCCGGAGAAAAAGAGCGGCGGCCTGGTGCTCGAAGGGGACGCAGCCGACCTCGCCGACCGGCTGATCACCATCCTGAAACAAAAAACTGCAGTTCTTGCCTAGGGGGATATGATTATGAAAGTACTGCTGGTGGCAGAATCCCGGGAGGGCAAGCTGCTTGGAAACATCAATGAACTGCTCGGTTTTGCGAAAAATCTGGCGGTTGAAACCGCTGTTTTTCTCGTCGGCAAAAACGACAGTCTGCCGAAATTTTCCGGCAGACTTTATCTCGCGCCTGTCGAAAAACATCTCGAATATAATCCTGACGGCCATAAAGCCCTCCTGCTCGAAGTCGTCGAAAAGGAACATCCCGACTTGATCGTCTTCGCCCATTCTTCCTACGGCTGGGATCTGGCGCCCCGACTGGCCTTCGCCCTGAAAGTCGCACAAATTTCNGAAGTTGTGGCTCTTGCCGATGACGGTTTTGTTGTCCCGGCCTGCAACTCCAAGCTCAGGCGTCAGGTGAAGAGTCTATCGCCGCGAACCGTTCTCACCCTGCAGGCCGGTGCTTTCCCGACCGTTGAAAATGGCGCGAGTCTGCCGGAGGTGATCCCTGTCGACACCGACACCGCCCCTCTTGTCGGCTTTGCAGGCTACGAAGCGGCGGCTCAAGGAGGCGTCGATTTGAGTAAAGCTTCTGTCGTTGTCAGTGCCGGCAGAGGAATCGGCAAACCGGAAAATATCGCTATGATTGCCGCCCTGGCCCAGGCTCTTGGCGGAGAATACGGGGCGAGCCGCCCTGTGGTCGATGCGGAATGGGTGGAGCATAACCGCCAGGTCGGCACCACCGGCCAGAGCGTTGCCCCCAAACTCTACGTTGCCTGCGGCATTTCCGGCGCCATCCAGCACCTGGCCGGCATGAAAAAGTCAGAGTTCATTGTTGCGGTGAACACCGACCGTGATGCGCCAATCGGCGAAATAGCCGATGTACTGGTGGTGGCCGATCTGAAGCAGTTCGTTCCGGTCATGACGGAGAAACTCAAGGCTCTTTGATCGAAAACCGTGGGAAATTCCTCACTTGTGGTATAGATTTTTCTTTTGTTCTCCCCATTTTTTGTATACGTTTTCCGAATTGACGTCGGCAACAGTTGAAAAACGAACGAAAAGATATTCCCGGGAGCAAAACAGATGGATAACGATAATGATTCACGCGAGGTCGCAACACATATAAAAAATCAGGATCTGGTAAAGGAGCGACGGCGCCAGATTGTCGACGGAGCGGTGAAGCTCTTCATCAAAAACGGCTACCACAAGACCACAACCCGAGCCCTTGCCAAAGAGACCGGGCTGTCGATCGGTTCACTGTATGAATATGTGTCGACCAAGGACGATGTGCTCTATTTAGTCTGCATAGCCATTCACTCGGAGGTAGAACAGGGGGTGAAAGAAGCCCTGGCCCGGCCGACCGTCGGCAAAGCGGCGCTGGCCGAGGTGATCCGCGAATATTTTCTGGTCTGCAACCGGATGAGCGACCATGTTCTGCTGATGTACCAGGTCACTCATTTTCTTCCGGAGAAATGGCAGATAAAGGTTCTTGAAGCGGAAATACGCATAACAAACCTGTTTATCGAGGCCATGCGCGAGTTGCGCGAACTTGGCAAACTGCCGAAGCTTGCCGATCATACAATCAACCTGATCGGCCATAATATTTCGGTGCTGGGCCACACCTGGGCGTTCAGGCGCTGGTATTTTGGTAAATTTTTCACCATAGAACAATATATTGAACAGCAGACGGAATTTATCATGAGTTTTCTTGAGGAAAAAAAGGAGTGAGGGGAAAATCCCCTTCACTCAATCCTCCAGCTTGATTCCTCTCCACTTTCCGTTTGTTTTTTACGTACAGCCACCCTATCATCATCCCCAGTCAATTTGGGCGACAGAAGGAGAAAACATGCAAGCGGATGTTCAAATCTACCGACCCAAAAACGTGGTGCGGGTTATCACCGCCACTTCACTGTTCGATGGCCACGATGCATCGACCAATATCATGCGCAGGATCATGCAGGATTCCGGCGTCGAGGTCATCCATCTGGCGCACAACCGATCGGTTCAGGAACTGGTCGACACCGCCATCTCGGAAGACGCCCAGGGGATCGCCATGTCCAGTTACCAGGGCGGCCACATGGAAGCTTTCAAGTACATGATCGATCTCTTGAAAGAAAGAAATGCCGCGCATATCAAAGTCTTCGGCGGCGGCGGCGGAGTAATTGTCGCCGACGAGATCAAGGAGCTGGAAAAATACGGGGTCGCGAAGATCTATTCGCCGGAAGACGGCGCGTCCATGGGACTGCAGGGCATGATCAACCAGATGGTTGAAATGCTCGATTTCCCCACTCTTCCCTGCCACGATCTCCAGCCCGAGCAGCTCGCCTGGAACAATTTCAAGACCATTGCCGGCTTTATCACCGCCGTGCAGCAGGCAAAAATCCGGGGCGATGGCGATCTGGATACGCTGAAGGCGGTTCTTACCCCGCTTGCCGGGAAAAACAACCCGCCGGTTATCGGCATCACCGGCACCGGCGGGGCCGGCAAGTCGTCGCTCACCGACGAGATAATTGTGCGGTTTCTTTACGATATCAAAGACATCCATATTGCCGTCATCTGCTGCGATCCATCTAGAAAAAAGACCGGCGGCGCCCTGCTCGGCGACCGTATCCGCATGAATTCGCTCGGCAACTCCGACAGGGTCTACATGCGCAGTCTCGCCACCCGCGACTCGGCAAGCGAAATCTCCGAAGCGCTGCCGGAAGCAATTCTTGTTGCCAAAGCCGCGGGCTTTGATCTGATCATTGCCGAGACCGCCGGTATCGGCCAGGGGGACTCGAAAATTACCGATATCGCCGATATATCGTTATATGTCATGACCAGCGAATACGGCGCTCCCTCCCAGCTGGAAAAAATCGACATGCTCGATTATGCCGATATCATCGTCGTAAATAAATTCGAGAAAAAAGGCAGCGACGACGCAATCCGCGACATCCGCAAGCAGGTCCAGCGCAACCGCAAACAATGGGATGTCGCCCCGCAGGATTTCCCGGTCTACGGGACCATCGCCTCCAAATTCAACGACGACGGGATCACTGCCCTCTATCACGGCATTATCGAAGAACTCGGCAAAAAGAGCGAACTGGTTCTGCAGCCCGGCCTGCCCAAGCCGGCCCAGAAGATGTCTTCGTCAAAATCGATTGTCATCCCTTCCGAGCGGATGCGCTATCTGTCGGAAATTACCCATACCGTCCGCGATTATCATGGCAGGACCAGGCAACAGGCCAAAGCTATCCGCAGGCATTACCACCTTGCGCAGTCCGTTGAGATTCTCGAGGCCGAAAACCGTGACGAATTCGGCAAGGCATTGAGGCTGTTGAAAAATAAAGCGGACTCTCTCGCCGAAGCAGTAACCGGGGAAACCGCCGCTCTCCTGCGGGGCTGGGAGAAAACCCGCGCCGCGTATTCCGGCGACGAGCTGGTCTATACCGTGCGTGATCGTGAGATCTGCGTGCCGCTCTACACCGAATCTTTGTCGCACTCGAAAATCCGCAAAATTTCCCTGCCCAAATTTACCGATCCGGCCGATATCTATATCTGGCTCCGCAAGGAAAACCTGCCGGGGTATTTCCCCTATACCGGCGGGGGATTTCCGATGAAACGGACCGGCGAAGACCCAACCCGGATGTTTGCCGGAGAAGGCGGCCCCGCCCAGACCAATAGACGGTTCAGGCTGCTCTCGGAGAATTACCAGGCGAAAAGGCTTTCCACCGCCTTTGATTCGGTGACGCTGTACGGCTGGGATCCTGCTGTCCGCCCCGACATTTACGGCAAGATCGGCACCTCCGGGGTCAGCATCTGCACGCTCGATGACGTCAAACTGCTCTACAGCGGCTTTGATCTCTGCTCCCCTACTACCTCGGTGTCGATGACCATCAACGGTCCTGCGCCGATCATCCTGGCGATGTTCATGAACACCGCCATCGACCAGCAGGTGGAAAAATTTGTCGCCGAAAACAACCGCGGTCCGGAAAACGGCGAGTATGAAGAGATTAAAGCAGGCGTTCTCGCCAATGTACGGGGTACCGTCCAGGCCGATATCCTGAAAGAGGATCAGGGCCAGAACACCTGCATCTTCTCGATCGAATTCGCCCTGAAAATGATGGGCGACATCCAGGAATACTTCATCGCCAAGAAGGTCAAAAACTTCTATTCGGTCTCGGTCTCCGGCTACCATATCGCCGAAGCCGGCGCCAATCCCATAACCCAGCTGGCCCTCACCCTCTCCAACGGCTTCACCTATGTCGAGTACTACCTGGCCCGCGGTATGGATATCGATGAGATCGCCCCGAACCTGTCGTTCTTCTTCTCCAACGGCATGGACCCGGAATACACCGTGATCGGCCGGGTGGCACGGCGCATCTGGGCTGTCGCCATGAGGGAAAAATACGGAGCAAAGACCACATCCCAGCGGCTCAAGTATCATATCCAGACCTCAGGCCGGTCTCTGCACAGCCAGGAGATCCAGTTCAACGATACCAGAACAACCCTGCAGGCCCTCTGCGCCATCTACGACAACTGCAACAGTCTGCACACCAATGCCTACGATGAGGCGATCACCACGCCCTCGTCGGAGTCGGTGCGCCGGGCACTGGCCATTCAGCTGATCATCAACCGGGAATGGGGCCTGGCGAAAAACGAGAATCCGAACCAGGGCAGCTTTATCGTCGAGGAACTCACCGATCTGGTCGAAGAGGCGGTGCTCGGCGAATTCGACCGGCTCACTGAGCGAGGCGGCGTGCTCGGCGCCATGGAAACCGGCTACCAGCGCAGCAAGATTCAGGAAGAATCGATGTACTACGAGCGCTTGAAGCATTCCGGCGAGATGCCGATCATCGGCGTTAACACCTTCCGTAATCCCGATGCCGATTTCGATGCCATGAATGCCACCCTGGAGCTGGCGAGATCGACCGATGACGAAAAAAATGAGCAGATCGATCGGCTTGCCGCTTTCCATAACAAACATCACGATGAGAGCCCGGCCGCCCTGGCACGGCTGAAAGAGGTGGCGCTTGCCGGCGGCAATATTTTCGCCGAACTGCTCGACACCGTCAAATACTGCAGCTTGGGCCAGATCTCAAACGCCCTCTACGAGGTCGGCGGCCAGTATCGCCGTAATATGTAGCCCCACCTGTCTGTAAACAGAGAGGGAGTGCAGCAGTCAGCCGCACTCCCTCCGATCAATGGCCGACAGCAAATGCCCTTTGCAGAAGAACGACCGGGCAATGAGATCTTGTATTCTTTGCAAAAAAACGGAATAATCAAGGTTCTCAAATAACTCAGCCATACGGTCAGCATTCAGATGATACGCGACATTACCGCCAGATTATATTCGGATATCCCCCAGGAACGGCTCTATCATTACACCAGCTTCACCGGCCTGCTCGGCATCGTCGACTGCAGAGCACTCTGGGCCAGCGATATCAGGTATATGAACGATTCAGCCGAATTGAAGCATACGGCGGATCTCATTCGCACCGAAATTACTCACCGCATCGGCATGGGTCACCCCAAGCCCGACCTCCTCAACCAGTTTCTCGACTGGGTTACCCACCGTATCACCAACGGCCATATGCTGTTTGCCTCGTCCTTCCGCTCCAATGGCAACCTGCTCAGTCAATGGCGGGGATACAGCAGGCTCGGCAAAGGCGTGAGCCTCGGTTTCAGCCCGGACTATATCCTGCGCTGTGCAGAACTACAGTCTTTCCAGATCGGCAGATGTATATACTGCTGCGATCACCAGGCACTGCTGATCCGCCAGGTAATCGATGCGATCGAAGCCCTGGCCGATAAACACGACCGAACCGGCGACAGCCGGGAAAAAAACATCGTCGACGACTCCTATCAGTCAATCTTTCAGATGATCGAGAGCGATCTGCTGCGGATCGCCGCTATCCTGAAACACCCGTCGTTTCGTGAAGAAGAGGAGTGGCGGATCATCTCGCCGGTGATAACCGATTATGTAGAAGCTTCGGTTCTTTTCCGAGAGGGAACGTCGATGCTGGTGCCGTATATCCAGTTTGAACTCATGGCGCAGAACGATTCCCCGATCTGCCTCGACCATTTATTCCTGGGTCCCACCCCCAATATCACGATCTCGATGAATTCGCTGACCATGTTCCTGTCAAAAAACGGCATCCAGCCGGAAAAAGGTATCTCCTACTGCCAGATTCCCTTCCGCGCCCGTTGATCTTTTTGTAACCGTTCACCAGCACCCCATTTTCGTCCGATCAGGCCACCTTACATAGCCAACTATCGGAGTCTCCCGCTGGTCGCTTACCTGCTCGGCGGCCTGCTTGAACGAACCTGGAGCACTGGATGAACGGTTACAGATCCGGGATGTCTTAGCGCCAGGCGAAAGCGGGCTGTTCGTAATGACCGACCCTGGTGTTTCGACCCAAGAGGGCAACCTCGCGAAACTGATACAGGATGGCGGCGGTCGGTGCGGCTATCCATGTTGTGCCGACGGGCATGAAAAGGATGGGACTTTTACTGCGTCCGGCAGTCTTCAGCACCGGCGCGTCTTCACGGAGAAACTCCAGGCAGGGGATCCGGTGCAGCGACGACACCTCATTATCGTTTTTCTGCAAACACACATCCGGCCCGCCCCAGACAATCACCGGCGTGATAATAAAACCCGACCTTGTAATAAAATCATCGAGACTGCCGAGAACCCGGTCCGCAGTAAGGCTCAGCCCTACCTCTTCGCTCAGTTCCCGAAGAGCGGCCTGCGTCGCGTTTTCACCCGATTCCACGCGCCCTCCGGGTAATGCCCATTGTCCAGGGTGGTTTTTCAGCGTCTTCGATCTTCTGGTGAGAATGAGTGCGGCACTCTCCGCCGGCACGGGAATAAGCCCTTCCATCCCACTCAACTGTTTATAGTCGACGACACAGAGAGCTACAGCCGCCCGGCGCAGGTTTCCCGGGTTCTCTTTCGCCGATGAAGGCGAGATCCTTTGCCAGCTGGAAAGATTGCTTTCGATGTGCTGCCGGAGTTTTAGTTCGCAGAACAGGTTGATCATGTGGCCTCACAGGTACATTTCAGGTATTATATTCGATTCATCCGACTAATACTTTTCGCTCCATTTTTATCGCTATCGGGATCGCTATCG
>JGI25318J35512_1000902_pt1 | contig 13376 bp, 18 predicted proteins | sample AutmiccommunBRH9_FD_35512 | JGI IMG/M metagenome (IMG submission 35512)
ATCGCTATATCTGGGACCGCCCGGCGAGGCTGCGTAAATATGTGCAGCCTCGCCTATGCTTACTGAATTTTCAGCAAGAAAAGCTGAACCGAGAGTATGAACCCGGCAAGTAGGATTAGAGCAGCTATCACCAGCGCTACTCTTAAGAAGAAGTATCACTTTTTTTTGAAATCGTGCCGCCTAGAAGGAGCACCATCCATGAACTTCTATCTACCTAAACGCGGTCTCCAACATCATCCCCCATAGCATTCACAACCTTGCTTGAAGGGAATTTGTAGGAGGCAAATCTGACAGCCAACACTGAAAGCGACAAAAAGAAAATGCCACCACATAGATATAGAAGCCCTACACCCGGTTTTGGATGATGAGAAACGTCACCAATCAAATATCTTGTCAATGCAGTTATAGCAATATAGAGCAGAAATCTAATTGGAAGATGATTTGTCTTAAAATAAATTCCTACCATTGCCCCCAACTCCAAATAGATGAAGAGCAATAAAATGTCATCTATGCTTGCATGGCCTTTGTTAAACATAGCCACGAACGCCGCCACCGAGGCCCAAGCAGTGGCTGCTCCAATTGCAAACAAGCCAAGATAGTGAAACCCTTCAACCAGGAGGTTCCCTAACGAGTTTGCACGCTCATGCATCCTCTTACGACTGTTATCTGCCCACTTCATAGTTAGTCACCTAAGACGCCACTGGTTNTCTAAGAAACCTAAGCTTGCCAGCCGCTCGCACGAAAGGGTGTGTTAGAAATGGCCCTGTTCGTCTTGAAATAGATCCCGACCATCGCACCCAGCTCCAGGTAGATGAACAGCAACAGGATGTCATCGACCGTGATATGGCCCTTCTCGACCATGCCGAGAAAGGCCATGACCGCCGCCCAGGCCGTCACCGCGCCGATCGCAAACAGCGCCAGGTAGTGGAACGTCTCGACCAGCAGATTGCCCAGCGATTCGGCCAGCTCATGCACGCTATCGCGCAGCTCTTCCGCCCAGCGCAGTTTCATACGGATATTCCTTTCAGACCCGGGATGCTTCCAGCGGCAGGATATCCAGCAAGCCGGACACCTTGGCAATCTTTTCCATATCGCCAGGCAACGCAGTGACGCGCAGTTCGACGCCGGCGGCCTTGGCATCGCGAATGAACGCAAGCAGGAGAGAAAGCCCGACACTGCTGGACCGCTCGACCGCCGAGCAATCCAGCATCAGTGCCGAGCGGCTGTCCGCGATCAGCGCTCGCCCGGCCTCGCGCAGCGCGGGCCCGCTGCTATAGTCGAGCACGCCGATCATGCGCAGTTCGCCTTCGGCACCACGCTCGATACGCGCCTCACTCATCGCCTGCGGCCTGCTGACCGGCCTCGGTATCCTTGGTTCGCGCCACCACCTCGGCCCAACCATCGATGGTCTTGTCCAGATCGCCGCCGTTACGCTGCATGGAATCGGCGAACTGATCGCGGAACAGCTTGCCAATGTTAATGCCATTGATGATCACATTGCGCACCCGCCACTCGCCGGCGTTGACCATGGTGTAGGACACCGGATAGATCTCGCCCTGGCGCCCTACCACCTCCATGCCGACGCTGGTGCGCTTGTCATCCGCCTTGCCGCTCGACGGCAGCACGCGGATCTGCTGGTTGTTGTATTCCAGCAGGGCGTTGCCATAGAACTGCATCAGGCTGCGCTTGAAATTCTCCTGGAAGCGCGTCATCTGCTCGGGCGAGGCGTTGCGCGAATATTTGACGGTCATGATGCTGCGCGAGATGCCTTCGGCATCGACGACCGGGCCGAGAATCTCGTTCAGCGAGTCATAGAAAGCCGCCGGATCGTTGCGGTACTGCTCCTTGTTGGCCTTCAGATCGGCCAGCAACTCATCGGTGGTCTGCTGAATGACCTGGTGGGCTGTCAGCGCAGCGTGGGAGAACATGGGCAGAACGGCCAACAGAATCAGCAGGCCGCGGCGCAAGGCAGTCATCATGTGCATCTCCTTCAATCTTTGTTAACCGAGTTGAGCAGGAATTTGCCGATCAGATCCTCGAGCACCAGCGAGGACTGGGTGTCCTGAATGGTGTCGCCATCGGCGAGCAACTCTTCCTCACCGCCGACGCTGATGCCGATGTACTTCTCACCCAGCAGCCCTGCGGTAAGGATCGAAGCCGTCGAGTCGGCCGGCAGGATGTCGACATCCTGCTGGATTTCCAGCGTGACTCGTCCGGTGTAGCTGTCACGATCCAGGTCGATCGCGGTGACCTTGCCGATGGTCACGCCAGCCATGGTCACCTTGGATCGGACAGTCAATCCGGCAATATTGTCGAAATAGGCATACAGCTTGTAAGTNTCGGCATCAGTAACGCTCAGCCCGCTGACACGCAGTGACAGCAGCAGCAAGGCCAGCAGCCCGGCAAGCAGGAACAGCCCGACACCCATTTCCAGTGTGCGGATACGCATCAGAAATCTCCAAACATCAACGCGGTCAAAATGAAATCGAGGCCGAGCACCGCCAGCGAGGCGTAAACCACAGTCCGGGTGGTGGCACGGCTGATACCTTCGGAGGTCGGGTCGCAATCGTAGCCCTGGAACACGGCGATCCAGGTCACTACCAGCGCAAAGACGACGCTCTTGATAACGCCGTTGAGCACATCGGAACTGAAGTCGACGCTGTTCTGCATGTTGGCCCAAAACGAGCCTTCGTAGACACCGAGCCACTCCACCGCCACCATCGCTCCGCCCCAGATNCCGACCACGTTGAAGATCAGCGTCAGCAGCGGCAGCGAGATGAAACCGGCCCAGAGGCGCGGCGCGATGATGTACTTGAGCGGATCGACTCCGATCATTTCCAGGCTCGAGAGCTGCTCGGTCGACTTCATGTTGCCGATCTCGGCCGCCAGAGCCGAGCCGGCACGCCCGGCGAACAGCAGCGCAGTAACCACCGGACCGAGCTCGCGCAACAGGGTCAGTGCGACCATCTGCCCAACCGCCTGCTCGGAGCCGTAGCTGCTGAGAATGTTGTAGCCCTGCAGCGCCAGCACCATGCCGATGAAGATGCCGGAGACAACTACAATNGCCAGTGACAGCACACCAACCGAATAGAGCTGCTTGACCAGCAGCGAAAAACCGTTACGCAGCCCGCTTCGCCCGAACAGCGCATGCACGAGAAATATCGTCGAGCGCCCCAGGGCTGCCAGCACATCCAGTCCGGCGCGACCGAGCAGGGCAATCCGATCCAACAACGAACGCTTACGCATCGGTGCCTCTCAGTAGATCGTCGGCATAGGCCGGTGCAGGAAAATGGAATGGCACCGGCCCGTCGGCTGCGCCCGTCATGAATTGCCTGATGCGCGGATTGTTCGACTCCATCAGCTCCGCCGGCGTGCCCTGGCCAAGCACCTGGGCATCGCCAACCACGTAGATGTAGTCGGCAATGGACGCGGTTTCGGCCAGATCGTGGGAGACCACGATACTGGTGATGCCCAGCGCGTCGTTGAGCAGGCGAATCAGCCGCACGAGAACGCCCATCGCAATCGGATCCTGTCCGGCGAAGGGTTCGTCATACATCAGAATCTGCGGATCCAGGGCAATCGCCCGCGCCAGCGCGACACGCCGCTTCATACCACCGGACAGCTCGTCGGGCATCAGCTCGATGGCGCCACGTAGCCCTACCGCTTCGAGCTTCATCAGCACGATGTCGCGGATCATCTCGTCTGGGAGCTTGGTATGCACCCGCAGCGGAAACGCAACGTTCTCGAACACGTCGAGATCGGTGAACAGTGCCCCGCTCTGGAACAGCACACCCATCTGCTTGCGCATGTCGAACAGCTCGCTGCGCGAGAGGCTCGGCAGATTATTGCCCGCCACCCAGACTTCACCACGCGACGGCATCAGCTGCGCAGCGATCAGGCGCAGCAGCGTCGTCTTGCCACAACCGGACGGCCCCATGATGGCCGTAACCTTCCCTCGCGGTATGGCGATATCGACATCGTTGAAAATACTGCGCTCGCCTCGCTTGAAGGTTACTCCCTTCAGCTCGACGGCGAAGTCATTGCAGGCGCTCATCTGGTCTCCTTGCATGCAGTCTGCGAAACAGACGGCTCCCGATGACGCTGGGATACTTTCTGCCCTGACCGTTTTCGGCGGCGCACTATAGCATCGCGCCAGAGGCCGCCCAACCGATGAGCGTTTCGGCAGATGACGAGCGACGCCCCGTTCAGCTTCGGTTCAGCTCAGGCTGATCAAATTGATTGTGCCGACCCACAGTGATGTGCCGACATTTTCCATGAGCCCGCAACGGATTCTCGCTATAATCCCCGCCTTTTAATCGGACGACCTCGCCAGCCATGAGCCAGAGCAGCCAATTGATCGAAACCGCGCAACGCACCATCCGCCTGGAAATAGAAGCGGTTGAGCAGTTGAACGCACGTATCGATGCCGATTTCGTGCAGGCTTGCGAGCTGATCCTTGGCTGCAAGGGCCGAGTGGTCGTGGTTGGCATGGGCAAGTCCGGGCACGTCGGCCGCAAGATCGCCGCCACATTGGCCAGCACCGGCACCGCCGCCTTCTTCGTGCACCCTGCCGAAGCCAGCCATGGCGACATGGGCATGATCACTCAGGACGACGTGGTCCTCGCCCTTTCCAACTCCGGCACCACCAGCGAGATCGTCACCCTGCTACCGCTGATCAAGCGGCTCGGCATCACCCTGATCAGCATGACCGGCAACCCCAACTCGGTGCTGGCCAAGGCCGCTGCGGTGAATCTGGACGCTAGCGTCGCCATCGAAGCCTGCCCGCTGAACCTCGCGCCGACCTCCTCCACCACTGCCAGCCTGGTGCTCGGCGATGCCCTGGCTATCGCGCTGCTCGAGGCTCGTGGGTTCACTGCTGAAGATTTCGCCTTCTCTCACCCGGGCGGCGCGCTGGGCCGCCGCCTGCTGTTGAAAGTCGAGCACGTCATGCATACCGGCGAGCGCTTGCCGAGGGTTCCGCGCGGCACATCGCTGCGCGACGCCCTGCTGGAAATGACGCAGAAGGGCCTGGGCATGACCGTCATCGTCGAAGCGGACGGACGACTCGCCGGCATCTTCACCGACGGCGATCTGCGCCGTGCGCTGGACAAGGGAGTCGACGTTCGCCAGACGCGCATCGACGAGATCATGACCGTGCACGGCAAGACCGCCCATGCCGAGATGCTCGCCGCCGAGGCTCTGAAGATCATGGAAGACCACAAGATCAGTTCGCTGGTAGTCGTCGATGACCAGGAGTTGCCGATTGGCGCGCTGAACATGCACGACCTCCTGCGCGCGGGGGTGATGTAATGCACGAACACCTGCTGCAACGCGCCCGCGACATTCGCCTGGCGATCTTCGACGTCGATGGTGTGCTCACCGATGGCCGCCTTTATTTCCTGACCGACGGCAGCGAGTTCAAGACGTTCAACACACTGGACGGCCACGGCATCAAGATGCTGATCAACTCCGGCGTGCGCACCGCGATCATCAGCGGACGCAAGACGCCCGTGGTAGAGCGTCGAGCGCAGAACCTCGGTATCCAGCACCTTTATCAGGGGCGCGAGGACAAGCTGGTCGTGCTCGACGAGCTGCTGACCGAACTTGGCCTGAGCTACTCTGAAGTAGCCTATCTCGGTGACGACCTGCCTGATCTGCCGGTGATACGCCGCGTAGGCCTCGGCATGGCCGTGGCCAGCGCCGACACCTTCGTTCGTGAACATGCCCATGGCGTTACGANCTTGGCCTGAGCTACTCTGAAGTAGCCTATCTCGGTGACGACCTGCCTGATCTGCCGGTGATACGCCGCGTAGGCCTCGGCATGGCCGTNGCCAGCGCCGACACCTTCGTTCGTGAACATGCCCATGGCGTTACCCTGGCCCGCGGTGGCGAGGGTGCGGCACGCGAGTTCTGCGAACTGATCATGCGCGCGCAGGGCACCCTGGCCGCCGCGCAAAACGCATATCTGTAGGGGTCTGCATGCTTCGCAAAATGCGCTTCGCTGTCCTGCTGACGCTGATCGCCGCCCTGCTGGTGGCGGTCGGCTACTGGAACATCCGGCCGGAAAGCTTCATGCAGGAGCCGTCCGTCGCCAGTGGCGCAACGCCTGATGTCGACTTCTATGTGATCAATTCCCGCACGGTGCAATATCAGCCCGACGGCAAGCGCAACTACGAACTGACCGCAGACAAGCTCGAGCACATCAAGGCGAGCGACATCAGCCTGCTGACCAAACCGGATCTGCTGTCCTATCGCGGCACCGAACTGCCGTGGCACGTGCGTAGTGAGCGCGGCGAAGTATCGGCCGAAGGCGACGAGGTGCTGCTGATCGATCAGGTCAAGGTCGAGCGCACTGACGCCAAGGAGCGCCCGACGATCCTGACCACCAGCCGCCTGACGGTATGGCCGGAGAAGGATTATGCCGAGACAAACCAAGCCGTTAGAATCGAGGCCGCCAATGGCGTGACCACGGCAACCGGCATGAAAGCGTACATGGATGACGGCAGGATGCTCCTGCTGTCCAACGTAAGAGGCCAGCATGAGCTGCGTTAAGACTCTCCCCCTCCTGCTCGGTTTGAGCGCATTCTGGCTTGGCGCCAGCGCCTGGGCGCTTCCCGAGGATCGTGAACAACCAATCCGCGTTCAAGCCGACACCGCCGAACTGGACGACCGACAGGGCGTGGCGGTCTACCGCGGCGACGTGGTCATCACCCAGGGCACGATGAAGATCACCGGCGACACGGTGACCATTACCCAGGATGACAACGGCGANGTCGAAGTCTTCACCTCCATCGGCAAGCCGGCCTACTACGAGCAGAAGCCTGCGGTGGACAAGGAGATCGTCAAAGCCTACGGCCTGACCATCCAGTATTTCGCCGCCAACGAGCGGATCGTGCTCATCGATCAGGCCAAGGTCGTTCAGGAAGGCAACACCTTCGAAGGCGAGAAGATCGTCTATGACACCCGTCGGCAGATCGTCAACGCCGGNCGCGCCACCAATGCCGATGTCACCACGCCGCGCCCGCGCGTGGACATGGTGATCCAGCCGCGCAAAAACGGTCAGGCTGCGGAGCAGCCCGAGTAATGGCCGTTCTCAAAGCCCAGCATCTGGCCAAGAGCTACAAGAGCCGGCAGGTCGTGCGCGATGTCAGCCTGTCCATTGAAAGCGGGCAGATCGTCGGCCTGCTCGGCCCCAACGGCGCAGGCAAGACCACCTGCTTTTACATGATCGTCGGCCTGGTGAATGCCGACCAGGGCCGCGTGCTGATCGATCAGGACGACGTCACCCACCTGCCGATGCACGGCCGCGCACGGGCCGGCATTGGCTATCTGCCACAGGAGGCCTCGATCTTTCGCAAGCTCTCGGTCGCCGACAACATCATGGCCATTCTCGAGACTCGCAAGGATCTGGACCGCAACGGCCGTCAGCAGGCGTTGGAAGGCCTACTGCAGGAATTCCATATAAACCATATCCGCGACAGCCTCGGCATGAGCCTCTCTGGTGGTGAAAGACGCCGCGTGGAGATTGCCCGCGCACTGGCCACCGCACCGAAGTTCATCCTGCTTGATGAACCCTTTGCCGGTGTGGACCCGATTTCGGTGGGCGATATCAAGCAGATCATCCATCACCTCAAGGCCAAGGGCATCGGCGTGCTGATCACCGATCACAACGTCCGCGAGACCCTGGATATCTGCGAGACGGCCTACATCGTCAACGACGGGCAACTGATTGCCGAGGGCGATGCGCAGACCATCCTGAGCAATCAGCTGGTCAAGGAAGTCTATCTGGGCCACGAATTCCGCCTGTAAGGCGGATTTTTTGCTCGGCTCGGCAAATCGGCTCTAGGCAAAGGCTTCATCGGCAGGCATATAATTTGCTTTCTGCCGGCGCCCCGCGCACGGCATGTCGGAATGGGCGCGGTTGCGCCGGCATAAAAGGTTCGAAGTCCTCTGCCATGAAACCATCGCTAGTCCTGAAGATGGGCCAGCAGCTGACGATGACACCGCAGCTGCAACAGGCCATACGGCTCCTCCAGCTATCCACCCTCGATCTGCAACAGGAGATCCAGGAGGCGCTGGACTCCAATCCCATGCTCGAGCGCGAAGAAGACGGAGACGACTTCGACAGCTCCGACCCTATGGCCGAGGCCGCTGAACGGCCAGGCGACACCGTCACCGAGAAGAGCAGCAGCCAGGAAAGCACCTACGAGGAGCCCTCTCATAGCAGTGACAGCCTGGACGACAGCGACGGCGACTGGGGCGAGCGGATTCCCAGCGAGCTTCCGGTCGACACCGCCTGGGAAGACATCTACCAGACCAGCGCCAGCAGCCTGCCCAGCAACGATGACGACGAGTGGGATTTCACCAGCCGGACGTCGAGCGGCATAAGCCTGCAGAGCCATCTGCTGTGGCAGCTGAACCTCGCGCCAATGAGCGACACCGACCGGCTGATCGCGACCACCCTCATCGACTGCATCAATGAACAGGGTTATCTCGAAGAGACGCTGCAGGAAATCGTCGACTCGTTCGATCCCGAGCTGGAAATCGAACTCGACGAGGTCGAGGTCGTTCTGCGTCGTATCCAGCAATTCGAACCGGCCGGCATCGGCGCACGTGATCTGCGTGAGTGCCTGCTGTTGCAGCTGCGCCAACTACCCGACCGCACACCATGGCTGAGCGAAGCGAAGCGTCTGGTCAGCGACTATCTGGACATCCTCGGCAGCCGGGATTACAGCCTGCTGATGCGGCGAATGAAGATCAAGGAAGACGATCTGCGCCAGGTCATCGAACTGATCCAGAGCCTGAACCCGCGCCCGGGGTCGCAGATCGAGGCGAGCGAACCGGAATACGTGGTGCCCGACGTGATCGTGCGCAAGCACAATGATCGCTGGCTGGTCGAGCTGAATCAGGAAGCCATGCCGCGCCTTCGCGTCAACGCGCAATACGCCGGCTTCGTCAAACGCGCCGACTCCAGCGCGGACAACACCTTCATGCGCAACCAGCTGCAGGAAGCGCGCTGGTTCATCAAGAGCCTGCTCAGCCGCAACGAGACCCTGATGAAGGTGGCGACTCAGATCGTCGAACACCAGCGCGCCTTCCTTGAGCATGGTGACGAGGCGATGAAGCCTCTGGTACTGCACGACATCGCCGAGGCGGTGGGCATGCATGAGTCGACCATCTCCCGCGTGACCACGCAGAAATACATGCACACGCCACGCGGCATCTACGAACTCAANTACTTCTTCTCCAGCCACGTCAGCACGGCGGAAGGCGGCGAATGTTCGTCCACCGCGATCCGCGCGATCATCAAGAAACTGGTCGCCGCGGAAAACCAGAAAAAGCCGTTGAGCGACAGCAAGATCGCTGGTTTACTGGANGCGCAGGGCATCCAGGTGGCCCGCCGCACAGTTGCGAAGTACCGCGAGTCGCTCGGTATCGCACCATCCAGCGAGCGCAAACGTCTACTGTGATCGGCCCCTGGTCGAACTGTCCCGGCGGCAGGCCCACCAACCTGCTCTTCGTACAAGGCAAAGGAGATAGCAGTATGCAAGTCAACATCAGCGGTGTTCATCTGGAAGTAACCGATGCCCTGCGTGACTACATCGAGGAGAAATTCGATCGGCTTGCTCGCCACTTCGACCGCATCATCAGCGTTCAGGTGATCCTCCAGGTCGAGAAACTCAAGCAGAAAGCCGAAGCAACCTTGCACGTCGCAGGCCGCGAAGTCGTGGCCATCGCCGATCACGAAGACATGTACGCTGCCGTCGACCTGTTGGTCGACAAGCTCGATCGCCAGTTGATCAAGCACAAGGAGAAGCAGCTCGACCACACACAGGGCGCTGTCACCCGCTGACTCCAATATGATCCGACTCGAAAACATCCTCACCCCCGGGCGTTCCTTGGTGAACGTCCCGGGCGGTAGCAAGAAGCGCGTCCTGGAACAGATCGCCAAGGTGATCGCCCAGGACCTTATCGATCTCGACTCCCAGACCATCTTCGAAAGCCTGATCGCGCGCGAGAAGCTCGGCTCGACCGGGTTCGGCAACGGCATCGCCATCCCGCACTGCCGCATGGTTGGCTGCAATGCGCCGCTGAGCGCCGTTCTGCGCCTGCAGACGCCAGTGGATTTCGACGCCATCGACGGCGCGCCGGTGGACCTGCTGTTCGTCCTGCTGGTACCGGAGGCCGCCACCGACGAGCATCTCGAACTGCTGCGCCAGATCGCCAGCATGCTCGACCGCGAAGACGTACGCCAACGACTGCGCCAGGCGCCGAGCAACGAAAGCCTCTACCAGGTAGTGGTCGACGTGCAGAACGGGGCATAGATGCGGCTGATCATCGTCAGTGGACGCTCGGGTTCGGGCAAGAGCACTGCACTGAACGTGCTCGAGGACAACGGTTTCTATTGCATCGACAACCTGCCTGCCGGACTGTTGCCTGAGCTTGCCGAGCGAGCCCTACTGCACACTGAGCTGCTGCATCCGCAGGTCGCCGTGTCGATCGACGCGCGCAACCTGCCCAGCCAGCTCAAGCGCTTCCCCGAGCTACTCGAAGAAGTCCGCGCCAGGCACATCCAGTGCGATGTGCTCTATCTGGATGCCGACGATGAGACCCTGCTCAAGCGCTTCTCGGAAACCCGCCGCCGCCATCCACTGACCAACGAAAATCGCTCTCTGGCCGAAGCGATCCATGATGAGGAGTTGCTGCTCGCAGCGATCATCGATCACGCCGACCTGAAGATCGACACCACCCATCTCAATCTCTATCAGCTGCGCGACGTGCTCAAGTTGCGCTTGCTCAACAAGCCTGAGCCGGGCACCGCTTTTCTGGTCGAGTCATTCGGTTTCAAGCGCGGGATGCCGGTCGATGCCGATCTCGTGTTCGACGTACGTTGCCTGCCCAACCCTTACTGGAAAGCCGAGCTTCGCGACTTTTCCGGGCTAGACCAGCCGGTGATCGACTACCTCAGCGCCCAGGCCGACGTGGAAGAAATGTTCCAGGATATCCACGGCTATCTGAGCAAATGGCTGCCGCGCTTTGCAGCCAGCAACCGCGCATATGTCACCATCGCCATCGGCTGCACCGGCGGCCATCATCGCTCGGTCTACCTGGCCGAACGGCTAGGCCAGGCGTTGAGAGAACCGCTGAAGAACCTGCAGGTCCGTCATCGGGACCTCGCCTAGGAATACCTGCACCATGCCCGCCCGCGAAGTCACCATCATCAACAAACTCGGCCTGCACGCGCGCGCTGCCGCCAAGTTCGTCGCCGTTGCCAATCGCTACCCCTGCAAGATTCGCGTTGGCCGCTGTCCGGCCACGCTGGTCGACGGAAAGAGCATCATGGCGGTCATGATGCTCGCCGCCAGCAAAGGCACCACCGTGCACCTGGACACCGAAGGTGAACAGGAAGAGGACGCACTGAACGCGCTGACCGCGCTGATCGACGACTATTTCGAAGAAGGCGAGTAGACACCTTGCCACGGCGGCGCGAATCGTTGCCGACCGCGCCGCACCTGCCTCACTTGCCAGCGACCATCATTCGCTCGATCAACACCGAGCCGGTCCGCACGTTGCCGCGCGTTTCCACATCGCAACCGACCGCCACGATCTGGCGGAACATGTCGCGCAGATTTCCGGCAATCGTTACTTCCTGTACCGGGAACTGGATCTCGCCATTCTCGATCCAGTAGCCGCCGGCGCCGCGAGAATAGTCGCCGGTCACCAGATTCAGGCCCTGTCCCATCAGCTCCGTCACCAGCAGGCCTCGGCCCATGCGCCGGATCAACGCCGCCTGATCCTCGTCCCCATGGCTGACGAACAGGTTGTGCACACCCCCAGCGTTGGCCGTACTGGGCATACCGAGCTTGCGTCCGGAATAGGTCGAAAGCACATAGGACAGCAGGCGGCCGTTCTCCACGAACGGCTTGGCATAGGTCGCCAGGCCATCGCCATCGTAGCTGGCACTACCGAGGGCTCGCGGGATGTGCGGACGCTCATCAAGGCTCAGCCACTCGGGAAACAGCGCCTGTCCCAGGGCATCTTCAAGATATGAGGCTTTGCGGTAGAGATTTCCGCCGGAAATCGCTGCAATGAAGTGGCCAAACAGACCGGTCGCCAGCTCGGGGGCGAAAAGTACCGGCACTTCGCAGGTAGGAACCGGGCGTGCGCCCAGACGTCGCACGGCACGCTCGGCTGCGCGCCGGCCGATGGTCTGCGGGTCGAGCAGCGCCTCGCCGATGCGATTGACGTCGTAGAAATAGTCACGCTGCATCTGCCCTTCGCTCTCGGCGATCATCACGCAACTCAGGCTGTGACGGCTGCTGCAATAGCCCCCGATGAAGCCGTTGCTGTTGCCATAGGCGCGGCAGCCCTGATGGGTATTTAGCGTAGTGCCGTCTGCGTTGCGGATACGCTGATCGAAGGCGAACGCGGCGTCTTCACAGCTGAGCGCCTGCTCGATGGCCTGTTCGGGGGTGACCGCCCACGGATGGTAAAGATCGAGATCGGGAAGCTCGCGCGCCATCAGCGTAGCGTCAGCGAGGCCAGCAAATTCGTCCTCCGAGGCATGCCTGGCGATGGCCAGCGCGGCGGCTACGGTTTCACGGATGGCGTCGTCACCACTGCCGGTGGTGCTCGCAGTGCCTTTGCTCTGGCCGACATAGAGCGTGATGCCGAAGCCCTGGTCGCGATTGAACTCGACCGTCTCCACCTCGCGCTGACGCACTGTGGTCGACAGCCCCTGCTCCATGGAGACCGAAACCTCGCTGGCGCTGGCGCCCTGCCGACGCGCTTCCTCGATGATGCGCTCGACCTTCTCGCGCAAACCGGGCAGCGCGTGCGGGCCGATGCCCTCTACTTCACTCATAAGCACTCCCAAACCACTGCAATCGAATCAAGTTGCAACCTGGCGCCGCTCCTCTGAAGCCTGCTGCCAGGGCTGCTGTTATCATGGCGGCATTTCCTAGTGGACCATCCCCATGTCTGAACACTCCGACGCCGACGATTTCGACGAAAAAAGCAAGTCCCAGGTCAAACGCGAGCTGCTTGCCCTGCAGGAGCTAGGCGAGCGGCTAACTACCCTCAAGCCTGACCTCATCGCTCGCCTGCCGCTGAGCGACGCGTTGCAGAAGGCGCTGGCCGACGCGCCGAAACACAAGGCGCATATCGCGCGCAAACGGCACATCCAGTACATCGGTAAGCTGATGCGCGACCAGGATGTCGATGCCATTCTCGCGCTGGTCGATCAACTGGACGCCTCGACGCGCCAATACAACGAGCGCTTCCATGCGCTGGAGCGCTGGCGCGACCGTCTGATCGGCGGTGACGACGCCACCCTGGAAGCGTTCGTATCCGAGTACCCCGAGACCGACCGCCAG
>JGI25318J35512_1000904_pt1 | contig 13364 bp, 8 predicted proteins | sample AutmiccommunBRH9_FD_35512 | JGI IMG/M metagenome (IMG submission 35512)
CCATTTCAGCAGAGTCATCTTCAGGTGAGCTGCTTTCTTCCTCACTTCCCATATTTGACTCATTATTATAATCTGTTTCATTATTTTCTGGATCGTTGTTCGCTATAACACCCTTGCTTTTTAAGGAAAAGACATCAGGTATCCTGTTCTCACCGGAATATTCGGCGACAAAACCGATCGTAATTGATTGATTTTGACCTATTATTTGATTCCAGCTCGCACTATTGATTGTAACTCTATTATTGTTTTGGATATAAGAACCATTCCATAAACTAGTTATTTTTTGTTGGTTCTGAAAGTAGAATTCTAACTCCCAATCCTCAATTGCCGCTGACCCAAGGTTACTAATTGTAATATCGGCACTAAATCCTGTTTCCCATTGACTAGTAATCTTGTATTTGACAGAGTAATCTATATCAGTTGCAAAAGAATAGGCAGGCAGAAGCGCAACAAATAACACAAGAATTAAAATAAGCTTAGCTGTTTTCTTCATTCGGTCACCTCTGATTAGTTTATTTTTTTCTCCAAACGGTAAAGAAGACTTGGTTCAGGTGGAGTTTTTACTCCATCTGAACCTTAGTCGCACTTATTTCGAAACTTGGCGGTACTTACTCCCACTTATAGAAGTGGGAGTCTTAGTAACGCCGTTGAGATAAATATTCACTCCTTCCCAACATTTTTTTGTCCTGATTTAATTTTAATATAATTATCCTTATTTTTTTACAGGTATATGTTGGGTGGGAGTGAACTAGAAGCGCCTACAATAGCGAGCAAAGTGATAATTGCGAAGGAAACTTTTCAAAAGCTCTTAAGATATTTCCACTAAATCCATAGTTGGAACTGGTGTAATAGCAGGTTTTGCGTATTGTTTCAATCACTTGAATTCGGGTCAGTTACTGCATCTGTGAAACTGTCCTTAAGAATTTAATTTTTCGATAATTTCATTAGCCTGATCTTCTGTAATTTCATCTACTGCAAACAGCATAGAGCTATTTCCGATAGATTCTCCATCATAACCGATAATTCGATCCATCAAAAGATTTTCTTTGTCAGGAACCCATCCCTTTTCTTTGTCGTACAGATAAGGAACATAATTCTCCATTTTCCCGACTCTTTTTATGTCGTTTAGGTAATAGTATTGCACATCTTCACCCTTTTTCATTAGTCCTATCTGGATATTTTAGTTTATTCGGTCAGTTACTGCATCCCAAGAAAAAATTTAAGATTCCAACAGTAGTTAGTAGGTTTCAATCCCCTTAATCTCGGGTCAGTTACTGCATCTAACTGTCTTTTTCGCCATCTATTCCGCCTCCTCTGCGTTTCAATCCCCTTAATCTCGGGTCAGTTACTGCATCTGGATTTAATATCAGTTTTGGGCGTTTCATACATCAGGTTTCAATCCCCTTAATCTCGGGTCAGTTACTGCATCCACTTAATGAGTATATTGGTGGTATGGGATTATCAGGGTTTCAATCCCCTTAATCTCGGGTCAGTTACTGCATCTCAAATTGTCTCGTGTTGATTTACCTCCTTCGGCAGTGTTTCAATCCCCTTAATCTTGGGTCAGTTACTGCATCGATATGAACAATGGATTTAGTCCATTCGATGTAGATGTTTCAATCCCCTTAATCTCGGGTCAGTTACTGCATCAGATGATGAAGATGAAGAAGAAAAGCTATATCATGATGAGTTTCAATCCCCTTAATCTCGGGTCAGTTACTGCATCCGAACTGTATTGAATTATGAGCCATGCGATAATTGTAGTTTCAATCCCCTTAATCTCGGGTCAGTTACTGCATCCTCATTCTGCTCTCCCTTATGAGCCGTCCTTAACTGTTTCAATCCCCTTAATCTCGGGTCAGTTACTGCATCAAGCAGGAGTCTACTCTAGCTATAGGCGAGCTTGTGAAAAGTTTCAATCCCCTTAATCTCGGGTCAGTTACTGCATCCGATTCTGTTCTTAAGCCTTCGGTGCTTGTATTCTAGTTTCAATCCCCTTAATCTCGGGTCAGTTACTGCATCCGAATAGGTTTGCCATTCCCTTAATGATGTTGTAGAGTTTCAATCCCCTTAATCTCGGGTCAGTTACTGCATCTTTTGCACCTTAGGTGTCGAAGTGGTAGAAGGAGCAGTGTTTCAATCCCCTTAATCTCGGGTCAGTTACTGCATCTTTATTTTCATTCCCGATGTCACTAAAATGTCTTCGGTTTCAATCCCCTTAATCTCGGGTCAGTTACTGCATCCTGCCTAGTCATTTGACTAAAAAGCTGAGCGCGTTCTTGGTTTCAATCCCCTTAATCTCGGGTCAGTTACTGCATCCCAGCGAGCGTGACCGTCCCAGCTACAGCCGTTCCAAGTTTCAATCCCCTTAATCTCGGGTCAGTTACTGCATCTCTATCACAAAGTAACTTTTCCTACAAACAATTAGGAGGTTTCAATCCCCTTAATCTCGGGTCAGTTACTGCATCCAATCTTTCGGAGCTCCAGCTCTTATGCAGCTGCCGAGTTTCAATCCCCTTAATCTCGGGTCAGTTACTGCATCAAACAGGGAAGGTATTAATGGTGGGTGTGGCTATTCAGTTTCAATCCCCTTAATCTCGGGTCAGTTACTGCATCATTTAAAGCATCGTGTGGAAGCCCTGTCTCCTTGTGAGTTTCAATCCCCTTAATCTCGGGTCAGTTACTGCATCAACGGAGATAAAGTCACAGAACTGACATACAATTTCGGTTTCAATCCCCTTAATCTCGGGTCAGTTACTGCATCAAACTGGGATAAAGTATCTTCATTCCTTTCAAATTCTGTTTCAATCCCCTTAATCTCGGGTCAGTTACTGCATCAATATTTTTGACTATGCTATAATTAAGATATTCAAGTTGTTTCAATCCCCTTAATCTCGGGTCAGTTACTGCATCAATTTTCATAGATTGCCAGAGGGGGAAAAAGTACGGTCGTTTCAATCCCCTTAATCTCGGGTCAGTTACTGCATCTTATTTTAATTATTTAAGTCAAAAAAAGGGAATCAAAAGTTTCAATCCCCTTAATCTCCGGTCAGTTACTGCATCCCATACACATGGATATTTACATTTGCAGCTGTATAGGGTTTCAATCCCCTTAATCTCCGGTCAGTTACTGCATCCCATACACATGGATATTTACATTTGCAGCTGTATAGGGTTTCAATCCCCTTAATCTCGGGTCAGTTACTGCATCTCATCGTCAAGCAGATATTCCGGTTGTTGTTTTTTGAGTTTCAATCCCCTTAATCTCGGGTCAGTTACTGCATCTCTGAACGAAAAGCGAACCTAAAAGGTTTTTCAATAATGTTTCAATCCCCTTAATCTCGGGTCAGTTACTGCATCAAGTAACATACCTAGTATCAACACCAATATGGTTATTAGTTTCAATCCCCTTAATCTCGGGTCAGTTACTGCATCTCGGCGTCTTGAATGGATGGCAAGGGAACTTCTTCTGTTTCAATCCCCTTAATCTCGGGTCAGTTACTGCATCTGAACTAGCAAGACAAATTAATGAAAGAGCAGGGATTACGTTTCAATCCCCTTAATCTCGGGTCAGTTACTGCATCGACTAAATGTCGGACGTGACAAACAAATATATTATATGTTTCAATCCCCTTAATCTCGGGTCAGTTACTGCATCTTACGAGGGTTAATATTCCTATCCGGATAACAAGTTTTAGTTTCAATCCCCTTAATCTCGGGTCAGTTACTGCATCTTAAAGGAGCGATTAACATCGCAAGATGGTTAATCGCGTTTCAATCCCCTTAATCTCGGGTCAGTTACTGCATCTGCTTTATCCATTGCTATTGCAACACTTTGTTTCTGGTTTCAATCCCCTTAATCTCGGGTCAGTTACTGCATCCAAGAGTTTATCATTCCCAAGTAGTGAAAATGCAGGGTTTCAATCCCCTTAATCTCGGGTCAGTTACTGCATCAATTCAAGTAGATGTATAAAGTGAGAACCAATTGTTTCTTGTTTCAATCCCCTTAATCTCGGGTCAGTTACTGCATCGAAGCTATGCATTGTCGACTCCACGCGACTGAACTAGGTTTCAATCCCCTTAATCTCGGGTCAGTTACTGCATCTTGACTCCATAAGAACTTCGTATTGATAGTCAGCCAATGTTTCAATCCCCTTAATCTCGGGTCAGTTACTGCATCTATCCCTCTAGCGATTCGGCTCATAGTATTTTCTGCCAAGTTTCAATCCCCTTAATCTCGGGTCAGTTACTGCATCCGCGTTTTTTAGTCGCTATAAATGCAGTAGAGATGCAGGTTTTTATGGTCAAAGTATGTCAGGTTTTCTCGAAGATTAGTTTTTTGTAAAAAAACCCCCTCAATCTGCGAAAACATCAAATAGTAACCTTATTCTTAGTATGCACTTATAAGATTTATATATCAAGCAATTATTGTAAAGGTGTAAAAATTGAGCATCAACAGATTAACTTACCTTACATCATTACGTTTTCATTTCGTTCCATGAAAACTAAATCTTTTAATTCCTCTAGTGTGAACGACTCAGTAAATGCTGTTGTGCTCTCACTCCGTTCATAATTCTCGAATGTCTTATGCTGGCTAGATCAAGCCTTTTTAATTAATCTGTTAATCTTAGACGATGCTCAAGCTCGAATCTCCGTCTGCAATAAAGCTTCTTTGGACTCATTATCTAACATAACCTAATATTATTGTGTTTCAATCCCCTTTATTTCGGGTCAGTTACAGCATCTATTCAAGTAGTGGAATTGTTCCATCTTCTAGTGACTTTTCAAACCCCTTTAGTTCGGGTCAGTTACTGCATCCCCGCGTTTTTTTTGTCGCTATAAATGCAGTAGTAATACAGGTTTTTATGGTCAGAGTATGTCAGATTATTCTGAGGATTAGTTTTTTGTTGAAAATCCCCTCAATCTACAATAAAATCATATATTAATCTTATATTTAGTATGCACTTATATGATTTATATATCCGATCCTACCTCCAATATCATAATTTCTATTCCAAATGAGAAACAATTTTAATCTTCCCTAGTCCAAAAACTGAATTTTTACCTATATGAAGCCATTCACCCAATTTTAAAATAGGGTATAATGCTTGATAATTACCCAGATAAGTCGCTTTCCCAACTACCCCACCCATCTTCATTCGTTCATTTTGTCGATTGGAGTAACGTTCCCAATCATGCCATTTGGTTTCATTTTGTAATAGTGTGATGGACCCAGCTTCCTTAAAGATATTAGAATAATCATAATTATTTTTGAACCTATTATGATGCACATATAGGATGGAATCAAGCCTTCTAGTAATATTTTTTACGATGACATTCATGTCAGGAATATCAATATATTTTCCTTTATATTTCAATCTGGATGGCGTTAAAAAATAAATAGTAAATCTGTTACACTCTATATAATCAAAGTTTAAATTAATCAGATCTAACCCATTATAAACAGGGAATCCTGTATCTAAAGTCCTTTCTATATCATTATATATGGGATGCAAATTACCATATAAATCTTCAAAAAATACTTGTTGCAGTTGAACCTTATTTTTCCCTTTCCCCAAGCCTTCTTTACCTGCTTTTTCAAGTACATTAATAAAATAAGGCAAATATTGAATACTGTCCCCGAATAAAGTAAAAGAAAAGATTAGCTTTTCTCCAGGATAGAATACTTGCTTCTCATCAAGAGTTGGTAAGATAACAAAAGGTCTAGGAACTTCGTTCCCACCTATAAATTGACTATCTTCGGTTAAACGCGTTTCAAAAAAATATCCATACAAGCAGTCATCAAGATGCCCTATTTCGCTTTGATCATTGTTCCATGAACAAGCGCAACCATATTTTTTAAATGCATTACCAATCGCACCCCGAATAGTTGAACCTTTATACTGTGGGAGAAATAATTCATTATTTTCAATTTGATAACTTACGACGAATTTAGCCATTTTTAATTGTGCTAAAGTTACATTAAACTCATCATTCAATAATTTATTATCAATCATATCTATTTAACCTTCTTTATTTCTAGGTATCTTTAATCCAAACCCGTTTATATAAGGCAAATCTACTAATTTTACAGATAAACAATTGTCATCATTCTTTATTTTATACTTTTTATATATATACCAAGGTACGTTAACAAGTAGTTCTTCTGCCAAATAAGGAGAGGTCTTTTCCAATTGAAGATATTCTTCTAATAGTGTATTAGAAAGAACAGGTACACTATCAAATTCCTCATAAAATTGATCATTTATTTCACTGTCCGCCATAAAAGGAACTAATGTATCTATTATAGTTGTTTCAAACAAAATTGATTTATTAACATATTCTTTTTTTAGATCTTCCAAATATTTTCCCGAATAAACTTGATCTAGCCAACTATTAATTTTACTTTCATCAATGATAAATTCTGAACCCTGTTCATCTAAAACTGTTAATGTCTTTTCAATGACATAATTATCATATATATGTTTAAATTCATTTGGTTTTTTAAAAACATATACATTTTTTACTTCTGTTGGTGGAAAGGGTTTTCGATTCACCCTTCCAAAACGTTGTAGCAGTGACTCTAATGGTGCCGGATCGGTATACGCTACATCAAAACTAACATCTAAACTAACCTCTACAGCCTGTGTAGCTACCAAAACTGTTTGCTCATTACTTTCACCATTTAATGAGTTCATTTTTGTAATTATTGATTGTTCAACGGATTGACGATCCCTACCGTGTAACAGTCCATGCAATAAGAATAAATTATTTTGATATTTACTATCTTTAACCATATCAAAAACCTTTTGTGCTCTAGCGATCGTATTACAAACAATCAGTACATTTTTCCCTTCTTTGATATCATCTAATATCAGACGAAAATTTAATTCTTCAGTTAGCTCTCCTTCCTTTACAATAACCTTATGTCTCCTTGCCTTTTGATAAAAATCCCCATCTGCAGTTATGATATCTTCAATTTCCAATTCAGTGAGCAAAATTTCTTTTAACATATTTGGTATAGTAGCAGACATTAACAGTAATCTAACATGCCACTTTTTTTGCAAATACCCAAACATTTTGATTAACATAGCTGTTCTTTTAATATCGTACACATGTATTTCATCTACAATGATAGAACTATTCTGGAGTTGAAAGATAATTTTTTCATAACCTTTAACTCGAAACATTGCTTTTAATATTTGGTATGGTGACGTTACAATTATTGGATATTGATCTAAACGTACTAAATTCTTAAGTTTTTTTGCTATTACTATCGACTGATTATTCGTTAAATCCTGTTCCATCAATCTGCGAAAATGCATTTGAATATCTTTGCTATGATTAATCCCGACTTTATTAGGAAAGAATTGATTTAAGCGAAAATACATAGCGTTCATACTTGCTTGGTAGGGTAAAATATAATATATATTCCCATTATTAGCATTTCTAGCCCATATTAAAGCTGATTCAGTTTTTCCGCTTCCTGTTGGAGCTATTAGTAAAATAGATTCTTTTTTATTTATTATCCTTTCTTGATGAAAGTATATTTCTTCTCTTTTACGATTCAATATAATTAATAGATCATCAATAGAATTTACATCGAGATTCTTAAATTTGTAAAATCCAGCAGACGCACGATGGTCACTTAAAAGAATCGCTCCTCTCAAAATAATTCCTAAATATACGTCCTTATAAAAATCAATATCATCCCCTTTAGACAATCGGTAAGTATATAGAGTATATTCTTTTAAATAATTAAGAATTGTTTTTTTTGCTTGTTGATGAAAATCAATTTCATTACTATCTAATAATTGTTGTTTACTCCACTCAGATTTTCCAAATCTCATTTCTTCTTTCCATTGAGGAACAACATCTTGTAACCATGTTTTAAGGGACTTAAGGTATATAGTGTCAATTTCTTTAATTAAGTCATCTATATTTTCTTGAAAATGAATAGGGTATGATGTTGTGATCTGTTTACTTTCTTTATGGTGCGATAATACGATGTAACTAATCCATTTTCTTGATTCAACCTCTTCTTGAGGTATGACCCAATCTATAAATGCCAATGATAAAACTTCATGTCTATGATTCCAGTAGCTATTTTTACTCCTTAATGACAATTGAAACGCATTAGCAATTTTCCCTAGATCATGAATGATCGCCGCATAAAATAGCCAGTCCTTCTCCTTTTTATTAATTGAAGGATAATGATTAAGAATCTCTCGTAAAGATAATAAAACCCGATATGTATGTTCAAGAAGAGATTCTCCGTCTTCATTCTCATTTTTTGATGATTTCGCCCATATCTGTTGAAGCTTAAGATAAATTTGATTTTCTCTAAATGTCTTTTTCAATAAATGAATGGAAAATCACCCCTTGAAAAGCATTGTTAATTTGTTTAGCAGTAGGATCATATAAATATTGTGCTTGATTACCATTTATTTTCATCAAAACGTGATCTGAAGACATTTTTTCATTAAATTCATTTTTCTCGGAAAATAACCTCTGTTGTAAGATAATGTATCTTTGAAAATATGTTTTGCGATATTTCTCAGTATCTATATATCTGGGCATCATCAGTGAAATTCCCATAGATGTTAGTGGTCTAAATGACCATGGTAGTAGTGAATGTTCCCAATAGACATAACGGGATTTCTTTAGATCAATTTTTTCAATTTTATTTAAAAATCCCAAATCCTGTGATCTACCTAAAGTTAAATTATATCTGGGCTCAATAAACTTCTCATATAAATCAACCCTATCAATGTATAACGTTAACTTTGGCTGAAATAAAAATTCTCTGACCAATGGATTTATATTACCTTCAATATTTTTGGGATACTTTTCACCGTAATACAGAAAATTACCTTTGGCACTTTGTACTGCATGAATATGTTCAAGGTCCTCTGCTTTTCCTTCATATTCAAAACGATAAGCAAATTGAATTGAGGAAGGCTCAAAAAAATTTCCAAGCACAGAAGATATTAAACCGTATATTGTCGATGGTGGTGGCATTAAAAAAGTCGGCTGCCTTCCCCATGTAAAATGAGGGTAACGAAAGGAAGCCGTAACTCCTTCAATCTCCAGTTTTAATACTTCCATTCATCTCGCTCCCTATCTTAACCATTCATAGTTATTGTCGTTTTGAATATCTTCTCCTAATGTAAGAATTACTTCTCTTGGATGCCCAAGCTCAAAATCTGATATAGTCTTTTGTTCTTTTAAGTTTTGGAGTAAATCTATTATCTCCTGACGTGAATCATCCATATATCCTTGCGGTAATCCTACATAAATTGGTGAAATTATCTGATCAGAATAGACAGATAGTACTTCCTTAAATGCTTCAAGATTAATAACCGGATCTCCGTTCTTTTTAGCGCTAATAACATGATGGAATATGTTATTTCCCCCACGGGTTACTGCCATTATTACAAAGCTTGGGGTTACATCTGTATAATGTAATGCTTGCTTAGCTCCCCCTTCAATATTTGCAATTCCTTTAATTAAAGAAGAAATTCGCTTTGAACGATCTAAATCAGTTAATCGAAAAGCTTCCAACCCATCAACCATTTCTTTTTTCAGACCAATTTTCTCTGCTTCGTCTGTACGGATGTCATCTAAATTTTTAAATCCTGTTTTATGACTAGCCCAAAAGGTTCCTGCTGAGCGAAGATCAAGCGAAATCAATCCTTTTAAAGTGGCATTATAAAACTGATGCTCATAGGGAACTGGATCTCCTTCATGTCGGGCCATAACACCAAAATCATTGACAATTTGACTTGGGGCAATAGCAACTAATGTACTTACTCGAAATGGAGAAACTCTAGTTATCGTTGTATCTGTAGGTGTTTCTTGAGCACGTAATGGATCGTTATCTTTTCTGGCATCTTTTTTATTAGATTGGGCTCGCATGTAGCCAAATAAATCATCATCCCACCACTTTAATGGATTGGAGTCTGTATAAGCAATTTTTTTCTCACGATAAATTGGAGAACTTACCCATTCAATATCCTCATTATTATCTAAAGTTGTTCTTAACCAATATCTAAATGCTTGAGCGGATACATAAGGAAATCGATAATTCCCTTTATTAATTTGCTTTACCCCTACAACATTATCTGTACGTTCACCACTCAGTTCTCCTGCATTGTTTAAAGCTGATGCCGGTGCATCAATAAGAATTAATCCTGTTAAATGTGCCATTTAAAAAACCTCCTAATTTATTATTTATTGTTGTTCCGATTCTTGTTCTGTCGTTTCAGAATCCATATTATCAAAAAGATCTTTATTTTTAACAAACCAATCTTCCTGATAGAGCCGCTCCATAATCCGCAATAAAATTAAATCTCTTGCTAATCGCCAGTTGCCGTTATATATATCATCCCACTCTTCAAAAACTTCAATAAAATCATCATAGGTAATAGGTACGGTATCCATTAATTTATTACCATTTTTCGAATCATTAAGCACCCTCATGTTAATCTTTAAGATTAAATTACGTAAATCCTCATATGCATAGGAACGATTTCTTGAAGAGCTAAAATAAAATTGACGAAAGAACTTTTTATCATTTGTTTTCAATAAATAAACAACTAGTTTTTCAGCAAGTTCACGCGTTTTTTCTACCCGTTCTGATTTCATTTGAACCAAATCCTCCAAAATTATTTTTGTAACACCCCAATAATCTAGCCCTTCTTTTTTTGGTAATCCATCCTGCAATGCTTTAAAACGTTTCATCATGCCGCCCAATGTATGTCTCTGGATAAATTTATAAATCAAATGCGGTAAATCAAACAAATTCTCATAAAGTTCATTCATGTTCTCATAAGCATTATAATTGTCTTCATCTTCATTTTCCTTTTTATATCTCCAACCATCTACTTTCATCTGTTGCCAGGTATATTTATAAATCGAACTATTTAATTTATAGATGATTTTTAATACTAGTAATGGAAGATGAAACATATTAATATCAGCTTTAGTGCCATAATTCGTTAAATGATAAATTGTAACAGAACCACTATCGTTACCCATCATTTTCTCCTTATCCAAGTTCTCATCTACCTCGATAAGTTGATCGATAAATAAAGTTTTTGCAAATTTCCCTGTAATCCCTTCTTTTTCATCCGTCAATAATCGATTTTTATTATTAATCTTGGTGAATTTTTTTACAAAGAATAAAATTGTTTTTGGATTCTCAGAATGAACAAAAAATGCTTGTCCCGATACCTTTAAAGAGCCTAAAGGAAATGCTTGAATTGCTAATAAACAATATGGGCAGGTTTCGACTCCAACTCGATGACTTGGAAAAAAATTAATTAAGCCTTCACCTGTAATTAAAGGAATATGTTGTCTATATGCTTTAAAAGTGGTAGGATGACCACAAAAAACGCATTGAAATGTCTTTTCTTGTTCTTGCTCTTTCTGTAGAAATCCGTATAATACACGATCAAGTTCTTTCCTGCGATTCTCTTCTTTCATCGTCGGATTAACATAAGCTGAATTTGGAAAAAGTACAAACAAAAATTTATGGAAAAATGGCGTTGAATATACTTCTTCAAGATATTGTGCAAATTGATTTAATTGTTCATCTGTAATTTCCTTAGGATCATCGGTTTTAAAATGATTAGTAATAACAGCTACTCCCACATCGACCAGAGGATGACCAGTAAAATGTAGCATAAAAACACCTCCTTATACTAAATTATATATGTTATTCTCCACCAAGTATATATTTTCCTTTTATATCAGTATAAATACCTTAATATAATGTTGAAGTTACAAAATTCTTATTTGATTCCCTATAACTAATACAAATCATTGCAAAACTTCAAACAGCTTATCCGGTGGAAATAAATTATACATTTAGAGAAATACACGCTAATGTTAAATACCAGTTAGGCGCCTATGCACTTTTACAAGAAGAAAAATATGGAATTCTAATCAATGAGGGATTCATCTATATAATTCCAACAAAAGAGGTTCATACTTTTGCAATTACTAATGAGATGAAGAATTACGCTTTAAAAGCAGTATCAGCTATTCATAATATTATTGAAAAAGAACATTTTCCAGAACCACGGTCAAGAAGGAGATGCAATGATTGTGAGTTTAGGAATCAAAAATTATAAGGGAGCTAGATTTTTTGATCTACTCCGTTTCAATCCCCTTGAATTCGGGTCAGTTACTGCATCGTGATCTTGAAAAGAAAATCCAAGAGAAATTGCAAGAGTTTCAATCCCCTTAAATTCGGGTCAGTTACTGTATCTATACCATACTATGATGTAAACAAGAATTTTTTAGGTGTTTCAATCCCCTTAAATTCGGGTCAGTTACTGTATCTGCTACTGACCCATTAACTAGAGCGGTTGAATCAATGTTTCAATCCCCTTAAATTCGGGTCAGTTACTGTATCCATCTAAGCGGTGATCAAGAAGACTATGAAAGATTTGTTTCAATCCCCTTAAATTCGGGTCAGTTACTGTATCTAAAGATGACAAAGGTAATGTAATAGATTTTAGGAAGTTTCAATCCCCTTAAATTCGGGTCAGTTACTGTATCTACTCTTCCCGAGTTTTGGTAATCGCCCCTTTACGGGGTTTCAATCCCCTTAAATTCGGGTCAGTTACTGTATCACTGTATCCTGTGAGCTGCGCTAATTCTCTAAAACAGTTTCAATCCCCTTAAATTCGGGTCAGTTACTGTATCAGGATATAAAATCCCAACCACATCCATGCTTATTACATGTTTCAATCCCCTTAAATTCGGGTCAGTTACTGTATCAGGCTCCACAGCAACCTTATCCACAGAACCCGCAGCAGTTTCAATCCCCTTAAATTCGGGTCAGTTACTGTATCTTTAGTTTTGCAAATAGGAGTAGGAGCTTTATTGATGTTTCAATCCCCTTAAATTCGGGTCAGTTACTGTATCTTTGAAGAGAGATGGGAAAAGGACAGATGGATTGACGGTTTCAATCCCCTTAAATTCGGGTCAGTTACTGTATCCCTGATTCACTAACAATAATACTGTCATATTCTTCTAGGTTTCAATCCCCTTAAATTCGGGTCAGTTACTGTATCGTTACAGATTCGCTGGGAAATATAAGTAGGGTATACACGTTTCAATCCCCTTAAATTCGGGTCAGTTACTGTATCTTGAAACCCAAAAAGCTTTAGGTGAACTTTCATCAGTGTTTCAATCCCCTTAAATTCGGGTCAGTTACTGTATCCAAGGCAAATTTATTCAGACCGAAGCCGAGATTAATAGGTTTCAATCCCCTTAAATTCGGGTCAGTTACTGTATCCTTGATGAATGGGGGGATCTTAAAAATTCGGGCACAGAAGTTTCAATCCCCTTAA
>JGI25318J35512_1000909_pt1 | contig 13266 bp, 9 predicted proteins | sample AutmiccommunBRH9_FD_35512 | JGI IMG/M metagenome (IMG submission 35512)
TTCGCGGTGCTGATCGGGGCCGGGGCGACGGTGGTCAATGCCTATCTGGCCGAGGACAGCATTGCCGACCGGATCGCACGCGGCCTGATCGACGGCAGCCTGACCGAGGCGGTGGCGCGGTATCGTGCGGCGATTGATCAGGGTCTCTTGAAGATCATGTCGAAGATGGGGATTTCGGTGATTTCCTCGTATCGCGGCGGTCTGAATTTCGAGGCGGTTGGCCTGAGCCGCGCCATGTGCGCGGAGTATTTCCCCGGTCTTACCAGCCGGATCAGCGGTATCGGCGTGTCTGGGATTCAAGCCAAGCTGGAAGAGGTGCACGGCCGCGCCTATGCTGGCGGACAGGATATTCTGCCGATCGGCGGGTTCTACAAGGCGCGGAAATCGGGCGAAACCCATGCTTGGGGTGCNCAGACGATGCATATCCTGCAAACCGCCTGCAACAAGGCGAGCTATGAGCTCTGGAAGCGGTATAGCGCCGCGATGCAGGCCAATCCGCCGATCCATCTGCGCGATCTGATGGCGATCAAGCCAATGGGCAAGGCGATCCCGATTGAAGAGGTCGAGAGTGTGACCGCGATCCGTAAGCGGTTTGTCACGCCGGGCATGTCGCTGGGGGCGCTGAGCCCCGAGGCGCATAAGACGCTGAACGTGGCGATGAACCGGATCGGGGCGCGCTCGGACAGTGGCGAGGGCGGTGAAGATCCGGCGCATTTCACGCCGGAGGCCAATGGCGACAACCCGTCGGCCAAGATCAAGCAGGTGGCGAGCGGTCGCTTTGGCGTGACGGCGGAATATCTCAACAATTGCGAGGAGTTGGAGATCAAGGTCGCCCAAGGGGCCAAGCCCGGTGAGGGCGGGCAGTTGCCGGGCATGAAAGTGACCAAGCTGATTGCGCGGCTGCGGCATTCGACCGAAGGCGTCATGCTGATCAGCCCGCCGCCGCATCACGATATCTACAGTATCGAGGATCTGGCGCAGCTCATCTATGACCTCAAGCAGATCAATCCCAACGTCAAGGTCTGCGTCAAGCTGGTGGCACAATCGGGCGTGGGCACGATTGCCGCCGGTGTGGCCAAGGCCAAGGCGGATGTGATCCTGATCTCGGGGCATAATGGCGGTACGGGCGCAAGTCCCGCGACCTCGATCAAATACGCGGGTCTGCCGTGGGAGATGGGNCTGACCGAGGCGCATCAGGTGCTGAGCATGAACAATCTGCGCGAGCGGATCACGCTGCGCACCGATGGNGGNCTGCGCACGGGTCGTGANATCGTCATGGCGGCGATGATGGGGGCCGAGGAATACGGCATCGGCACCGCCGCGCTGATCGCCATGGGCTGTATCATGGTGCGTCAGTGCCAGAGCAACACCTGCCCGGTTGGGGTCTGTACGCAGGACGATGCGCTGCGCGCCAAGTTTACCGGCAATGCCGAGAAGGTGGTGAACTTGATTACCTTTTACGCGCAGGAAGTGCGGGAGATTCTGGCCAGCATCGGCGCGCGCAGTCTGGATGACGTGATCGGGCGCGCGGATCTGTTGACNCAGGTCAGCCGTGGGTCGGCGCATCTCGACGATCTGGATCTCAACCCGATGCTGATTACCGTCGATGGGGCCAAGGATCAGCGTTATGATCGGTTGCGTCCGCGCAATGAGGTGCCCGATACCCTTGATGCGGAAATCGTGCGTGATGCACAGCGGTTCCTCAACGATGGCGAAAAGATGCAGTTGCATTATGCGGTGCAGAACACGCATCGGACCGTCGGAACGCGGGTGTCCAGCCATATCGTGCGAAAGTTTGGCATGCGCAACAGCCTGCAGCCGGATCACCTGACGGTGAAGCTGACGGGGAGTGCGGGGCAATCGCTCGGTGCCTTTGCCGCGCCGGGGCTGAAGATCGAAGTTTCGGGCGACGCCAATGATTACGTCGGCAAGGGTCTCTCGGGGGGGACTATCGTGGTGCGTCCGCCGATGGCAAGCCCGCTGGTTGCGTCGCAGAACACGATCATCGGCAATACCGTGCTCTATGGCGCAACCGATGGGTATCTCTTTGCCGCCGGGCGCGCAGGCGAGCGGTTTGCCGTGCGCAACTCGGGTGCGAAGGTGGTGATCGAGGGCTGTGGCAGCAACGGCTGTGAATACATGACCGGCGGTGTGGCGGTGATCCTGGGCGATATCGGGGCCAATTTCGGGGCCGGGATGACCGGTGGCATGGCCTATCTCTATGATCCGCAAGGTCGCGCGTCGGCCCTGGTCAATGGCGAGACATTGGTAAGTTGCGCCGTAACAGAGCCGCATTGGGAGGCCGAGTTGAAAGGGCTGATCGAGCGGCATGTGGCCGAGACCGGAAGCCGTTGTGGGCAGGATATTCTGCAATACTGGGATCAGGAGCGGGTAAATTTCATCCAGCTTTGCCCCAAGGAGATGCTCAACAAACTGAGCCATCCTTTGGGTATGGTGCCAGAGGCTATTCCGGCGGAATAGAGCCTGTTGCGGCCCGGTTTCTCTGGAAGAAATCGGGCCAGCACTGCCAAACGGGTTTTGCTGCGCGCGCGGTGTCGCTATAGCAGAGTCATGGCACGGGCGCGCAAATCAAGTGCTTCGCGAAGCACGGCACGACTGAACCCGACAGCATGGCTGTTGCGGTGGGCATGGCGTGTGGCCGTGGTGGCCGTCTTGATCGTGCTGGGCGTGATTGCCGTGCATCGGGAGATCGAGCCGCCCAAGACCTATTACATGGGACAGGAAGAGCGACGGTTGGGCACAATTGCGCGCGACTGGGTGCCGATGGCGCGGATAGCGCCTGTGATGGCGCGCTCTCTGGTGGCGGCGGAGGATGCCAACTTCTGCCAGCACTGGGGCTTTGACATGGCCGCGATTCGCACCGCGATTGCCGAAGGATCAGGGCGGGGTGCCTCGACCCTCAGCCAGCAGGTGATCAAGAATGTGTATCTCTGGCATGGGCGCAATTGGCTGCGCAAGGCGCTGGAGGCCAGCCTTACGCCGGTGGTCGAGACGGTCTGGTCCAAGCGGCGGATCATCGAGGTCTATCTCAACGTGGCGGAATTCGATGAGGGTGTGTTTGGCGTTGAGGCGGCGGCGCAGCATTATTTCGGCGTGAGCGCCCAAGACCTGAGCGCGGTTCAGGCCGCGCGGCTTGCGGCGGTCTTGCCCGATCCCAAGGGGCGATCCGCGTCAAAGCCATCGCAAGCCTTGCGCAACCGGGCGGCGGGAATTCTGGACGGGGCGGCGACGATTGACCGAGACGGGCGGGCCGCCTGTTTCGAGGATTGAAAATCGCGACCAAAGGGGGCATTGAGGGACAACCCCCAAGACCCAAGGTGTGATTTTCCATGGCCAAACTCTATCATGTTCCCCTGTCGCCCTATTGTCGCAAGGTGCGGCTGAGCCTGGCCGAAAAGCGGATCGAATGCGAGTTGGTCGAGGAGCGCTATTGGGAGCAGGACCCGGATTTCTTGCGTCGGAACCCGGCGGGCAAGGTGCCGGTGCTCAAGATCGACGGCAAGACCATGTCGGAGAGCGCGGCAATCTGTGAGTACCTCGAGGAGAAATATCCCGAACCGTCGTTGATGCCCAAGGGCACCGATGCGCGCTATGAGGTGCGGCGGCTGGTCGGGTGGTTTGACGACAAGTTTCACCGCGAAGTGACCAGCAAGCTGGTCTATGAGCGGGTCAACAAGAAGGTGATGAAGCTGGGCTTTCCCGACAGTCGCAATGTCAAGGATGGGGCGCGAGCGGTCAAATACCATCTGGATTACATGGCGTGGCTCCTGGATCATCGCCGGTGGTTGGCCGGAGATGTGATGACGCTGGCGGATTTTGCCGCTGCGGCGCATCTGAGCGCGCTGGATTACATCAGCGATGTGGATTGGACCCGCAGCGAGGCGGTCAAGGACTGGTATGCCAAGATCAAGTCGCGCCCAGCGTTCCGGGGGATTCTGGCGGATCAGGTGCCGGGATTCCCGCCGCCCCCGCATTATGCCGATCTGGATTTTTGATAAAGCATGTTGCTCAAAAGTGGGAACCGGTTTTGAGCTACTCGAACATGCGACATAACTCAGGGGCACTGCCCCTCTTGGCCTCCGGCCAATTCACCCCGGAGTATTTGCCGGCATGATGAAAGATGCGCTGAAACAGAGACTGGTTGCGCAGGCGCACGCCGAAGGGTTCGACGCCTGCCGGCTGTGTCGTCCGTCGGATGTGGGGCATGTGCCGGAACGGTTGGCGGCGTTTCTGGCGCGGGGCTATCACGGGCAGATGGGATGGCTCGCGGAGCGCAGGGAATGGCGCGGTGCGCCTGAGGTGCTCTGGCCCGAGGCGCGGACGGTGATCATGCTGGGCGAAAGCTATACGCCCGAGGGCGATCCGCTGGCGGGTCTGACGAGGCGGAATTGTGGCAATATCTCGGTTTATGCACGCAACAGAGACTATCACGACACGGTCAAGAAGCGATTGAAGCGGCTGGCGCGGTGGTTGATCGAGGCTGGCGGTGGGGAAGTGAAGGTGTTTGTGGACACGGCCCCCGTACCCGAAAAGCCGCTGGGACAGGCGGCGGGATTGGGATGGCAGGGCAAACACACCAATCTGGTGAGCCGCGAGTTGGGGAGTTGGTTCTTCCTTGGGTCGGTGTTCACGACCTTGGATTTAGAGACTGATCCGGCGGAAGTCGATCATTGTGGGTCTTGCCGCGCCTGTCTCGATATCTGTCCGACGGATGCCTTTCCCGCGCCCTATCAGTTGGACGCGCGGCGCTGCATTTCCTATCTGACGATCGAGCATAGGGGGCCGGTGGATGAGGATTTGCGCGCCGGTTTGGGCAATCGGATTTATGGCTGTGACGATTGTCTGGCGGTCTGTCCGTGGAACAAGTTTGCCGTTGCCGCGCGCGAGGTGAAGTATCATGCGCGCGANGATCTGGTGACGCCACGGCTGGCGGANCTGGCAACGCTGAACGATGCAGGGTTTCGCGAGACGTTTTCCGGCAGTCCGATCAAGCGGATCGGGCGCGACCGGTTTTTGCGCAACGTGCTCTATGCGATTGGCAATTCCGGCGATCCGGGGCTGCGCGGCGTGGCGCAGGCGCAGTGCGAGGATGCCGATGCGGCGGTGGCGGATGCGGCGCGCTGGGCCGTGCTGCGACTGGATCGTGACGCAAACGGGCTGGCATCGCGCGTGAAACCCGCTACACCCCTAGCCTGAGATACCAAGAGGGCAGGCAGATGGCGTTGTTGTTGGGCGTGGACACAGGCGGCACCTATACGGACGCCGTTCTGATCCGGGATGAGCGTGAGGTGATCGCGAGTGCCAAGGCGCTGACGACACGGGCTGATCTGGCGGTTGGTATCGGGGCTGCGGTCGAGGCCGTGCTGCGCGAGAGCGGGGCGGATGTGGGCGACATCGGTCTGGCCTCTTTGTCCACTACTTTGGCGACCAATGCACTGGTCGAAGGGCAAGGCGGGCGTGCGGGCCTTGTCTATATCGGGTTTCGGGCGGCGGATTTGCAGGCGCATGGGCTGGCCGAGGCGCTGGGTGGTGATCCGGCGCTTGTGCTGAGCGGTGGCCATAACCATGCCGGAGGCGAGGCGGTGCCGCTGGATAAAGACACGCTTTTGGCTTGGTTAGAGACTGGAACAGGAGCAGAGGCCTATGCGGTGGCCTCGCTCTTTGCCACCCGAAACCCGGCGCATGAATTGGCAGCGGCCGAGATGATCCGCGCGGTCACGGGACGGCCCGTGAGCCTGTCGCATCATCTGTCGGCCAAGCTGAACGGGCCGAAGCGGGCGCTGACGGCGCTGCTCAATGCGCGGCTGATCGGGATGATTGCGCGGCTCATCGACCGGGCTGAGGGCAAATTGCGCGAGTTGGGGATACACGCGCCGCTGATGGTGGTGCGGGGCGACGGTGCCTTGATCAGCGCGGATCAGGCGCGGGAACGGCCCATTGAGACGATCCTGAGCGGGCCTGCGGCAAGCATCGTGGGCGCGCGTTGGCTGACCGGGGCGGAGCATGCGCTGGTGTCGGATATTGGTGGGACGACGACCGATGTGGCGGTGCTGCGCGAGGGGCGACCAGCGATTGATCCCGAAGGCGCGCGGGTCGGCCCGTGGCGCACGATGGTCGAGGCGGTGGCGATGCGGACCTTTGGCCTAGGTGGCGACAGCGAAGTGCATGTGCGCGACGAGGGGCTGGAGGGGGGTGTGATCCTTGGGCCAAGGCGTGTCGTGCCGGTGAGCCTGATGGCGGCAGAGGCACGCGACGCGGTGCATGGTGTCCTGGAGGAACAGTTGCGCGCGGCGGCCCCCGGTGAGCATGACGCGCGATTCGTGCGCGCGGTGCCGGGGATCGAAGCGGGCGGGCTGGGCGAGCGGGAAGAGGCGCTGTTGGGCCGGATTGGGGACGATGTGCGCCCTGTTGGCAAAGTGCTCAAGACCCGGATGGATGGTGCGGCGCTGACGCGTCTGGTGCGCCGGGGGCTGGTGCAGGTTGCGGGTATCACGCCGTCGGATGCAAGCCATGTGCTGGGCGGATTGGACAGTTGGGACGCAGAGGCCGCGCGCATGGCGCTGGATCTGGTGGCGCGCAAGCGGACGGGGTCGGGCAACCGGCTGGCAGAGGGGCCGGAACATTTGGCGCGGATGATCGTGGATCGCCTCACGCATCAGACAAGTTTGGCCTTGTTAGAGACTGCTTTTTCCGAAGAAGAGATGGATTTTGGCCTCTCGCCTGCGGCGCTGGCAGAGCATGTGCTGATGCAAAAGGGTCTTGATGGGCATCGCGGTCTGGTGCGGATCGAGAGCGGGCTGGCGGTGCCGGTGATCGGGCTGGGCGCCTCGGCGGCGAGCTATTATGGCGCGGTGGGCGACCGGTTGGGCTGCGACATGATCCTGCCCGCGCATGGGGGCGTCGCCAATGCGATTGGCGCGGTGGTGGGCCGGGTCACGATCCGGCGGGGCGGCACCGTGACATCGCCGTCCGAGGGAAAATTCCGCGTGCATCTGGAGAGCGGGCCGCGGGATTATGCCGCGTCCGAGGCGGCGATGGCGGCGCTCGAGGCGGTTTTGCGCGCCGAGGCGCAGGCCGAGGCCGAAGCGGCGGGGGCGGTGGATATTCATGTGACAGCGCGGCGCGCCGTGAAAGAGGCGCAGGCCGAGGCGAGGCGGGTATTTTTGGAGGCCGAAATCGTGGTAGAGGCGAGTGGACGGCCAAGAATTGCCGTTTGAAGCGTGGGGGCGCGGCCCCCGTCGCCCGATGGGCGATTCCCCCGGAGTATTTCGGGAACAGTGAAAGGGAGGGCGACATGACAGCGGCGGATCGGTTTGACGCGGATATGGCGGAGCGGCTGGACGGCCTGCGCGCCGAAGGGCTGTATAAGAGTGAGCGGGTGATTGCCTCGATGCAGGCGGGCGAGGTAACGCTGGCGGATGGGCGCGCCGTGGTGAACCTCTGCGCCAACAACTATCTCGGGCTGGCGGATAACCCGGAGATTATCGCGGCGGCGCATGGCGCGCTGGATCGCTANGGGTTNGGCATGGCGAGCGTGCGGTTTATNTGCGGGACGCAGCAAGAGCATAAAGAGCTGGAGGCGCGGATTGCCGGGTTTCTGGGGAAAGAGGATGCGATCCTCTATGCGGCGGCNTTTGATGCCAATACCGGTTTGTTCGAGACGATTTTGGGGCCTGAGGATGCGATCATCTCNGATGCGCTCAATCATGCGAGCATCATCGACGGCGTCCGGCTCTGCAAGGCGGAGCGCTATCGCTATGCCAATCGCGACATGGCTGATNTGGAGCGGTGTTTGCGTGAGGCGCGGGGCGCGCGNCATCGGNTGATCGCCACGGATGGCGTGTTTTCGATGGATGGGTATTACGCGCCCTTGGATGAGATTTGCGATCTGGCCGCGCGCTATGATGCGATGGTGATGGTGGATGACTGCCATGCCACCGGGTTTGTCGGCGAGACCGGGCGCGGCACGCCGGAGCGGTTCGGGGTGATGGACCGGGTGGATATCCTGACCGGCACGCTGGGCAAGGCGCTGGGCGGGGCCTCGGGCGGCTATACGGCGGCGAGTGCGCAGGTGGTGGATTGGCTGCGGCAACGCTCGCGCCCCTATCTTTTCTCCAACACGCTGGCGCCGGTGATTGCGGGTGCCTCGCTCAAGGTCTTTGACATGCTGGAGGAGGGCGCGGAGCGGCGCGCGCGGCTTTGGGAGAATGCCGGGTATTTCCGGGAGCGGATGGGCGCACTGGGCTTTGAATTGCTGCCCGGAGAGCATGCGATCATTCCGGTCATGTTGCGCGATCCGAAACTGGCGCAGGAGATGGCGGCGCGGTTGAATGCACGGGGCGTTTATGTGACCGCCTTCAGTTTTCCGGTGGTGCCCAAGGGGCAGGATCGCATTCGCACGCAAATGAGTGCCGGGCTTAGCCGCGGGATGCTGGACCGGGCGATTGACGCCTTTGCGGTCGTGGGCCGCGAATTGGGAGTGATCTGATGCAGAACGAGATGAAGGCGCTGGTCAAGGCCAAGGCGGAGCCGGGGCTGTGGATGGAGTATGTGCCGGTGCCCGAGGTGGGGCCATCGGATGTGCTGATCAAGGTGCGCAAATCGGCGATTTGCGGCACTGATGTGCATATCTGGAAATGGGATGAGTTCAGCGCGAAAACGGTGCCGGTGCCGATGGTGGTGGGGCATGAGTTTGTCGGTGAGATCGTCGATACCGGCGCGGCGGCGGTGAAATACCGGATCGGGCAACGGGTCAGCGGCGAAGGGCATATCGTCTGCGGCACCTGTCGGAACTGTCGCGCGGGTCGTGGGCATCTGTGCCGGAATACACGCGGGGTGGGCGTGCATCGGCCGGGGAGTTTCGCCGAGTATCTGTGCATTCCGGAGAGCAATGTGGTGCCGATTCCAGAGGATATTCCCGACGAGATCGCGGCGATTTTTGACCCCTTTGGCAATGCTGTGCATACCGCGCTGAGTTTCGATCTGGTGGGCGAGGATGTGCTGGTCACGGGNGCAGGACCGATTGGCATCATGGGGGCGCTGGTCGCGCAGAAGGCGGGCGCGCGCAAGGTGGTGATCACCGATATCAACCCTTACCGCCTTGAACTGGCGCGGCGGATGGGGGTGCAGCACGTGGTCGATGTGGGCCGCGAGCAGCTGCGCGATGTGATGGCCGAGATCGGCATGACCGAAGGCTTTGACGTGGGGCTGGAAATGTCAGGCGCGGCCCCTGCGATGCAGCAGATGATTGCGCGGATGAACAATGGCGGTAAGCTGGCGCTCTTGGGCATTGCGCCCACGGAATTTGCGGTGGATTGGAACGCGGTGATCTTTAAGATGCTGCATATCAAGGGGATCTATGGCCGCGAGATGTTTGAGACCTGGTACAAGATGATCGCGTTGGTGCAATCGGGGCTGGATGTGTCGGGCCTCATCACCCACCGGATCGGGATCGACGATTTCGAGCAAGGATTTGCCGCGATGATTTCGGGCAATTCGGGCAAGGTGGTGATGGACTGGTGAGGGCCGGATTACCTTCAATTCTAGGCAAATAGATCGGGGGCGTTAGGCCGCGTTTCATAGTCTCTGACCCAAGGTGCCGCAAAGGAGCGGCGCGGCATGGTCAAGACTTTTGAGGGCCTCGATAACGAATTCGCGGTGGCGACGGGCGGCAATGTCAACACTGGGCCGGGGATATCAACCTTTGATTATCCGCCCGATGGCACATTCGATCTGCTTGTCACCTCGCATGAGGGCGACACAAATCCCAACCTCTTTCAGATCGGAGAGAGCTATACGGTCAGTTGGACTGGAAATGGCGGTGGCGGCCTGTTGGAGGATGCCGTCGTGGTGCGCAGCGATCTGGCACCGAATGGCGGTGGGATCGTGGTGTTCGAGGGGCTCGATCAGAATGGCGACCTGGCGCAGGTGGTCTGGTCGCCGGGTTTCGATCTGGAGAGTTGGTATTGGGCGAATTTCAACCATGGGGCCTCGCCAGGGTTTTACACGACGGATCGGACTGCGAGTTATACGCATCAGTTCGTCTGCTTTGCGGCGGGCACGGGGATTGCCACACCAAAGGGCGCGCGGCGGGTCGAGACGCTGGAACCGGGTGACAGGGTCGAGACGCGGGATCATGGGGTGCAGCGGGTGCTCTGGGTCGGGCGGCGCGTGGTGCGGGGCATTGGGGCGGATGCGCCGGTGCGGTTCGCGCCGGGGAGCATTGGCAATCGCGACATGCTGCTGCTCTCGCCGCAGCATCGGGTGATGATCCGCTCGCCCATGGCGGAGCTGCTCTTTGGCGCGCATGAGGTGCTGGTGCCCGCCAAGGCGATGATCGACGGGCGGGCGATCCGCGCGGCGCCTGTTGCGCGCGTGACCTATGTGCATCTGCTCTTGGAGCGGCACGCGCTCCTCGACGCGGCGGGCGGCGCGCCGTGTGAGAGCCTGTTTCCGGGGGATGTTGCCATGGGGCTATTGCGGGCCGAGTTGCCGGAGGGATTGCCGCGCTACCGCGCGGCGCGCCTGATGCTGACCTATCGCGAAGCCCGCTGCGTGGTGGGCGCGCGGATGCCGGTGGCGCGGATGGCGATGCTATAGGCGCCTTTAGATCGGCAGGGCCGTGGTCTTGAATACGGTGCGCAGCGCAAAGCTCGACTGCATCTTGGCCACACCGGGCAGACGGGTTAGGTATTGGCGATGGATGCGGGCGAAATCCTCGGTATCCTCGGCCACGACCTTGAGGATATAGTCGGCGGTGCCGGCGGTGAGGTGGCATTCGAGCACGTCGGGGACGCGCGAGACTGCCTTTTCNAAGGCATCCAGCACGTCGTCGGCCTGTGTGGTCAGGGTAATTTCAACAAAGATGGTGGCGGGCACGCCCATCTTGCGNGGGTCAAGNAGGGCGACATAGCCCTTGATATAGCCGTCGGATTCGAGGCGCTGCACGCGTCTGTGNCAGGCGGAGGCGGACAGATTGACCTCTTCGGCGAGGTCTGCGTTGGAAATGCGCCCGCGTCGCTGAAGCACGTTCAACAAGCGACGATCTGTCGGATCAAGGGACATTGACGCAATACCTTTTCAACCAAGCACGATTATCTCGAAGGATATTCACAAAATANCGTAAAAGGCGAGCGATTTTTCAATCCCATTGCGCGCGATCCGGTGCAGGATTCGCCCAAAATCAAACAGGGAGAAGCATAACATGAGAATCGGTTGCCCAACAGAAATCAAGCCGCAGGAATTTCGCGTGGGCGTCACGCCCATTGCTGCACAAGAGGCCGTGAGCCACGGCCATGAGGTTCTGATCCAATCCGGGGCCGGACTGGGCGCCGGGTTTGACGACGCGGCCTATCAGGCGGCGGGGGCCAAGATCGTCGGCACCGCCAAGGAAATTTTCGCGCAGGCGGATATGGTGGTGAAGGTCAAGGAACCGCAGGCCGGCGAGCGCAAGATGCTGCGCGCGGGGCAGGTTCTGTTCACCTATCTGCATCTGGCACCGGACCCCGAACAGACCAAGGACTTGCTGGCCTCTGGCGCGACCTGCATTGCCTATGAAACGGTGACGGATCGCGCGGGCGGTCTGCCGCTGCTGGCGCCGATGTCAGAGGTCGCCGGGCGTTTGGCCCCGCAAGTGGGCGCATGGACGCTGCAAAAGGCCAATGGCGGGCGCGGTGTGCTGATGGGCGGCGTGCCCGGTGTGGGCCCGGCGCGGGTGATCGTGATCGGCGGCGGTGTCGTGGGCACGCATGCGGCCAAGATCGCCGCTGGCATGGGCGCGGATGTGACCGTGCTCGATCGTTCCTTGCCGCGTCTGCGCTATCTCGATGACGTGTTTGGCGGCACGTTCAAGACCGGCTATTCCTCGGCCGGGTTGCTGGAAGAGTTGCTGCCGCTGGCGGATATGGTGATTGGCGCTGTGCTGATCCCCGGAGCCGCCGCCCCCAAGCTGGTGCGGCGCGATCAGTTTCCGATGATGAAGCCGGGCGCGGTGCTGGTGGATGTGGCGATTGACCAAGGCGGATGCTTTGAGACCTCGCGCGCCACGACGCACCAAGACCCCATCTATGAGATCGACGGGATCATGCATTACTGTGTGGCGAATATGCCGGGGGCCGTGGCGCGCACCTCGACGCTGGCGCTGGGCAATGCAACGATGCCCTTCATGCTGGCGCTGGCCGACAAGGGCTGGAAACAGGCCTGTGCCGATGATGCGCATTTGCTCAACGGTCTGAATGTGCATGCCGGGCAACTGACCTATGCCGCCGTGGGCGAGGCGCTGGGGATTGCGACGGTTGACCCTAAATCCTTGATCTGAAGGACTGCGCCCCCGGTCTGAACAGGGCCGGGGGCGTTTTCTGACAAGGTGGGGTCGCAAATGATGCTGGACCGCCTGCCCCCTCTCGACTAGCGTCATTGAAAACGCCAACAGGGGGCGACTATGGCCATGTTCATCCTGCGTCGCGTCGGGGTCATGATCCTGACGGCGCTCTGCCTGACGTTTATCGTTTTCTTTCTGACCAACCTCTATCCCAATCTGGAAAAGCTCGCCAAGACGCAGGGCGATTTCCGCATGAGCGATGAGGAGGTGGCGAGCTATCTGGGCCGCAATGGGTATTTGCAGCCCATGGCCGTGAAATACGGGCAATGGTTGGGTGTGGTGCCGGGGTTCGTGATCGAGGATCGCGACGGGGTGACACGCGGGCAGTGTATCGAAGCCGGGACAGCCGCCGAAGATGCCCAGCGATTCTGTGGTATCCTTCAGGGGGATTGGGGCTATTCCACCGTGTTTCGGGAGGATGTCGGCAAGATCCTGAACGACAAGCTGGCGCTGACCGGAAAGCTCATGTTCTGGGTGATGGTGCTGATGGTGCCGTCTGCGCTCATCCTCGGGATTTTGGCGGGGATGCGCGAGGGGTCGCGCACCGACCGGACGCTGTCGACGATTGCCATCACCACGACCGCGACGCCGGAATATGTGTCGGGCGTGCTCTTTATCGCGGTGTTTGCCAGCACGGCCGTGGGCCTCAAATGGTTCAAGGGCACGGCAACGGCGGCGATGGATGGGGCGAATTTCGAGAATTTCTTTTTGCCGGTGCTGACCATCGCGCTCTATGGCATGGGGTATATCGCACGGATGACGCGGGCGAGCATGGCCGAGGTGATGACCGCACAATATATCCGTACGGCCCGCCTCAAGGGCGTGAGTTTTCCCAATGTGGTGATGAAACATGCGCTGCGGAATGC
>JGI25318J35512_1000915_pt1 | contig 13209 bp, 10 predicted proteins | sample AutmiccommunBRH9_FD_35512 | JGI IMG/M metagenome (IMG submission 35512)
AGTCGTCCCGGTGCGTGCGCTCCATGCGCTCGTGGCGTTCCTGGGCTTCGATGCTCAGGGTCGCGATCGGGCGGGCTTCCAGGCGCTGGACGCTGATCGGCTCTTCCGTTTCCTCGCAATAGCCGTAGCTGCCGTCGTCGATGCGCTTCAGCGCCTCGTCGATCTTGGATCAGCTTGCGCGCGCGGTCGCGGGTGCGCAGTTCCAGCGCGCGTTCCGTTTCGATGGACGCACGGTCGGCGATATCGGGCTCGATGATGCCGCCCTCTTGCAGGGACTGCAGGGTTTCGTTGGATTCCTCGAGCAATTCGGCCCGCCATTTCAGGAGCTTCCGGCGGAAGTACTCCAGCATGACAGGATTCATGAAATCCTTGTCTTTCTTGGGATTATAATCTGGCGGAACAGTAATGGTCATTTCTTAGTCGTCTCCCCCGGTTAACTGCCAGGTTGCCGTTTGTCGACGGGCGCGGAATATACGGACCGGAGCGCCCAAGGGCAAGCCATCATTTATCCCGGGCTGGGGACGGGAAACCCATTGATTTCAGGGAAATAAAGGACCGTGCCCGAACGGGCCGGTTTATCGGGTCAGCTTGGCCAGTTCAACCTCGGCGCGGAGCTCGATCTCATCGATCAGGGCGTTCAGCCCCGTATCGTCGGTCGCCGGGCGTTTTTCGCGCAAGGCCTGCGCCAGTTCGATGATTTTTTCCTTGGGCAGATTGCCCGTCAAAAGCGCCAACTGAAGGTCTTCGAGGCGGTCGAGCAGCCGGTCGCCGCGCGCCATCAACAGGCCTTTGGAGCGGCCTTGGGTCGCGTCATCGGCCGCCTGCATGGCCAGCACGGCGCCAACGCCGGCGACGGCCGAGCCCGATATGGTGCCCGCCGCCTGCTCCGCCGTGTCGGCGGTCGCCGCGCGCAGATCATCGGCAAAGGCATCCGACGACGACGCGCCCGATTTGCGCTTCGTCTTGTCGACGCCCTTGGCGGGACCGATATTGGAAACCTTCATTGACTGACCTTTCCCCGCGAAACCGACCGCGGCCCCGCAGTATGGCGCGCCCTTTATTGCCGGGCGGTTAATTTTTCGGAATTTCCGGAGTGCCCGCACCAGCCATCCGCCCGCGCGTCACACAGTCTGGCCCATGAAACGGCAAAATGCCAGCCCATAGCCTGCTCCGGCGGCCCACCGCGGCGGCATTCACATATCCTGTGCGGACATTTTCACACCCCGCCGCCCCGAGAACGAGAATGACTTGCAAACTCATAATCAGACCGTTATAACTGGCGCACGTACTGATAATCATTCGCAATCTCAGCTTTTGCCGAGACTTGGCCAGGGATTGCGGGCAGCTGTTCGACACTTACGAGCCTCTGGGATTTCACAACCGAACCAACGAAGGACTCTGACCCGTGGAAACCAAAATGCCACATATGAAACGCCTGTTTGCGGCCGGTCTTGCCGCCGCCTCGACGCTCTTCGGCGCCGCCACCTGGGCCCAGGCCGCCGACCAGGAAGTGAACCTCTATTCCTATCGCCAGCCGTTCCTGATCAAACCGCTGCTCGACGCCTTCACCAAGGAAACCGGGATCAAGGTGAACGTCGTGTTCGCCAAGAAGGGCATGCTGGAAAAAATCAAGGCCGCCGGGGACAACAGCCCCGCCGACGCGGTGCTGACCGTCGACATCGGCCGCCTGTACGCCCTGAAGGAAGGCGGCGTGCTGCAGGCCGTGACGTCGGATACCCTTGAAAAGAACATCCCCGCCCACTTCCGCGACCCGGAAGGGATGTGGTTCGGCCTGACGTCCCGTGCCCGCGTGGCGCTGGTGTCCAAGGAGCGGGTCAAACCGGGCGAACTGACGTCCTATGAGGATCTGGCCGATCCCAAGTTCAAGGGCCGCATTTGCGTGCGCTCCGGCAAGAACGCCTACAACGTGGCGCTGATCGCATCGATGATCGCCCACCACGGCGAAGCAGGTGCCGAAAAGTGGCTTCAGGGCGTGAAGGCCAATCTGGCCCGCAAGCCCCAGGGCAACGACCGCGCCCAGGCCAAGGCCGTGTTCGAAGGCGTGTGCGACATCGCCATCTCGAACAACTATTACATGGGCAAGATGATGATCAACGACGAGAAGCCCGAGCAGAAGAAGTGGGCCGACGCCGTCCGCCTGACCTATCTGAACCAGGGCGACCGCGGCAACCACATGAACGTCTCGGGCGCCGCCGTGACCAAGAGCGCCAAGCACAAGGACGCCGCGGTCAAGTTGATCGAGTTCCTGTCCGGACGCGGCGCAGAAGATCTACGCCGAGGACAATCACGAATATCCGGTGAAACTCGGCGTTCCCTATTCGAAGCTCGTCCAGTCGTGGGGCGAGTTCAAGGGCGATACGCTCTCGCTCGAGAAAATCGCCAAGCTGCGGCCCGCCGCCTCCCGACTGGTGGACAAGGTTGGATTCGACGACGGACCCGGCAGCTGATTCGTTCCTGAACGAACCAGTTGGCAGTAACGCTGCGGGGTTTCCCCCCGCGGCGTTTTCTGCTTTTGTGCACCCAAACCTGGGAGTCCACGCACCTTGCCGCACCCCGCCGCCGTCGCTGACCGGCCAGCCGCCCGATATCTGCCCGCCCGCCTGATGCCCGACCGATGGGGTGTCCTGACCCTGGCCGTCGCCCTGTTCGTGGCCACCCCCCTGATCGCCGTCGCCACCATCGCCCTGACCCCGGCGCCGGACATCTGGCGCCATCTCTACAACACGGTGCTGTTCGGCTATGTCGAACGAACGGTGATGCTGATCGGCGGGATCGGCCTGGGCACCTTCGTCATCGGCACGGGCACGGCCTGGCTGGTGACCATGTGCCGGTTTCCCGGACGCGGCCTGTTCAACTGGGCCTTGGTGCTGCCGCTGGCGGTGCCGACCTATATTCTCGCCTTCGTGTTCACGGACCAGTTGGAGTACGCCGGCGCGGTGCAAGGCACGCTGCGCGAGATTTTCGGCTGGCGCGACCGGCAGGACTATTGGTTCCCGGAAATCCGCTCCATGGGCGGCGCCGTCACCGTGATGACCCTGGTGCTCTACCCTTATGTCTATCTGCTGGCCCGCGCGGCCTTCCTTGAACAGTCGGTCTGCGTGCTCGAAGTCAGCCGCACGCTCGGCAAGACCGCCTGGCAGAGCTTCTGGCACGTCGCCCTGCCGCTGGCCCGTCCGGCCATCGTGGTCGGCATGACCCTGGCCATGATGGAGGCCCTGAACGACTTCGGAACCGTCGATTTTTTCGGGGTCAAGACCTTCACGGCGGGCATCTACGACGTCTGGCTGAACATGGACAACATCTCGGGCGCGGCGCAGCTGGCGTCGGTCCTGATGATCTTCGTCGTCGTCCTGGTCGTGATGGAGCGCATGGCCCGGCGGGGACAGCGCTACCATCATACGTCGAGCAAGATTCAAGCCTTGCCCAGCTACCGCCTGCGCGGCGTCAAGGCCGCGCTGGCCTTCGTTTTCTGCGCCCTGCCGATCCTCCTCGGCTTCGTTTTGCCGGCCTCGGTCCTGCTGTCCTATGCCGTGGTGTTCTTCGACGTGACGCTGAAGGCCAATTACCTGACCATCACCCTGAACAGCATTTCGCTGTCCCTGGGGGCCGCCGTCATCGCCGTCGCCATCGGCCTTATTCTCGCCTACGGGCTGCGCATGGGTTCGGGCCCCCTGCCCCGCGCCGCCGTGCGCTTCGCGTCGATCGGATACGCCGTGCCGGGCGCCGTGCTCGCGATCGGTGTGATCGTGCCCATGGCGGGCCTGGACAATGCGATCGACGCTTTCTCGGAACGGGTATTCGGTGTATCCACGGGACTGCTGTTCAGCGGCACCGTGATCGCCATCCTCTATGGCTATCTGGCGCGGTTCCTGGCGCTGTCCTTCGGCACGGTCGAGGCCGGCCTGGGCAAGGTTTCGCGTAACATGGACGGCGCCGCGCGGACGCTTGGGGCGAGCCCGTTCCAGGCCATGTACCGGGTGCATTTCCCGCTGATCCGCACCAGCCTGTTGACCGCGGGCCTGTTGGTCTTCGTCGATTGCATGAAGGAGCTTCCCATCACCATCATCCTGCGCCCCTTCGGCTATGACACGCTCGCGACCTTCGTGTTCCAGTACGCTTCGGATGAACTGTTCGAGGAATCGGCCCTGGGTGCGCTGACCATCGTCGCCGCCGGCCTGATCCCCGTGGTCATCCTGGCCCTGACGACCCTGCGCAGCCGCCCCGGCCACGCCGGCGGAGGCCATCCATGACCTCGCCCCTGACTCCGCCCGCCGCCGCGCCGACGACCATGTCCAAGGCCGACGGCCTGCACATGTTGAACGTCTCGCATGCGTTCGGCGACCATACCGTGGTGTCGGGGGTCTCGGTCTTCGTCAATCCGGGTGAACTGGTCTGCCTTCTGGGCCCCTCGGGGTGCGGCAAGACGACCCTGCTGCGCCTTGCGGCGGGGCTTGAGGACCTGCAGGTCGGACGCATCACCATCGGCGAGGACACGGTCGCCGACGGCCAGGGCGGCCCCCAGATGCCGCCGGAAAAACGCAATGTCGGCCTGATGTTTCAGGACTTCGCCCTGTTCCCCCATCTGACCGTGTACGAAAACATCGTGTTCGGCCTGGCGGAAAAGGACCGGGCGCGCCGGCAATGGGCCCGCGACACCCTTGCGACCATGGGCCTCGGCGATTATGCCGATGCCTTTCCCCATACCCTGTCCGGCGGCCAACAGCAGCGCGTCGCTCTGCTGCGCGCCCTGGCCCCGGCCCCCCGGGTGCTGTTGCTGGATGAACCGTTTTCCGGCCTCGACGTCAACCGCCGCGCCCAGATCCGCCAGGATACGTTCCAGATCCTCTCGCGTTCCGGCATCGCCACCCTGATGGTCACCCACGATCCGGAAGAAGCCATGTTCATGGCCGACCGCATCATGGTCATGCAGGACGGCCGCATCGTCCAGTCCGGCACGCCGGTCGAGATCTATTTTCATCCGAAGTCGGTGTTCGTCGCTGAGCTGTTCGGCCCCGTCAACCGCCTCGACTGCCGGGTGGAGAACGGCGCCCTGGTCTCCGCCCTGGGGCGGTTCCCCGCGAACGGCCTTGCGGAAGGCGCCGAAGCCCAGGTGCTGGTCCGTCCCGAAGCCCTGAACCTGTCCCAACCGGCCGCGGCAGACGGCAGCCCCCTGCTGACAGTCGTCTCGGCACGCTCGCTCGGGCGCTCCACCCATCTGACCCTGACCTTGGAGAACGGCGGTGCCGGAACCCTTTTCAACGCCCGCATGCCCGGGGTGTTCCTGCCGGAAGTCGGATCGCGCGTCAGCGCCCGGGTGGCGCCGGAGCATCTTTTGATTTTCCCCAAATCCACCCGCTGAATGCCCCCAAGGCGGCAAGAATTTCCCCCCCCGCACGGCCCAAAGGCGCGCATAGGGCAGACTTTTCCCAGACCCGTTTATAAATATCCTTTATTTTCAAACAAATAACCTCTCTCCCTCTTGGCACCGACCTTGCAGTAGTTAACGCGGGAAAAACCGAAGAGGGTCCCTGGACGCGGGGACATCGAGACATGAGTTTGGGCATTTTTCAGCAAGCGACCTCGGCCATGATGGGGCAGTCCCACAAGCTGAACACCATTTCGCAAAACGTCGCCAACCTGAACACCGACGGTTACAAGCGCACGGATACCGAATTCCGGACCCTGATGAACAAGGGGTTCACGTCGATCGGCGCGACCACGGCGGAAGGTGCCTCCGGGACCTCCCATTCCGACCTTGGCGGGACCGCCCCCGTTGATTTCCAACGCATCTCGAATCAGGGCCAAGTTCGCACCACCGACCGCAACCTGGACGTGGCGATCATCGGCAGCGGCTTTTTCATGGTCTCGCCCGACATCAATGTGAACGGCAACATCCAGTACACGCGGCGCGGCGCCTTCGACATCAACGTCACCGACCTGACGGATTCCGTAACGTTGTCGGACGGAACGGCGGCGACCGTGAACCAGGGTTATCTCGCGGACCAGTTCGGCAATTTCCTGCTCGGTTATNCCGTCAATCCGGACGGCAGCTTCACCCTNGGCACGCCGGCGCCCATGCGCGTCGACCAGTTCGCCTTCGAAGACACCGGCGAGGAGACAACGACGACATCCCTCGACGTCAACCTGCCGGCCGANGATGCCGCGGGCACCGTGCGCAACGGCAGCATCGAGGTCGTTGACTCGAGCTTTGACGCCCANAGCATCCGCGTCGATTTCACCAAGGCTTTCGACGCGACGAACGAATGGGATTTCCGCCTGATCGGCGACAATATCACCAGCGTGACGGCGTCGCCCGGCGGCACCTANACACCCGTGACGACCAGAACCTACGATGCCTTGAACCCGACCCTGCCGATCGACGCGATACGATTTTCGACCGTCGCCGGCAGCGGTGGCGTAATCACGGCTTTCTCCGACCTCAACCCGGGTGGCACCAACCCGCAACTCGGCACGCAGCTTGCGGGCACCTTCGCCGGATTGAAACCGGGCGACACGATCACCATTGCCGGCAGTGGCGCCAACGACAGTACCTATACGATCGCCAGCATTTCCGAAAACCAGGCAGAAATCACGCTGGCCTCCGCCACGCCGTTGGCAGCCGACGATGTCGTAGGTGACGCGATTACCTTCTCATCGACGGCCTCGATCCCGCAACGCCTGGAGTTCGGCAACGACGGGGCATTGTCATCGGACTCGGAATATACCTTCGACGTCACCTTCGATGATGGCGAGACCGCAAGTTTCACGTTCGATGCCAGTACCTTCACCCAATTTTCCGGCGATTTCTCGTTCGCCAACTACGAACACAACGGCGCCGAGTCGGCCGCCGTTTCGAACCTGAGCTTCGGGCCCGGCGGCGAGATCTTCGGCGAATTCACGGACAACACGCGCCGCGTTCTCTACAAGGTGCCGTTGGCGATNTTCCCCAACCCGAACGGCCTGGAAATTTCCACCGGCCAAAATTTCCAGGAAACCGAAGCCTCCGGCGAACCGAACCAGGTGTTCGCCGACGAGTCCGGCTTTGCGACCCTGCTCGGAAGCGCGTTGGAAGGCTCCAACGTGGATCTCGGCACGGAAATGAGNCGTCTGATCGCCGCCCAGGCCGCCTATAACGTCGCCGCGACCAGTTTCAAAACCGCCGATGAAATGCTGCAGGAAGCGGCGAACCTCAAACGCTAGCGGCGTACCCCTGCCGGATTTCTCCGGCCATGCGGATGCTTGTCAGGGCGGCCTTCGGGCCGCCCTTTCCGGTTTCAGAGGCCCGGCAATTGTTGCCCATGACGGGGCGTCTCTTGCCGGGAAAAGCCGGTCAAAGACGATGGTCATTTAAAATTTATCATTATATTTCAATTGATTAAGCAGTCTCGTTGGATGGCACNCTTTTCGCTTAATAACAGGTGGGAACAACCATGGCCCGCAAAGGGCCGGCATCNGTCGATCGAGACAATGAAATGATGACGAGAACGGGAAAAATGAACAGCGACAAGACCTCGGGCCGCGGCCGCCTTGCTTTGGCGCTGCGCCTGGCCGCCGCCACAGCGGCGTTTTTCGTGGCCTTGAGCATCGGCCTGCCCGGCAGCGCCGGCGCCGCCTCGCGCATCAAGGACATCGTCGATTTCGAAGGCATTCGTGAAAACCAGCTGGTCGGCTACGGTCTGGTGGTCGGNCTCAACGGCACCGGGGANTCCCTGTCCGACGGCCATTTCACCAAGGAAAGCCTACAGTCCATGCTCAACCGCCTGGGCGTGCAGACCACCGATTCCGGCCTTGATTCCAAGAACGTCGCCGCCGTCATGGTGACCGCCAACATGCCGCCGTTTTCCCGCCAGGGCTCGCGCATCGACGTCACGGTCAGTTCNCTCGGCGATGCCGACAACCTTTTGGGCGGNACGCTTCTGGTCACGCCGATGCTCGGCGCCGACGGCGAGGTTTACGCCGTTGCCCAAGGCCAGCTCGCGGTCGGCGGCTTCACCGCCCAGGGCAACGCCGAAACCGTGACCAAAGGGGTTCCGACATCGGGCCGCATCGCCAACGGCGCCATCGTCGAACGCGAGGTCGCATTCGAAATCGGCGACATGGACGTGGTCAAGCTGAGCCTCAAGAACCCGGATTTCACCACCGCGCGCCGTATCTCCCAGGCCGTCAACGCCTTTCTGGGCACCACCGCGGCGCGGCCGTCTGACCCCAAGACCGTGCAGTTGCACGTTCCCGACAACTACCGCAATAACGTGGTCAACCTGTTGACCGACGTCGAACAGCTGCGCATCGAGCCGGACCAGATGGCCCGCGTGCTGATCGACGAACAGTCGGGCACCATCGTGATGGGTGAAAACGTGCGTATCTCCACCGTCGCCATCGCCCAGGGCAGCCTGACCATCCGCATCACGGAAACCCCGCAGGTGTCCCAGCCCGGTCCGTTCGCCGAGGTCGGCACGACGACCACCGTCGACCGCACGGACGTGCAGATCGACGAAGGCCAGGACAAGCGCCTGACCGTGTTCAACGAAGGCGTCACGCTGCAAGATCTGGTCAACGGATTGAACGCGCTCGGTATCGGTCCGCGTGACCTGATCACCATCCTGCAGGCCATCAAGGCGGCCGGCGCCCTCCAGGCTGAAATCCAGGTGATGTGATGAGCGGCGCCATCGACACCACGCTCGTCGGCCTACAGACCACGTCTTCGGCCAAGGCCGGCGCCCTGGCCGGCAAGGCGCATGGCGCCATGTCCATGCAGCGCATGCGCGCCGTCGCCCAGGATTTCGAGGCGGTGTTCATTTCCGAAATGATCCGCCCGATGTTCGAAAACATCGAAGCCGAAAAGCCCTTCGGCGGCGGCCCGGCCGAAGACATCTGGCGCAATCTGCAGATCGACGAATACGGCAAGGCCATTTCCAAGGCCGGCGGCGTCGGCATCGCCGATACCGTTCTGGATCAGCTTATCCGCATGCAGGAGGCGCGCTGACACGCGCCCGACAGGAGGACCAAATCTCATGGAACCGATGGAACGTCTTGAAAAAATGGTCGAACTGACCGACCACCTGAGCGACCTGATCGAAGCGGAGAACCTGGCGCTTGTCGAACGCCGCTTCCTCGATGTGGAAGCCATGCTGGAGGACAAGGCGACGCTCGCGCGCCTGTACGAAAACAGCATGAAGGATCTGGACGAGGCCAACCTGGACTGGAAGGCGATTGCCCCCGACCTGCACGAACGGCTGACGACATCGGGCACCCGCTTGGCCAACGCCGTCGGCGAGAACGCGATGCGTCTGGAAATCGGCATGACCGCCAACAAGCAGGTCATCGATCTGTTCGCCGAAGCCGTGCAGAAGGCCGTTCCCCATTCGGGCACCTATTCGAAGAACGGCCGCACCGGCAAGGAAGGCACCCGGGCGGCGGCCAATTCCGTCGCCGTCGCTCTTGACCAGAACCTTTAACCGCCATCCGACCGGGCACACGGGAATTGAACGACCATGGGTGACATCACACAAGCACTGAGAGCGGCGCAAAGCGGCCTGCTGGCGAACCAGACGGCGCTCAACATCGTTTCCCAGAACGTCGCNAACGTGAATACCCCNGGGTATTCACGCAAGATCATCCAACAGCAATCGGTGGTGCTGGCCGGTCAGGGTGCGGGGGTGTCGATCGCCGACTTCACCCGCATCGTCGACAGCGGCCTGCTCAAGTCGATCCGCCAGGAATTGGGCGAACTCAACAGCGTGTCGGTTCAGGAAGGTTATTTCCAACGCCTGCAGGAAACCTTCGGTACGCCGGGGGACAACACCTCCATCGCGCACATCCTGGAAGAGTTCAAGGAAGCGGCGGAACTGCTCACGGTNTCNCCGGACCGTATCCTTGAGCAGAGCGAACTGGTCCGCCAGGCNCAGGCNGCGGTCGAAAAATTCGCCGCCATGAGCCGCACGATCCAGGACCTGCGCCTGCAGGCCGATCAACAGATTTCCGCCGTCGTCTCCGAGATGAACCAATTGACGGCCGACATCGACCAACTGAACGACGACATCATCCGTTTCGGTTCGACCGGCAACGACACCACCGACCTTGAAGATCAGCGCGACAACAAGATCGACCGCCTGTCCGAACTGGTCGATATCCGCTTCTTCTCGCGCAACGACGGCGACGTCGTCGTGTTCACGTCCTCGGGCCTGACGCTGGTCGACACCATTCCGCCGACCATCACCCACGAATCCGCGGCCGCCATGAGTTCGACCTCCACCGTCGCCAGCGGCCAGATCGACGGCATCTATGTGGGCGAGCGGCTCGCCATCAACGACCTGACGACCCAGGCCCGCGGCGGTCAGCTGGCCGGCCTGCTCGACATGCGCGACGATGTCCTGCCGAACCTGCAGGCGCAGCTTGACGAACTGGCGGCGCAGTTGCGCGACCAGATCAACCTGGTCCACAACCGCGGCACGCCGTTCCCGGGCCATCAGGAACTGACCGGCCAGCGCATTTTTGCCCTGCCCCAGGAACAGACCATCGCGCTCGGCGGATCGGACGACGTCGCCATCGTGNTGATGGATGCCGACGGCGCCCAGACGATTTCGATCCGTCTGTCCGAAATCCTGAGNGGCANCGGCAACGGCCAGACCTTCGGCGATGGCACTGACGACAGCGGCGCCATCACCATCACCGAACTGGCGGCGCGGCTCGAGGACTTTTTCCAGCTCAACGGCGCCCCTTCCGCTTCGGTCACGCTGAACGACCAGAGTCAGTTGTCCATCAATCTCAACAACACGTCCCTCGGCTTCGGCTTCCGCGACGAAACCGGCTCGGCGGACGGCAGCGACTTCNAAGACGCCTCGATCCAGTTCGACAAGGACGCCGACGGCACCGTCGATGAAACCGTATCCGGGTTCTCCAGTTTCTTCGGCCTGAACAACCTGTTCGTCGACGGCCTGTCGGAAAACATCTACGATTCGAACGTGCTCAGTTCCAGCTTCGTGAGCACGTCCGCGGTCCTCAGCTTCCGCGACGCCAACACGCCGGACACGGGATCGGGCCCCGAATANCTGGGTCAGATCGTCATTCCGGCGGGCGCGACGCTGCAGCAGATCGCCGACCTGATCAACAACGGCGGCACGGACACGTCCGGGATGTTCTATCCGGTCGGCGCGCCCGTCGCCGGAACAAGTTTTGCGGCGGTCGAAAACATCACCGCCTCCGTGGTGCCCGACGGCTCNGGCTTCCGGCTGCGCCTCGCCCATGACGACGGCAAATCGTTCACCGTGACGCATTCCGCCTCACCCGGCGGCGCCCCGGCGACCGCCGGCACGACGCTGCTCAGCGAACTGGGCATGAAGGAAGCCGATGTTCGCGTNTCATCGGCGATTTCCGTGCGGCAGGACATTGTCGCAGCGCCCAGTCTCGTTTCCTCCGGGCGCCTGGAGTTCGATTCAACGAAGGGTCAGGCCGGCGAATACCTGACATCGCCCGGCAGCAACGGTGTTGCTCAGGAACTGGCCGCGATGCTGTCCAACTCCAACTCGTTCGCGGTTTCCGGCGGCCTGCCGTCGTTGAACGTCAATTTTTCCGAGTACGCTTCCTCGATCATCGCCCGCAGTTCCTCGCTCGCCGANACCAACGACCGGCAGATCAGCAGCCAACGCACCTTGACCGAGAGCCTTCAGTTCAAGTCCGACAGCATCCGGGGGGTCAATCTGGACGAGGAATTGGCCGACCTTATCGTGTTCGAGCAGGCGTTCTCCGCCGCTGCGCGCGTAATTTCCGTCATCCAGGAAATGATCGATCGTCTGGAACAGGCCGTGGCGTAAAGGGATAGACGATGACCAGAATCACCAGCTCCGCTTCCAACACAATTCTGATCAGCCGTTTTCTGCAGACGCAGAAGACGCTGCAGGATCTGGAAACGCAGGTCGGCACGGAGAAGCGNACCCAGACCTACAGCGGTCTNGCCCTATCGTCGCAGCGCCTGCTCAACATCGAGAACGCCAAGGCCAGCCTGGAGCGGTTCAANTCGAACAACGACCAGGCGCAGCTTCGCCTCGACGTTCAGACGACGGCCCTGACCGGGATCCGNGGCGCTATTTCCGACTTCCGCGAACTTCTGCTGGGCTTTGCCAATGGCGACCTGACCGACCCGGAGCGGATCGAACAGATCCAGGCCGATGCCTTTCGTTCACTGAAGGACATCCAGAACTACCTGAACACCGAGGCAGACGGCCGCTATGTCTTCGGCGGCGGCACGGTCCGCACGGAACCGGTCAGTTTCGGATTGTCCACGGTGTCGGCGTTCCAATCGATCTACGANGGTGCGCGCGTCACCTACCCGACGACACGCGATGCGCATCTGGAAAAATTTTCCATCTCCCGCAGCAGCGTGGACTTGAACCCGGCACACCTGACGTTCGAGCAAACCGATGCGGGCACCGGCAAAAGCCGCATCAACACCAGCGCNTCCAGCGGCCAGTTCCAGAATATCGCCGCCGGCACGACGATCACCATTTCCGGGACCGTTGATGGCGTGAATGACGGCATCTATACGGTCGACAGCGTGGATCCCAATGGGATGTGGATCGATGTGCGCACGGAACAACTGACGGACGAAGGCACCGCGCTCGTGCCGATCTTCGCCGAATTCTCCTATCCCGACCCCGAAGACCCCCGGCAGATGACGACCCTCACCACCGACGTCACCTTCGACCGCCGCACCAATACCATCACGGCCATAAACACCGACGCCCTGGATGCCATCCCGGAAGGCTCGATGATCACCATCTCGGGAACGACCGACAACAACGGATCCTTCACGGTCGCCAGCAACGACGGCACGAACCTGGTCGTGGAAAGCCAGCGTTTCGTTTCCACGGGCGGCAGCGGCGCAACCGTNCACACAGCGGGCGGCGGCAACCCCCTGACCTTNTCNGCCGGGACGGGTGCCGACGGCGAGGATCAGCTGATCGCCGGCACCGCGGGCACCTATTCCGCCCTGGAAAACGGCCAGAAAATCAAAATCAACAATACGAACACGGAAAACGACGGCAAGATTTTCACCGTCAAGTCCGTATCGGCGGACGGCACAACCATTACCCTTGAAGACGACGAAAGTGTCGATACCACGATTGCCACGGTCACTACGGGGATCGTGTCTTCCCGGCCCGAACTTTTCTCGTTCAACGCGGCGGAACGGAA
>JGI25318J35512_1000917_pt1 | contig 13194 bp, 9 predicted proteins | sample AutmiccommunBRH9_FD_35512 | JGI IMG/M metagenome (IMG submission 35512)
CACAAGCCGAAGCAGACGCCGCAGCAGAGGCGCAGGCCGCCCAAGACACCGCTGCTGAAGCAGAAGCTGCCGAGGCAGAGGCCGACGTCGCAACTGACACTAATGCAGCAGAGGCGAATGAGGACGCANAGGCAACGCCCGAATCTAACGCGCAAACCTCTGCCGAAACTCAAGACGCACAAGAAGCAGACGGCGAACCAAGCACAGAGACCCAATCAGCAGAAGACGAGCCTGCTGAAAACACGCTTCCCATTGCCGAGAGTGGGTCTACCCAAGCCCTTGCCGCCGAAACAGACAGCGAACCATCCGCTGACGTGACGACCGAGACTGTGACCGAAGAAACAAGCCGTTCCAGTGACGAAGAGTTTAAGGCCGACGCCCCTGACGCGGCGACCACATCCGCACAAACCACTGCGGAACAGGCCAATAACGACAACGGGATGAGTGATTTGCAACGTGCCGGATTGGTCGCCCTTGGCGCGGCGGTCGTGGGCGCGCTCGTGTTGAACAACAAGCGGGTAGAATCGAACACAGGCGACCGGGTTGTCGTTGTCGATGAGAATGACGAGTACCAAATCCTCAAGGANGACGATGCCCTCCTGCGCCAACCCGGATCAGAGGTTCGCACCGAACGCTTCAGCGACGGATCAACCCGCAGCAATGTGATGCGCGCCGATGGCTCTGAAATCATCACCATCCGCGATGCAACTGGCCGCGTGCTGCGACGAGTACAGGTTGACCCCGACGGGCGCGAGTATCTGCTGTTTGACGACACCCGCAGCTTTGAGCCGGTCGAGGTCCGCAACCTGCCCAAGCCCGCCTATGACTCCTTCGACTATCAGGCCGCCAGCGACCGCGACGCCCTGCGCCGCGCCCTGCTTGCCGCTGATCGAGGCGACATCGACCGCACATTCAGCCTGCGTCAAGTGCGTGAAACCGTCGAGGTCCGTCAACTGAGCCCAGAAATCAATCTGCAGAATGTCACTTTCGCCACTGCCTCCGCGGCGATTCAGCCTTCTCAGGCAGAAAATCTGCGCGAGATGGGGGTGATGATGCGCGATCTCATTGCNGAAGACCCGACTGAATTGTTCCTCATCGAGGGCTATACCGATGCTGTCGGCGCACCCGGTTACAATCTGCTGTTGTCTGATCGCCGCGCGGAATCTGTGGCCTTGGCCTTTAGCGAGTATTTCGACGTGCCTGCAGAAAATATGGTTGTCCAAGGCTATGGAGAAAGTTACCTCAAGATCCCCACTCAAGAGGCCGAGCGATTGAACCGCCGTGTCGCCGTGCGCCGGATCACGACCCTGGTTCAGAACGCAGCGCGGTAAAGGAACAAGAGATAGGGAACGCGACCATGAGAACACCCCTGACGTTTATCGTTCCTTGCGGTCTGCGCTCCCTAGCCGCTTTGGTAAGCCTGAGCGTCGGTAAGCCTTGCGAGGCTCAATGCGCCTCTGCCCAGTTCACACCCTGTCCCGCATCCACGACCAAAGGCACATCGAGATGCACCGCCGGGCTTGCCGCTCCCTGCATCACATCGCGCGCAATCTCGATCAGCCTGTCTGTAGCCTCTTCGGCCACTTCAAAGATCAACTCGTCATGGACCTGCAAGAGCATCTTGCAGGGCAGCCCTTCAATCGCGTCCGGCATTCGGATCATCGCGCGGCGAATGATGTCGGCGGCGCTGCCCTGAATCGGCGCATTGATCGCCGCACGGCGGGCAAAACCGGCGCGCGGACCTTTGGCAGAAATCTCGGGGGTGTGGATCTTGCGGCCAAACAGAGTCTGAACATAGCCGTGTTCCTTGGCAAAGGCGACCGTCGCGTCCATGTAATCCTTGATACCCGGAAAGCGTTCGAAGTACCGGTCGATAAAGCCCTGGGCCTCGGACCTCGGNATGCGCAGGTTGCGCGCGAGGCCAAAGCCCGAAATCCCATAGATAACCCCGAAATTGATCGCCTTGGCNTGNCGGCGAATCTCGGGCGTCATCTGGTCCAGCGGCACATTGAACATCTCTGATGCCGTCATGGCGTGGATGTCATGCCCCTCTCTGAACGCCTGCTTGAGCGTCTCTATCTCCGCCACATGCGCGAGAATGCGTAGCTCGATCTGGCTGTAGTCGAGACTGACAAGGCGGTGGCCAGACGCGGCAACAAAGGCCTCGCGGATACGGCGACCCTCCTCGCTCCGCACGGGGATGTTCTGCAGATTGGGATCGGTCGAGGCGAGGCGCCCCGTGTTCGCCCCCGCTTGGACATAGGATGTATGAACCCGTCCCGTATCCGGNTCGATATGATCCTGAAGCGCATCGGTATAGGTCGATTTCAACTTGCTCAACTGCCGCCAATCAAGCACACGCGCCGGCAACTCGTGTTCGGTCGCGAGGTCTTCAAGCACATCTGCGCCGGTCGCATATGCCCCGGTCTTACCTTTCTCGCCGCCAGAAAGGCCCATCTCATCAAACAGGATTTCCCCCAATTGCTTGGGCGACCCGACATTGAAGCTACGCCCCGCTAGCTCGTGTATTTCAGACTCTAACGCTGCCATTTTCTGAGCAAACTTGCCCGACATGGCACGCAGCGTAGCGCGATCAACCTTGACACCGTAGCGTTCCATCTGGGCCAGAACCGGCACCAAAGGGCGCTCTAGCGTTTCATAGACCGTCGTAACGCGGGCGCGGTGGAGTTGCGGCTTGAAGGTCAGCCAGAGACGTAGGGNGATATCTGCGTCCTCAGCGGCATATTTCACCGCCTCATCAACCGGCACACGGTCAAACGTCACAGCAGTTTTGCCAGACCCAAGCAGCGATTTGATCGGAATCGGCGTATGCGTCAAATACCGTTCTGACAGCGCGTCCATACCATGACCATGCAACCCCGCATGCAGCGCATAGGACATCAGCATCGTGTCGTCGATCGGCTCGACCGTAATACCGCGCGCGGCAAATATCTTGGCGTCGTATTTCATGTTTTGGCCGATCTTGAGGATGGCAGCATCCTCAAGAACAGGCTTAAGGGCGGCGAGGGCATCTTCAACCGGCATTTGCCCCTCGGCCAATTTGTCAGACCCAAAGAGGTCATCCGCCGCGCCGTCCTTATGCGTCAGCGGGATATAACAGGCCCGGCCCGGTGCGATGGCGAGGGATATGCCCACCAAATCAGCCTGCATTTCATTGAGAGAGGTGGTTTCGGTGTCAACCGCCACATAGCCCTGCGACCGGATCGCTGCGATCCACGCGTCGAGGCTCTTGTGATCCGAAACGCGCTCGTAGGTTTCAGGCTCTATTGCAGGCCAATCCGCGACGGATTGCCCCTCATCCGCCGCTTGCTGTGGCTTCGGTTCGGGAATGGTAGGTGCGTCTTTACCCAAGGCATCCGCGATGCGTTTCGACAGGGTGCGAAACTCCATCTGCGCCAGAAAGCCCAGTAAAACCTCCGGATCAGGATCGCGCACCTCGAGATCGTCAAGCGTGAACTCAAGCGGTGTGTTGCAGTCGAGCTGCACAAGCCGCTTGGACATCTCGATCTGATCGCGCTTTTCAATCAGGGTGTCGCGGCGCTTCGGCTGCTTGATTTCCCCGGCGCGGTCCAGAAGCGCCTCCAAAGAGCCGTATTCGTTGATCAGGAGCGCCGCAGTCTTGATCCCGATCCCCGGCGCGCCTGGCACGTTATCGACACTATCCCCGGCCAAAGCCTGCACATCGACCACGCGATCCGGGGTCACGCCGAATTTCTCACGCACGCCGTCGACATCAATCAGCCGGTTCTTCATTGCATCCAGCATCTCAACGCCGTTACCGACAAGCTGCATCAGATCCTTGTCAGACGAGATGATCGTCACGCGCCCACCCAGATCGCGCGCCTGACAGGCGAGCGTGGCGATGATGTCATCCGCCTCAAAGCCCTCGATTTCTTCACATGCGATGTTGAAGGCGCGGGTCGCCTCACGAGTCAGCGGGATCTGCGGACGCAGGTCCTCGGGCATCGCCTCGCGATTGGCCTTGTACTCGGGATAGAGATCGTTGCGGAACGTGTGGCTGCCCTTGTCGAAAATCACCGCCACATGGGTCGGCGCGTCAGGACCGTTATTCCCTTCTACATAGCGTTGCAGCATGTTGCAAAAGCCTGACACCGCCCCGATGGGAAGTCCGTCGGATTTNCGCGTGAGCGGTGGCAACGCGTGATAGGCTCTGAAAATGAACGACGAGCCATCAATCAGATGCAGGTGACAGCCTTTTCCGAATTGCATGGTCATGAGAGCCCCGCTCAACAGTTTGAATTACGTCTGACGGTGTGCCACGAAGTGCCCGCCACTTCCAGACAGTTCATGCTCTGCCATGATGTCGCCACATTTTCCCCGAATTGGCGACACAGTTTTTCCAACTGCCCCGTAGATCAAACCGCCTCGACTTGACACACTGGGGTTGCGGAGGGCGGTCTGCCCAAGTTTTTCAGTGATTTTAAAGTAGTCGTTTCAGGCCCTGTGCCTCCGCACGAAATTAAACCCGCAGCGCCGGTCAGGCGCAGTTTGGCCGGTAGCCGCAGATCAGCGGAGGCGCAAGATGGCAAAACCAGCCCCAAAACCCAGAGAGCCCGGACCGGCATCCGGAATACCCCTGAAACCCATTTCAACACCAAAGATGATCTTTAAAGATTTTGCATCCATCTGACACCGCGGTTCACCGGCACGGATAGGGCATAGGTTCAGCCCGTTCCATGACCAGAATGCGATGCAACTGACGTGTTGTCAGGTTTCCCAGAATGACAGGTCGGCCGATCACGAAACCAGGCGAGCCATAAAAGCCCAGTTGCCGGGCCAGCCTCGCGGATTGGTTCAGCCTCTGTGCTACTCGGGTAGAGTTCATATCATGCAAGAGACGATCTCCGTCTATGCCCTGATCGGCGGCCAACCGTCTGAGATAAACAGTTTTTCAAATGTCACGACTAACGCGAGGTGTTTGATCTGTTTCCGCAGGGCCCGCTCCGCCTGATCCAAGCCCACCAAGTGGAATGTGTCTTTGCCAATATCGATCCCTAGCGACATCAGTTCATCAAAGTCGTTCTTNGCCATGCTACTTCTCCTGTTTGCAGAAATAGGCTCAGCCTAACCTGCCGGGTGAAGCAGCCGGTACATTCCACTAGCGGACCTTGGTGCCTATTGCGGCGGAGGTCCGGTTCGAACCCATTTTGGCGAATGCTGCATGTTGTTCAAAAGTCGGCTTTGGGTTCGAAATAAATCTCAAATTAGCTTTACGTTATAAACCGAGCGCGACGGGACCGGCTAATCGAATAGCTTTCATCGTGAACGCCGCACTGAGGCGTCCCATCCTTCCAAAAAATTGCTCTTTTTGAGATTGTCGAGATAGGTTAGCAGACCAGGCCCGAGGCGAATGGGCAGGAAACTACCCTTTTGCGCACGCAATTGAGAGAAGGCCCAGCTTTCGATTTCTGCGACCTCGAGGATCGGAATGAGTTGCGATTGGGTTGCGACGACGTGCTGTCCGTCTTCGGAGATCAAGAATCTTACAAAGAGTTCGGCAGCTGCAGGATTGGGTGCGATTTTGGGTATAAACGCACTGCGGGCCATGACAAGATTGTAATCCGACAAGAAGTGCACCCCCACGCGTGGGTCTTGAGCGGCCAGAGACATCGCATAAGAGCCAATCACGTTGATCGCAAGCGAGATTTCGCCTGATGCGGTCGCCGCCACCATATCCGAGGTGCAACAAAATGTCCGAACGCCACTTTGACCAAGGATCTCGGTGATCCGCTGCGACTGCATCCCCTGTTCAGCATCTTGGGTGGCAAAAAGATAACCAATTCCAGAGCCGCGAAGGTCATAAATGCCGATGCGCCCTTCCAGCGTTATTGCGTTGTCGCGAATAAAATTGGCCAGTTCACGGTGTTCTTTGGGCAGATACTCGGGGGTAAATAATTCGCTGTTGTAGATGATAACGGCTGGTTCGAAAGTAAAACCAAAAAGTTCGGAGCGCCAAGTGGACCACTCTGGCAGAGCTTCGGCTTCGGGCATATCGAGCCGCCGCGCAATACCCCGGTTAACCAGATCGACCTGTAGGTTCATCGCCGAGCTGATAACCACGTCAGGTGCCGCACCAGCCAACATCGCCTTGTGCAGCGCAACTGTCTGGTATTCTTCATACACAATCGTCACACTGGGATTGCGCGCTTCGAATTCTGCGATAACAGGGGCCATCGCGGGGGTGTCAGTGGCGCTAAATATTGTAATCGTCTGCGCAACTGCCCCGTCGGGCACAACCAATCCTAAAGCCAAAGCGATGATGATAAACAGTGATGTGGCGGCACGCCCGATGGCTCTTGGAAAAGCGATCATCACGGAAAGACCCCCTTTGCGCGCGGTCCCGAAGCGCAACTTCGCGTGATGTCCATCGACGACCGCCTGCACGATAGCAAGGCCCAAGCCCGATCCGGCGGTGTCTTGCCGCATGGATGTAAACCGCTCTGTGGCGCGTGCACGGTCAGCTTCGGGAATCCCGGGTCCTGCGTCTTCGACCTTCAGCGCCAATGCATCATCTTCGATGCCCAGTGTGATGTCGATCGTGTTGTCGGGCGGACCATGGCGGATCGCATTGTCGATGAGGTTGCGCAGGGCTTCGCGGATCGACAGAGCGTCCGCAATAACTATGTCCTCCCCGTCCGCAACCTGATCCGCATCAAAGGTCACAATGATTTTGCGCATACGACTGTCACGGAGCATTTCGGCAACTGTGTCACGGACAACAGGTTTTAGGGCGATCGGTTTCAATGTCGCGCGGTCGGACCTGTGGATCACCATAGCATTCGCCAAAAGCTGATTGGTCAAACGCACAGTCCGCTCGGCTTGCAGTTCGGCCCGGACAAGACGCGCATGCATTTTCTTCGGATCCTTGGAGTCGACCGCCAACGACAAATGGCCTTGGAGCGCAGACAGCGACGTGCGGATCTGGTGCGCGACATCGGCGATAAAGCCTTCGGTCAGTTTTAGGTTTCGGTCAAGGCGGACGATAAAGCCGTTGATCGCGTCAAAAAGACCGCTGATTTCACTCGGAGAGGCCTCCTCGACAGGGGTGAGGTCGCCGGGCGAACGCGCGCTTAAATCGGCCTCGATCTGGCGCAAAGGAGAAAGCGCGCGTCGGATCGCAAGCCAGACAAACCCAAGGCCGATCAATGAGATGCCGGCCAAGCCCGTCATTCCGTTCAAGAAAAGAGACAATTGCTGCGCGTGCCTTGCTTCAAGGGTCTGGCCGATCTGGACTGCAACCCAAAGTCGCCCATCTGGCGAATTCATCTGACGCCCCTGTAAGACGAAACGGAATGGATCGCCATAAGGTGCATCAAAAAAGACCGGTGTTGCCTGCAACGCCATATCCGAAGGAACCGGCAGATCAGTGGTGCCTGTAATCACCCCCGTATCAGGCGAAAAAACCCGGTAGACGACCCGGTCATCGGGCGCGAGTGCGAGGATTTCCATGGCCGAAGACGGCAGGTCGATCGAAGGGCCATTAGGACCGGGTGATACGCGCTCCAAGANAGCCAACGCCGCCCCCGCCAGCAAGAGGTCGTAAGTCCGGTTTGCGGCCCCGCGTGCATAGTTCCAAAGCAACAGCGAAATGATCAATAAAAGGGCCATAAATCCCAGCGCCATCAGNGACAAAAGGCGACGTTGAAGTGAATAGCTGCGCGTTTTACTCGTCATCGGCAACATAGGCCATATAGCCTAGGCCACGAGCGGTTTTGATCACGAGTGGCGTATCATGCAGTTTGCGGCGCAGTCGCGTGACAATCTGTTCGACGGCGTTCATGCTTGGGCTTTCGTCAAAACTGTAAAGTTTGTCTGCAACCTCCTCCTTGGTCAGCATCCGGCCAAGGTTGTCGATCAATATCTCAAGCAGTTGNACTTCGCGGGCGCGAAGATCGACATCTTTTCCTGCAACAATGGCACGCTTTGCTGCTCTGTCGAAAGACAGCCCGCCTGCAACAAAGATATTGCTGGCTGTTCCAGAGCGTCGGCGCGCAAGGACGCGGCATCGGGCAAGCAATTCCCTAAAATCAAAGGGTTTGACCATATAGTCGTCCGCACCTGCGTCCAAGCCGACCACTCGTTCGTCGATTTGGGACCGCGCCGTCAGGATCAGCACAGGCGTGGCATCGCCGCGGGCGCGCAAAGAGCGCAGAATTTCATATCCGCTTTTGCCTGGTAGGTTGACGTCCAGTAGGATGATATCAAACAGGGAGTGGCGAAGCAGGTCGTTGGCNTCGTTCCCGTCGCTTTCACGGTCTACACAATGGCCTTCGNCCCGCAGACGATCAACGATCGTGCCGGCCAATTCTTCATTATCTTCGATCAAAAGGATCCTCATAGTCATAGTCTATGAGTCAAGGTGTGTTTGCGATAGCCGTTTTGTTGCTGTCAGCTTCGCGTCAGTTTTGAGTCAGCCTTGCCACAGAAACAGCTCAGGTTTTTGTCAGCATCACTCTGTAAGGTCCCTTCGTGGTGGGACAAACCCGCTTGTCTCAAAAGGGAGGAGACCCCAATGACTTTGATCCGCCTCTGCGGCGCGTTTGCCGTTGCCGCAACTCTGGCTGTGCCAGCTTTTGCCGAAATCACTCGACCAGAATGTGTCGCACCTGCGAACCCAGGTGGTGGTTTTGACCTGACTTGTCGTATTGCGCAAACAGGCTTGGCGCCACAGTTGGGAACCGCAATGGAAGTAAGCTTCATGCCCGGCGGTATCGGCGCAGTTGCCTATAGCCTTTTCAACACCACGCGGACCGACGACGCAAGTGCAATTGTTGCATTTTCGACGGGTTCGCTTTTGAACATTGTGACGGGCAAATACGGCGAGTTTGATGAGAATGATGTTCGCTGGGTGGCAACTGCCGGTGCTGACTTCGGCGCTGTAATCGTGCGTGCAGATAGCCCATATCAGGACCTGAGCGCGCTTATGGCAGACTTTAGCGCGGATCCTGCATCGGTTGTGATCGGTGCCGGTGGATCCGTTGGCTCACAGGATTGGATGAAAGCTGCGCTATTGCTGCGTGGTGCTGGTGGCGATCCAAGAGCGATGCGTTATGTTGCGTTTGATGGCGGCGGCGACGCGATCGCAGCACTTTTGGGTGGTTCCATTGGCGTCTACACTGGCGACATGGGCGAAATGACCGCACATCTCGAAGCCGGCACAATGCGCGTTCTTGCGTCGATGTCTCCGGCGCGCCTTGACGGTATCTTCGCAGAGATCCCAACCGCAAAAGAGCANGGCTTTGATGTCGAATGGACCATCATGCGTGGCTTCTACATGGGCGGCGACGTTTCTGACGAAGACTATGATGCTTGGGTTTCGACATTCGAGGCAGCTTACGCAGCGCCAGAATTCGCGACAGTGCAGGCAGAAAAAGGCCTGTTGCCGCTTAATCTCGCGGGTGACGACCTGACTGCTGCAATCTCGACCAACATGGACCTTCTGCGCACAATCAGTACAGAAGCAGGCTTGCTCAACTGATCTGACTAATCCGATCGGCCGTCGCCCAAGTGGCGGCGGCTTGTCGCTATTTTGCCAAGGAGGCAGTCCATGGCCGACCGTCTTTTCGCCAGCTTTCTGCTGATCGTGACACTAGCCTACGCTTATATCGCGTGGACGTTGATCCAAGCGCCGTTCCAATACGACCCTCTGGGTCCCGAAAGCTGGCCGCGCATTCTTGCCGGAGCCGCTATTCCTTGCATTCTTTATATACTTTGGCGTCCGGACGCCGAANCCTTTGCGGTTACAAAATACACTTGGTTCAGGATCGCCCTGATGGTGGTGTTGCTGTTTGCTTATGCCGAACTCTATGAACCGCTCGGCTTCATCATCTCGACAATTCTCTTCGGCACGATCGTTGCCCTGACGCTGGGCGCGCCGCGGCTTGGGGCCTTGGCCTTTGGCTTAGGAGTAGGCGTGTTTGGCTATTTGCTCTGTTTCACGCTCATGGGCCTTAATTTGCCAGAAGGCGAAACGGTCAAGGCTGCACTAGAATTCTTTCGCGGGGACGCTGAATAATGGATGCGATTCTTTCAGGCCTGTCGACGGGCTTCTCCGTAGCACTTGACCCCTTTAACCTCTTTTTGGTGATGGTCGGCTGTTTCCTTGGCACGCTCATTGGCGCACTTCCGGGGCTTGGGCCAATCAATGGCGTCGCGATCCTGCTTCCGATCGCCTATGGCCTAAACTTCCCNCCCGAAAGCGCGCTTATNTTGCTCGCCGGTATATACTACGGCGCAGAATATGGTGGGCGAATTTCTTCGATCCTGCTCAACGTGCCTGGTGATGCGAGCGCAGTCATGACGACCCTTGACGGTCACCCGATGGCCTTGCGCGGCGAGGCTGGCAAAGCCCTATCTACTTCGGCTGTGGCAAGTTTTATCGGAGGCACGATTGCGGTCGTCCTGATGACACTCTTTGGTCCGCTCCTCGCATCCGTCGCCGTTGGNTTTTCACCTGCGAACTACGTGGCGTTGATGGTCTTTGCATTTGCATCTCTGGCCTCACTCGTTGGCAAAAGCACTGTCAAGACATTGCTCGGCGCCCTCATCGGGCTGATGCTGGCCACCATTGGCATCGACGCCAATACTGGCGTGCCGCGCTATACGTTCGGGATTCCTGACCTGCTTGCAGGCATTGACTTCCTGATTGTCGTGGTCGGCTTGTTCGGGATGGCCGAACTGCTCCACCTGGTAGAACAGCAAGTGAAAGGGACGCTCAAGTCCTTGCCTGTCGACAAAAGTTTTGTGCAGGCCGCCGATATCATTAAGCTGCGCTGGACAATCCTGCGGTCCTCTTTGATCGGCTTTATCATCGGCGTCTTACCTGGCACCGGCGCTTCGGTCGCCTCAGCGGTTGCTTATGGCACTGAAAAGCGTCTGGCGGGACCGGAGGAAGCGAAGAGCTTTGGTACTGGCAACATTCGCGGTCTTGCCGCCCCCGAAGCGGCAAATAACGCAGCTGCGGGCGGGGCGATGGTTCCAATGCTGACGCTTGGTATTCCCGGCTCGGGGACCACGGCGATCTTGCTGGGGGCACTCTTGATGTTCAACGTGCAGCCTGGTCCGCTCCTGTTCACGCAAAAGCCAGAGATTGCATGGGGCCTTGTGGCGTCCATGTATATCGGCAACGTCGCCCTTCTAGTGATCAACTTGCCACTCGTCGGTCTGTTCGCACGGCTGCTAACCATCCCGCACCATTATCTGACGCCGCTGATTGCGATCCTTGCGTTCATTGGAATCTATACCATCGTGGGCAACCCGCATGATCTGTTCCTGATCACGGCCTTGGGGGTGTTTGGCTGGTTCCTGCGCAAGCTGGAGTTCTCACTGGCTCCAGTCATTCTCGGCTTTGTCTTGGGGTCGCTGTTTGAAAACAACTTGCGCCGCGCTTTGTCGATTTCGGGCGGCGATTGGGCGATCCTGACAGAGGATTGGACAAGTCTTGTTCTTTATATCCTTGCGTTCGCAGTGGTATTTGCTCCGATTTGGTTGTCCCGCAGGGCACGTCGTGCCGCCGCTGCTTAGTAAGTTGAAGCCACATGTCGTCGCGCTCACCCTTGGTGGGGGCGGTGGCGTTCTGGCTCTTGGCCTTGGCCTTCCAGCAGCAGCTTTGATCGGGTCCACTCTTACGGTTGCGGTGGCAGCAGTTACTCCCATCTCGTTGGCCGTTCATCAACGCCTCCGCGACCTAGCATTTTGCGTGATCGGCATCTCACTGGGCGCCGGGGTCGAGGCTGAAGCACTTAGCCAAATTGGTGCTTGGTCAGTCAGCCTCACTATGTTGCTGGTGTGCCTCTGGACGACACTGATGACGGGCGCGCTTTTGTTAAAGAGACTTTTCGGGATGGACAGCGATACCGCCATTCTCGCAACGAGCCCCGGAACGATGTCAAATGCAATTGCGCTTGCGCTTGAAGGACGAGGAGACGCGACGACCATCCTGATTTTACAAATGTTCCGCTTGCTGGTCCTCGTGTCGGTCGTTCCACCCGTTGCCATGCTACTGGATGCAGACGGAATATTTTTACCAATGGCATCGATGGGCCTTTTACCTCTCGCTCTGCTTGTTTCTACGGCACTGTCTTTGGGACTTTGGGGTTCGCGCATGGGCATCCCTGCGGCGTGTTTGTTGTTTGGAATGTTACTGAGCGCTGGCGCCCATGTCGCGGGATTGGCGCAAGGACCCGCGCCCGTCTGGGCGGTTAACGCGAGCTTCATCATTACCGGAGCAGCGTTGGGTGCGAGACTGACCTCCATCAAGCTTTCCAAGCTCATGCAATTATCTGGGGCAGGGCTTTTGCTGGTAGGATCAGCGGTCGTGGTGTCGCTCTGCTTCGCCGGTATNACTCACGTCTTTACGGGATTGCCTCTTGCACAAATCTGGATCGCATTTGCGCCCGGNGGGGTCGAAGCGATGGCGGCAATTGGTTTGGCATTAGGCTATGACCCTGCCTACGTCGCAATACATCATTTCGCCCGAATTCTGCTGCTGGTTATTTTGATCCCAATATGTCTGAGACGCTTTGATCCATAAGATGAGAGCAGCTATCTAAATACCTTAAAAGGGGTCCGTTGCCTTAACTTGGCGAAGCAGTAGCTTGGTCTCTTTTTCGATGATGGAGGAGCCGATGGGGCACGGTAAGACTCCGTTCACACGGCACCGGTTTCCTCGTGAGATCGTCCGTATGGCAGTGNGCTGGTAGTGTCGCTACCCGTTGCCGTACAGGGATGTGCGCGACATGTTGGCCGAGCGCGGAGTGACGGTCGATGCCTCTACGATCCATCGCTGGGTTCGCAAGTTCGGTCCCGAGGTCCGCAAACGGGCTTATGGCGCACACCGCTCGTGGCGCGGGCTGCAGTGGCATGTCGACGAGACCTATATCCGGGTCGGCGGACGTTGGTGCTCTCTAGGGCGAGCCGTCGACCAAATTGGCCAATTGATTGACTTTCGCCTGACGGCAAGGCGCAATGCCAAGGCAGCAAGGGCTTTTCTGCGGCAGGCGCAGGAGACGGTCCGGGACCTGCAGGATCGAGGTCGCGAATGAGATCGACTTTGTGGCCAAACTCTTCACTGAAGCCGCGTGAAAAACACCGCCGCCCGCTCTCAGCACGCGAAGACTAAGTTATTGCAACGGACCCGTCTCAACAAAAATC
>JGI25318J35512_1000926_pt1 | contig 13095 bp, 12 predicted proteins | sample AutmiccommunBRH9_FD_35512 | JGI IMG/M metagenome (IMG submission 35512)
TGGGATTCGGGGACAGGTTGTTTTTGGAAAATAATAATTGCTTTTTTGGAGATATTAATATACAATAAGAAAAATTTAAATAAAAATGCGATGATGAAGAAAAGTAAGCATTAATNCAGTTAAAGAGAGCTGATGGNTGGTGTGAATCAGTACTTAGATAATGNNGAATGGGCTTTTAAGCATCCAAACCGAATTGATAGTAGGCTTTGGCGCAAAGTCTCAGCGTTAAAAGAGACGGGTATTAGTAGCTTTGATACCTAATGAGAAAGTAAGTATGGGAATAAACTATTGATTAAAAATGATACTTCCTATACGAGCTAATTAAGGTGGCAACACGGGTTCTCCGTCCTTTGGGATGGTGAACCTTTTTTATTTTTAAGGGTCAAAGCGAAGTCAGAGGATTAAGTATAATAAAAATGGAGGAATTTTGATGAAAAAACAAATTTTAGTTTCAGGAATACGTTCAACCGGTGAGTTGCATTTGGGTAACTATTACGGAGCGATGCAGGGTATTATTGACTTACAAAATGAATATAGCTCCTACTTTTTTATAGCTGACCTCCATTCCTTAACAACCCATCCTAAACAAGACGACTTTAAAAAAACNGTTTTTGATGTTGCGAGGAATTACCTATCTGCGGGCTTAGACCCTGACAAATCAACCTTTTATGCGCAGTCTTCAATTGCCGAAGATATCTGTGAACTGCACACTTATCTAAGCATGATCATGCCCTTAGGTGAACTGATGCGCTGTCCAACCTTTAAGGAAAAAGCTAAGCTGCACCCGGACAATGTCAATTATGGGCTTGTAGGCTATCCAGTTTTAATGGCTGCTGATATCCTGATTCATAAAGGCGCCATTGTTCCAGTAGGCGAAGACCAGCTGGTACATTTAGAGATAGTTCGGAGTATTGTGCGCAGATTTAATAATCTATTCGGTGAATTATTTTCTGAGCCACTACCTGTTAANGAAAATGCCGTCAGAATANCCTCCTTGACAGGTCAGGGTAAAATGAGCAAATCAGCCGGATCAGCTTCCTATTTAACCTTAGATGAAGATAATGAGAGTATTAAGAATAAAATTAACAGAGCTTATTCTGATCCATCTCGTATTTACTTAAATCAANCAGGCAATCCAACAATCGAAGGATGTAATGTCTATCACTTGCATACCTTTTTTACTGATTATGTTAAGTTAGAGGATATTGCTATTGAATGCCAAGGTGCCAAAATCGGCTGTGTTCAATGTAAGAATATTTTAACAGAGTCCATTACTGCAATTATTGATCCGATTAGAGAGAGAAGGAAAATCTTAACTGACAGTTACATCCATGATGTATTGCTGGAAGGAAGAAAAAAAAGCCAAAGAGTCATCCGAGCGTGTAATTGCTGAGGTCAGAAAGCAAATGGGAATACAAATTTTCTAAAAGCAAAAAGTACCGTCCCCTTTCAGCTTCCCTTTCAACTTTTTTTAACCAGACAGGTTACCTGTCCCCTCATCTCTGAGAAAGTATACAAAAGTTTGTACAAAGAGATAAATTATTATAATATGGACTGGGTAATGTTTTTATAATAATACATTAAAAAAAGGACGGTTGTTATGGCGGAGGGAAATATTACTAGAATAGACTTGAATGGCAAGGAAATTATCCTGATCGGAACTGCCCACATATCAAAGAAAAGTGCAGAACAGGTGAAGGAAGTTATCGAGGCCGAACGACCGGACTCTGTTTGTGTAGAACTTGATGAGCAAAGATACCAGTCGATTATGAATAGAGATCACTGGAANAACATGGACATCTTTAAGGTTATTAAAGAGAAGAAAGCNATTCTTCTNTTAATGAACCTAGTCATCGCTTCCTTTCAAAAACGAATGGCTAAGCAATTCGGGATTAAACCCGGTCAAGAAATGATTCAGGGAATTGAATCAAGTAAAGAAATAGGTGCTAATCTGGTGTTAGCAGACAGAAATATCCAAATAACCTTTTCCCGAATTTGGCGAGGAATCGGCTGGCGAGGAAAACTCCAGCTCCTCTTGCTTATTTTCTCCAGTATTTTTGAAACAGAAAAAATTTCCGAAGAGGACATAGANAANATCAAGAATCAAGATGTCTTTAATGCGATGTTTAGTGATTTTGCNGCAGCATTTCCTAANTTAAAAATCCCTTTAATTGATGAGCGGGATCAGTACTTGGCTCAAAAAATTAAAGATGCCCCCGGCGAAAAAGTAGTTGCTGTCTTAGGAGCTGCCCACGTTCCGGGAATCAAAGTGGAGATAAATAAAGATCATGATTTAGAAGCTTTGTGCCGAGTTCCTGCCAAGTCCAAAAGGCCTAAAATTCTTCCTTGGTTAATCCCACTGCTGATTCTNGGGATTATTGGCTATACCTTTTATGCNAATCCATCTGCCGGAATTCAGCAAACTATGAGCTGGATACTGTGGAACGGGTCCTTTTCAGCAATTGGCGCTGCCCTAGCTTTTGGACATCCACTTACAATACTTACCGCCTTTGTGATTGCTCCGATAAGCTCGTTAAATCCCTTTATGGCAGCCGGCTGGTTCGCGGGAATAACCCAAGCCTATATCCGCAAACCAAGTGTAGAGGACTTTGAAAATCTAGCAACAGATGTCTATTCCNTTAAAGGATTTTGGAACAATCGAGTTACTCGAATCCTCCTCATTGTGGTCTTAGCCAATTTAGGCAGTGTCTTAGGAACATTTATCGGCGGTGCCGATGTTGTCCGGTTATTCTTTGACAATTTTTAAGGTAATAATTTGAATAAATCATCAAGTGGGAAGTAAGAAGTGAGATTTCACCAATGGAATTCGTCTTTTTCTAGAATTCCTTCCATTCTCACATCTAACTTCTCACCTCTAGAACGTAAATCTGTCTTGCTATTATTGCTAAGAAATGTTACACTATCAAAAAAGAACAGGTGATTTTTAATGCAGGTACAAAAAGAAGAGATGCGAAAAGCGCTCTTATTGAGTGCGGAGTCGGAGTTTTTTACCTATGGATTTGAAAAATCCTCTGTCAGACGAATTGTCAAAGCCGCCGGAACAACTATTGGCAATTTTTATAATTATTTTGAAAACAAAGAGGAATTATTCACTGCGATAGTTAAACCGGCTTATACTAAATTCTTAAGCTTTTTAAAGGGGCATGATGAAGCGGATGATCTGAATGAATTACTCCAACTTGATATCGAAGTTCTCAGACAATTGATTATTAATCAATTAGGCGGTGTTGATGACAGTTTTGAAAACACCTTAGTAATTCTGATTGATGGCAGTCAAGGGTCAAAATATGAAAATATCAAGGAAGAAATAATAAGCTTTCTATCCGCTCATTTTATGGCGCATCTCGAGAAAGCGTCTACAAATTTTCAAAACAAATATTACGAGGACTTCTCGAGAACTGCCGCAGTTGGATTTATCGAGGGTATATTAGATATTTTGCGGAAGAATTACTCTTCAAGTCTTAAAGAAGCACTTATCACGGAGTATATCCTTTTCTTTACCTTAGGAACATATGCGCTACTTAAAAAAACAAGTTCCTAGTAATTTTTTTCTTCCAAAAACGAACAAGCGTTACTTATTAAATTGTAAAGGTGGAATTATAGTGATTGAGGTTAAAGGATTAAGGTTTAGCTACCCAAGGGATAAAAAACCAACTTTAAAGGGCATTGACTTTACTATCAAAAAGGGAGAAATATTTGGCTTTCTCGGACCAAGTGGTGCCGGTAAAAGCACTACTCAAAAAATACTTATTGGAATTCTAAAGGATTACGATGGCAGTGTAAAAGTTATGGGAAAAGAGATCAAAGCTTGGAATAAAGATTTCTACGAAAAAGTTGGTGTCTCATTTGAATTCCCTAATCTCTATCAAAAATTGTCCGGATTGGAAAATTTGAATTTTATCAAATCTTTTTACGGTGGTGAAACAGCAGCTTCGATTAAGCTGCTAGAAATGGTTGGCTTAAAGGATCAGGCGAATCTAAAAGTGGCTAAATATTCAAAAGGTATGAAGATGAGATTAAATTTTGCCAGAGCTTTTATCAACTATCCTGAGATTATCTTTTTAGATGAGCCGACAACAGGTTTAGATCCCGTAAATGCGAAAAATATCAAAGAAATAATCCTGAATGAGAAAGCTAAAGGCAAATCAATATTCCTGACTACTCATAATATGTCCGTCGCTGATGAGCTTTGCGACCGGGTAGCCTTTATAGTTGACGGAGAAATTAAACTGATTGATAGTCCAGAGGAACTCAAGCTGAAATATGGAAAAAGAAGCTTGAAGGTTGATCATTTAACTAATAACCAATCAATACAAGAGGAATTCAGCTTAAAAGGCTTGGGCTACAATAATCAGTTTATTGATCTATTGAAAGAAGAGAACATTAAGACCATTCATACGCAAGAAGCAACCTTAGAAGAAGTATTTATGAAAACTACGGGGAGGAGATTACTATGACAAGACTTTTCAGGTCAATTAGAGGAGATATTTTTTTACAAGTGAAATATGGCTTCTATTTAGTTTACGCCATTATTACCTTAGTTTATATAATATTTTTACAGCAGCTACCTGACAAAATATTGGGAACGGTTTTACCGANAATTATTTTTTCGGATCCCGGAGTTTTAGGATTTTANTTTATCAGCGGACTGGTATTGCTGGAAAAAGGTGAAGGTGTTTTAGAATTTTTGATTGCTACTCCCCTTCGTACCAAAGAATACCTTATTTCTAAGCTGATATCCCTAACTATTCTCTCTGTAGCTACAAGCTTAATAATTGTAATTTTTGCCTATGGATTAGAGATTAACTTCCCGCTATTTGTTCTAGGCATCGTACTTACTTCGTTTTTCTTTATTCTTATCGGTTTTGTTGCAGTTTCTAAGTTTCCGACAATAAATCAATATATGCTGTCATCGATTATTTATACGACAATTCTGTGCTTGCCCTTTTTGGATTATTTTGAACTATATAAAAGCAAGCTATTTTACCTTTTTCCGACACAAGCTTCGTTATTGCTGATCAGNGGGGCTTTTAGTGAAATAAAACTCTGGCAGATATCGTATAGTGTTTTGTATTTAATTTTATCGATTTATTTAGTTTACAAATGGGCATATGTATCTTTCAACAAATTTATTATTTTAAAAGAGGGAGATAAATAGGATGACCAAATTAGCTACCCTTTCCTTGAATGATTTCAAGAATATTATTAGAGAGCCTCTGCTAATATTTCTGATGCTCGGGCCTGTGCTTTTACTCTTCGCCTTAAGGTGGGTTATACCATTTTTTACAGAAATATTATCTCCTTATCTTGATTTACGAGAATTTTATCCCCTTATAGCCGGGATAGTTCCACTTTTTGTACCAATGTTGATTGGATTTCTAACGGGATTTATCCTGCTTGACGAACGGGATGAGCAGGTATATTTAATGCTGATAGTGACACCCCTAGCAAAAGGTGGCTATTTAGCATACAGAATTATTTTGCCTACGCTTGTTAGTCTAATCTATTCCATTATGATCTTGCCATTTATAAGCATAGCTGATATTCCATTTGTCTCAATTGTTGTAGTATCATTTTTAGCTGCTTTTGAAGCACCTCTCACAGCTTTGTTTCTAGCAGGGTTTGCCGGGAATAAGGTTGAGGGGTTAGCATTATCCAAAGGGCTAGGTATTTTTCTAGCAATCCCTATTGCTGGATTTTTTATAGGCTATCCTTGGAAATTGTTCGCGGGAATCATTCCGTTTTACTGGCCGATTAATGCGATTTTAATCGGCGATTATTTAAAANTTGAGTTTTGGCTGCATATATTTGTTGGGTTTATTATTCATTTTTTTGCANTATGGATACTAATTAAAAGATTTAAAGAAAAATTGGGGTAGTTGTTAAAAATTATACATAACACCTGTTAAAGCCTCAGAAACACTCCAGAGTTTCGTGTGCAACTTGTGCATCAAATAAGGCTTCCGCTGTATTAAGAACAGTTGGGTAGCCTTTCCTGGCTTTCTCTGCAACTAAACTTTTCCCTAGTCTGAAATCTCTTCATCAGACACGCAACCTGTCCCCTCGTCTACGAAACTTCTTTCGCCAGACACACAACCTGTCCCCTCGACCTTCCCCTCGTCTTCAACCAGACACACAACCTGTCCCCTTGACCTTCTCGGCTCCAATCCCTCACCCCTTACGAAGGAGCCCGTATCTTTGGACGAGATACGGGCTTGCTTCACATCATTCTATTTTTGTCTGCGTCTTAGAAAGGCCGTGGCAACCATTATTAATACCGTTAATATTGTAATGGCTGCAATAATGTAAGGTAGAAGGTTGGATTTCTCTTCAATTAATACATAGGTGCTTAAGGGAGCAACTGAGAAGGATTTGCCCGAAATCTGTTTAATAGGTTCAATTCCTGCTTGAAAGCCGTCTACTACCAGATTCCATTTGCCTTCTGATGCCAACTCGATTTCCACTGCTTCTTCATTAGCGTTATGGACGACAATTATCTCTTCCTGCTGTTGACCAATTGGCTGGAGGCGATAGGCAAGAACATTTTTGGGTGCAGAGATAAGTGTTAGATTATTAAGGATCTCTTCGGCAGTTGTCATCCGAAACGCCGAATAGGTCTTGCGTAACTGGATCAATCCCTTGATGTAATCAACTTCTGAAGAGAACTCAGCACGTTGNTCCCAATCAAGTTGGTTTACTTCATCTGAAGATTTATAACTGTTATGGTCTCCGGCTTTTGAACGCATAAATTCCTGACCGGCATGAATAAATGGTATTCCTTGAGCAGTCAAAACAATTGATGATGCTAGTTTATGCCGCTGTTTTAATTGTTCAACGGAATCTTCAGGGTTTGTTAAGATCAGCTTATCCCATAATGTTAAATTATCATGTGCCTCAACGTAGGTTACTACCTGTTCAGGATCCCGATATGTAGCGATCTGGNCAGGGTAGTTTAGACCGGCCAATACTCCTTGAAAAATCGTNCCAACCATGGCCTGCTTCCCATTTACAAAGCCATTGTCTAAATCATTAAACACGCTTCCCTTTAACCCATCACGAATATTATCGTTAAAGTGAGCAATACCTTCCATGTCTTCAGCGTTTTTTTGATTAGCCTTTAGATCGGCTTTTAAAGGTGTATTTAAGTCCCATCCTTCTCCAATGATAATTATTGACGGATCAATTTCATCTAAAGCGGCTCTGATCTCGTTCATCGTTTCTATATCATGAATTCCCATTAGATCAAAGCGGAAGCCATCAAGGTTATATTCTCTTGCCCAATATTTAACAGAATCTACAATGAATTTACGAACCATTTTCCGCTCAGATGCCGTATCATTGCCAACTCCTGAACCGTTTGCTAGAGTACCGCTGCTTGTATAACGAAAATAGTAGCCGGGAACAAGCTGTTGAAAGCTTGATTCATTTACTGAGAATACGTGATTATACACTACATCCATAATGATTCGTAGATCGTTATCGTGAAGTGTTTGAATCATCTGCTTCACTTCATTTATTCTAACGATCGGCTCATAAGGATCTGTGGAGTATGAGCCCTCGGGAACATTATAGTTTTTCGGATCATAACCCCAGTTAAATTGCTCCTGATCTAATTTGGTCTCATCAACTGTTCGATAATCATAGATCGGTAAAAATTGNACATGGGTAACGCCGAGATCGATAAGATGATTAAGACCGGTCTTCACTCCAGTAGGACTAGTAGTATTCTCTTCNGCTACNCCTAGGAATTTTCCTTTATTCTCTATTCCACTGTCTGGATGAGTTGATAAATCGCGAACATGGAGCTCATAAATGATTGCGTCTTCCGGATTGCGAAAATCCGGTTTTTTATTAGGCTGCCAGTTTTCCGGGTTTGTTTGTTGTAAATCAACTACAACCCCTTTATCACCATTTACAGTAACTGCGCGAACGTATGGGTCAACTGCTTCTCTCCACTCTTCGTCAATTTTTACCTTGTAATTATAGATCAGCCCGTGTTGGTCACCTGCCANTTCAGNTGTCCAAGTACCTTTTTCAGCCTTAGTCATTGGGAACTCTTTTCCTACTGTATCTTGCCAATTTTGATATGTTACAATCCTCACTTCTGTAGCAGTCGGTGCCCATAGGCGGAAGCTAGTTTTTTCCTGAGAGTAGCTATTTCCTAAATCATCTCCGTTATAATAATATAGTTCGTCAAATTCTTTTGAGCGAACTATATCTCCCAATTCAAATACCTGNTCTCCAAANCCTTCNAAGGAAATTGTGTAAGTTTTNGAAATATCAATNGGCTCATCGGTAATAATTCGGACTTTATTTGTATAGTTTTCACCGATTGTTTCAAAAGGAACGATAACTTTCAGCTTAATATTTGGGCTAATGGTTATTCCAAAGTTCTCTTTGTCTAGTGAAAAAGGCGTATTAGTCTCTAGTGTGAAAAAGTTAAAAGCATCAATTGAAGCCTGAACGATTTTGGGGGTCAGATCTATTTGATTTTTGTCATAATAAATCCTTTCTTGACCNTGAATTAACCAGATTTCAGCTGTACCATCATTATTNATTTTTGTAATAAAACGATCGCCAAACTCTTTTTCTGCCCACTCATTTCCTTCCTCGCTTCTGCGAATGATTATACCCACTTTTTTTAAGTCATTAACGTTGCTTAAAGTATCATAAGCAACCTTTCCATATTCATCTTCTTCGCTAAACTCTACTCCATGACCCTCTTTTTCGAATGGCCAAATCCAGAGATTCCAGCCATTATAGTTCTGATCGTAACGATAGTAGTGAATAGTAAGTTTAATTTCTTCGAATTGCGGAGTTTCAATCGGGGCTCCATTATCTGGAATTTCAAAATATGTAGTCTCGTCACCGGCGATAACCCAAGCTTCCCCTAAACCGTTTTCAATATCAATGAAGCGATCACCGCCATCCTTGATCCAATCATCTGTTCTGACAATAAAACCGACCAGAGCCGGACTGCCGGGTAATTCAATCTCAGCGAACTTACCAAATTGATCCTCTCCACTAAATTCATATACCGAACCCTCTTTGCCATCTTCCCAAACCCAAAGGTTCCAATCCAAATTATTATTGAGATCCTCCTGATAGTGAATCATAACTTTTGTCACTTCTTGTGCAAACGATTGCGTAATTGGGTACAAAAAAATAGAGAATAGCAGTGAGATTATCATTATTAATGAGAAAAAACTTGTCTTTTTAGTGCGCATTTCATATTCCTCCAATCCCATATTTTGTTTTCTATAAATATTATAATCGATGAGAAAATAATATGAAACAATTATTTTCCAAGTAACAAAAATGCATATAATTTCGCAATCCGGAAAAAATACCGTTTAAAGTATACTTCGGAAAGCAGGTGAATTTAAGAATGAATTTATTTGAANTAGCTGTTGATATTTTTAAACCTTACGTTGATGGTGAAAAGAAACCGTTAAATGTGCTTGAAGTTGCGAATTTATGGTTATTTTTAGCTATCTCCAACAACACATTGCGAAATGAAGAAATAGCTTATAACCTAGCGCAAGATAGTGAGCTGAAAAAGAAGCTAGAAATAGCTAAAGTCGATATCCATAAACCAATTGCCGAGGAAATAAGTAAATTGCTCAGAGATGAAGGAATCCCTGTACCTGAAGACACTCCAGTAAAACCGTCGGGAGATTTTCACAATATCCCATATGGTGCAAAGTTAAATGATGAGGAAATCGCTAACATGATGTCTTTCAACCTGCTACTTGGCGTCACTTATGCTACTAGAGGACTCACGGAATCAATTCGTGCGGATGTAGGTTTAATATTCTTCAAGATAATCATGAAAAAGACCGCTTTTGGCTTAACTGTTAAACAGCTGATGGAGAAGAACAACTGGCTCCGATCTCCGCCACATTATAAAGACTAGTGAACTCCGAGGATGCTTAAATGCATCCTTTTTTCATGACAGCGTACCTGTTCGCACCTTGTTCTTTATTTCCTCGCTCATTACCAGANNAGTNAACTGTCACTAAGTTTCTTTTTTTCGAAAAAAATAATACCGTCGCAAAAGACAGTATTATTTTTAATATTAATATTCATCTGACTCCGTTATTTTGTTCAATAGATCTAGCGGATTTTGCTCTTCCTTATTCAAAACATTTTGATGATCCTCGTCTGCAATGTTAAAACTAAAGAGCTGCTTTTTTTTAGAGCTTTCTATCTTTTTATTTTTACCCTCCATATACTTTCCTCCTTTTTTTTAATGCAAAACCTTCAAGGTTTATAACCTTATTATTTCCACTAGTCAGGACAAATAATAATATATCTTCGATTTTAATAAGACTCCAATTGAAAGTTACTTTATGTTTCGGACGAGGAACCTGTCCCCGATGTCTTTCTCGCTTTTTCAATAAAAAATACTGCCGGTTGCCGACAGTATTTTTAAAAAGTGTATATTTTAATAGTGGTTTTTGCTAATCACATAAAGCTCTCTATTTAGCATACATGCAGTAGTTGGGTTATTTGCGTCCTTGGGATTGTCAACCTGATATGTTTTAATAAGATCTGCCTCTAAGCATTTGGTCAGTGCTTCGCTTGCTGTAACCTCGGGATATTTATCAATAAGCTTTCTTCTAAATAGATTNAAGCCAATAAATGGTTTATCGGAGTATCTTTCTTCATAGTCTAATTTTTCTAAGACAGTCCTTACCATATCATTATTTANTGCTGCTGTTCTAAGTTTATCTCTTTCGTTTTGGGTTATTTTCCGCATTACCTCTGGAAATTCCTCTAGATTTATAAATGTAGTCGAGAAATCAAGAAGGTTTTTATTTGTTCTCTTTTTGAAGCCCATAAAATGTATGGATTTCCCGTTTAGTTTTAATCTTCGAGCCGCATGCAATAAGTCTCCATCTCCGGATACAAGGATAAAGTTGGTAATATGATTATACATGTACATAGTTTCCAAGATGTCCAGAGAAAGCTCAATGTCAGTACTTCCCTTTAGGTACTCGTGTGCTGTCTTTGTAACTACATGTTTTGGCTGAACTCCCAACTGGATCAGTTTGGTCTGCAGTCCGGCGTTTCCTCTGTCAAAATCCCCATAAGCAAAAATCCCACTAATATCTCCAAAAGCCATCGCCTTATCTCTGACAACCAAGATAAATGTCTCAAAATCTAAAATGCTGCCATACTCATTTTGAACTGTTTTTTCAATGTTTTCCCAATCAATAAATACTGCTACAAATTCTTTCATTTTAAATCCTTTCCTATAAGATTAGTTAACTCTTATAATCATAAGTGTTTTTAATATATAATTTATATAACTTTAGCTGAACGATTCACTTTTTACTTTTTTACTTTTTTCTCAATGTCTTCTTTGAAAAAATTATCAATTATTTTTTCAGCTAATTTTTTATACATTCCAGCTTGATGAACCAACATCATAACTATTAATAATAATTCGATCATTTCCTGTTTCTCAGGAACGCTTTCGTCAATTTTACTCTCTATTAATGCGAATCTATCAACAATGTTCGTCTTAAAGGTCTCCAATTCATTTTCCTTNATTGATAAAAAGAAAGTATAAATCTCTTCGAGGCGCAGCTTACTATTAGAAGATGATATCTCTTTTATTAATGGGGTAAATAAATCCTGAATATCGTTTATGGAGATAACCTGCTTTAAGTTGTAGATGAGAATTAACAGCATCAAATGCTCTTTACTATACTTTTTTTTGTTAGGGGGCATCAGAATTTTTCCTTTAGTATAATTATTAATCATTGTTTTGGTTAATATCGGATCCTCCTTTCCACGTTTTAGATGCTTAAGCCTATCCTCAAAAAAAGTTGTAATTTGATCCATATAGAGTTCAATATCCGGGATATCACCGGGACTAATCTCGTTAAATAATGTCACCTCCTCAATTAATTTATTTATTATTTCTTCATTTGTTTTCATAAATTAACACCTCAACTACATTATATGGTATTTTGTATTTTAAAGCAAAATGAAAAAAAGACTTTGCTCAAAATAGGACTTGATTTCGATAAATCTATGATGTAATATTGAATATAGTAAGTGGTGGTTTTAAATACTACATTATAAGCTTTCAATAATCAAATACACAGTTTTGAAGAAAGGGTTGGTAGAATGATTAAGATTAAAGAACCCGTCAGTAGTCTCTCCCACTTATTCGGGGCGATCTTATCTGTTTTAGGCTTAGTAATACTTCTTTACAATGCTGCAAAATTCGGTACTGTTTGGCACATAGTCTCTTTTTCGATCTATGGTGCCAGTTTAATCCTCCTTTTCTCAGCAAGCGCGATTTATCATATGTTGGATATTTCTGAAAGAGCCAGCAATATCTTACGAAAAATTGATCACATGATGATTTTCATCTTGATTGCCGGTACATATACGCCGATTGCGATTGTCGCACTGCGTGGAGGATGGGGCTGGTCAATTTTCGGAGTAACCTGGGGGATCGCTATAACAGGAATTGTCCTTAAGGGTCTTTGGATTAATATGCCAAGATGGCTTTCCACAGCAATCTATCTACTAATGGGTTGGATTGTAGTTATCGCCTTTTATCCTTTAGTCCAAAGTGTACCACTCGGCGGAGTGCTTTGGCTGGTAGCCGGAGGTTTAGCCTATTCGATAGGTGCGATAATCTACGGAACTAAATGGCCGAATATTACAACCAAGCATTTTGGTTTCCATGAAATTTTTCATATATTTGTTTTAGCCGGCGGTTTCTTTCATTTTATCTTAATGTATAAGTATATCATGAATCTATAGTATACATCAGGTTAAATCAAGCGATTTCTCTAAGAGAAATCGCTTTTATCATTTGTTTCAACAAGACCCCCTCTTCAACGCTGTATTTCCTTCCCTTTTATAGATTTCTATTTAATTAAATGGAAAATCCCCCCTAAAGTGTCGTAGCAATAGACCTACCGCTATAATAGAGAAAATACATAATCCCCCGCACATTATAGATGACTTCAACAATAAACATATTCGAAATAGTTATCTGCATAATACTTGGTAGATTGGCGAGAATGGTTGGAAGGGAGTTTTTAA
>JGI25318J35512_1000968_pt1 | contig 12734 bp, 9 predicted proteins | sample AutmiccommunBRH9_FD_35512 | JGI IMG/M metagenome (IMG submission 35512)
GGTGACATAGTCATCCGCACCAAGGTCGAGAGCCGCGACTTTCTCAACCGACGCATCACGGGCGGTCAATACAATGATCGGCACGCCTTGTTCGCGGAACGNGCCGATCAGCTCCAGCCCGTCGCGGTCAGGCANACCGAGATCAAGCAGAACGAGTTGNGGCAGGGGCGTCCTGAGCGCCGCAAGCGCGGCCTTGGCACACTCGGCCTCGACGGTTGCATAGCCGCTGCGCTCCAGCGCGACGCGCAGAAGACGCCGGATTGGCATTTCATCATCGACGATCAGGACTGGCCCGGTCATGCGATATCCTCCAGTGAAACNTGTATGATTGCGGTCNACGGGATGCGGATCGTGAAGCGCGATCCGCCCCCCTGACGCCGCGCCGCTTCGACGGTAAAGCCCATCGCTGCGGCGAACCCCTTGACGATGGCGAGGCCCAGCCCCGAGCCGCCGGTGCGATCCGATGTCTCGCCGCGCGCAAAGCGGTCAAAGATCCGCTGTTCGCTGCCCTGTGGAATGCCGGGCCCGCTGTCGAGCACGTCGATCACCGGCCCGCGCCGCCCCATCCGCGCGATGATCTCGATCGGTGCGTCCTGCGGCGAATACTTGGCCGCGTTGTCGACCAGATTGAGCAAGGCATGGTTGAGGAGAACCGCGTCGGCCCGCACCAGTGGCAGGTTCGGGTCGATCGAGGTCAGCACCTTTCGCCCAGTCAGGCTTTTGCTCAGGTCGCCCAGCGCAGAGGCGATCACATCGGTCAGATCCGTGGGCACAAGATCAGGCGTGACCGCGCCTTCCTCGATCCGGGTCAGGTCCAGCAGGTCCGACAGAAAGCGATTCAGCCTGCGCGCCTCGCTGCGCACCGTCTCGACCAATTCGGCCTCATCGCCTGTTGCCGAAAGCGCCTCGGCCGCTGCCGTCACGGCAGTGAGCGGGGTGCGCAGGTCATGGCTGAGCGAGGCGAGAAGGGCCGCGCGCAGGTTGTCGCGCTGACGGACCACCTCCATATCGCGCATGTCGGCCTCCAGCTTCAGGCGCTCATGGGCAAGAGCGGCCTGATCAATCAGGCTTTCGGCCAGCGCCGCACGCTCGGTCGGGATGGGATCACGGCCATGTGGCCCACGAAACCCAAGGACCGCCAGGGTCCCGAGCGAGGTCTTGAGCGGGCGGAACTGCCACGCGCTGGCGGTGAGGGTATTGGTGCCGATGCCAGCCTCCTCGCCATGATCCATCACCCATTCCGCCGCAGCACGGTCCACCGGGCTCAGCTGTGGCTTTGTCTGACCAAAAGCCGATATCGTCACGCCGTCGGCGGAGGGGTGCAGCACGATGGTCTGCACCGCCAGCAAGGATCGCAATTCATCGCGGATGAGCTGCGCTGTCTCTTGCGTATTGCTTGCGGCCCCGAGCCGTGTGGCGAACCGGGCAAGGCCCGCATTCTCACGAGCGCTGCGCATGGCAAGAGCGGCGGCAGCGCGGGCGCGTGCCGCAAGCTGCCCGGTGATGATCGCGACGACCACGAGCAAGACAGCCGTGATGATATTCGCAGGTCCGTAGATGATGACGGTGTAGAACGGTGGAAGGAAGAAGAAGTTATAGGCGATCCCGGCAGCAATCGCGGCGATCAGACCGGCGCGAAATCCGTAAAGACTGGCGCTGACGATCACCGGCAACAGATAGAGAAGGTCAATCGGACCGCGACTGATCCAGCCCTGCGCCAGAAAGGCGGCCAGCGTCAACGCAGCGACCGATCCGATGGCCACGGCATCTCCGGTCCAGCTTCCGCGCGGCACAAAATTCCGCCAGTCTCGCCCGCGCACCTGCTCGTCAAAGGGGATGACGTGGATGGCGACGCCGGTTGTCCGGTCAAGGATATCCTGAACAATCGGATCGCGCCGTCTCCACCAACCACCCTGTCGACGCGATTTCCCCAAGACAAGCTGCGTGGCGCTCACGTCCCTGCAATGCGCCAGAATGGCATCCTGAACAGAGGTTGCAGGCACCGATTGCAACGTGGCCCCGAGCGACGCCGCCAGCGACAGATTTCCAGCCAGTTGTGTTTTCTCGGCGTCACCGAACCGCTCCGCCGACGGTGTCTCGACATAGAGCGCGATGAGCGGTGCCTTGAGTGCATCAGCGAGACGCTTTGCGGCGCGGATCACCTGCTCGCCCCCTGCCTCCTGAGAGATCGCGACAAGGATGCGCTGTCCGCCGGCATAGCCGATATCCTTGCCGGTGACGCTCTTGTGTTCCTGAATGCGCGCTTCGACATATTGCGCGGCATGGCGCAGCGCGAGTTCGCGCAACGCGAGCAGGTTGCCCTTGGAAAAGAAGTGATCGAGCGCGTGGCGCGCCTGGTCGGGCACATAGACCTTGCCATCGCCCAGACGCGATATGAGATCCTCTGGCGGCAGGTCGATCAGCTCGATTTCAGCCTCCTCGAACACCTTGTCCGGCACGGTTTCGCGGACCCGGACATGGGTAAAGCTGCCAACCACGTCGTTGAGGCTTTCGACATGCTGGATGTTCACCGTGGTCATCACGTCGATGCCCGCAGCGCGTAACTCTTCGATATCCTGCCACCGCTTGGGGTGTCGGCTTCCCGGCGCATTGGTGTGGGCCAGTTCGTCAACGAGAACAATCTTGGGTCGCCGCTCCAGCACCGCATCGAGGTCCATCTCTGTCAGGGTCTGGCCCTTGTAGTCGATCTTTCTGCGGGGAATGACCGGCAACGGGGCAACCAGCGCCTCGGTCTCGTCGCGGCCATGGGTCTCGACCAGGCCGATGACGACATCGGCACCAGCCTCGATTTTTTCCGCCCCTTCAAGGAGCATTTCGTAGGTTTTCCCGACGCCGGGGGCGGCGCCAAGAAAGATCTTGAGCGTGCCACGCCCCTCGCGTTGTGCTTCGCGCAGCAGGGCATCGGGCGAGGGGCGAGCGTCATCTGTCATGGGGCCGTTTTACTCCGTGTCGGACGAACGTGCCAGTTCAGCATCGAGCGCGATGTTCAGCTCCAGCACATTGACGATGCGGTCTGGCGTGAATGCCCCACCTGGCCGTTCTGCCAGCCGGTCGATGATCGCCCGGACAGCAGCCGGTGCCACATCACGCGCCGCCGCGACGCGGGGCGCCTGAAAAAGCGCGCCCGCACGCGAAATATGCGGATCAAGCCCCGCACCCGAGGCCGTCACCAGATCGGCTGGGATCGGGGTGGTATTTCCGCCATAGGCCGCGATCAGCGCCCTCGCACGCTCTGCCAAGAGCGGATTGGCAGGCGACAGGTTCGATCCGCCCGCGCCGGCCGCGTCATACGCCACCGCAGAGGGTCGCGGCCAGACATAGCCCGGCGCGGTGAAGCCCTGCGCGATCAGGCGGCTGCCCCGCGCGGTGCCGTCGTCGCCCAGGATAAGCGAGCCGTTGGCGGTGGCCGGTGTGACGACCTGCGCAAAGCCGAGGATCACGGCGGTATAGCCTGCGACGCAGATCGCCATGGTCGCTGCTGTGACACGAAGGCCTGAAATGATGTCGTTCATTGGTCTGTCTCCTTTGACGCGGCTCAGGGCCGCGCGAAATGTTCGGCAATCGGCCCAAGCGCCGCCGCCGGAAGAAAGGTGAGTGCGCCAAAGATCACGATGGTGATCCCCAGCATGATGCCGAAGGTCGCATCCTCGACCCCGAGCGTGCCCACACTTTCCGCCGCGCGGCGCTTGGTCATCAGGCTGCCAACAATGGCGAGCGGCAGGATGATGGGCAGGAACCGCCCGAGCAGCATCACGACGCCCGTGGCGATGTTCCAGGCCCAGGTGCCGTCGCCCAATCCCTCAAAGCCAGAGCCGTTATTGGCCGCCGCCGAGGTGAACTCGTAGAGGATCTCCGAGAAACCGTGCGCGCCCGTCTCCTGCACCGTGGATTGGCCCAGCGACGTTGCGGCAAAGAGCGCCGTGCCGCCGAGGATCAGGACGGCGTGCGCGAAGAGTGCCAGAACGGCGAGCCGCACCTCCTTGGCCTCAATCCTGTGACCGAGATATTCCGGCGTGCGCCCCACCATCATCCCCGCGACAAAGACCGCGACGACGATGTAGAGGAACATGTTGATCATGCCCACGCCGACGCCGCCAAAGGTCGCGTTGAGCCACATGCCCGCCATCGGCATCAGCCCGGTCAGCGGATTGAGGCTGTCATGCATCGCACCGACTGACCCGTTCGAGGTGGACGTGGTCAGCACCGCCCAGAGCGGCCCGCCCGTGGCCCCAAAGCGTAGTTCCTTGCCTTCAAGGTTGCCGACATCCGCGGCGACGGGCAAGTCGGCAAAGGCCGGGGTTGGCGCAGTCTCAAAGCTGACCGAGCCAGTGATCTTGACCAGGATGAACAGCGTCATCACCGCAAAGATGACAGCCGCGTGTTTCCTCCGGCGCAGAATCCCGCCGAACATCCAGACACAGGCCATCGGGATCAGCATGATGGCGATCATCGCCAGCCCGTTGGTCCAGAAACTCGGGTTTTCCAGCGGATGCGTGGCGTTGGGCCCAAAGAAGCCGCCGCCATTGGTGCCCAGTTGCTTGATCGTCAAAAACGCCGCGACCGGGCCACGCGCGATGGTCTGTGTCACCCCTTCGAGCGTGGTGANCACCGCCGAGCCCTGCAAAGTCATCGGCACGCCCATCAGCACCATCAGCACCGCCACGACCAGCGCCACGGGCAGCAGCACAAGAAAGCTCGCGCGCTGCACGTCGACCAGAAAGTTGCCAAGCGTCGCGCGGCCCGCAATGCCACGGGCCAACGCGGCCAGCGCCGCGATGCCGGTCGCCGCCGATACGAATTGCAGCCACATCATTCCGGCAAGCTGGCTCAGATAGCTCATTGAGACCTCGCCCGAATAGTGCTGCAAGTTGGTGTTGGTGGTAAAGGAAGCCGCCGTGTTGAACACCAGCGTCGGACCGAGACTGCCCTTGCCATCGGGGTTCAGCGGCAGCCAGTGTTGCAGCGCGAGGATCGCGAAGGTCACCGTAAACATGATCGCATTGAAGATCAGCATCGCCACGAGATAGCGTTTCCAGCCCTGCTCCTCGCAGGTCCCGCCGATCCGGGCAAAGAGAGTGGTCCAGCGCGTGGCCCCGCCAGAGGCGGGATCCATCGCCAGTTTCATCCAGGCACCCAGCGGCAGCGACAGCAGCGCCGTGCCACCAATGATAAGCCCTATGACAAGCACATGGTCCATGGGGTCACTCCTTGAAAAGCCGGGTCACGATGCCGATCAGGGCGGCAAAAATCAGAATCCCGATTGCATAGGTGAGAAAGATCATCTGCGTGCTCCTTCACGCGAGGCCGAGGCCGGACACGACCATGTCGATCAGCTTGATCCCGACAAAGGGCGCGATCAGGCCGCCAAGCCCGTAGAGGCCAAGATTGCGGATAAGTTGCCGGGCCGCGCTCTGCGGTCGATAGGTCACGCCGCGCAGCGCCAGCGGCACCAACAACGGGATGATGACGGCGTTGAAGATGATCGCCGACAGGATCGCGCTTTGCGGGCTGGCAAGCCCCATGACGTTGAGCGCATCCAGGCCCGGATAAAGCACCACGAAAATCGCCGGAAGGATGGCGAAATACTTGGCCACGTCATTCGAGATCGAAAAGGTGGTCAGCGCGCCGCGCGTCATCAAAAGCTGCTTGCCGATGCCCACCACCTCGATCAGCTTTGTCGGGTTGTTGTCGAGATCGACCATGTTGCCAGCCTCGCGCGCGGCCTGCGTGCCGGTGTTCATCGCAACACCCACATCGGCCTGCGCAAGGGCCGGCGCGTCGTTGGTGCCGTCCCCGCACATGGCGACCAGCTTGCCCTCGGCCTGTTCCTTGCGGATCAACTCCAGCTTGTCCTCGGGCGTTGCCTCGGCCAGAAAGTCATCAACCCCGGACTCGGCCGCAATGGCCGCCGCCGTCAGCGGATTATCCCCGGTGATCATCACCGTGCGGATGCCCATGCGGCGCAATTCGGCAAAGCGCTCCTTGATGCCCGCCTTGACGATATCCGACAGGTTGATCGCCCCCAGCAGGCGGTTGCCATCGGCCACGGCCAGCGGCGTGCCGCCCGCCCGTGCGATCCGTTCGGTTAGGCTGCGCATCTGCGTGACAGCGCTTTGGTCAAAGTCATGTAGGTTCAGGATCGCGTCCACCGCGCCTTTGCGGATCTTGCGCTCGCCAATATCGATCCCGCTGACCCGTGTCTGTGCGGAGAAGCTCACCCTTTCGGCAGCGTCGGGGGCCGCCTCACCCTTGCCCGCCAGTTCGATGATCGACCGGCCCTCGGGGGTTTCATCCCCCAGCGACGACAGCCGCGCCGCCTCGATCAGGTCACCCTCCTGCACGCCCGACAGTGGCAAAAACTCGGTCGCCTGCCGATCACCCAGCGTGATCGTCCCGGTCTTGTCGAGCAGCAGCGTGTCAATGTCGCCCGCCGCCTCGACCGCGCGGCCCGACTTGGCCAGGACGTTGAAGCGGATCAGCCGGTCCATGCCCGCGATACCGATCGCCGACAGCAACGCAGAGATTGTCGTGGGGATCAACGCCACGAACAGCGCCACAAGGACCGGCACCGGGATGGCACCCCCCGCATAGGCGGCAAAGGCAGGCAGCGTGCCGACGGCAATCAGAAAGATCAGCGTAAGCCCCGTGAGCAGCACCGTCAGCGCGACCTCATTCGGTGTCTTGGCGCGGCTCGCGCCTTCCACAAGGCTGATCATCCGGTCGAGGAATCCCTCGCCCGGCTCTGCCGTCACCTTGACCTTGATCCAGTCCGAGATCACGCGCGTGCCCGCCGTGACCGCAGACCGGTCGCCACCCGCCTCGCGGATCACGGGCGCGGATTCCCCGGTGATCGCCGCCTCGTTGACCGAAGCGACGCCCTCAATGACCTCGCCGTCCGCCGGGATCTGATCGCCGGTCTCAACCAGCACGATGTCACCGGCGCGCAGATCGCTGGCTGATACGCGCTTTTGGATGTCGCCCTTGAGGCNNTTGCCTTTCAGTTCCGCCTTGGTCGACCGCAATGAGGCCGCCTGCGCCTTGCCGCGCCCTTCTGCCAGCGCCTCGGCGAAGTTGCCGAAGAGCACCGTCAGCCAGAGCCAGAAGACGATCTGCGCCTCGAANCCCGCATCGCCACCAAAGGCCAGCGTGCGGATCAGGAGTANCGTCGCCAACAGGGCGACAACGGCTGTGGTGAACATCACCGGGTTGCGGATCAACTGGCGCGGATCGAGCTTGACGACGCTCTCGCGCATCGCCGGACCGACAAGGCCGGATGAAAAGATCGACGTGTTGTGGTGAAGTGCCATGCTGCGCCCTCAGAACCGTTCGGGCCGCAAGAGCACAGCCAGCAGATAAACGAGAAGCGCTGCGGCAANGATGCCACCGAGCACGAGATCGAAGCCCATGTATCAATCCTCCAGATACCATTTCGTTTCTGATATCTGCGCCGGATGGNCATAAAGCCGCCATGTGAAGTTCACGCAGANNTCATAAAACGAGCATAAAAATCACTTATAATCAGAGGTTTGAAAATGCGCACCCGCGCCCATTTGCGTGAGAAACGGCACCCCAAAGGCTGCTCGGTCGAGGGCTCAGAGGATGTGTCGGACATCATGTGGCGCGGTGCGGTCGATGTTTGGCAACGCGCCCGATACTTAGGTTTATGGCTAAGTTACATTGACGGCCCTCACCCATGATGTTACTTAGGAACATGTCTAAGTATGAACCCAGCCTTGATCTCTGCTTTTCGGCGCTTGGCGATCCAACGCGACGCATGATCCTTCAGCGTCTAGCGCGGGGCGAGGCCTCCGTCAGCGCGTTGGCCGCAGGGCATGACATGGCGCTGCCGTCCGTCATGGAACACCTGAAAAAACTCGAGGCGGCCAATCTTATCACCTCAAGGAAAAAAGGGCGGACACGGATCTGTGCGCTGTCCCCGGAGGCATTCACACCAGCCCAAAATTGGCTGAGCGCACAGAATGCGATCTGGGAAGGGCGTCTCGACCGTTTTGACGATTACATAACGACCCTCATGCAGGAGAAAGAGACATGACCCTCGATCCCAAGACCGACCTGACATTCACGCGCACGATCAACGCACCACGAGCCCNGCTTTGGGAGTGCTGGACAACGCCAGAGCATATCAAGAATTTCTTTGTGCCAAGACCGCATGTGATCGAGGCATGCGAGATCGACCTGAGGGTTGGAGGCAAATTCAACACGACAATGAATGTCGACGGCCACCGGATGGAGAACGTGGGCGTTTTTCTGGACGTGGTCGACGGCGAACGATTGGTGTTCACAGACACCTATAGTGAAGGATGGAAGCCCGCCCCCGATCCCTTTATGACGGCGATCGTCGAGTTTGCCGATGATGGAAAGGGTGGAACCACATACACGGCCACGGCGCGCCATCGGTCATCCGAAGCGCGGCAGAGCCACGAGGATATGGGTTTCTATGAGGGCTGGGGAACAGTGGCAACACAGCTTGAGGCCTACGCGCAATCGCTCAAGTGACGCTCGTTTGCTCTGCACGAGGGGGGGTCAGGGTCCTGACCATTGACGCAGGCGTCAGATCACGCGCCGTCAGCGGTGCGTGGATTGCCGCAGATCCATCGGCCCGCATCGCGCGCTCCGCTCACGACCGTCTCTCGCGACACGCAGCCAACACCTCCACCGACGCGTGACCGATCCGTGTAGAACCTCAAAAGTAAAAATAATTAGTGTTTATTATCAATAAACTGTGAGAAATTTCTGAAAAATCTGCGACTCACCCGATTGCGGTTTACCGCACGTTAACCCTCTCACCGTTATCCATGATCTTGCAAGCAGGCGAGGTCACGGATGCCCGAAGATACCCATCCTTCCACTCACCCCCCACTCCCACCCACCACGGAAGATGATCGGGTGTCGTGGCTTCGCCTCTTGCGCTCTCGCCGGGTTGGTCCGGCCACCTTTCACCGCCTGATGGCCGCGCATGGCAGCGCGCAAGCGGCGCTTGCGGCCCTGCCAGAGGTGGCGCGCGCGGCGGGTGTTGCGGATTACACCCCCTGCCCCATCGGTGTGGCCGAGGCGGAATTGCGCGCGGGGCGCGCCGCGGGGGCCCGCCTGATCTGCGCTTCAGATCCGGAATTTCCCAGCCGATTGCAAGAGATACAGGATGCGCCGCCGCTTCTGTGGATCATGGGCGATGCCGCGCTGCTCGCGCGTCCCATGATCGCCCTGGTGGGNGCGCGCAATGCCTCGTCACTTGGCACCCGCATGGCNAAATCCCTCGCGGCTGACCTCTCGGCCCGTGGCTATCTCATTGTCTCGGGCCTAGCGCGCGGCATCGACACCGCCGCCCATCTGGGCAGTCTCACCGGTGGCACTGTCGCGNTCATGGCNGGCGGGGTCGATGTGATCTATCCGGCGGAGAACTCGAAATTGGCCAGCGACATCCTCGCCAATGGCCTGCGCCTCTCGGAACAGCCCATCGGCCTCATCCCGCAGGCCCGGCATTTCCCCAGCCGCAACCGGCTGGTCAGCGGTTTGGCGCAGGCTGTGGTCGTGGTAGAGGCCGCCGCTAAATCCGGATCTCTGATCACCGCGCGCACCGCCCTCGATCAGGGGCGCGATGTGATGGCCGTGCCCGGCCACCCGATTGACGCCCGCGCCAGTGGCTGCAACATGCTCATCCGCGACGGGGCCATTCTGGTGCGCAACGCAGAGGATGTGATCGACGCCCTGCCTCAGATCCCCCTCCTCAAACCGGCTCCCGCCCCTCAGACCGAGATGCCCCTCGACGCCGCACCTGTCCCCCCGCGCAGCCTGCGCGAAACGGCGAGCCTGCACGCGCAGATCCTCAACCGTCTCGGACCCTCTCCCTTGGCCGAGGATCAGCTGATCCGCGATCTCTCCACTCCCGCGCACAAAGTTGCCCCGGCGCTGCTTGACCTTGAACTTGACGGGCGTATCACCCGGCATCCGGGCGGTCTCTTGGCGCTCGCACGGTGAGAATCGTCGATAGGGTTCTGAGCGCCCGTGATCCGCAAAGCCCCGTTCGGGGTCATAAAGTCGCGGTTTTGCAACCCTTACGGCTAGATTGACAATTCCCCTTGCCAGCCCACATGGTGCCCCGCCATAAGCCTCGACCAGAGTCGGAAGGAGTGCCCATGCCCGTTGTCGTTGTAGAATCGCCCGCCAAAGCCAAGACAATCAACAAGTATTTGGGCGACGGATACACGGTTCTGGCAAGCTATGGCCACGTCCGCGACTTGCCTGCCAAAGATGGCTCTGTCGACACAGAGCACGGATTTGAGATGACATGGGAAATCGGCGTCGACAGCCGAAAACATGTCAAGGCCATCGCCGATGCGCTTAAAGACGACAACGCGCTGATCCTCGCCACTGACCCCGACCGCGAAGGAGAGGCCATCAGCTGGCATCTTGAAGAAACCCTGCGCAAGCGCAAGGCGATCACCAAGGACACCCCCGTCAGCCGCGTGGTGTTCAACGCGATCACCAAATCCGCCGTCACCGAGGCGATGAAAAATCCCCGTCAGGTCGATGCGCCACTGGTCGAGGCCTATCTGGCCCGCCGCGCGCTGGATTACCTCGTCGGCTTCAACCTAAGCCCGGTGCTCTGGCGCAAACTGCCCGGCGCGCGCTCGGCTGGGCGCGTGCAGTCGGTCTGCCTGCGCCTCATCGTCGAACGCGAGATGGAGATCGAGGCCTTTACCGCCCGCGAATACTGGTCCGTCAAGGCCGTGCTGACCACGCCACGCGGACAGGATTATGAGGCGCGGCTTGTCTCGCTCGCGGGCAAGAAGCTCGACAAATTCGATCTGGAGAACGCCACGCAGGCCGAATTGGCGGTGCAAGCCATCACCTCCCGCACGCTCACCGTCACCTCGGTCGAGGCGAAACCGGCCAGCCGCAACCCCTCTGCCCCCTTCATGACCTCGACCTTGCAACAAGAGGCCAGCCGCAAATTCGGCATGGGTGCCAAGCAATGCATGTCTGCCGCGCAACGGCTCTACGAGGCCGGATACATCACCTATATGCGGACCGACGGCATCGACATGGCGCCCGAGGCCGTGATGGCCGCGCGCGACGCGATCAAGGACCGCTTTGGCCCCGAATACCTGCCAAAATCGCCGCGCATGTACAAGAACAAGGCCAAGAACGCCCAAGAGGCGCATGAATGTATCCGCCCCACAGAGATGACCCGCGACGCAGGTCATATCAAAACCTCTGACGCGGATCAGCGCAAACTCTACGATCTCATCTGGAAGCGCACCCTCGCCTGTCAGATGGAGGCGGCACGGATGGAGCGCACCACTGTCGAGATCGGCAGCAACGATGGACAGGTCGGACTGCGTGCCACCGGTCAGGTGATGCTCTTTGAGGGCTTTCTNAAGGTCTACGAAGAAGGTCGCGATGATGTCAGCGGCGACGAGGATGATCGCCGCCTGCCGCAGATCATGCAGGGCGAACCCGCAGCCTTTGCCAAATCCTCGCTCCGGACTGAGTTTGCCAAGGCAAGCGACGGGGCCGAGTCGACCGCCGCGGTGCTCTCTCCCAACGAAGCCATCCTTGGCCTTCAGCATTTCACCCAACCGCCNCCCCGCTACACCGAGGCGACGCTGGTCAAGAAGATGGAAGAATTGGGCATCGGCCGCCCCTCGACCTANGCCAGCGTTCTGACCACGATTCAGGACCGCGAATATGTGCGNAAGGAACAGAACCGNCTCTTCCCCGAGGATAAGGGCCGCATTGTCACGGTCTTTCTGATCAATTTCTTCCGCAAATACGTGGGCTACGAATTCACCGCCAATCTCGAAGAGGATCTCGACCGCGTCAGCGCGGGCGAGGCGGATTACAAGGAAATTCTGGCGCGGTTCTGGCGCGATTTCTCCGCCGCGATTGCCGAAACGTCAGAGCTGCGCATCACCGANGTGCTCACTGTGCTNGACGCGGCCCTNGCNCCCACACTCTATCCCCCCCGCGAGGATGGCAGCGACCCGCGTCAGTGCCCGCTCTGCGGCACCGGTCAGTTGCATCTCAAAACCTCGCGCTCGGGCGGCTTTGTCGGCTGCGGCAACTACCCCGAATGCCGCTACACCCGTCCCATCGGCGGGGATGCCGGGGAAAATGGCGACCGGATTCTGGGCGAAGATGAGAACGGCATTGAGATTTCGCTGCGCTCGGGCCGCTTTGGCCCCTATGTGCAGCGTGGCGAGGCGACGGAAGAGAACAAGAAACCCGACCGCGCCAGCCTGCCCAAAGGCTGGAGCGCCGAGGCGATGACGCTGGAAAAGGCACTCACCCTGCTCAGCCTTCCGCGTGAGGTGGGCCAACACCCCGAAGGCGGCATGATTTCCGCCAATTTCGGGCGCTTTGGCCCCTATCTCATGCATCAATCGCCGGAAGAGGCCAAACCGGTCTACGCCAATCTCAAAGACCCGAATGATGTGTTCGAAATCGGCATGAACCGCGCCGTTGAACTCTTGGCCGCCAAACGCGCCAATCCCGGTGGGCGCGGACGTGCTGCGGCCAAGGCGCTGCGCGAAATGGGCGAACACCCCGAACATGGCGGCCCGATCCAGATCCTTGAGGGGCGCTATGGTCCCTATATCAAATGGGACAAGGTCAACGCGACCCTGCCCAAAGGCACCGAGCCGGAGGATGTGACGATGGAGATGGCCGTCGAGGCCATTGCCGCCAAGGCC
>JGI25318J35512_1000969_pt1 | contig 12671 bp, 14 predicted proteins | sample AutmiccommunBRH9_FD_35512 | JGI IMG/M metagenome (IMG submission 35512)
CCAGAAATAGCAAACTGATCGTTTTGACCATTACTAATCGAAATAACCATTTGTTCTAATAGATCTACCGCTTTAAAAATGGTATCCATCATCTGATCATCNACCTGTTTTTTCTTNTTCCTGACTAAATCTAACAAATTNTCCATTTCATGAGTNAATGTAGCCATATTTTCATAGCCCATTGTCGCTGCCATTCCTTTTAAAGTATGGGCAGACCTAAAAATTTCATTNACTACTTCAATACTACTGCTATTCTTTTCAAGTAACAACAACTTCTCATTAAGCATCTGCAAATGCTCCTTGGACTCCTCTAAAAAAATCTCTAAATATTGATTTAATTCCACGACTGCCACCCCCTCTGTTTTTGTACCTGATAAACAATTTCCTCAGAAATTTGTTGCAAAGCAACTACCCTATCAACAGTGCCGCTTAGGAAAGCCGTTTTAGGCATCCCATAAACAACACAGGTTTTTTCATCTTCAGCAATAACAAAGTCCCGCTTTTTATTTTTTGCAGCTAATAATCCTTTTGTTCCATCACTTCCCATACCGGTCATAATTACATAAATCTTATCCAGTTCCAGATCCTTTAGGGATTGAAACATGATGTCAACAGCTGGTCTGTGACCGGAAACTGCCTCTGTTTGCAGTAATTTAATTCGAAATTGCTGACGTTCTGATAAGACCGTCATATGAAAATTACCGGGAGCTATATAAGCAGTATTTGGATTGATGATCATCCCATCCTCTGCCTCCACCACGTTAATCGCCGCCAAGGAATTTAATCTATCAGCTAAGGACTTAGTAAATCCAGCGGGCATATGCTGGACAATCACAATGCCATAGGGAAAATTATTCGGGATCTTCGTAATAACCTCTTGTAAAGCTTTAGGACCCCCGGTTGAGGTGCCAATAGCCACCAATCCCAGTAACTCGTTAGAAGTCTGTTCAGGATACTTAATTATTTTCTTAAAATTAGCTGTTTCCTTTGGTCGAGAGGGGGCAGTATCTCCAATTCCAGCATCATTTTCTTTCCACTGCTTCAACCACTTCTCGCTTTGCTTGTGAGCTAACAAAATTTTATCTATTAACTCGCTTTTAATCTCCTTAATATTCAGCGAAATACTTCCAGAGGGTTTAGCAACAAAATCAAACGCCCCATATTCTAGAGCCCGTATTGTGGTATCAGCCCCTTGTTTGGTAAGGCTGCTAAGCATGATAACCGGTAAAGGCGCACTACTCATGATTTTTTGCAAAGCTTCCAATCCGTTTAGCTTGGGCATTTCCACATCCAAGGTCACCACATCAGGAAGCAAAATTTGCGTTTTTTCAACTGCTTCTAAACCGTTTTTTGCAGTATCAACTACTTCGATCATTCCACTCCCTTGAAGTATATCTGATATTAATTTTCGCATAAAAAACGAATCATCAACTACTAATACTCTGATAGCTTTCAAATGATCACCTCGTTTATCTATGGAACCAATNGGAAACTTGTTCCAAAAATGTACTTACACCTCTCACATCAAGTTCGTTTTTATTATTGGTATATTTATCAACTAAAAGCCTTATGCTCTTAGAAGCTTTACTATTTGGGTAACTTAGATAAAAAGGTTCTTGTTTTTTTACAGCTTTAGAAATATTATCATCTTGCGGAATATAGCCATAGATATTAACCTGATAATCCAGAAAACGCTCAGCCGCAACCCGAAATCTTTCTGAAGTCCCTTTCCCCTCACGCTCACTGACTACCTGATTTATAATCAAATTAATTTTAATGCTATTGTTTTTTGTGTGAATAATTTTCAGCATTGCATAGGCATCAGTTATCGAGGTAGGCTCAGGTGTCGTAATCAGAAAAACCTCATCTGAAGAGAGAATAAATTTAAGTGATTCTGGACTAATGCCTGCCCCAGTATCGATTAGAAGAGTATCGATATGTCCATTTAATAATGATAACTGGTCAAATAAATAAGGCAGATTACTTCTCTTTAAATCGAACATGCTTTGTAGGTCTGACCCCCCAGGTATAAACAGCAGATTGTTCGGGCCTTTTTCCATTATATCCCATATAGTCAGACTATTATTAAGAACGTCTAAAAGAGAATGTTTAGGTGCTATCCCCATTAAGACATCAATATTTGCTAAGCCAATATCTGCATCCATTATCGCTGTTCTGTGCCCACTCTCCAAGAGAGCAAGAGCAAAATTTAAGGTGAAATTAGATTTGCCTACACCTCCTTTTCCACTAGTAACAGTAATAATCTTCGTGTTTTTTAATCCTCTATCTATATCCACTTTCTCTCGTAATCCAGCTGCTTGATCGTGTATCATATTTTGTTAAACCCCCAATATCGCCCTAGCTATCTTTTCTTCGTCAAAAACCTCAATGTCATCAGGGACGTTTTGACCATGAGTTACATAAGAGGGCTTGTAAGGAAAATTAGATAGAATATTCAAAATGGCACCGTAGGAAAAAGTTTCATCAAATTTGGTAAAAAGAATTTTATTAATATTTACTTTTGCGAACTTTTCAAGGATCGAAACCATGTCATCAAATTTATGGGTTAAACTGACCACTAAAAAGGTTTCACTGTGATTAGATTTCGCTAAAATATTATTCAACTCCGAAATGTACATTTCATTATTATAATTTCTCCCTGCAGTATCCATAAAAATTAAATCAAAATTCTTTAATTTGTCAATTGATTTTTGGGTATCTTGCGGCGAGAAGACAACCTCAATAGGCGAATGAAGTATTTCCGCATAGGTTCTTAACTGGTCAACCGCCCCTATTCTGTAGGTATCGGCAGTAATAAAAGCAATTCTTTTCTTTTGACGCAAAACTTTATCTGCTGCAAGCTTGGCGACAGTAGTCGTTTTACCTACTCCGGTTGCACCAACAAAATGAACAATCTGGGTGGCGGGATTAATCTCCTTACTGGCAGTGCCATTTACTTGAAGTCGCTGAACGATGACGATTTTGGCTATTTGCCATATATCCAGATTCTCCAGTCGATCACCTGTAATATAGAGAACTTCGGCAACTATTTCCGAAGCAATCACTTCTTTGACACCCTGTTTTAAAAGGCGCTCATAAATCACTTTCACTTCATTTTGGTAGCTTGCTTGAGAGTCGCTGTCAGATTGCTTGATCATCATTTTTACCAGCATCTGTTTTATTTCTTTTACTTCAGACGAAATCTCCGAGGATTTCTCGACCATCTGACGATTATCGCTAACTTTCGTCAGCCGATCACTATCAGGATTAACCGATTGCTGTACAGGTCGACTATAGATCGGACTATAAGTAGACGAATCTACAGGAACCATAGGTTTTACCGGATAACTAGGAGGCGGGGCTTGTACCGGCTTTGCTGGGACGTTATCTATGGCCGCAATGACCTCAATTCTTTCTTTTCTAAATAGACCTAAAAAGCCTCCGGTTTTAATGGTCTTTGTGTGCAAAATCATCGCGTCTTGCCCTAAATCTGTTTTAATCTGACCCATTGCCTGTGGCAGTGAATCAACAATATATTTTTTTACCTTCATTATAAATTCACCACCCCTACACTTTGTACTTCTACATGAGGCTCCAGCTCATTATAAGACAAGACTGGAACATCAGGCATCACGCGTTCCATAAGCTGCCTTAAATACATTCTCGTAATTGGCGAAGTTAAGATTATCGACTGCTGTCCCATTTGCGTCAGCCGGTTAATCTGTTCGCTTAATTTGCGGTAAATTACCTGTGATGTATTAGGATCAAGGGCTAAGTAGCTTCCCTGTTCCGATTGTTGAACATTTTCAGATATTTTCTTCTCAAAGGCCGGACCAATTGTGATAACCTTTAATGGCTGGTTGACCTCAGTATACTGCAAAGTTATTTGCCTCGACAAGGCTTGTCTTACATATTCGGTAAGAACAGCCGGATCCTTGGAGTATACAGCATAGTCAGCTAGTGTTTCGAAAATAACCACTAGATTACGTATCGAAATCCTTTCTTTTAAAAGATTGGCTAAAACCTTTTGGATATCTCCTAAAGTTAAAAGACTAGGTATTAACTCTTCCACCAGAGCCGATTGCGATCCCTTTAAATGATCGACTAAGGCCTTAACCTCTTGTCTGCCTAACAGCTCTGCAGAATGTTTTTTTATTATCTCTGTTAAATGTGTAGCAACTACCGAAGGAGCATCTACGACTGTATAGCCTGCCATCTCTGCCCTTTCTCGCATATTTTCGTTTACCCAAATAGCCGGTAGACCAAATGCCGGTTCAACTGTCTCTATACCACTTATTGTATCATCTTCTAGCCCAGCATTCATTGCTAAATAATGATTTAATAAGATTTCCCCATCAGCTATCTTATTCCCTTTTATTTTTATAATATATTGATTTGGTTTTAGTTGAATATTATCGCGGATTCTAATCACAGGAACCATTAAACCCATCTCAAGGGCGATCTGTCGCCTAATCATTATAACTCGATCCAGAAGGTCGCCACCCTGATTAGCATCAGCTAAAGGAATCAATCCATAACCAAATTCGAATTCAATTGGATCAATCTGCAGTAATTGCATCACATTTTCCGGACTTCTGACCTGCTCTATTTCCTGCTCTTCTTCTCGCAATTCTGTTGCTTCCTGTTCTTTCAGCCGGGATTCATTCATTCGATATCCCCCAAAGAATAGAAGGGCACCAATCGGTAAAGTTGTTATTACTTTAATTGGCGTAAACAGACCTAAGAGAGTTATTGTTGCGCCAACTATGTATAGGAGTTTCGGATAAGCTAAGAGCTGTTTAGTAATATCCTCACTCAGATTGCCATCAGAAGCTGCCCGTGTAACAATAATTCCTGTCGCTGTAGAAATAAGTAAAGCGGGAATTTGGCTAACTAAACCATCACCAATCGAAAGCAGTGTAAATTTTTCGGCCGATTCAGCGATGGAGAGGGAAAAGGTCGTCATCCCGATAATTAATCCACCAATTACGTTAATTATTAAAATAATAATGCCGGCAATAGCATCTCCCTTAACGAACTTACTGGCACCATCCATTGCCCCATAAAAGTCCGCTTCTCTTTCAATAGTCCGTCGCCGTTCCCTAGCTTCATGCTCGTTGATCATCCCGGCATTCAAGTCTGCATCAATGCTCATCTGTTTGCCCGGCATCGCATCAAGGGTAAATCTAGCAGCCACCTCAGCAACTCGCTCTGATCCTTTAGTAATAACAATAAATTGGATAATAACCAGAATTATAAAGACAACAAAACCGACTACAGGGTAACCGTTAACCACCCAGCTTCCAAAAACCTCAATAACATCACCGGCATCGCCTTTAGTCAAAATAGAACGGGTAGTAGAAACATTTAACGCTAGCCGAAACAAAGTCGTCAATAACAAAAGTGAAGGAAAAATCGAAAACTGTAACGGTTCTCTCATAAACATCGAAACTAAAAGGATAGTTAGAGATAACGAGATATTAATAATTAGTAAAAAGCTTAATAGTTGTGGAGGTAAAGGTAATACCATCATTATAACAATAAGAACGACAAGAATTGGTACAATAATCTGTTTTAATTGATTCATCCACTTTCACCTCAATTATCTCTATTTCACAAATCCCTTTACCTTATAAACGTATGCTAAGACCTCTGCTACTGCTTGGTATAACTCCATCGGTACTACGTCACCGATTTCCACTTCATGATATAAAGTTCTTGCCAACCATTTATTCTCGACAGTAGCAATTTCATGCTCCTTGGCAATCTCCCGAATCTTTAGAGCTACATAATCCATTCCTTTAGCAACAACCTTAGGGGCCTCCATCTTCTCAGGCTTATAGCTAATTGCGATGGCAAAGTGGGTTGGGTTAGTAATTATAACATCAGCGTCCGGAATTGCCTGCATCATTCTGCTCATCGCCATCTGTCTTTGTCTTTCCTTAATTTTACTTTTCAGCAGCGGATCTCCCTCAGTTTTCTTGTACTCATCTTTAATATCCTGCTTAGACATTCGAAGATTTTTTTCATACTCATATTTTTGATAAATATAATCCAAAATCGCTAAAATAATTAATAATATTGAAGTCTGAATCCCCAGTTCTAAGAGCAAACCACCAACAAAAATTAAAATTTCATATAAATCATAATGATACAACGCCAGCATATCATCCTTTTTGTTCCACAGTACCGAAAATGCCAAGTAACCAACCAAGGTGATTTTTAAGAGCGATTTTAACAGTTCCACTAAGGCTCTTTTAGAAAAGATTTTTTTTGCGCCCTCAATTGGATTTAGCCGCTCTAACTTAAACTTCAGAGGGTCACCGGTAAGCAGAAAGCCCACCTGGACTAAATTTCCAGCCACCCCACCTACTAAGGCTACTAAAAAAACTGGCGCCAAAATTAAGGAGATATTGGTTAAGAGCTCGGTAAATATTAAACCAATACTTGCCGAAGATACCTCATAGGTTAAATACCTTGTTAAGACCTTGGTGTATAACTGAATAAACTGTTCTGCAATATAGGGTCCAATAATAAAAAACATTAAAAACATTAAGAAAAAAATTACTGCTGAGGCTAGCTCATTGGATTTGGCAACTTGTCCTTTTTTTCTCGATTCCTGCTTTTTCTTCGGAGTCGCCTTTTCCGTTTTTTCCCCGGCGAAATATTGTAAATTCATCTTTAACATGGCCATTTTTTTACCTCATCAGCTCGAGAAATTGACTTATAGAATTGATCATTTCTTGAAACAGATCCTTAAATATATAGATCAAACTTGCCGATATTAAAGAGAGTAGTAAAAAATTTAACATAACCTTCATAGGTATTCCCACAACAAAAACATTTAATTGAGGAACAGTTCGAGCAATGATCCCTAACGCCACGTCAGCTAAAAATAATGTAATAACAATTGGTGCGGCAATCTTAAAAGCAACAACAAACATTTTAGCAAAAATAGCTAAGATAAATAGCAGAATTGGTTCATCATTTAAGCGAACAACCCATTCACCTGAGATAGGCAAAAATTGATAACTGGCAATAATCCCTTCAATAAAAATATGGTGAATATCTAAAGCAAAAAACAACAGTACGGCAAAGGTATATTTGAAATTACCCATTACCGGACTCTGTGCTCCAGTCTGCGGGTCAATAACGTTAGCTAATGAAAACCCGATTTGCAAATCAACAAACGAGCCGGCAACCTGAATGCTGGTGAACATCAACTGAGCTACCCAGCCAATAGTTAAACCTATCAAAGCCTCTTGAAAAAGATAAAAGAGAAAAGTACCGTTCAAATCGGTTATATTAAGGTTTATTCCAACTATCGGAATTATAAGTAGGGCTATGAAAAAACCTAATCCAATCTTGAATTGGGCAGCAACTCCTTTTGCTGAGAAAATTGGCGCCGTTACAAAAAAAGTCGTAATTCGAACCATAACTAGTAGAAAAGTGGATATTATTGAGATATCGATCATTTTATCACCATCTATTCTACAAAAGACCCAAGTTGTTCAAAAATGGTCTGAGTGAAATCTAGCAAATGATTTAATATCCAGGGTCCGAATATAACAATAGACAATAAAACTGCAACAATTTTAGGAATAAATGCTAAGGTTTGCTCTTGTATTTGAGTAGTAGCTTGAAAAATACTCACTAATAAACCCACTAGAAGTCCTAATCCAAGCATCGGAGCAGAGACTATTAGGATGGTATAGATAGCTTGTTCAAAAAGATATAGCACAAAGTTTTGCGACATGTATTTACACCCCTAATGGAAGCTTTCTAGCATTGCTCTGACTACTAAATACCAACCATCTACCAGAATAAATAATAAAATTTTGAAAGGCAACGAAATCATTACTGGCGGTAGCATCATCATTCCCATAGCCATCAAAGTACTGGCTACAACCATATCAATAATTAAAAAAGGNATAAAAATCATAAAACCCATTGTAAAAGCTGTCTTCAACTCACTTATCGCAAAAGCNGGAACCAANACACTAAGAGGCATCTCTTCCACAGAATCCGGTTCAGCAATTTTAGCATAATCTAGGAATAATAGCAGATCCTTCTCTCTAGTCTCCTTAATCATGAATTGTTTGAATGGCTTTGCCGCTTCATCAAGTGCCACCTCCTGAGCGATTTCTCCATTCAGATAGGGTTGAAGAGCATTTTGATTTACCTCACTAAGCGTTGGACCCATTACAAAAAATGTGATAAAAAGCGCTAAGCCAATTAAAACCTGATTAGGAGGCATCTGCTGAGTAGCAAGGGCATTCCTGACAAAGGATAGGACAATTATGATCCTTGTGAAGCTTGTCATTAAGATCAAAAAAGCTGGCGCTAGTGAGAGAACTGTTAATATTAAAACCAATTGCAGTGACGTAAAAACATTTTCAGGATTATCAGTTGTATCAACTTGCAGATTGAAACCAGGAATAATTAAGTTATTCGCTGCATTTACAGTAATCGGTAAAAAAAACAAGGCCAGAATTCCTATTATCGCAACAATTTTTAATTTACTCATGCGACTTCTTATTCCCAATCCTTTCATTTGTCTCATCCAGCCACTGATTAACAGAGCTTGAACGTACTTCCTTCAATTGTTCAATTTTTTCGGCAAGCTCTGCTTCAAATTGGCTAACGGTACCAGCTTTTGGTCTACGTAAACCTTTTCTATTAAATAACCCTAAAAAACCGCTTTTCGGATTATTTTGCCCATCGAATGAGAGCTTAAGCTCTAGGATATCCTCTGTTGTTTCCAGGATATTTATCAGAGTGACATCATCACCAACCCCTAAAACATATACCTTGTTGCCGATTTCCAGAATCTGTACTGACTTGTTTGTCCCCAAAGGTATCCCGCCTAAGCGCTGATATAGGCTGTTTCTACTAAACTTACTTCTTTTATTCAGCAGCCAAAAAAGCAAGTAGATTAGGATTAGAATCAGACCCAGTGAGGCAACAATCCGAAAAAATAAACTTGATGCATCCCCTGAAAAAACAGGGCTCTGAGTTGCTGCAAGCATAAAAGACATCGTCATCACCTTAACCTAATGCTTTAGAAATAGCCTCAATAACTCTATCCGCTTGGAATGGTTTAACAATAAAATCCTTGGCACCGGCTTGTATTGCATCAATAACCATTGCCTGTTGTCCCATAGCCGAGCACATAATAATCTTGGCGTTTGCATCCTTTTTCTTAATCTCTTTAAGAGCCATAATTCCATCCATCGGGCATCGTAATGTCCATCGTAACCAAGTCGGGCTTCAGTTCATTATATTTTTCCACTGCCTCTACTCCGTCGCCAGCTTCACCAACAACTTCGAACCCATTTTTTGTCAATATTTCTTTGATCATCATTCTCATAAAAGCGGCGTCATCTACAATTAAAATTGCTTTACCCATTTAAAAAGCCCCCCTCATATATTTATTGTAATTTGCGAACTCTTTCATGCTGACTAATAATATCCGTAACCCGAACACCGAAATTCTCATCAATTACAACAACTTCTCCCTTAGCAATCAACTTATTATTAGCAAAAATATCTACTGGCTCGCCCGCTAGTTTATCTAATTCCAGAATTGAACCTTGGGATAATTCGAGAATATCCTTGATCAATTTTTTAGTTCTTCCCAGCTCTACAGTGATTTGTAAAGGGATATCCATTAATAAACCTAAGTTCGGATCCTGATTTCTGGCATTGGTATTTGGATCGAAGCTACCAAATTGCGCCTGTTGAACATTAACATTAGCCTGTAAATTATAAGAACTACTACCGTTGTTTATCGGCTGCTGGTAACCCATTGCTGCCTGAGCGGCTGCACCCATCGAAGGTGTTGGTGCTTTTGGAGTTTCAATTGTTTTTGCTATTGGTTCGCTTATCGACTCCTCAGAATTGTCCTCTGTTGTACCGAGAAGTTTAGCAACTAACCTCCTTGCAAAATCTACAGTAGTTAATTGCAAAATATTAGAATCAATAAGACTGCCAATCTTCAAACGAAATGAGACCATTATCAGAGTATCGTCGTCAGGTACATTTCCGTCTTCCTTTCCTTGAGAAACATCAAAAATTCCCACACTTGGCGGGGATATATTCACCGAGGTATCAAAGATTGTCGACATTGAAGTCGCAGCCGATCCCATCATTTGATTCATTGCCTCTTGAACAGCGCTGATATCCATTTCACTCATCTCATTAGAACTAATGTTTTCTCCATTGCCCCCAAGCATCAAATCAGCGATTATTTTAGCATCACCGGAATTAATAACAAATAAGTTGATTCCTTTAAACCCGGCAGTATATTGNACATGTACTGATACATGAGGAGTAGGAAATTCCTTGTCTAATCTCTCTTTAAGAACGGCCTTCATATGTGGAGTAGTTATCTCGACCTTTTGACCTAGTAAGCTTGATAGAGCAGTTGACGCACTTCCAAAGGAAATATTGCCGATTTCTCCAAGGGCATCCTGTTCAAACGGTGTAAGAAGCGAGTCTANTGTAACATCGTCTGCTTCATCATTATCGCTCGTCTGCTGAAGCAATGCATCAATTTCATCCTGGGACAACGAACCTCTATTCATCAAATTCCTCTCCTTCCTTTACAATCCCTGTAATTTGAACAGCCAGCTTCCCTCGTACTGACCCGGGCATNACCAAATACTTCGGAACATTGCCAACAATAGCAATTAACGGATCCTCAACCTTTTTATCCAATTGGATAACATCTCCGCTTGATAACTGNATTAAATCTGCCACAGTTATTGTCGAAGTTCCCAGTTCGATAGACACAGGAAGTGTAGCATAGTGAATTTTCTTTTGTAAATTATTATACTCCTCGGAACCAATCTCTTTTTTCTTTTGTGAGAACCAATGATGTGCAGACAGCTTCGGCATAAGCGGTTCTAACACCACATGTGGTAAACAAAGGTTGATCATTCCTGATGTATCACCGATTTTTGTACTAAAAGAAACTAAAGCTACCGTCTCATTTGGTGAAACAATTTGCATAAATTGTGGATTCATCTCCATAATCTCTAGCTTAGGATTTAGCTCAACTATATTTTTCCATGCCTCTTGAAAATTTTCTAAGGCCTTATTAAACATCCGTTCCATAATCATCGCTTCAATNTCCGTCAACACTCCAACCTTGCCTGGAGCAACCCCCGGTCCGCCCAGTATTCGATCGAGCATGGCATAAGCAATGTTCGGATTAACCTCTAAGACCATTCTCCCCTCTAACGGTGTGCCGGAGAAGACATTTAAGATAGTCATCTTAGGAATTGAACGGATAAATTCATCATAAGGAAGTTGNTCAACAGAAACTACAGATATCTGGACAAAAGTTCTNAGCTGAGCAGAGAAATAGGTTGTCAACAATCTAGCAAAGTTCTCATGGATCCTTGTTAAACTCCTAATTTGATCCTTGGAAAATCTTAACGCTCTCTTAAAGTCATATAATCTAACCTTTTTTACTTCATCATCTTTTTTTAGTTCCTCAGCGTTCATCTCCCCGGATGAAATCGCCTCTAATAGAGCATCTATTTCACTTTGCGAGAGTATTTCTGTCATTCTATCACCCCAATCGACGTTTAGCGGGTATAAAAACCTACTGGAGAAATAGCTGGGTAATGTTAACTTTAACTATTTTTCCTTCAGTCAGAATATTATTCAGCCTATTTATTAACTGTGCTTTTAAATTGTTAATGTTTTCCTCAGAAGAAAAGGAATCCTTGGTTTGATTTTTTAAAAACAGATTGATATTGTCGGTAAGTTGAAACATTCGTTTATCAGCCTCTGCTTTAGCCTTCTTATTATCAGTCTGTAGTGTTACCTCGAAAACAATAATCGAAGAATCCCCTAAATTAGTATTAATTTTTGGAATACTTACCGTTAATGGCAATATATCATCAATCGACTCAACAACTTCCGGTTCTTCTTCTTCAACCGTTTCCGTGCTGGGAAAAATATATTGGTAGAGAAAAAAAGCGGCAACTCCTAATAAAGAAACTGAAATAATAATTATTATGGAAATATTTAACAATTTATTTTTGAACACAAACAATACCTCCGCTGTCCATTTAAAAATGGTTAATGTTTATAAGATACTGGGGGGACAAGCCCCCCAGCTTTATCCACTACCTCTTCAGGTTAACCAGTTCTTGCAGGATCTCATCGGACGTAGTAATTATTCTTGAGTTCGCTTGAAAACCTCTTTGGGCTATGATCATCTCAGTAAACTCAGCTGATAAATCTACATTAGACATTTCCAGTCCACCGGCAATAATACTCCCTGTGCCGATTTCGAGATCTTGTGGCTCGATCACCTCAAGCTCACCATCAAGATTGGCATTAAGCGTCATTCTGTACATCGAATTACCGACCTTTTCTAAACCGGCGGGGTTTTGGACCTTAACTAAACCGATTTGGGCAACTATTTCGGTTTCACCTTCAGCATCCGTAGCGATAACACTCCCGTCAGTTGCAATATCAAAAGCTACAACCTCGGCAGGAATATTAATTGGATCCCCTCCTACACCTAGAACTAGAAAACCCTGAGCTGTTACCAGATTACCGGACGCGTCTCTTGTAAAGTTTCCGGCTCTTGTCAAATAAACTGTCTCAGCATCGCCATTTGGTGCAACAGCAAAGTATCCATCACCCTCAAT